>Ga0179593_1730976_pt1 | contig 12370 bp, 15 predicted proteins | sample CZODoug2_1_08_16_FD_185931 | JGI IMG/M metagenome (GOLD analysis project Ga0179593, IMG submission 185931) | Vadose zone soil fungal communities from Angelo Coast Range Reserve, California, USA - CZODoug2_1_08_16fungal (PacBio error correction) | ecosystem: Environmental > Terrestrial > Soil >...
AGGCCGCAGGACGCCTTAGTACAGGGCCCGAGGGTACTGGACGAAGAGGGCCTGGCTTTGAACAAGTAACGTCTGCCAATCACGTGAGAGCTCGAACCAGGAATTTCCTCGGCAAGACAGCGAGACGGCTGAGAAGGAGGAATCACTGCAGGGCCAGATGGAGGCCGGCGAAACGTCAAACTGCTTCCTAAGAACGAATGAATCCGGAATCTCAGGGAAGAAAAGCGGGGTATATTTTAACAGGGAGTCGGGTCATCAAGGCAGCGCCACCCTGGGAGGGGAAAACGCAACCAGGCCACCTGGCAGGGGGAGAAAGACGGCGTGATCTTAAGAAAAAGTCATCCAGTCTGTCAGGCACAGTGACGGGCCCGGGAGAAAGAAAAAAGGGCAGAAAAGCTATAAAAATCTACGGTGAAATCATATGGTTAAAAAGACTCTGAGAGTTGCAGCGAAGGTCATATTCGGATGCAGTGAGAAAACAGGGGAGGGGGGAGAAAGGTAACCAGATCTGGGGAAGGCCATAAAAGTCCAAGACAGGAACGTCCGGCGAGTGGAGAAAGCAGCACGGCAAGGCGGTGAAAAAAAACAGCTAGCAACGTGGGGAATCTTGCAAATAAAAAGATAAAAACCGCCTCAAAAAAAAAAAGGCGTAGGCAGAAAACGGAGGTAAGTTGCCCGGCGAGGGCCGCAGAGATCGGCCCCCTTCAAAAGGGAAAATCGAGGCCGCCGCATAAAAAAACAGACACCCCAAAGCCAAACACCAAGCCCGCAGCACAGACTGTCGGCCGGGGGCAAGAAGGCCTCCTCCAAAGAACGCTAACTTAGACTACACCATCTGAGGATCCTCTCCCTGCCGCCTAAAAGGAACCCGAAAAATAAAGAAGAAGCACCTCCATCACTTTGGAAATTCCGCAACAAAAAGGACGGCTGCGCAACCGATCGTACCTTCCGGAACCCTTGCCTGCAGGCCCGGGTAAATCATGCACCTAGAACACGAAATCCATGCAACACTAGATGAGACACAGCCACCGGCACTCAAGAAGGGGTTAGATGGCTCACCTCCTAAAAAGTGTAAAAACGCGCTCATGAGACGCGGGAAGGGGGTGGGTGTGGTGTGTGATAGTGATATACTCCATGCCCCGCTCTCTCCGGAGAAAGGGAAAGATAATTACTCATCTAAAAAAACATGACAGGGAGAACACAGCGAAGTACGACATCCGCCCTGGTTCAACCGGGAGATAAGAAAAAGGAGTCCGCGCCTTATAAAAAAAAGACAAAACCGGAATAACGGGGTAAAAGGTTTATAACGTGCCCAAAACGAAATTGGTTCCGGGGTGCTTCGGGTGAGAACGGGAGGTGGAGCGATCCTGTTAGAGTGGTGGTGAGGCACGGGTGACAGGGGTGGATCTTGGGAAAAAAGCGAGGATGCAAACCATAAGGGGGCGGCCGCCGATAGGGGGGGGGAGCGAGGCTTCCAAGGAGCCCAGGATGGGGATGAAACGAAGGAACGACTCTCAAGGAAGCTGGGGGTACAATCTAGGCCCTTGACGAAAATAAAAAAGTAGAGATGCCGAAAAAACCGAAAGGAAATCGGGCGTCCGCAAAAAGGGAATGGACTTTTGAAGAGAGGGGAAAAAAAAAAAAAATCCTCCAAAAGAGAGGACAGCCAGATAAACATGTCATGAAATGCCGAGAGAGATAGAGGGAAAGGGCTTAAAACAAAGAAATTTACCCTCGTGCGTAAACCAGGGGCGCCGGTGGGGGCTGCAAAAGCAGTTCAACAGATTACGCCCTAACTGGGGGCAGTGGGGAAACTGCTCTCATACTGGGCCTGTGAGAAGCGTCAGGCCGGCGGACCCGCTCTAAGCGCGTAGGGAAAAAAATAGGGGCCGGAGGAAGGAAAGAGGCAGGGCGTTGGGGCAGCACGGGGGGGGCAAGCTCTACTTCGTTTGCGCAGCAGGTCAGACGAAAAAGGATGTCAAAGCGACTACTCAAAAAAAAAAACAAGGAGGAAAGAAGAGGGTCTGTGACATCCTCGGGTTCTGGAGAAAAGGGGTCTCGAAAAAATCACGAGACGGGGCAACCGAAAAAGCAACGGGGGGTTCACACGCTGGCAAATGGCAAAAAAAAAGCGAAAAGTGAAGGGGAGCATCGTGCGCCGACTGGGACCGGAACCAAGTCCGAACCCCAGAAAGGCTGCGGAGAGGCGCGAAAATCACCGGCATGATTTATAGAAACTGGAGAAAGCCTTAAGAAAGCACTTCACCGGAAAAAGAGGGAAAGTCCTCCAAAGGTCAAATTGTGTCGGAAACAAATCTAGGGGAACGGTGGGGAAGGGGAAGTTGGGTTCCACCGTCAACAAAAAGAAAAGACAAATTGGGACGCGTTAAGGCGAGCCAGAGAACCTTACTAGGGAAAAAGAACTCGCTCAAAATGACCCAAAAAAAGATAAACAAGAAAAATGAAAAAAAAGGGGGCGCCAACCAAGTTTCAAGCTAAATAAATACAGACAGCGATCATCTTGGACCAAAAAATAAATAATGAAAGGATTTGAAAGAAAAAGAAAACAAGGTCATCCAGAAATCATACAGGCGAGGGAAATAAAGTCAAGCAAAGTCAAAACGAAAAAAACACAACCACAAGGAGAGAACCAACGGGTAAACTTCCCACCTCGAAAAACAGCAAACCGGAAAAAGGAGCATAGATGAAACAGACCCAGGTTCTGGAAAAAGGAAAAAGGTCCGGTCGCAGGAACGGGAAGGTTTGAAATCCTGGCCGAGGATCTAAAAGGGCATCGTCGATGAAGAGGATGGTGCTTGCGGAACTATATTTGATGGCTTGTAAGTGCGGCCATGGGCCCAGAGAAGAAAAAAAAGGGTCGGGATCATGCGTACTCTATTATCTTCAGTCAACAAAAGAGGGGACGAGAGGAGGAGTGGGGGGGGACCATACGAAAGATGCCAAGAAAACTGCTGTATGCGTGGGTGTCGGGGGTGGGGAGTAGCGGGAAGGACTAAGTGGAAGTTCGAATCATTTTCAGTGGGTGAAGGGATGGCCGGGGACCGTCAAGAAAAGACGGCGAGGCGAAGGAGAAGAGAGTGACGACCATAAGACAGGGGAGTGCTTGCGGGAAGAAGGTCTAACGCTCCTGCGGTTTAAGAGCAGAAGGACGGGGTTGAAGATCCAGGGGAACGGGAGGTTTGCGTCTGGGGGCACGGAAGGATGGACCAAAACAAAAAAAAAACCAACAACAAACACACAAAACAAACCCAAAAAACAAACACCCCCCCAAAAAAACACCCCAACAGAAGATGGCGGTGAAATGACACTTTTAAAGGGAGTTTAGTGTGGTCTTGTGAGTGGGGAGGAGGGCTAGCTTCTTCTTCTAATGTGGGAAAGAAGTTCTAGGACTCTGAAGACGGGAAAAAAAGGAGGCGGGGCATGGTAGGTCTGCAAAATGGAGATGCCAGAGCAAATATGGCATCCGGGGAAATTCAGGGCTCAAAGAAGGAGAAAAAAAAGAGGGGAGCGCAAAAGTAAGAGTAGTATTCAATGCCCGCTCGGGGGAAGGGAAGCATATAAATCTACCAGCATAGTAAAAAATGTAAAATACTTGAGCTATATACTGAACACTGAGTCAGAAAAGAAACGGAAGACACGAGGAAAAGCTGGGCTGCACACAGTGAAAGAGGGGGGGGGGACTTGGCACGGAAAGGCATACGGACGAAGCGCAATTAGAGATTGGGGATTGAAGATCCAAGAGAGGGTGCCCGGGGGGAAATGGGCTCGGCTGAGGGGAATTACACACGTTGCAAGCCGAAAAAAGGCAAAGCGATTGCAAGGAAAAAAAGCAAGTACAATGCCAAGAAGGGGGGAAAAGGAAAACAGATCACTCCGGCAAGAGGGAACGGAAAAAAAGGAGGCAAGAGGGGTTGGAGACGGGGACAAAAGAAAGATGTTCAACGGGGCCCTGTGATGAGAAAAACGGGAAAGGCATCCGTCAAGAGACAAAAACGTAAAGGAAAAGCGTGGGTCAGATCGGGGAAGGAAGCTGGGACCTGAAAACCTGGAAGACTTACACCACGAGACGGACGCACTTCAATTAAGGTTGTCGGGGTCTCAAAAGACATCACCTGGAAAAAATAGCGATCCAACAAAAAAAAAGGAAAAAAAGATACGAATTGGGGGACCGTAAACACAGCTCCTCTTTAAGAAGGGGGGTACGAACCGGAAACTAAGAAAACCGGGGGATTCGAAGTCATCTTCAGTCACAATACATCTAAGGAAAATATCTAGCAACAAGGCGTCCAACTTCGAGGACCGGCGAAAGAAGCAGGTCAAAAAGCAGAGAGAGGTAATCAGTGACATCAAATACAGCTGTACCAAGGAGTGCCCATGTACGTAACGTGAAAAAAAGAAGAAATATCGGGCAGGCCCCGGGCAAGTTCGTTCTTTGCCATCGGAAAAAGCGCTCATTCGAAATGGGTGAACAGGAAAGGACCACCACGAAACCCGGTGAAGCTTCAAAGTATCCGCGTCCTGGGAACGTAGAGCGCCCAGCCGGGGCGGAACGGGAAAAAAAAAAAAAAACAAGCAAGGACCAGTTAGGGGTCAGCACAGATGTGACGAAAGTGTAGAGGGGGGGGTAGAGGTCTAAGCTAAGATGCAGGGGTAACGGAAAATTCAGGGGGAGCCGCGGAGAGGAAAGTAGGGAACACAGAGCGGCGGCATGCTTTGGAACTGAGGGAGGGGACCGGAAGAGGACCAGATCCTCCTTCGAACGATTTAAAAAGTCTGCCATCCTACGGAATGGGCAACGATGCAGCGGCACAATGTCATAGGCCAAACATGAAATAAAAGGGTAAAAGACGTGCCCAGCGCTGCAAAAGAACATCAGGTAAAGAGCGGGCCACGCCCTAAAGGCAGGGGGGGCCGTCACCAAAGTGAACGCAGCGCCCCGCCCGAATAACAATGACCACGGTAAAAACATGTCACGCTGTCAGTCGATCCGACACCCTTACCAAAGGACAAATAAAACGCCGACTCGGGACACTACAGCCGAAAGGATAGATTCGCCAGCAAGAGATAGAAAAAAAGCCCAAATCGCCAAAGGACGACGAGAAGGGAACCCACAGCGCGCGTTCAAAAAGGGACATATGACGCAGGGTAAAAGAGCCAGGGGGATGGGGGGACGGGTAAACACTCCTAAGGAGGGGAAAAGAAAATTACAAAAAAGACACGACAGAGCATCGGGAGCACAGTCAACTGTCAGACGAGGCAAGAAGAGCAATCTCATCGAGTTAGGTTTGGACCGAGGAAAGCCCCGTTCATGGAGGGAACTTACGCCATAGATAGGGGGCAGGGAGGGAGTAAGAGAGCCGACTGGAGCACTGAAAGTTAGAAATAGTGTGGCCGAAACCTGGAGACAAGTAGTAAGAACCTGGGGGTGTGGTGAAAAAAAGGATTTCAGAATGGGTTTAAGGAAAGGTCGGGAGGAGGAGTGGGAAATTTGGTGTCGTTGTGGACGGGGGGAGAAAAAGGGTTGGTAAACGGTGATGATCTGGGGCTGACACGAGAGTACGGGAGAAATACCGGGAAGGACCGGAGGAGGGGGGCCAACTGCCTCTTGCTCTCAAATGGGGGGGGGGAAACAAAGGAAACGTTCTGGACGGCGGAGTAAGGAGGGGAATGACGGGGGGGACCTCGAGGGAAGGGGGGGATAGTAAATTGGGGCTAACCCGGAGGAGATAGACGGAAAAAAATGGACGGTAAAAAGGAAAAGGGAAAATTAGGCCAAACATTACCCATCACGATCAATAACCCCTGTGGGGGAATTCGGGAAGAGAATAGAAAGGGGGGGACTTATGGGTAAACAAGAGAAAAAAAGTCTCAGAGGGAACAGAAGGTATCAAGGCAGGTCATCAGAACCGGAAAGTAAAAGGGAGGCCCAGAAAATACTGAAAGAAAGAACGCAAGGTCAACTGGGGTTATTACGTAAGGGGGGCAGGGGGTCGCCCTCAGGGACATAGGGATAGGAAAGGACAGAGTGGAAAAAAGGTGCTCCAAAGAAGAAGGGGGAATTCAACTGTGAACAGCATCGGGGAGGAAAGGAAGCGTTTTCCTGCAAAAAGAAAACGAGGAGGTGCACAGCAAGGAAGGAAATCCACACGAGGGGGAAAAGAGAGAAGAGCTGAAAAGTCGAGAGGCCAGGCTCACAGAAGTGAAAGAAAAAAAAGGTTACCCGTCAGAGGGGAAGAAAAGGACAAACGAAAGGCGGAAGGAACGGGAGATGACCGGTCAGGGGCGGGGGAGCGCGTAAAAACTTCACCCAGGGACGGGGAGATCAACGATGGGCGGCGAAAAACTGAAAAGGGTGTAATGAAAGGAAGGACCCGCTGTCTGAACATTGTAAACCTGGGAAAAAAAATGGGAGCCCAAAATGTGACTCTGGGGGAGAGTGGCGCCGGAATAAAAAAAAAAAAAGGAGGGGGAACGGGGTCATTGCGAATCCCCCGGCGAACAAAAGACTGTAAAGGGAGTAAAAAAAAAAAAGGAAAACGTGGACGGCGGGGAGCACAAGAGGGGAAAACACTCAGCATACTACATTCACGGGAGAGAAAGATCACACGGGACCTAAAACAGATCCCACCAGAAGAAAAGGACAACAAGTGAAGGGCTCCTCCCACATCGAGGGAGAAGAGCCATAGGGAAACCAACGGAAAAAGGTTTCCTCCTCCAAACTACAAAAAGGAAGCCAACTCCCACCATACAGTAAAAAGGGAAAGAAAACCTTCAAACAGGGGAGAAGAGACACCAACTGGTAGTTACAAACCACCAAAAACCGACCACTGAAAAAAAAAGGACCACAAACATACAACAGGGAATATCTGGGTGCGGTCCATAGCGGTTAACCATTAAATGGAAAGGAAGAGAAACCAGTAAACCTGCAGTAAGAAGAAAAATGAGATAGAGACCTAAATGGGGTGCTACGTCGAGACAACAACGGTCGTAGGGTCGAAAATATTAAGCTTTACGGGAAAAAAAGGAAAAGGCGAAGCGCCGGACCGGGTAGAAAAGAAAAGATAAAGCGTGTGGCTTTGTCAAGTGTCATGGAAGCAGGGGGTGAGAGCGGGCCGGCGGCGCAGGTTAACGGGCATAGTCTTAAGGTAGGAAAATGAAAGGGAAGGTAGAGGGCCGAGGGTTCGTCTGGCGTATTGCCCCGGGGGAAAGGAAGAAATGTATTGTATGGAGGGACGAGTCAGAGGGAGCGGGGGTTAGGGCGGCGGACCGCTAGGCTAGACCAGAGGTAATGGAATAGGATCTCGGTTCGGACGGGGAATGAAATGGGAGTGAACTTGAAAGGATATACACTATCTGCCGGTGTGGCCCGACAGGTGAGGCTTTTTCGGGGGTAGTGGGGGGGGAAAGACTGAGGCAGGAATCGTTCCGGTCGTTTCGACGAAAGGTGTCGCAGAAGAAGAGGGAGTGAGCCCAAAACGGTAAACAAGAGAGAAGAAGAAGATAAAAAGAAAAAAAAAAAAAAAACCAAACACAACAAAAAAAAAAGGGTCACAGATGACTTTTATGGGGTCTGAAAAAAAAGAAAAAGAGGGCCAAATCAGAGGACCGGGGCTGGAAGGCAACAGTACCTTGCAGTGAGCCGGATTCTATCTGGAGATGCCTACTAACTAAAGGACAGGGAAAGAGGCCCGGACCTGGGGTACCGTACAGCCCTCCATGCTTCGCACGGGGGTAATAGCCAAGCTGAGCGAAACGGAACACTTAAAACTGAAGAGGGAATACACAGGACAGGGGAAATATATTGGGTAAGGAAATGGGCCAATACCATCCTCCTGCAATGAGAAAAAAACCAGGGAAAGAACGGGACGGTTACTAGACGGTCAATTTTTGCACCAGCCGAAGGGGTGAGGGGCGTCTGCTGCAGGGGGGAGGGCCAAAAAGGGGAGAACAAGCATGTTCTTCTGAGGGTCAAACGGAAAAGTGAGGAAATGACAGCAATGGAGAATTCAAATCCACGCGACAACAGGAACGCGGAGAAGGCACACGCCGCTGGGGATTGAAGAGAAGTAGAGGCCAAGGGACTCTGGAAAGGTGAATGATGCCAAATACGTGAGAAGAAAGTCTCCAGGGTAAGGCTAATGTCGGCACTGGGAAGGGATAAATAAGTGGACCTAGGGGTAAAAAAGACAGGGGGAAAAGACAATCTGTCGTGAAACTGTTACTGGGGTGAACCGGGCAAAGCCTGGCCGGGAGTTCAAACTTTAAGGGAAAAAGAGGTGCGGCTCTCAACAAAACAAGAACGAAGGAGATATAGTATTCGCTTGGGAAAGCCAACCCGTCGTGACGTGAAAAAAAAAGGAAAAAGAAAAGATGAAAGAACGAAGACGAGCGTGCGGGTCACACGAAACAGAACAGGCTATTCAACACAGAAGGGGGGACACATCCTTCGGAAGGGACCGGGAAGGAAGCAAGGGTAAGCTCAACCAGGCCACAATAAGGGAAAGAAGGAAAAGCCAAAATAAAAGGCGGGAGCAGATTCGCTGCAAACAGGTGGGGAAGAGTAAGTCCGCCAGGCAGGGCCCTTCTCATGGAGTTGGAAAAGAACCGACATGCTGCAAAAGCGAAATTAAGAAAAAAAGAAAGTGAAGCTCCACCGTAAAAAAAAAACACGGAAGAAACCTGCATTCGCGGCCTGTGCAGCAAGGAGGGCGGCACGGCGTAGGGAAATAGAAAAGAAGATATCCGGTGATGGGAATCACAGAATGAAAAAAATGGAAGGCCAGGGGGGACGGCTAAGCCGCCAAAGAGGAAGTTGGATAATGCGACGCATTGAGGGAGGGGAGAAAAAGAAAAAAAACAAGTCCTATACAAGAGGGTACAAGGCAAGCGAACCATCGCCCTACGCGAAAAAAGACACCATAAAAAAAGCAAGGAATGGGAAATGATGTCACAGATAGAAGACCGCCTCCAAGAATCTGAAAAAAAAGAAATTACCAGGATCGGCCCCGAGACACCACGTCTCCAAACGAACGCATAGATCCGCAGCAATGCACAGGGGAAGACCAGGCGACAAAGAAGCAAAGGGTCAAGGCAAAATGCAAAAGGGAAAAAAAAGAAGGCCCAACCCTCTGACCCGTGACAAATATAGGAAGAACCCGGAAAAAGCGCGACGAGAAGAAAAAAAGGGGAGATGGGGACTGTCCATGGGAACAAGCAAAGGAATTCAAACCAAGTGGGTGGGAAAATAGAGGGGGGCGCAACGCCCTCGCAAGACAAGGAAAGAAGGACCACGGTCCTACATCTCACAAAGGCCAAGAAAAAAAAGGCCAAAGACCGTCCGAACGCACCCTCCAGCTTCCTGTAACGAAAAACGATGTGTCCCGGCTACAAAAAAGCATCGTCAGCTACGCCCTAAACACGAGGACGAAAGAATACACTCGCCGTGGCAGGAGACCGACTGACCCAATCCAGGGGAAAGGAAAGTGGGAACAGAGAATGTAGCTCAGGGAAAGGGACTAGGGACATTAAGGCCGGTCCCGCCTAAATCCAAAAAAAAAAACCAGGAAACTTGGGTCGTGGGTGAGAAAAGAGAGAAAAACTTTGATGGCTGCGGGGAGGGACGCGGTAGGAAAAGACGGAATGGGTGGAGGGTGGGGGTGAAAGTGAAATTGCAAGGTACGGGGGGGGAAAAGCAGGATAGAGGGACCAGCGGAAGAGGATGTTCAAAGCCAGAAACCTGGAAGCTGTGTCCAGCTCTCAGAAGGGCCCTGAAAGAGACCAGAAGCGTTGAAGTGCGCGACCTTACGGCAGTGAAATAGGATAGGGAAAACTTGTGAAGAGGAAGTGAGGGGGAGATATAGCTCCCGAGGAAGGCACCGGGACAAAGCCGGGGTAGTGGTTCGCCGGGATTCATCGTACGGCAAGAGAAAAAACCTGTTGGAATCCGGCAAAGAAAAAAAGAAGGAGGGGGGAGAATAAAAGAATTTCTCTCTGCACAGGGAAAGACCGAAAGCGCCTGCGGGGGATGTTATCAAAGGAAAAAGGATTAAAATAGCGTCACGCCAAAGACAGAAACCTTTTCCTGGGGAAGGGAGAAAATTTTCCTGTCACGAGGCGGCACCACGCCTCTTAACCATAGCTCCATGACGAGTCGGACTAACGGGGATTTGAATAAAGGGGGCCGAAGTTACAAGCTTGAGGGAACGGAAGCGGTTTGGAGGCAAAAAGGCGAGGTCAACGATAGGCGAAGAAAAAGAGGGGAAAGAAAGAAAGAGGCTCGGGTTCGCGGAGAAAAAACCAGGGGGACGCAACGAAGGGGGCACGGAAATAATCAAAAGAGCAAACGGAGAAGGGGGCACTCGTCCCAAAAAAGTGCTTCAGTGTAGGAGAATGACGAGGGGACATAAAACCATACAAGATAAACAGGACAGCAGGGGAGGACACTAGATGAGTCGCCGAAAAGAAACTGCAATAAGCGAACCGCCGATGAAGAACTTAGAAGAAGGACAGTAGAAAGAAAGGTTCGGTAAACAAAATGTACGCGTAGAAGCCGCCTGAGATGAACAAGATCGGGGGGGGTCAAGTCTATGGAGGTGTAGTGAAGAAATAACCCACCGAAAAAAAAAGGAACCGGAAGAAATACTGAGGGGGAAAAGGGAGCAGAAGGGAAACGAAAAGCTGTAAAATCATCCTCTAAGGAAGAACTAAAAGAAAAAGGAAAGACGACTGCAATGAGAGGTCATCACCATTGAACTCAGGAAGAAAAAAAATCAGCGAAAAAGACGGGACACAAAAAAATCAGGGCCGGGCACAACGACAGCACGAGCATATCTGGGAGCGAAAAAAAATCAACCCACGCAAAACGGAAAACAGAACGCACCGTCACAACACAATCAAAATAGGAACAATGGTACAGTGAAGACCAGAAACAAAGAGAAGGGGGCGAGGAAACCTAAGGTAAAAAACAGAAAAAAGGGGAGAGCTGTTCTTTCACATGGAGTAAGGAGGAGGACAGAAGGAAGTAACGACGGGGGGAAAAGGTCATCTTCCGATATGACTGGATGGGGACAAATCAGTTTCCTGGGGAGTTAAAGAGGGGTCGGGGGGAAAAAGGTCCCTACGGGACGGGTAGGGGGGAGAGAGGAGGATCTTAAATACGTCGACAGTTCCTGGCGAACAAGGGGACAGGTTATCCAGGAAAAAAAAGCAGGGGTAGATTGCTGTTGTCAAAGGGGGGATAAAGGGGATTCTGGTTCACCCGTTTCACGGAGGCTCGGTTACCAAACAGACCGGATGTAGGCCAGGGGACCAAAGGACGGTCAAGGAGGGGCGCCCCACGGGCAAGGGGGAAGGATACCAGAAGGAAAAGGATGAGGGGCCGGGGAACTAGGTTTAGGGGGGAGGGGGGACAGCGGGGTAGGGCAAGGGATGCCACGAAGGCTAAGAAGGGGAGGCGGAAAAGCGGGGTGGCCTGGACAAGGACATCTGGTAACTGAAGAAAAGGCGTACCGGGTGAGGGGGGGGAGGGGAAAAGATGTCCTTCAGCGGCGATAAACTGAAGTCCTGGCGGAACGAGGGTGGAGGTCAGAGGGAAAGAGTGGCAAAACGGAAATCGGTTATTCCATGTCTCCGGATGAAGGGATGTAACTTCATGGGAGAGGAGAAAGAAGAAAAAAAGAGTCCATAAGAGAACTAAGAGGGTCACAGGGGGGATAAAGGTTCGCCAACAATAAGACAGCTGCCGGGAGAAAAATCTGTATCGGGAAGATAAAGAGAGGGTCAAGAGTAAGAACGCGGCGCACTGCAAAGGGAAAACAAAAAAAGGGACTTAGTGGACTAAAAAAAAAAGGGAAGAGAGGCAGAAAGGGGAACAAAAAGTTAGGATGGTTAACGGCTTGACCGAGCGACGTACCCCGGCCGAATGGGGAAAAGAAAGACAAATTAAGGACATGAGATAGTCAAGTTGTGTGTGCAACGCGAGGGCTAAGAAGGGGGAGCTCGTCCAGCGTGGGCGACAGGGAAAGAAAGTGTCGGGGATGAAAAAACGGACAGGAAGAACCACCTGCCCAACTTGAAAAAGTGGGAGAAATCAAGAAAAACCAGAGCGGAAGCGGGAAGGGAATAACGGTGGGTGTCCACACAGAAAGAGTGGCCCTGAATGGGCCAAACGGTGGGGGCACAAAAAACTCGCAAGCGTCAATACGAAACAATCCGAAGTTTGCAAGGAGATGAGAGGAGATACATAAACTAGCTGGGAGCCGTAAAGAGGGGGAGATCTTACTTTATTGGGAACGGGTCTTTAATATGCCGGGGCAAGGAGGAGGAGGCGGCCAGACATTGAACCAAAAGC
>Ga0179593_1290651_pt1 | contig 12369 bp, 21 predicted proteins | sample CZODoug2_1_08_16_FD_185931 | JGI IMG/M metagenome (GOLD analysis project Ga0179593, IMG submission 185931) | Vadose zone soil fungal communities from Angelo Coast Range Reserve, California, USA - CZODoug2_1_08_16fungal (PacBio error correction) | ecosystem: Environmental > Terrestrial > Soil >...
GAAATGACATCTGCTCCCAATGGGTTGCAAGTCGCCAACCCATGGGAGGGGAGTCAGTGACCGCCCCGGGTGAAAAGGGACAAGGGGGGGAAAAAAAAAAAGAGGCGGGTGGTACAGAGGGTTCAAAGCCTTGGGGGGGGGGCAGCGTCCAAGACAAAAGGAAAACTTATTTCCAATCACCTACAAGGCCCACGAGAGCGGAGTATCTGGCAGCAGGGACCAGCGGGGAAGGTAAACCTCTTTGGGAACCGGGGACAATTGCACAAAAATCAAGAAGCACTCACTGTGGGTTTTCAAAGACACAAATGGGGGGGGAAAAAAAGCGTACCGAATACAAACCGAAACGGGGTATTTTTGGACGATTTTGGGGGAGGGGGGAAGGTGAGGAACGGTAAATAGCGAAGTTGGAAAAAAAGGGGATTGGGTAAGAAATGAAAGATGCAAACCAGAACTTAGGCTACGTGGGGGAAAAGGAAGAAACGCCGGAAAAAAGGAAAAAGGCAGCCAATGAAGCAGGCCTGCGCCTAAGCAAAAAACGCCTGGCTGTGGGGGGACTGTTCGGGTCGAAGGGAGGGGGCGGCACTAACACCAAATCCGCGGAGCCTGGTCGACACAGTGCCGAAAAACATGTAAAAAAAGGGTCGGCTGGGGGGGAATGCTGTGAGGCACCCCAAAAAAGTCGAACGAGCTCGTTTTGCCACCGTGGAGGCAAGGAAAAAACAACCTCATCAAAGGGGTCTGGAATTAGTATCGGAAACAACGGTAGGTGCCGACAAACATGAAATATCACCCAAGGACAATCTCCAGAGGGGCCTCTGAGCTGGGTTGCAGAGAAAGGGATAACGGGGTCTTGGGGCCATCAAAGCTGAGAACCGGCTTCAAAGTAAACCGGAGAACATGCGTACATAACTCTTGAAGCAAAAACAAAGCGCGGTGGGACCGTGAGCAAAATTTTCTTACAAGGAGCCAGGTGGTTGTAAAAGAAGGACACGCCCGCATGTAAGCAACAAAAAGCGGGGGAAAAAAAATAGGATGAGTGCGACGGACCCCATCGTCCATCCAAGGTACAAGAAGCCTGGGGTTCCGACTATGGTAAAATCACACTTAACATGATCTCTGACCGGTGCCTGCAAGGTGGGATACGGCTCAGGCCCGAGTCAACAGCCGCGCGAGTGCAAAGGACGAAGGGGACCAGTCACGTTCCAACTCAAAGCATAAAAAGAAAGGCTTGGGAAGGGGCACGCAAGGGTAACGGCCATGCAAGTGCGCAAATACAGCCGCAACCCGCCCGGGAAAACAACAGCAGAAAGGGACGAAACCTGACAAAAAAGGGGACGGTCAAAATGTAAAGCTTGGGGGGGAAAAAAGAGGAAGGAAAGGGACGCCGGGGGGAGACGTACTGTCCGAGGAAATGCTTCAAAAAAACGGCACGGCAAGATAAATGGAGGAGGGAGAGGTTGGGTGGGTTTAGGCAGGGCGCCAAGCAAGCAACTAAGCAGAAACGCCGCAAAGCTAAGGGGGGGGGGGGTCACGTGCGGGGAAAAGAACAACGGATTTCCACCCGCAGTGCTAAGAGGGGGCAGGAAAAAAGACCCAATCCCAACAGAAATATCAGGAGGATGAGGGTAATTCAAAAAAAAGTTGTTTGGGACCGGAAAAAGCCGCGAAAAGAGCCCGGGGCCCAGGTACCTGAACAAGGCAAGTTTCGTACGGGGCACCTCGACCAAGAACAACCCGGGCGAGATGCAACCCACGTAATAAGGGTTTAACGCACACCCAGCACAACAAAGCAAGTAAACAATCAGCCGCCGAAAAGATCAAAGAAAAAAAACAAAACAAAAGAGAAGGAGGGAAGTACAACAGGCCAAACAGATCCCGGCCTGGAAATCGATTGGGCCCGTAGGTAGTCTGCCTTGGTCGGACCTAAATGGAAAATGAACAAGAGTCCAGCCAAAGCCGAAGCAACCGTAGGAAGGTTGGATATGAGAGGGAACAACACAACGTATGATTATAAAGGAGAAAAAATCGAGATCCACAACACGTGCTGGCGCATTGGACCTATAGCGCCGGGGACATTTCCCAGGAAGGGGAAAGGGTGCAGATCGATGGAAAAAAAAAACACAAGGAACAGAACATGAACGTTGTGGGAACGAGACACATTCAGGCAGGGGTTTGCGTCCGTGATTTCGGGCGGAAATGTCCGGGGAGGGCTGGGTGGCCGTGCCAAAAAAAAAATTTCGCCACGGGGAGCATCTCGCACATTACCAATAAAGAAACTGAAAAACGGAACGGCAGGTTGGAAGGGCCAAGAGGGTCGACAAGATCGTCGGAAAAAAGATAAGATGGAGGGACCAGGGATGTGGTCGGGGACTCAAAGCGGAGCAAAAATGCAAAAGGACCAGTGGCCGACTGTCCCACCATAAGTGACAAAAAACCCCGGAAAGCGGGGGAAAAGGGATTGCGGGAAGGGGTTGAAAGCTGGCATCAGAGGACCCTCAAGAACCCAAAAAAGAAAGACCAAAATAAAGTCACAAAGAACAGAAATACAACGCAAAACACCAATTTTCCGGCCCCGGGGGGGGGGGAAAGTCGACGGAAGCAGGATCGGGCTCATGGGGGAAGCTAAGGGACCGCGGTAAGGGGGGGGGTCGAAGCATTACCCCTTGCAAAAATGGAAAAAAGGCAAACGGGAGTAGCTGGCGTAAAGTCGAGTGGATGAAACATAGCGGAAAAAACCCCTCTAAAATGCCACACGGAGGAAGGGGAAATCTTAAAGGGCCTATGAAGGCGCACAAACGGAAAATAGCAAAGGTGTCGAACGAACAGGAGGGAAATTGAATGACCGGCAAACCGGGGGAGAAGATCATCATGGGACATGTGATAAATCGGAAGGTCCACCAGGCGGAGGAAATAACCAGGAAGAAAGTTGGTGACAAGCACGCGGACATCTACAAAAAAGGGAGGGGGGGGGTCAAGTGGCTTGCCAGCAACGGAACAAACAAAGGTGTCCCAGGGTTTTTTACAACGCGAACCAGGAACAAGAAAATGTTATTGCTCAAAAAGAAAAAAACGCGGAAATTCCGCGACGGGGCAGAGGTTAGAGCGGCAGGTTTTCCTCACCGGGAAATGGAAAAAAAAGTCCTCGCCGAAGGCCAGACCACCCAAAGACAGCAGCTAAAAGAAAAGCCAGGGGGAAAAGAGGAAAAAAACAAAAAACGCAGGGGCACAGTTGGAAATGGGGAAAAGATTCCGCCGGGCCCCGACCAATAGAATAATGTCGTCGGAGGCCAGGTCAATAATACCCGAGTCAACCACACGTGAGAAAGTTGGGAAAAAAAAAACCGGACTCCCCAAATGGGGAAAAAAAAACTGGGCAAACACTATGCGAAGTAGAAGGTGGCCGCCTCAAGACATCCGGAAGAAACGCGGCAGACTGAGAATGGGAGAAAATAGATGACCGAGAAAGTACGGACCAGAACCTGGAGCACCAAACCGAGAAGACAAGACGCTCTCTCCCTAAAAAAACACCAGCAAAAAAACCGGCGGAAACAGCACAAGAGCGGCGCAGCGGACCAGAATTTTCGCCGCGACCGTCTTAAAAGCAGGCGCAAAAAATGGGGGAACGGGGCAGCCGGACATCACTATCGCAACTAAGGATTGGCAGCAAAGAATTAATCCAAATCCCCGGTTTGACGCCAAAGTCTGCGAACCTGTGCCAACCAAAGCCAAAAATCACCAAAAATCGAAAATGACAACGACACAGCTAAGGGCCAATCGGAAGCTGTGGGGGGGCAATTTGGTGTGGGAACAACCGTCGCGTCGAGGCGTGCAATTTGCCACGGGTTCAAGGGGGGAAAGTCGCAAACACACCACGCTGAGGACAAATAGCAAAAATACTTTAAGGGTCAAACCGCGGGGAAGGGAAGTCAGGTCCAGCCTGGGCATGGACGCTTACACCAAGTGAACTGGAAGAAAACCTGGGGGGTCGTACTCCACAAAAAAAAGGGTTTGGGTAAATCCAAGTCCCACAAACAGCCAACCGAAGGGACACAAAAGGGACCACAAATACCTGGGGCTGGGCGGAATGGAAACAGGGGAGCAGATGCCATTTAATCACTCAAAAAAACAACACAAACTAGGTGAAGAGAGAGAAATGCAAAGACAAAAATCCCAAGGAATCGACGCCAGTGGGGGACGTCCTGAACCGCGGGTTGGCTGACGAGATGGAACCGGCGTGAATGGTTCCAGCAACGAATTATTGGAAGGGAACGGAAACGCCTGACTTCCACAACGACTAAACATGCAAAAGGATCAGGTCGGGGGGATATTTTGTGAATGCAACGGTAACCCACGCCTTCGACGTCCCCAACTATGAACAGGGGAAAATGGGGACACGCCTCGACGACACTGGTTTTGGAAAAAACACACCAAGGGAAAAAGAGGTACCAGGAGAGGCAGGAGCCCGTGAAAAAAGTTTGTCAGGGTGGACTTTGGGGAAGGGGAGGGGAATAAGAGAACTGGGGGCGTCCAACCCTATTTGGCAATCAAAAGGATGCCAAAAAACAACTTAAAGGGAGACAGGGAAATGAAAGATTGCAACCAGCCCCACAGTAAGACGAGAAAAAAAAAACACGATTCGTGAATCCAGGGAGGCGCCGAAGGACAAAAGGGAATCGGGTGGGGTGCTTTTAAAAGCGGGGTAAGGGGGATCACCAGCGACAGGTCAAGGGGCTCAGAAATCTTTGGGTGGTGCCCCGCCATGCAAACAAGGGCAATTCAATAACTAAAACGGGGCCACCCGTGAAGACTTACGCATCGAGCTCAGGGGGCAAATACCAAGCCCTGACCAAGAGCACGGAAGGGAGTCGTTTGAAAAGATATCTCCCGGTGGCAAAAACCGAAAGGAAGGGAAGCGGAAAATCTCACATTGCAGAAGTCCAGTCTGGGGCGATGTAAAACAATAAATGCTGGGTGGAGCGCGATGAAAGGGTCACACTTGGCCATCTTGGCAAAAAACGAGAAGGGGGCCCCGGGAAGAAACCTAGGAAAACCAGACTCGGTGGGCCAAAAGGGAGGGGATCTGTTGGGCAGGTGGGCCCCATCTCTTATGAAAAGCGCCACGGGGTAAACGAAAACGCCAGCCTGAGCAGATCCCGCAAAAGTAGAATATTTCGGCTGGGCAAAAGGACGTGCCTTATCCATCCTTGTAAGCGATGTAATACACGGGTTTCAATAGTAAAAGGGGTGCAGTCATTGGACTGGGGGAATCAGGCGAACGGGCCAAGAGTCCCAGCAGCCGGCGGACCGCAGGTGCAAACGATTCACTTTCACATCGCGGGGGACCGGAGATACAGATTCTGGCCTGCTGGTCTAGGATCACGCATGAAAGTGGCGAATGAACAACCGGCCCGTGAAAAGAAGGAAGGGACCGGGGGGACTAAGCAAAGAAAGTTCAAGTTCCTTTGACAAAACCGAAAGATGGTCCAGGAGGACGGAAACGGGGCATCAGGAAGGAATAGCCTTCCCCCCATCATGATGGCGGTGACGAAAGTTGGGGTGAGAGGAGGCCCGTCCACACCTCACAAAAGCCAGACATGTTTGCACGGAGGGGGAAAGGGATCTTGAGGGCAAGGGGTGGCAAAATCACGGTTGCAACAAAGTGAATCCAGCAACCACATCACCAAAAACCTGGGCCAGAGGAAAGAGGATGAAATTAACAAGGGGAGGCTCGGGGATCAGACTGGCGAAGAAAGGCCCGCAGTTTAGGTTACGCCCTTTGCGAGATGCACAAAATTGCCGGGTTTACGGGAACAGCACTACAAAAAAAAAGCCCGCAGACAAGAAAAGCAAGGCGGAGGAAGCAACACACGGACTGATCGAGTGACGATCAAGTCCAGAATCCCTGGATAGGATTGAGTAAAAAACACCTGGCCCGGAGGGTCCAAGGGGAGCTTCGAGTCCACACCAAATCGAAAAGTATCTTGGAATCAATCCTCTCAAAAAAAAACGGAAGGAAAAGATCAGCACAGCCGAACGCAGAACTAGGGGGAAAGGGACACGGTCGAAGAGACTGACATTCCCGGCAGGAAAAAAGCGGGGGAAAAGACTAACTAAAGGCAACCAAAAAGATCGAGAACGGGGGGAAAGGACAATGTCCGTTCCCGACCATTGTCCGCATGGGTCCGGACTTATGTCGGTCCGGCCGGGATGTACCGCGGCGGTGGAGGTTAAACGTGCGAAACCCAACTTTCGACAAAAAGGGAAAAAAGCTTCCCCGCGGCTGGTGCGAACAGAGAAACGACAAAGAATAAACAAGCGGGAAGAGGCCAAAAAGCACTCACTGGTTGGGGATTAAAAGCGTACATCACGATACGACTAAACCCCCAGGGAATTTGACGGGGGGGAAAAATACCCCCAATTAGCACAAAAGGATGAACGCCCAAAAACCTGTACAACCCGCCCGGAACAAAAACCCCCGGGAAAGCAGGGGGGGGGGTCGGCACGTGCTGCGGGAAGTTAAAGGAGGCCAAAAAGGCCCACCCCCGGCTTCGAACAAATTCGTCAAAAAAAACAGGAAATTAAACGAGAGAAAGGAGCTCATTGAAGACGGGAATATCAGTAAACGGAACGGAACGATCGTGTCTGCCTTGGAAAGGCGAAAAACCCACACAAACCCGATTGGTTCGAGAGCAGTCCCTAATGGAGCACATGCGTCCAAAAAAGGGAAAGGGGGCTGGCATGCGACACCGTCATTGGTCTTAGGAACGATAGCAACAGAAAAAAAATAAATGTAACCCTCATCTATGGAAAAAAAAAAAAGCCGGCAGGAAGACGAATTCCTCAGGGGGACAAGAAAATCGAAAAGGCTGGAACGGCAGGCGCCGAAAAACAGGGATCAATTGGAAAAAAAAAAAGGCCACCGAGGAAGAGAAAAAAAACGTGGTTACATCAGACTCAAAGGAAAAGCGAGGAGAACGGGACAACCGGGTAGCAAAAAGCGCCGACATCGATTCCCTCTGGGGCACGAGGGGTTTGGTAGCTCTCAGCAGGAAAAAGTGGCGGACACAACAAGACTCTTCCTGGTCGTCAAAATGAGGGCAACACAAAAGGCAACGACTGGAAGCAGTATGAGAGAAGGGGATTGGGAGAAAGGCCGGACCTTCAAAAATTCAAAACGACGAATTTACGGCCCCCACCCCGGAATCGCGCCGAAATAAAATTCACATAGGGGGCATCACAAAAGAGAATCATTGGGAAGTGTGAGATTCCGACCACCATCCATGAACTGTAGCGGCAAAGACAAGCAAAAAAAACTTTTGATAATACCAAGCGAGGCAAAGAATTAAGACCTCCGTGAAAGGCAGCCCGCCCGATCAGTTGCAAACCGAGCACGATAACGAAAAAGAAGAGGACAGGGCCCGCCCTCCAAACAGGTCCAGCACGACTGCCAAAAAATAGGCAGGGACAACATAATTCGTAAACACGATGGCCACAAAAACGAGACGTGAATAGCCCGAACCGCCCGAAAACGAAAAAAAATCAAAGACCACAGGTCGGTCTCAGCGCCTGGGGGGGACCAAAAAGCTGTACCATAAAAGGCTCTGGCGGCAAATTAAAAAGAGAAAGGCCCCTATCATCAAAAGGAAGAAGCAAAGGTGTTGAACGCACAAAGTCCGGAAATTGTCATAAAGCCAATCCAAAATCCAAAGACAAAAGGCACAAAACCCAATTAGCCGAATCTCTTAATTTGTGTGTGGGAACACAAGTAACGTCGTTGCAAACTCACCAGTTAAAAAAACGAGGGACCCGTCGAGACGCCCAACGCTCCGACAATTATAAACAAGGGGACGAGCGGGAAATGTTCGGAGTGGAAAAAGGCCAGTGTGAAAAAAGCTGTTACCGACGCGGGCCCCAAACAAAAAAAGAGAACGGGATTGACCTGGTGTATAAACGGCTCAAAAGCCCTTTGGTCAAAGCCGCGGGTGGTACATCGGAAAACCACCAAAAACCGGCGGTCAGGAACGACAAAACAAGGCTGGGCAAAAGGACAATGCATTGAGAATCATCTGAGCAAAAAAAACAACAACGGGATGAGTAAAAAAAAAGGAACTGCTCAAAAAAAAAAAAAAAGGGGGAGGGTACATGGAAACATAAAAGGTAGGGGAGTCCCGGTGGAACCGCCGGTTGAAATTGGCAAACGATAGGGTACCACCAAACGACCCGGGCGTGGAGTAAGAAAAAAAAAAAAGGTCGAAGCCAGATGGGCCAGCGGAAAAGCAAACGGAAACTTTCCAAGTCCCAGCGAACATGCACGCAAAGGATATGTGGGAGATGCAAGGGGGTACCCACAAAGTCGACGGGAGTCTTTGAACTGCCAACGAAAAACGGGACGCAGCACTGGGGGGGGTGCCCCACCAAGTTGACAAAGCGGACGCGGCCAGAGAAACGGGGTGGTTTTTCGATTTGTGGGAGTTTTGGAGTTGGGGGGGAAAGGTGGAGGCACGGCATGGGACAGATAGTGAAAAAACCTAGGGAAATGAGGCCCCTCCTAGCTTGATCAAGATATGCGCACAGCCAGACAAAAGTAAGAAAAGGGCGGGGAAAAAAGCCCACACCCGACTGGGCCGACGCCAGCGGGGTGCAAAAGTGGGGAGGGTGGTTGCTTTTCGGGCGAAAGCGACAGTCAAGTCACCAGCAGAACGTCTCGGATCGGTGGGGGGGGGGGGGGGGGAGGAATATCAAAGTGAAGAAGCAACAATGTCGCAAAAAAGAGGCCTGGAATTGCGTGGGTGAGGCGAAGTAGTCCATGCCGGCCGTGGGGTTGGCAAAAAAAAGTGGGAAAAGCCGGCAGAACAACCCAGAGCGGAATGAGTTGAATCTGGGGGGGTGATTGATCGCCCCGACGGTGCAGAGCGGAATCAACCAAGAAAACAATGCTCCAATCGCCGGGGGGAAAAAGAGGGACTGAAACGTGAACTCGCGGAAACGGGGTGTGCATTGGCGATAAGCCTCACAGAAAAGAAAGGGGGTCCCAAAAAGGGAAAAGAAGAGGGCCTGCCAGAAAAAGAAGTCGGATTGTTCACAGGGTTTGGGGGCCATCAAGTTCAGACGACGAAGAAACCAAAAAAATTGGGAAAAACGACAACGACCTCTAAAAAAAACCAGCGACAGAGAAAATAGGACGGGCACGTCAAGAGCAAGTACCCCCGGTAGAAAGCGGCCGGGGTTCAACGGGGGGTATGCGATGTAACCACAGGTTACATGATCTCTCACAGGGAGGGAAAGGGGGAGGCACTGAATCATTCTCAGGCCGAACGAAACCGTAAAAGGTGAGAAGGAAACCTTACAGTTCCCCTCCAGCGGTCGAGCGCAGATTTAAGGGGGGCTTGGATTCAGCGAGAAAAAAAATGGGAAACTGGCGCATACGCCAAACCCAGGTGGGTAAAGCCTGGCAAGAATGCAAAAGACGGCCCTGAACCGACAACCGGTCGGTAGAGTGAAAACCACAAAGAGCAAAGATGAAAGTCAAGAACGTAACAGGGCATGAAGGCCTTGGCATCAGACGTCCCGCAATACAAGGCAAAGGGGAAAGGGGGGGGGGGGTTCGAGCCGGGCGGCAAAGACTTCAACGCAGAAACCGCCGGGTTTGTTGTAAAAAAAAAGAGGGGGGGGGACAAGGAGCTTGAGCATGTGTGGCGCTCCGAGGTGATCAAAAAGCCTTTTTGGAGTACCAACCCAATAAAAACCGAGCTTATCGAGGATGACGAATCAAAAACCATGAAAATGGGAGTGTGGACTGTCGCCAAGGAGGAAGGAAAAGAAAGCTGTCGCCTAACCCCGCTCAGTTGCTTCTAGACCAAAAAAAACCAAACCGCAAAAAGAAGATGCTCCCCGTTCCGAAAGTTGGGGGGACGCGCACGCAAAAGCCCAGGCCCCCCCACAACCCCAAAAAGAGACTAACAAAACGGACACGACAAATCAGGCCAGAAAACTAAACATGCTCGAGCATAGTGACAACTAGGGTCCAGGCCAGAGAGAGAAGGGGGGAGGGAAGATTCTCTGCAAAATGCAAAAGGTCAAGGGAAATGTCCCACAGAAGATGGGCCATCCCAATAAGCAGGTCCACGTCCGCGTGGGAGTAGATAGGCTAAAGAAACAACAAAACAACGTCGGAAAGGGGGTAAGGAAAAGAAGAAGACGTAGTAACTGCGGCTATTATGGGGACCAGGGAGCGCCTTGACCATCAAAAAGGCAAGGGAAGGTTCACTCGGAACTAACAGCAGAGAATGTCTGGGCCGGAAAATGTCCGTTTCCCACCAAGTACAAGTTTGTTAGCAGAATGTCGGCGATGAGGTCGCGGGAAAGGGGTGCGTGCCGACCGATCGGGTATCCGCCGGAGGTCGAGCGCAAAAGAAAAGGTAAAGGCCCTGGTCAAAACATGCAGGCAGCAGGAATCATCAAGAAAAAAAGAATGGTTCGGGGAAACGTCGGCTCGATAAGCTTGGAAAAGGGGGGAATGGGCTGGTACGAAGGCCGAAAGACGGCGGAGAGCGCCAAACCGGCACGCCCAATACACCTGTGTCCCCCAAACGAAAGAAAACGGAAAGGAGCTGTTTTCTGGGAAAAAACCTACTTTTGGATGAGGGAGGTGAAGGAACATTGGAAAAAAAAAAAAGCCCAGCGAACAAAAAAAAAAACATCGCAACAAAACAAAAAAACATGAAGACGTAAAGTAGGGCGAAAACGACAATCAATTGGCCTCGAGGGAAAAAGGACGTCTAAAGGGGAAAACAGGAAGCAGTTCAGGCTCAACTGGCAATCAAAGACCATTTTCATGGCAGAAGCCAGGGCACTCACCTCACACATTCTGACGGAGGCACACGCGGCTAGGAGGCGAGAAAACGTCTGAGGTAGAGTACGCGAAAAAATCAAGCCCTCAAAAATCGTGGGAACAACCTCAAGGGGGGGAAAAGTGAATCAACGGGCCAATTGGGAAAAAAAAAAAAACTCTCTTGCGCACAGATGGGGTATCAGGCCGCTGAGAGAAGAAAGAAATTTGACCGGACAACGGAAGAAACAGGTACCAGTGGAATACAATCAGACGCTCCGGAACAGGCGAAAAAATGGGAGACCGCGGAAATAAAACCACGCAGATCCGGTAGGAAGCCAATGGTTTCAGAAAAGCCTGGGTGCAAAAACTCAGCACAGGGCCCCGGTCAGGTTTGACAAACAAGGAAAATCCTGAAAGAATGATGGCGTCGAAAGAGGAACAAAGCGATAAGCTGCTGGGGAAAACGGTCTTCGAACCTGAAGGTTTTTCCAATCCGCCGACTTGAAGACGGTCTGGGTAGAGGGAAGAATCAAGCAAGCCAGGCTCTATGAAAAAGCATTGCCCAGAGGGAAATCGCCGAAATCTGGAGCTTGCCATGTGGAGAATTTTCCGGGGGGCGGGTAAAAAATAACGCGCGGCTCAGAAATGGCGCACCACCCCCACTGCGGACATGAGTTCACGGGGGAGAAACCGACCCAAGGACCAAAGGGCATACAAACCGATTCAATAATTTCAAATCAACGTGGGAGGTGCCGGAAAGCAAAAAAAAAGGAGACAAACGTGGGCCCAGCCCAAAAATGCAAAAGGATGAGGAAAAAAGATAGAACGGGCACGACCCAACAGCAAATTCCAGCAAGAAATGCCGTAAAAAAAAGGGACACATAATAGGGAATACACAAGAATCCGAGGCGGGAGAAAAGCTGTGAAAGAACACGAAAGCCGCAAAGAACGCGCACGGGAAAACAGAAGAAGAAAAAGAAACCAACCATCCAAAGCCGACCCACGTGGCGATGCAGCATGCGACTTGGTAAAAAAGGAACGAAAAAAGTCTGAAAAGGCCCTCATCCTCAGAAAGTAAGGGCCTAAGGATTTGGGACAAAATCACCAATAGGGACAAATAAACCAGCCTGGGGAAAAGACTAAAAAAAAGCAGGATTACCGTGCAAGAAAAATCCAAAAAGTCAAAACCCAAAATAATTCACCACTGCCTCAGTCCGAAAAGGAGGGGCAAATGTGGTAAAACAGTTGGTCATCGGAGAGAGGTTGGGAAATTGCAAAGAGTGAAAGAGGTGAAAAAAAACCGGTAGGGTGTCACCGCTTTGAAAGGACAAGAAATAAAAAGGGGAAAAATAGCGAAAGTTGAATGTGAACTTCAGCAAGGACGGGAGAAAAAAAGCTGAACCCCCCAAATTGCTGGAACCAAGGACTCACGCCCGGCGGGGGGGAAAACATAGGGTCGGCCCCCAAGGGGCCGACAAGGGGAACGACAATTAACGGCGTGTGGACCAAGGGAAAACCAGATAAACATTTTAGAAAAA
>Ga0179593_1331511_pt1 | contig 12369 bp, 11 predicted proteins | sample CZODoug2_1_08_16_FD_185931 | JGI IMG/M metagenome (GOLD analysis project Ga0179593, IMG submission 185931) | Vadose zone soil fungal communities from Angelo Coast Range Reserve, California, USA - CZODoug2_1_08_16fungal (PacBio error correction) | ecosystem: Environmental > Terrestrial > Soil >...
AAGACGAACTCTCTTGGGAAACTCCCGATGCAAGAGAACGTCGGGGAAAAGGGATCCGCCTTCAACAATCAGGGAAAAAAAACGAACGGCACAAGAAGAGGGTCGAAATTCGAGAAAAAGGAAGGAAACTACGGCCAGGAAAAAAAAATTGTGGGGAGGAACTTAGCACGAATTATCGGGAAGAATCTTGGGTTCGAAGCTACCCCGGGGCGAAGGTGAGAAGGGGAGAGGAAAAGGGGGAAATGGCAATGACGGTCTAAAAAGAGAGGGAAAAGGGTCGTCTCTAAAGTGAAAAAAAAAATGACATAGAGGAGTTGCCCGGGCGTTTCCGTACGGAGGGGATCGGGCTGGGGAAAGTTATTGCAAGGCAGCCGCGTCCCTTTTCCAATCAATAGGGGGGGGGGGGACATAACAACAATCTTAGATGGGGGGGAAGGGGGCTTAGTTGAGGAGAGCCAGACGGCGTCATTGGGTCGCATGGAAAAGGGCAAGGCGGAGGCGAAAATGGGAGGCGCCCTGAGTCGAAAGCCCATGAGCCTGCCGGGAACATGAGTATAGAAAAAGAAAAATTGCCCAAATGATATGGGAATATCGGTGGTTATAGGAGAAACAGCTGTTGGTCGGTAACAGTATACCCTAAGCGAAAATGACGAGGGGGGTGGGAGCACTTGGACCTGGCGGGGGGCAGGGAAGGGGTAATCTACAAAATTCGCCAAAAATTGGCAGAGAGATCTGGAAAGTCAACAACCAGGAGGAGGAGAAGAGATTGCCCGTCCTATCTCCCACTTTTATCGGTAGGAGGGGGGTCCATTATGAAAAAATGACCAAACGGTCCGTGTCCTTTGCAACCTAACCCCAGACTCGCACGGGCCGTCACGTGAAAAAGCGGGGTCGAAGCAACGTATCTTGGGATCGGAGGGGGAAAAACCTGGAGGGGGGGGAAAAGGCGACCTCATGTGAATGATCGAAAAAAAAAAGGTTGACCGAGGGGGGACTCTGAAAGGACTAGAAAGCCGTCCGCTCAAACATTGGCAGGCAGGGGAGTAAAAACTCCTATCCCCAATCATCTCGGTCGGTGGGTCTACCAGTGTGATGTAAAAAAGCCGGGTTGTGGATTCGACTTCTTCATGCAATAAAAAAAATCGCATGGCTTTGAGAAGAGTAACAAAAGTGCACCCATAGTAAGTCGGTGAAACGCTGGAAGAGACTACAATATAGCGAGGTTTGTTCCTGGTGAAGCCTGTTAGCGCGGACACAAAGATCGTGTGAACTGTGATTTATCTTAGAGTCACTTTTCGAAATAATACGGAGATGAGGACAAAAAAAGACGTGGAACCGTTTCTGAGTCGCTGGGGAGACCGACCGGAGGGGGGGGACTAGGACTTTGTCAATGGAGGGGGCGCATCGGATCTACCTGAAAAACGTATTTTATTGGGGAAGAGGGAAGGAAACGCTTCGGCTCGTATTGCGTGTGGGGAAGCCGAAGCGTGGTTGAACGGGTGATCGAACTCCCATGCAATCCCTACGATTAAAGGAGGGTGCAAGGGAGAGAGAGCTATGTGCAAGGCACCAGCAACTGGGGAGATTGATAAGGAAAGAGCAAAGGGGCTTCTGCCCGGTCATTTTTAACCAGACTGTCCCTGAACGGAATAGAAAAGGCGCTTCTGTCTAACAGGGAGTTCAGGACCGCGGGGGGGGGATGGGGGCATTCCTCATTAATTGCCCATTTATTTTTATATCTCAACGAATAGATGAGGGGATATTGGAATAGGAGAAGATTTGCCTTTACGACAATAAAAGGGCAAATGAATCCGCGAAATCTCTGCAAAACCATCTTGCAGAGGAAGGAAAAGAATCACCTTGACAGGTCGATTTGGAGGGGGAAGGGGGGTTCCTGTGGGGTGAAAAAAAATCAGGGAAAAACACGAACCTATTGGGGGAGTTTGGGTTCATCGCTCGTGGGGAAAGACAGTGCTGGTTGTGGGATTTTACCCTCATAATTGAAACGGGCGCGACGGGGGATTGCTGATAGCTGATGAGGGGCCATTCAAAGTGAACGACAAACTTTGTGGAGTTCGCAATCGGTAACCTTCAAACTGAGCGGGCAGAGTGCGCAAACCTAAGCATCATGCGGGTGTTAAGGGAAGAGAGATGGGGGAAGAGCACAACCTTATCGAAAGGGGGACTCTAGTTGAAACCACAATATCAAGGGGCGACGGCGGAGGAGAGTGGGAAAAAGATGACCGAGACTTCTTCAGGAGATGCGTATACATACGCTTTGAGGACGTCGGAAATCGTGTCCCATCTTTCTCCGAATACTACTGCTCAAAATCTGGCGGATCTCAACACAGAATATGACAAGAAGGGGGAAAGGACGTAAGGGGTATTCACCTTTCGTATGCGACACGGGAATTACGGTGAACCCCTGGGAAACGGGGCTAAAAACCGGCTTGGACCACACACCTCTTCCATCCTCTAGATAGAAGCGAACCGTACCGGTGAGCAGATAGTTCTCCTTGAATGGGTAGGAGGGCTCGAAGGAGAACGTTGCTACCGGGTGAAGCATTTCCCGATTTGTGAAAAAGGCACGAGAACGATAAAAACAAAGCTGTAGTTGGGGCCTACCGGGGGAGGTGATAATCTCCCACAACAACAGGGAGAAAAGAGAGATTCACAGAAAAAAAGGGATGCCAAATAGGCAAAGGGGGGGTGCGCTATCTCCACGCCCCCCTGGAAATTAAAGGTAACAGGAAAATATCCTGAACTCGGGCGAAGGCAAACATAAGAGACAGTGGGACGAACAGGGAATTCGCAAGCGCTGAGTGACGAGGTTTAAGTCACGTGCTAACTAAAAAGAAGCAGGAAGGGGGAAGGGGGGGACACTCATGATAACAAGGTCCGTCCATTACAGAGCGTGAATACGCCGGAAGCTCCGCTCTGGCTATTCGAAAGGCAGAGAAGACAGGGTAGGCGGGCGTACTGCGAAATGCGGCGAAATATGGAAAAAAAAGAGGCAAAAGGGGGGAGGGGGGGGGGGGGGCAAGCGAAATCAATTCTTCATACACGGTCACTACGTCCTTAAACCGGGAATCTCGAAGCAATCAAAATCACTGGACCGGAAAAACATATTTGGTTGCATGAAAACGCCGGGCGAAAGTGAAGGGGGGCGGGGAAAAGCGTCCCGACCTCAGAGGAGTTAATAACCCCACTCTGTCAAAAGGGGGGGAAAAAAGCGAAAATGGAAAGGAAGGGGTTGACACCTCTTCGGGGCACTGACAAGAAATACAAGAGGAAGGGAAGAAAAAAGCAAGTCTCTCTATGCCCCGGTAAAGATCCTCTCTTTATTATTAAACAGACAAAAAATCATCCAAAATAAATCTGAAAGAAAAAAAAAACAAAAAAAAAAAAAAAAGAAGAAAAAAAAAACCCCAAAAAGCGAAATAAAATATTTCTTTAATGTCACGGTAATTGACAACCAATCCAAAACCAATCGAAGGGGACAAAAAGGGGGGTGTCGAGGAAGACTATCATTGCTTCGAAGAAGGGAGGACGACAGTCCGCCACTGGGAAAATGCCAGTGCCATATCGCACTAGCTCATAGAGAAGGATCTGAAAGTGCAAACCTCCCAACGGAACGCAATATAAAAGGAAGAACACAAGCCAAAAAAAAAACAGGGTACTGGGAGACCAACGCGACTTTGGGTATTGCCTGGGAAAAGTTAACGCGTTAAAACGAGTGAACGGTCAGCACCTGGAGAGTGCTACTGTCCTCACCAATGTAAGGTGCGCAAGGGCCCCAAAGTCAATAGCTGGATCGAAGGCTACAAGCTCGTGTATCGAGGCGGGGGGGGGGGGGAAGTGACGACCTCAACTCATGCAGAGGTTGCAGAGAATGAGTCGAACGCCCACGACCGAGCCGAATCCGTTGGGCCATCATAAATCGGACACAGCGTTAAAAAAGGCACACATGCGCACCGACAAACTGCCAAAAGGACGGGATGCGCACAGTCTATCTAACGCCTCCGGCCTATACAGGAGTTGGGTCCGAAAAAGACGATTGGATGGGCAAAAAATCTTGGGAAGAATTACCCTAAATCAAAAAACATCAACTCGACTGTCAGCGGCCTTCGAACAGGCAAATACGTCGTGGGGCGTCTGGAAAGGGAGTGACATGACCAATAAAAAAGAGGGCAAAGGGAAGGGGGTCTCCGACGGACCTCCAAGATCCATCTTGGGGAGGGGGCATGGGGGAAGCAGGGGGGAAGACAGAATATGTGGAGCAATGTCCGAACGTCCGCTTCGAGGGGGGTGGGCAATCGAAAGAGGCGATGGGGGGGGTCGGGTGGTCGACCGGGCCCTGCGGAAGATCGTAATGTTTCAAAGATGAAACTAGGAGGAAAAAAGATTTGCGCTCGAAGGCAAAATGAGGGATCAGAGGGGAAAAAGCATTTAAGGCACCTGGGAGTTGATCAAAAAAGATACTGTTTCTTCTACCCCGATTTTACGAGTGAAAAGACCCGTCTAAAAGAAGGGCTGGTTAGGGAGGAACGTCCGCAGTTTAAAGTGTGGGAGAAGAAAAAGAAGTAACGACCAATTGGGGGCGCTCGGAAAAGGGAAATCTCAAAAAAAAAACACGGAGGAAGGAGAATTCCCGATTCAACGAGCGTCTCCATTTGGGGGGTAATTAGGTCGCAACAACTGGGACAAACACGGGAAGGACAGGGGGGTACCCCATCCCATCGATTCCGTAGAAAAAAAGGAACAGCGTAAAAAGAGGGGAACCCGGTCGTCCGGCATGATTGAAAAGTCTTTGTGGTCGCATGTCGATACCCAGGTAAAAAAAAGAGAAATGACTTAGGGGAAAGAGTGAGCTCCCATCTGGGAGTAAAGCGAAGAAAAGGCCCGTAAAAACTCGACCACCATTTGAGGAATAGCCCGTTCTCAAACTTCCAAAATAAGAGAACTCGGAGGGAAAAGGGTTGGTGGACCAGAGAGGAAAGACTAAAGGAATCATATGTCCATTGAACATACCTTCCAAGATCGGCGCTTTGGATTGTCTTTCTTATAACTCCGGTGAACTCATCGATGGCAAGAGGGCTGTCAAGGAAGTGCTGTTCGACAATCCATCGAGGGGGGGGGGGGAACTGTGGCGGGGCAGCTCAGCTACGGTCCCCCCTAAAAAGGTACCAGGCTTGGTATGTATCTTCGAAGGACATGTCGCGAAAAGCGGTGAGCAGTTCAAAACATTATGGCCTGGAGCGGCGATCGGGGGAAACATCCAGAGACCGTTGCTGGGGCCGGGACGGGGTCATTATTATGTTCATTCAAGAACTGGGGGACCGAAGTGGGGGGTCGTTGACGGGAAGAAAGTTCAGAGAGGATCTCTTCGAACAGTGACTCCATCCGCGGGACTATGTTTGGGTTTAGCGCCTTCCCATAAGACAGGGACCCAAAACTAAACAAAGTTCCAGAAGGCCAAAAAGTCTGACAACGGGAATGGCCGGGCACCTTTGAAGGTGGGGGTGTCAAAGTAAAGCAATCATCAGGCTGGAGAAGAAAAAGTTTTTAAACCGAACGTTTCCAATGAACGTACATATCAGGAAAGGGTCAGGGGAACAGTAGAGTCCGACGAAAAAGAGGTGGGTGGGACTCGAACTGGGGCATCAAAATTGCCGTGCACTTTTGGGAGGCTCAACGGAAAGGAAGGATGGCTGGTGCAGGGAAGACGGCACGAAGGTGACGTGTTCCTTGGGAACGCGAAAAAAAACCAACTCAACAGAAAAATTACACATCAGATAAATAAGGGGCACAGTTCGGGTTGGAGGGGGAGGGTTTGGTGGTGTGTGGAAAAGGGGGAAACCGGATAAACGATTGAATGAGGGTTTGTGAGGAGCAAGACTCTCTTTAGGATCCTTGAAGGTTGGAGGGGGGTGACGCGAAAAACAGGCGGAACGGGCGCGATCGAGGGGGGGGGAAGGGATCCTGGGGGTGCCCAAATACATTGAAAAACTATGTGGGTACGCCATACTTTGGGGGAAAGAGCAGAAAGAAAAATGACGTCGGTGCGAAGTGCGGCAAAAGGCCGCAGGGGTCGGTTGGTGGATACCATAGAGGATGGTCTTGAAAAACGGGGCTTGCCCGAAATTTCCTTAGCTCAAGCGAGGAATTGAACCAAAACAGGGAGCGGACTGCAGGGGGGAGGGAAGTGAGGGGAGGCCCCGGAGGTCCGCTACAACCTTCAAAGCGGAGTTGGGAAGGTGACGGACGACTTCCTTCCGATCGAGGGAAAAAAACATAGTGTAAAACCGAATAAATGCGGCTAGAAAACTCTGTCGGATCGCTAATATCGAAGAGAAGGGAAAGGGAAGGGATAATTCACATTAATTATGGCAAACGGGGGGGATTAATTTAACAAAACCGGAAAGGTAAACTGCGCAAGAAGGAACCTCAAAAATTGGTCAACCACCAGCGGCTCATCCGATTCAGGAAGCAGACCCGGCCAGGGGAGCAGAGTGCTCTGGGGTGAAGGGGCCAGGAGACAGGTTCACGGGGACAAGTGTCGTCAAGGCTTGTGCCGGTAGGCTCAGAGGACAAGGTCAGAAAGGAAGATGGGAAAATAGACGGTCGAATCAAAAAAACAACAAAATGAGGAGGGGACAAAGAGAGCTCACGACACAGGGGGGGGCAAATCGCTGATTGTGGGCGGAGGGATGCCCACTGAAAAGAAGGGAAAGGTTACGGTCGCACAGTCGAACGAAGAGGCACAACACGAGGAAAAGAAATAGCGGCGCAGTAAAGCGCCTGGAGGAGGGGGGCAGCTGATTGTTAAGTCAAGACGTGCGGCTCCTTCGAAGAAAGGCAGGAACGGGAATCAGGATTCACAAGGTTAAAAACCAATTAATGGACGTGAAAAAAAAAGACGGGCCCCGCGTCTAAGAGTTCGCATCAACTCCAAGTGGACGCTCCTTCCTTAAACGAGGAGGAAAAGACACGTAAACCTGATCGCAGAGACCATAGGGAGGCAGAACCGGCATAAAGACTCGGGTCATATTCGATCAGGCCTGCAAATAGAACCTCCGGAAGGCGAACTTCGATAGGCGGAATAATATACACCTGTCAATCAGCAGGAGACTCGGCGATGAAAGAAACCACACTAAATGCTGCAGGTGAGCACGAAAAGAAGGGGGAAAGGACTTCCGCTGCTCGTCAAACAAGGAGGAGGTAAAATAGTAAAATGAACAACAAGATAGCCCCGGCGCAAAAGTTCCAGGATCCTCGCCGGTAGGGACATCAAAAGCATCTCGGAAAGAATATTTCTCCAACCAAAGGGTGGCGGGGGGGGGGAAAAGCCAAAAAACCAATCCAAAAGAATTTGCAATCAGCTGTTGGGGAAGTCATGGTTGCGGGTGACTACGATTTTAGCGGAGCACTACGCCCCAAACTGGAGGGGTCAAAAGGGAATAGACATCTTCAAAATGAGCAAGAAGAACCTTATATGAACTTTGAGATACCTCCAAAGAAAAAAGGAAGCATCGAAAACACCACCGGAGTCATAGGGGGGGCCGATTACTTTTAGGAAGAAACGTGGGCCTGGAACACGGGTAAAGGGGAAAAAGGTGGGAAAAAAAATGACAGTTCCCGATCCGACTGATTATTGCGGTCTGACCGATCAGAAAGTTACCAACGTTCCTCAAAGGGAATTCGATAGATAGGGTCTAAATGCATGGACAGCCCTTTGTGAAAAATGGAGGTTGCAGGTGAGGGAATGTGGAAGAAACCCTTCGCGAGTATGAATCTCATCTGCTTATGGGGGGCTACGGACAAGCCGAATACGGGGGGAAAACACAACTATCTCCAAACGTCGGGGGGAAGGTATAATACGGATGCGACAAGGCCGTTAACCCCGCTCACGATGATGTCCGCACAGGGGTCTCAGAAGAATCTCGAAGCTCAACCAAATGGGGGGGGGGAAAAGAAAGGAGCAAGAAGCTTGCCGGGTCAGAAGCTACCAGAAAAAAAGCCTGGTCAACACAACGCGGGACGTCCGCTGATCGGACCGGGCGAAAAAAAAAAATCGAGATTGGAGAGCCATGAACTCGCTCAGGGTTAACATCACAGCCTACTTGAGGCAAAGAGAGCAGATGGGGGGGGGAGAAAAGCAGAAGTCTCGAAAAAGAGTTACCCCATTGACCAGCCGCCACCCTGGAATTGGAAAGGAGCGAGGACTGGCTCGACCCATGGGGTGGGATGATCGGGCGTATAAGGAAAAAAGAGGGGCTCACTGTCAGAGGATAGAAATGTTTTGCGAGGATCTCTTGGCTAAAAGCATCTTGATCCTGCAAAACCATGAAGGTCAGAGGGAGAGAAAACACGTGGCAAAAAGTCAGGGTCAACGGTTTGGGACGCAGGGGACCCCTGCCCCGAACTTGGCGTGGTGGGCGAAATGGTGTTAGGGACCAGGACAAGTTAATAAGTGTTGAGCGGGGGGGGTGAATACCATCATGAAAAGCCAAAAGGGGGGCCGTCAGGTATTTGAAGTACTCAAAAAAAACAACGGAGTAAAGCGAGAGATTGACCTCTTAAAATAAAAGGGTGTCGTACGTTCGAGTCAACAGAAGAAAAGGTGCAGTGTGGGGTCACACCTCCAATCAAAAAGCTTCAGTGTAGACGGTCATCTTAAACAGCGGGGGGGTAGCCGTATCGGACGAGAACGAAAGGGGGGGGCAAGGCGTTCATTCGGGGACGAGGGGCGCAGGCTACGAATGATGACAGAAAAAACCATCTCTCTGAAACGGACCCCGGAGGGAAAGGGTCAGACCATACGAATTTCAAGAGGGAGCCCAAGGGAAGAAAAAAAGAAATAGCTCGGGTGGGATGGCCACGAAGCGAGGAATTTCGCTCCAGAAAAGAGATTTGCTTGGAGAAGTGACGCCCCTGTGCAACGTCCAGGCATCGGCCGAGCACGACTATCGCATGGTTTGCCCGGGGAAAAACGTGCCGCAGAAGGGACAGACGAGATGGCCTTAGTGGGTAGCTTCGGACTGTTCGGCTATGGGAACTTCTCATTTTCAGCCCAATACGTGTGAGAGGCTGTCAACGATAGAGGTGATGAATAGAGAGGGCCGTGAGGGGCTGGGGCATGAGATGGGAAGCATGCGCGGTCCTGACGTTGTGCGACGTGAAGGTTGAAAAATTGATAGGAGGAAATACAGAGAGAGAGACCGCCAATCCTCATCGGAAAGGGTTGAGTAGCGCAATTCCCATAATGAAAAACCCTACAGGGAAACGGATCTTGTCAGTGCATCCTCTAGCGAAGGGAATTCAATTTTGTCGGCCAATGTTCCCACCTTTGTGGGGGGGGGATCGGGGGAAAGAGAGACAAGTGCTTCGACCGCAAACAAGGGGGCAAAAAAAGGGTCAAACGGCCATCTCAAAACGTACTGCTGGTGAGGAAAGGTAGAGGCCTTCGATGACCGTGGGAGGGGGAAGGCAATCAGGGCTGAACAGGGAAATAGGAGCTCAAACGGAGTAGGATTAGGGTATAGTTGGACGATGGATAACCTCTGCAATCTTCCGGGGGACAAAACTTTTAGAGCTCCTTGTGATCCTCAGGGCACGGATCCGAACCACACATGGGAATTTCCGGGGCAGCTTACCATCCATCACGCCAAACGTTTTTACCAGAGAGTGGTTTGTCTTTTGGGGTGGAGTTTATTGGTTTTCCTTTTAAAGCGTGATGTAGGATTGTCTGCTGGTTGGGGGGAGAAAAAGCTTATTTCGAGTGTGTGGGTTTGGAAAGAGAGAAGGGCGATGATCCGGGAACGGTATCGGAAGATAACTTTTTGCTGTGGGCGAACCATCATTGTCTAGGGGGGTCGCCCGTTGGGCGCGCAGGCGAAAGGACTGACGCTTTAACGTGCGCAAAAAGAGGCAGATGTGGGTTCGCTGGGCCAGGGGTGCCCGAAAGGGCAGAGGGCGCAGGCGTATATGGTGCCCGCCCAGAATCAAGGAGAGAGGATCTTGAAGTCCAGAAACGCGAGAAAAAAGGGCGGCGTACCCGGGGGTCCGGAAAAAACCGCCTCAAAAACGCGCCCGATCAAAGGGGTGCATCGGGTAAACATCAGTAGTAGCATACCAGAGAAGAAGGGCGAGGTACCATAGGGAGGGATGAAGCAAGCAAGAGAGGGAGGACGGCGGGCGTAAAGTCACTAAAAGTAATTTTCTTGGGGGGAATCAAAGGGGAAAAGGACTCTGCGCCGAGGACCTACCGAGGAAAAAACACCCTCGTCAATCGCTATCAGCGACCGCCAAATTAGCCGATATTGCTGACTATGCCGGAGGGAACGAAGCTTGCTAATGAAGCATTTATGACCTGTAGAACCGATAACACCATTTCAGCGGAACGGGGGTGAAAAAAAAAAATTTTCTAGCTTAAAAACAACGGGAGGGAAAGAAAAACGCTCACCAGCAGAAGTGTCCATCGGCGCAATAAGGATCGCACACGGCCCACCAGGGAAAGGCGATGTCGACCGAAGGGTCAGGAGGGTAGGAGACCACCACAGACCAAGACAAGGACGGCTACCGTGGGCCGTTGGCTCATATCTCTCGACTGATTGAAGGGGTGTTTGAAAGTGAAAAAGGTTGCGCTCGCCTTCGGCCGCAGACCTAAAGGGGTCAAGGGGGTCAACCCAGGCCCAATTCCAGGCACTAATACGAAAAAGAAAGAAGCCATCACTCGATGCCCGATTACGGGGAACGAAAATGGGGGGAAAGTACTGCGGCAAAAAATGCGGCGAAGGGGACACGCTGCCCCAACTTCAGACAAAAAAGGTCCGTACCGCAGGGAAAAAGCAGTGACCCAATCCGGGGGGGAATAGACGTACTCCGAATAAGCCACTCTGGCTGGAAAAATAGACAAGGGGAAATCATCCAACTTTTCGGGCGATTCACTACCAGAGGTGAGAACACACGAAATAGGGACAAGCGCAACGCATACGCAGTTTGGGAAGAAAACAGGAAATTGCAAAAGAGTGCTTGGAATTGGGCGGCAAAAAAAACAGCAAGATCAGCAATCAATGACACTCGATACCGCCCCGTCCAGATCCTAATAAAAAAGAAAAAAACCGAATAAAGATAATCTCGAAAAACCAAAGAAAAAAAGCAAATAGTGTTCGTGAAAAATGTCACCTGGAAGTAAACAAACCAAGCCCAAAGTGGGGGGCCAGCGTTGATTTGAGGGTTTCGTGGGCTAAGAGGGCGAAAGAGGTCAAACCTGAAAAACGGGGTTCTGGCGAGAACCTGGGCCTGCTGACTTAAATCTCAGAAGAAATACTGCGAGGTCCGGGTGCTCATCCCCAATCGCTGTGTCGCGGATGATGCCGCATAGCAATCAACCACCGCGGGGTCAATCGAATGACTCACCTTGGTTGACCAGAAGAGAGGTTGAGATGGAAGTTTGTGTGAAGGGGTGGTGGTAAAACTAACTTGACCGTTCAAGGCAAAAAAGGGATCACTGTCCGATAAAAAGAGAGCAGGGGAGGGGCCCATTTGCCCGCAAAGAATGTCGGGGATTCGGACTTCCTTTAAAAAGCGGTCAGAGGGGGGCATTATGGGAAGTGCGAATAAAAACAACCTCGCGGGGTTGAGGAAAGGAAGAAGGAGTTAGATCGAACGAGAACAGAAAAAAACCGAACGAAAAAAAAAAAAAAAAAAAAAACAAGCTTGTAAATCGCATCGTTCTCTATGGCGCCCTACAGGGACAAGCTCAAACCCAAAGCTCGCTTAGTCGCAGGAAAACGGGGGCCTCTCAGGTCCAAAGGGGGCAAGGAACTGAGCACGCGGCTATCCCGACAATCTTGGGCCTTAAAAAGAATACAAAAAAAACGTCCCATCGGGAAATGGACCTGTCAAGGAGAAACCGAAAAAAAAAAGAGCGGATCGGGAAGAGCTTCCACGGTGCGGCCAGTGGCTTTTTCCAACGGCGCTCTCCGACTGAGCAAAGCAAAGCGCCGACTGGAATGGTGGGCAATGCTGGAGAAAAGTCGAAGCATTGGTGAACAATCAAAAATCGAAGTTTGGCAGTAGGGGGACTCGCGGAAGAGGTACTCTGGTGTAGGGGTGACAAACTGAAGGGTCGGCTAAAAATTGAGCGCGCAGACATGATGGGAGAAGGCTAGTGGGAAACCTGCGAACATGAGGTATCGACAGAAAAAAGACAGGTGCATTGGGTACCAAGAGGACCGCCGACGATAAGAAAAGACCCTGGTCGGGGAGGCCACAAAGTCTACACTTCATTGTCTTGGAGTTAAACAAGGACGCCGTCCCTTGTGAGGGGGAAAACATGACCGGACCACCGCGGAAGCGTAAATA
>Ga0179593_1407222_pt1 | contig 12369 bp, 13 predicted proteins | sample CZODoug2_1_08_16_FD_185931 | JGI IMG/M metagenome (GOLD analysis project Ga0179593, IMG submission 185931) | Vadose zone soil fungal communities from Angelo Coast Range Reserve, California, USA - CZODoug2_1_08_16fungal (PacBio error correction) | ecosystem: Environmental > Terrestrial > Soil >...
CCGTCCACGTCAGAGTCGAAGGGAGCGAAGGGAGAAAAAGAAGCCGAGAATTGCGGCAACACAAGAAAAGGAGCATCAAAAGCCGAGAGAGCAAGTACAAAAGGGCTACAAATATTAGGTTTCCATGATGTAACGGTATGACGAGGGCAAGCCACTGGCCAGTGTGGCTTCAGAGGGGTGCCTCCTGAGCACGGGACGCCGCAAATCTTTTTACAGCTCCAAACAAGCACGCGGAGAGCCGGCAGCGATCCAGGGAACGGACAGCAAAGTCTCCGCCAAGCAATCCCCGCGCCAAAGCAGCGGAAGAATTGTACAGATGGGGGACAACGCCGAGAAAAACTTAGTTACACCAAAAATAATTCCGAAAGGGTCTCGGGGGGGACTTAAAACGAAATCGGCCAACCTCGGTCGATGACAAACATCATGAAATCCAAAAGGGAAAGATCTGTTGAGGGAAAAGGGGGAAAAGCGCAGGTTCGAAAATAGTCGGGCAGGGAGCCATCAATCTAAAATCAAACAGGGACCGAGAAAGGGGTTACGTAAAAAAAAAGTTCCAGCATGCGAGAGCCCTGCTTCAATCAACGCACATCCACAAGCAATTACGTGGCAGCGCCAAACAAAGAACTCAGAAGTTAATCTCTCGACGCGGCATGGGCAGAGAAAAAGGTGAGGATGCAGTGAGACACGCCGGAAACGATCCCATGTCTAAGGAAAAGAACACCCGGGCCAGACGTACTCTTAAGGATGAGTTCTTCACACCGCCCGAGTCAACAAGGAAGAAAAATCCCGGCACACTGACGAATTCCCCACAAGGGAAGTTATCTCTTTCACAAAAAGACGGGGTGCGCCCCATGACGTGGGTCTCGCGAACCCTGTAAACAAGATTAGCACGTGTGGGCTTGTGCGGGCATTAGATCATGTGCGGCCTTTGCCAGCTTTGGGGGCGTTAAACTGTCACAGACAGGAATGAAAAGGGGGCTGTGGCGCCCAGGAAGTCACCTACATTTAAAAAAGGAAAGTGTCAACGGTAAGAAATTCGGGGGGATCTAAAGGGAGAGGGCCCCGCGATGACCGATAACACAGGGGAGAGATTTTCCGATCAAGAAATCCTGATTCGGGGAGGGAGGAAGAAAAACAAAACTGGGTCTGCCGAAGAGACCCGCTGTAAAAAAATGTTTCGGTAAGGGGGATCTGGAACATCGACGCCATCTGTCCTAAAGCAGGAAAAGCCGTGTCTATGCAACAAAGGAGAACACGCTAGCTCTCAGAATGTCATCCGTCGGGTTGATTGTGCCGGGTTGCGAAACCCAAGGGCAGAGGGGAAAGAACTTGCAAGAAGCCATGTTAATTCCACATTCGTTCTCGAATCGGGATTCTCGGAGGGGATCTGATTACTTGAAAAGCGCTACAGCGAAATGGGGAGGGGAAGTACGCTGGCTGAAGCGATGCTAGGCCGTTCAGGATGGATCGCGTAAGAAACCGCGTTGTATTAGGCGGTTCCCCCCAAAAACGTAGTGGCTGGGGGACCCGCGAAACGACAGCGGTATCATTGACCGAGTTTGCGGAGGGAAAGAGGGGACGTTCAGAGGTCCTACCACCTGGAGCCTGGGATTAGGAGAAAAATCAGGTGTTCTGGGGGTCTTCGGAACACCATCTAGTAGGCGGAAAAAGATTAAAACGTCAGTCACAAAGCATCTGACCTGTAATGACCCAGCAAAAAAAAAACGCGCATAAGAAGGGGTTGACCAGACTTGGAAAAAGCGTGAATTTCTATACAAGAGACGAAACGGAAATACAAAGTGAATCCATGGCGGCAAGTCAGAAAAGTGATGGGGCTAGACGTGATTTGGACGAACACAAAGGAGGAAAAGAGAAAGAGCACCCCTACACATCCAGCACTGGCTTGGCACTGGAAGCTGGTATAGCCGGGACTACGCGTTAACTAGCGTTTCATCGGCTGTTGGTCAAAAAGAAAATGGGGAAAAGCGGAAGGTTAACGGGGTTTGGGATCAACAGAATGGCGACTGGCCTTGGAGGAAGCGGGACGTACTCTTCAAGGAAGAACTATGGTCATACACAACCCCACAAATGCTAGCGTCAACAAGGGGGGATCGGTAGAAGGAAAGCGACGAAAGGTTTCGTATCATGAAAGAGGGGTCCGAGCGGGGGATGTGAATCCAGAAAGCCCGACACGTGGATGACAAACCACAATCTCAAACTCCCAGAAAACCCCTGAGCATCATTAGCAGAGCCACCACAACTTCTCAACGAAGCAACACATTCAGGAAGGCTGAAATCAAAAACCTAAAGGGGAGGAGAAGAACGATAACTTAAGTGACGAAAAATGGCTGGCGAAATTGGACTGTGAGAGAGCTTCTCGACGATAAAGGACCCACTCCCAGAAATCCACCCCAGGCTAAATGAAAGAGAGGGGAAGGAGGACTAAAGAACAAGTCCATCTGTCATAAACTTGTCGAGATGGGAGAGAAAAGGGACCGTCGTGATGATACGAACGAACTCGCAAAGAATTCGCGGAAAAGTAGGCGGATCTTCGGAGCCGCAGAGGAAAGAAAGAAGTATTATTGAGGTATAAAATCTCACAACAATTTATCGGAGTAACCAGAGCAAAGAGCAGGAGGAAAAACGGCAAAAAGAGGCCAGGTAGCGCATGGCCAGGAGGTAATTGTCTTCTATAGTGCCGGAAGGAAGTGGGCGACAAGAAAGCAGCAAAAACCTAAAATTTCCGTAGAAAAAAAAGGGGGAAAACAAGCTGGACATTAAAAAACAAGCAAAACGCGGGAGATCAGTCCAAGGCTGGGAAAAAACTTATGAAAAAAACAAGGGAGGTGAAACGGAACTGTTGTTACAGTGGAGTCCGGAACTGGACGAGATTGATCGTAAAAAAAATAAAATAAAAAGGAGAAAAAGGACTAAAAGTGGGAGGGAGTAGAACGAAGGTCCCAGGGGGTGGGGGATTTGAAGAACTATAGGTGCGAGGGCTCACGGAATCCATAAGGTTTCGCTGACAGCACGCTCAAGGAGCGAGAACCGGCTGAGAATGATTTCATGATGCTGAAAGAGCTGGACTAAAAGGCAGTGGTCGAGCAGGCTGAAGGAGGGGCCAGTAACTTCAACCGTACGGAGGTCAAGAGAGTCTGCCTTGAGGAGGCTAGTTGCTGCGGCCGAATGTTCCACCGGGAGGTTTCCGGAAGAGTAAAGCACACGACGTCAAGGAAAGGAAGTGGCTTCCGCGTTGCACGTTCGCTTTAGGTGCGACAAATCTACAGGCGCGACTTTGGGGGAATGGGAAGGAAAAAACTGTCGGGAGCGTCTCGGGATGATATTGGCTTGGCCGAGGGCTTTCCCTTTAACAGGCAGAGAGAGGCGGAGGATTAGTTTGAAAAAAAAGAAGGAGGTCAAGCTTCCAATGAGAAGAGGGGGGGAAAGCCAGAGAGCCACAGGCGGATGGCCTCGGCAAACGGCCTAGAACTCTTGGAAACGCCTTTGCGAGAACGAACATCCATAAGACTTAGGGGTAGAGAGTGGAGAAATTACGCCGGCTGGTAGCGCCCTCGCGAGAAGAAAGAGAGTGAAAATGTAAACTCATGAGGTTATCTCTCACGAACAACAACGGAGGAAAGAGACCGTCTCCACGTGAAAAGTTACGCAGCCCTCAAGACCATCGCTCTAAAGGCGCGAGCGCGCTAGAGAGCCGGCTTGGAAAAGGGAAACCGAGCCAGAGAACAAATCCTTTCTGTACAAAAGCACAAAGAGGGAATCGACATTCCGTAGCAGATGGGGAAAAGACGCGACTTTTTAAACCGACTCTGATCTGCTTGTTGGGAGAAGAGAAAAGTGAAAACAGTGGAAAACGACTCCCAAGGTCGGACCGCGCCAATAAGCGAACGCCAATATCTCCACGCAAGACGGTGCAACACACTAGTAGAAAATGCTCGATAACACTGCTTCCCTTTGAGAAAGTCCGTCAAGATAAGAAAGCGAATCGGAGAAAAAAGCGACGGGAAAAACTCATACAAACACGATCTGGTGGGAGGGAATTAAGTGAGACAGTAAATTCGCCGAGAGAACCCCAGGAAAGAAGAAAAGTTTACCGCACTACGGGGACGAAACTTTTCCGGACACTGCGCCAAACAGCCTGCAAAAAGTAAAACGCAAAAAGGTTACGTAAGGGAGTACATAACCGAACCGCGCCGGCTTCAAGAGAAAAAAGGCAGTTCGATCGCTTGCGCGGCTGGAAGGCACAAGGGAGTGAATACACTCACCCATCTCGAAGGAAGCCGAATCACACCCCTGGAGTGCGAGAAGGCAAACGACCTTATGCTCTACACCGACCCGACAAAAGACCTCCGCGCGCGCTCTCGGCATGTAAATTGGTACTCACCATTTAGATCAGTCACCAGTGTTGCCCATCATTGACGGTGGCTCGCACCAACAGGGTGACGCAAGAGCGAGACTTACGGTGGACAGAGATTTAAGAAGGAGAAAGATTGGCTTTTGTCCGGGTATTAAAGGAGCAGTTGGGAGGACCCAGCGAGATATTCTCGAGGAAACGGTCAATCCAATGAAAAAAAAAAATTGGGTGTGTATAGGGCATGGGGAAGAGGGGAATCCAGGGAGCATACCGACTACTTGGCTCTGGGACTACATAAAACCTGTCTAATTCACTTGTCTGTATTAACGCGGTGAAGAATGGAGAGAGAAGCACAGGAAGGCCTGAGTCTCAATACGTCGAATTGGATCTTGCTCATCACGACGGGACAGGGGGGGCGAACTCGGAAGGTCGGAAAGGACTGGTGCAAAGGCTGAAACTTTATCACAGGAGAACTCATATTGCATTAAAGGGGAGTGGTCAGGGGGGTGATTGCGGGGCGGAGAACCCAAGGAGATGCAGTCAGAAACGCCATGTATTAAATCTGGAGTACGTGGAGACGTCTTTCGAGACTAAGGTGATTCCTCAATTCCCCAAGCGCTGTCTAAACGGCAGACAACGCCAGGCGAAAAGATGGGCCTTGCTGCTCAGGTCAGGGGCTCACGGTATCATCGTAAGTATGAGGATGGGGGTGGAAAGCCAGTGTGGGTAGAACACCTGGTACGAGTTTGGGCCAGTGAAAGGGCTCCTATTTTAAATAACGGAGGATCGTTCTCTTCCACCGGCCAATGCCTGAACGGATTCACCACGGATAATAAGTTTTAGGTCGTCGACAACAGACGGGAAGACGGAGGCATCGCCCATTAAATTTCCACGCGCATGCGCAAAGCGAATTGACCAAAAAAGACCAGAAAACCCGGCCGAAAGGAACTTGAAAGACAAGAAACAAACACAGCCGGAAGTCTATAAAGATAGCGCAAAAATAGACCTGGGACTGGGGAAATTAAAAGATTAAGACAGCAGCCCGGTTCTGGGATAAAAAAATGTTATTGCGCCTCTCCAAAAACAACTGATGATAGTACGAGGATAGCAACAGAACCGAATTCGTGGGAGTGTCCATGCGAGTGTATATCCTGCTTTTTGGCTGAGAAACCAATGTCTAAAAAAACGTCGCTGGGTGAAAAGTCCTTGGGAAAAAATAGAGGGACAAAGCTGCTGGTTTTAATAAAGGAGCATTGGGGGGCGAGCTTAGAACGGGGAATCAGGCAAGCCGACTCTCCATCCTGAGTTGCACAGGGGAAATCTGTGAAAACCTAAAACTGAGTGAGGGCCTCAAGAAGAAGGGACGTAGGAAAAAGGGCGAGTCAACGCACTAAGTTACGTATGGGGAGAGCACCAATCTATACCTAGAGTTGGGGGATGTTCAGGAACCACAAAGCCCACTAGGAGCTGAAAAAAAAAACCAGAAAAGAAGCGAGACCATCCGAAGGCAGAGAAAAAGCAGCAAAGCCTCTGGCGCTTGTAGCCGATCAGCAGGGGGAATTTCGATCATAAAAAGAATAAAATATAAACAGAAGAGAAGAATTGGAATTGACGGCGACTTACGGCGGAAATGAACGCCACAATCCACCAAAAAAGATCTTAATGCGAGAGTAGTTGAGACAGGGTTATAATATAACCGGACGCTGACCCTTTGCGGCAAGAGACACCGATGGAACTTCCTAGAAAAAGAAGGCAAAGGGAATGGAACATGCGAAGCGTTCGCTCGGCCTTCAGGTAAGGAGTCAAAAAATCGGGAATTGGGGAGGATGAGGGGGAAAAGAGATACAGAAGTGAATGGGGGAGGAAATGGGCGCAAATAAAAGAGAAAAAAGGAAAAAAAGAAAAGGTGGTTAGCACCTGTAGTTATAATCAAAACCTCGCCGACTGTTGAATAAATGGAAGAAAAAGAACGGAAACAGCGAAGAAAAACATTCCCTGCAGGAGGAGAGTCGAGATTGAAGAGCTGGGGGATAACACCCCCCACCGTTCCTAATCCGACCAACAAGTGAAAGACAGTAGTATCAAGAAGCACGAATTCAACAAACGCAAACCGGATGCGTCGAGAAAGCCACGCACGAGGCAAAAGAAGGGGAGTTGAAAAATAACTGTAGGACAGGTTTCTAAAGATATCTGCCGGTTTACTCAAGGAGACGGGGGGCGAGGGGTCGAGCACTGTACTAAAAAGGAAAGCAGATGGAAAAGGGGTTCGCGTCCAAGAATGGATAAATTCATCAACCAAAACTGGGGTCTCCACCGCAGCGAGAGACTGCATGATCCTGGAGTGGAAGGACCGGAAGGGCTGGGGAGACCTGTGGGCGTTTGAACGAGGGAGCAGGCTGCGAGAAGCCACCTTAAAAGTAACCGTCGTATGGAAAAGGCGGGTTTTGATAGCGTCGTTGGAGGAAGGTTTTCCAAAGAGTCACAGGGTGCTGGGGGGTCAAAACGACGCGTTGTTCTTTCGGCTTTGAAAAAACTAAAAACGAAGGAGGTTGGTGAACAGGACAGGCGAGACCTGACACGGTGAAGAGGCGGAGGCGCGTGGGGGCGCTATGGGTGGCGTGCTTTTGGGGTCCGTTTACCTGGAAAAAATAGGATAGGCGGCTCCGGGAACTAGGGGGCTCACCATTTGGACGGCCGGAGGGGCCACGAACACACATCATGGACCGTTGGCCGAACCTGACCTATGGACCCATCTTGTAGGAACGTTTTGTAAGTCGAAATCGCCTAAGAGGGGGGAGGTGCTTAGGCTTCGTGGGGGACCTGGACAACACATAGTCGGCTCGGGCGAAAGGAGCGTTGTACGGGACTAATCTCTCTCCCAAAAAGATTAAAATAAAAAGGATCAGGGGTCAGCTAAAAAAGAAAAAAAGAGCCTCGCATAAGCCGGATTCCAAAAGTACACGGAGCAGAAGCCATAGCAGGAAAAGTCGGGTCGCCCTACACCCCTTGAGAAAATATTAGTTTTAAGAGTACGAAAGGGCCGCAGGGGAAGCCACTAATAAGGGAGGCTCATGATCACACGCAAAGAGTTGTGAAAAGCGAGCAAAGGCCCACGGAGAGCGCCTCTCCGCAAAGGAATCTTGAAAGCGTCAAAGAGCAAAATATCAGACCGCGGAAATAAAGAGGAAGGAAGAGGAAACGCCGGACGATGGGAAGGCCACTCGGGATGGAGAAAGGGAAAAGAATCGGTAACTCCTGACAGCCTCATGTACTAAAACTTGCATGGGTTACGGCAAATAAACGACAGGAAGGAAAAATTCGGGCCCCAAAACGAACGCACAAGCAGGAAGAAGCTACGTGAGTCAGAGTCTGGCGCGCCAGCAACGGAAAAGCTAAAAACAAGGAACGGGGAGACAGCGCAGCCGGAAGCATCAACTTCAACGATCAGCATGGCTCGCCCGGCATGTGATCGAACAAAGTAGTGGACTTATCACGCCTCACGAAAACAATGAAGAACGACTTAGAGACCAGAGAAAGGTTGCGCGACGGTGGTATCGTGCAAATGTAGGAAGTGCTCGACAAACAAACACATCATCAGAGAAACGGACGCAAAAAAACAAATGGAGGATCTCCGGCCAGAGACAAAAGTAACACCAGTCGCGCGGTTAAACAGGTGCCTCAGTAACCACGCTGGAAAACTAACGTGTGGCGTTGGTGGCAATGGGGGGGGCCTTGCTAAAAAAGCTGTTGTTCCACGTGTTCTTCCGCGTGGGGGCTGTCGTCACAGCAAGCTCTGGGACACGCCAGGCCATGAAGTGGCTTCGCGGGTGGCATGGAGAATGTCTCTCGGTGAACACCGGAAGAGGGATGGATACCATAAGGCGGTGCTGACATCAACATTCAAAAGGAAGGGAGTGCTTTCGTGGGTTATGCCGGATAACCCTCGTCGAGGAAAAAAAAAAAAAAGAAGCCCTATCTGAAGGCTCGGGGTTCCGGGCGTGATCGGTTTTACCCATGGTGGCCCGGAGGTCAAGGAAGAGGACGTTCACCTCCGACGCTCTAGATGATCAACTTGGGGAGGGGGTGCGTACAAAACCGTTCCCGTCAGGTGAAAGGTTTCAAAGGAAATTTCCCGTCCATGTGCTAAAAATCAAGTCAATAGCTGAGAGATTAGGAGGACCTGCCGCTGAAAAACACGCCGGAGAGCTGAGGGCTATTCGCGCTTCGCCGGAAATTTTTTGATCGAGATGGGAATGGGCGGTGTTTAGGCGCAGTGGGGTTGGTCGACATCAAAGGCTACGTATCGATTGTTGGACAAAGCGAAAACATCGAAGACGTTAAAGCGCCGGACTACGGGTATCTTCCTCGAACCGCGCCGGGATTAAAAAAGAAATATCGTGCGGTAAGAACACTGCGGGAAACTCAAAAGATACTCAGATCTCGCCCATTACCACGGCACTCGCTCCAGTTGCAGCATTTATTGCAACGCAACCGGCGATCCGGTGGACAGAGAAAAGAAACACCCTATTCACCGACGGAATCGAGAATGCTCAAAATCGAAGGCGGGGGGCCAAGAACCCGGGTGGGGGGGGGGGGGGGGGGGGGGGGGGGGGGTAAACTTAAGACGTGTGAAGCTATCAGAAATCAATGAAGAAACGGGGGATTGGAAAGCAAAGGAACCATCCGGAGAAAAACACAGGGGCTTTCCCTGGAATCACTAACCTTCCCTGAGTGGGTAGCAATCTGGGGGGAATTCAGGTCTCGGGGGTCAACCCAAGCATATCAATTGGGGAGGTTGAAAGTGGAAGGTGGAAACGCGTCGTTGGTAATAAGTGAGGAAGACTCTGTCCTCACGAGTTGAAGGACGAGCGAACTTTATGAGGGGTCAGAGAGGAAACCATCTTGTCGACGGAAGAGGAGTTACCAAAAATGGAAAGTCTGCAGCCACAGAAAGAGAAGCGGTAAACAGCAAAAAAGAAAAGGGAGAAGAAAAAATAAGACGGATCTCGATAAAATCTAAATAACAAAAAAATGCATCAGGGGCAACATCCCTTAGGCGCCAAGACGTCATGGGCTAAATTGTAAAAATTAAACGGAATCACTACAGGTTTACTAGAAAACTAGAAGAACGATGTGAAAAAGACCTTCTAAATTTCGCGCATAAAATCATGGACTATTTGCAGGGGGGAACAGCAAAAAAAAAAAAAAAAAAAAAAAAATCAACAAAATACAAGCTAAGAACTCGTAGCGGGGAAAGGGGAAATAACCACCTTTCCTGACCCTGTGACAAGAAAGATTGAAACCAGGAGTGATGAGTGCACCGATGACAGCAGCAAGGGTACGAAAACCAGTATCTTGAAGAAGGAATAAGAATACGCAATTTTTATTTATAAGCCCGGTTGAGAGGAAGAAGGACTGGGCGCGAGGGCCATGCATAACCCGACAGGCACAAACGTGTCGAGAGCCCTCGCTTGCGCATCCTACCCAAAATAGGACCCCACTATCAAGGGGAAAAAAGGGCTAAGGGGCCTAACAACTCACAAAGTGAAGTGAGTCGCAGCGGTTCACGAAAGGCACAGCACAGTAAACGAGCCTTGAGTCACCGGTGGATGGGAGCACTGCCTAGAGACTCCTTCCAGGGGGAAGGCGCGGGATAGGTCAAGAAATTCCCTACGAAAAACGCCAGCAGTACAGGCGGGGGTCCATAGGGAATCGTGCGAAAAGGGAAAAAATGACTGCAAAACGATGAGCCAGGACTTGATGCGAAGGGGAGAGGACGGGACTTCACAATTGCAGGGGTAGGGGGCAAACGCGGCGATTGCAATACGGAAACGCTTTGAAGTAACGTCGAGGGCGCAAGTGTCGCTTGTGAGGCTCGTGCTGCACGAGTGGAAACAAAAAAAACTGGGGATCACACCCAATCAAGTTGGACGATGTACATGAGGTTGGAAACGTGGAAATACTGGCGAACTCCAAACCGAAGATTTTGGCTCATTTAGCCTCGAGGAAAATGCCGCTGCTGTCCGGCGGGCTGGACGGAGCTTAGAGAGGGGGAACGTTAAAAGGGGAGGGCGAAAAGGCGCTCATTTGCGCAAGGTACAACAAGATGCGGAGCAGAGGGGAGTAGGCAACCCGCATGCCGGGACGCGGCAACGGCCTGGGTAAGGTTTAAAAGCATCTGTGGGCAATGAAGAAAGAAAACCATTTGGGAAACTTCGAACCGCAAAGAACAGCGAGAAAGGGCCAGCGGCCATGTGCCGATGTCCGACTCTGACGTGGAGGAGGAAACAACACAACGGAGGAAAAGAGGCTAAGAAAGAGGACGTAAAAGAGAAAGGCGCAGACATGCCTCCGAACTAAAGGGAAACACCGAAGAAAGAAAAAACAAAATAGCGGATTCCGGTACAAAAGCTGTCGAATGAGTTCCAACAGGCGAGCTTGTCCGCGTGAGGCCACTGAGGACTCCGCGCGAATCCTCCCCCAATCCGAAAGAGTTGTGCACCAGCTTGCGCAAAAAGGAGCCGCCCTCTCAAACGAAAGCCCATGGGACCAACGCTCCGCAATCCAATGGCCACGCGCCGGACAACGAAGTATTGAAAGGACAAGGCTCACAGCCCGAGACTGGAAGTACAACTGGCGCAAGGAGAGGGGACAAGAAGCCAAATGCAAAACAAAATAAAGTACAGAAAGGAAAAGATTTGGACTGTCAGGAAAACAGTTCGAAATAGGCCGAACACGAGCCCTAAATCAAGCGGAAAAAGAAAGCGGGAACAAATCTGGGTAGAACAGGTCGCCCCTGCTCCACCGGGAAAAAATCCGTGAATCAAAGAAAAGGGAACCTCCCTCTCAGAAAAGATCAGCATGCCTTCGTATCGAGGGGTCATTTCAGTCTACAAGTAGTTCAAGCGAACGCGCTTAAACTCTCGGAAGGGCAAGAAGAAACACCCTGGCATCGCACTGACTACGCAGGGAAGAATTTCATTTCTTCACACCATCGCCAACTCCGCTGGCAGGGAACTTGAGCCCAGGTGCGGACAGGTAATCACCAGTTTAATCAAACAGTTTGCGGAAGGGTAGACGACCCTGGGGAAAGGCAAGCAGCTTGCTCTACAGGTGGAGGGGGTCGCATTATACATTAAATTGAGTGCTCACCGATCGTTTGCTTCCGACAGGAATCGGGGAAGTTCGCAGCGAAGAAATTAGACACGTGCCCTCCTGGAACATGGGAGAGAATGCCAAAGTCGGTATATGGGCCGTCGTTGTGGAGGAGAAGAAAGTATCGATCACTGCGGCTGATTGGAATCAAAGTCTGTCGTCATTCATCAGCACGTCTTCAGAAGGGGAACAAAAGGGCCCGAGCGAAAGAGAAGGTGTCGGTTGACTTGGTATCAAGACACTAAAAATGTAAGTAAGTTAAGGGGTGGCAACTCGAACAAACTAAAGCAACATGGGAGCTGTCGTTTTTATATGGGAGTGGCGGACCCCACACGCTGGTAAGCGGCCGGAATTAAGAAAAGCCAGACGGTCTCGTACAGGGGGTTCTCGACGACGGTATGATTCCCGCGGAAGAGTCGCTGCACTCTAACAAAAGAGCCGGGGAAGAAGCGAGGGCTTGGCGATGCTTGAGGCCGGTAGCCCGGAGAACGTATAGGTTTAACCTCTGATGATGCTGTTGGTGGAATTCAGTGGGCGTGCATATCCCAGATGAAAAGAGCGAGGGTTGAGGCCAGAGGAAAGCGGAGGGGTACAAAGTCTTAAGAACGCAGGATACTGGGGATTCGGCGCAGATTTCGGGGGTATGAAAAAGACATCGTCCGCAAAAGCAGTGAAGACTTAACCACACTGTCCTACGCACCGTAAAAGCTCTGACCGGGGACCATCCAAACAGGAAAGCCGTGAGAATGGTGACACCATAACTTTTCAACAAAGAAATGGAACGGTCACTTAGCAAGATAGAGGGCCAGAGTGGGGGACTATAACTGGTGAAGCGGGTTGCT
>Ga0179593_1444833_pt1 | contig 12369 bp, 11 predicted proteins | sample CZODoug2_1_08_16_FD_185931 | JGI IMG/M metagenome (GOLD analysis project Ga0179593, IMG submission 185931) | Vadose zone soil fungal communities from Angelo Coast Range Reserve, California, USA - CZODoug2_1_08_16fungal (PacBio error correction) | ecosystem: Environmental > Terrestrial > Soil >...
CATCGACCGGCTCACAAAGCATTTTTGGTGTGGCAAAAGACAAGCGCTTATGCCACTCACAAGAGGACGGGTGCTGACCCAGGAAACGTCAGAAACGACCGAGGTGCTGGACCCCAAGGAAAACAAGCAACCACACTTGTACAACCGCAAAGGCAGGGCATCGGGTCAAGCCGTCATTAGTTATTCATCTTCAAATAGGACTGAACACGTTCACCCAGCGCACCCAGACGCAGGAGTGGCCTTAAAACCACCTTCAAATAGAATAAGCAAGGGAAAGAAAATTGCTACTTTGCAATACACGTGGCGCCCGGGCGCAATGAAAGAGTCGATTGAGGAAACATAGGCGGCGAGTTCACCGGCAATAACCACCATGGGTGCAACAAAAATGCTGTCCTAAAACGGGGAGTTACAGAAGAGAGAAGACTAACTGCAAGAATTGTAAGAGCTTGTAGGAAAACATTAGGCTAACCCCAGTACGAACGTCACCAAAAGACTCATCCGTGACAGGGTCTAGCTCACGCCGAAACGTAAACTAACCGATGATTGTCACCGAGTGAAAGAACCGCCTCCAGAAGGGGGGCCTCAAGTAAATCCTCTTGGTGTAGGAGAAGAAACAAAGGTGGCCACACCCATCTGGGAAAAGGGAAGCCCGAGAAAAAGGGGTCCGGAAAGGTTCCTTGAGTAAATCACGCCCCAAACCCGAAACAGACCAACCACCGTGACCCAGCGGGCGTGCTTGAAGCAATGGGGTCACCGGGGGCCAGTGGTCAAACAAACCAGGAGGCGCAACAGAAAACCGAAATAGAAGCGTGGCACGTGCAAGAACCTGAAGAGATTCAGTGAGGCCAGCAAAATAGGGGGAAGGAAAAACAAAAACCTTAAGACCGAAATCGGGGAAACTCAGCGAAGGCCTGTCCCACACTGGGAAACTCAACTAAACGAAACAACTCATAGCATCTCCCGGGCAACAATTTCCTGTCAAAGCCCGTAAGGGAACACAAAAAAAAAGGGTGGAAACGGGAGTCCTGCAGGAGGCTTAGTCCTGATTTGCGGGGAGAAGAAAAGCCAAATGGGGATCAACTCCTGAGTAGGGGTAGGGCCAAAATAAATGAGGGGGAAAAGCAGAGAGGGGAATCATTTCACCTATCACAGAAGATCGCTTCGAACCACTAATTGACACCAAGCACATCAAAAAACCATCCATTAGCGATGACCTCTCGATGGGAAAGGGACCCAAGGAAAGAATCAGGAAAGTTTGGCAAGGCGTGATATGGTCCTCACCGGCTAAAGGGGTCCTCCAGCTAAAGTCGAGGGAAGACCGACTCCGAAAATCGGTATAAGACACCGAGCGACAAAATTTTTCCCCCATGGAGTCCGGAAAAAAAAAAGTTGGGGGGGGGCTGCCACCACTTAGGAAACTAAGTCACCGAAGTCGGAGAACTGGTGGGGAAGCGAGGTAGAAGGGGCCGGCATTGGGCTGCCACCAAGGGAGAATGTAGGGGCCAGGGGACGGGCGGCCCGTCGTGTCAGCGGTGAAGAACGGCGGGGGGAGGACAGTTCAAAAGTACACCGTATTGGGGGGCCGTCCGCCAACCAACGTTTTTTTAAGTGGGGGTCCAAAACAAGTCGGCTCCGCATAAGACATAGCCGGGCTGTCGTGTACCTGGTAACGTGCGTAGGAAGCCGGGGTCAAAGGGAGGGGAAGCAACTTCCGGTGGACAAAAGGAAAAAGAAGTGGGATACTTATTTGGTGGCTGGGACTTTTCCGAAAAAGTGGACACGGGATGTAACGAAACTGGAACCCAAGCCCTTCTCCTTCGCGGCAGGGGACACGGGTCCACGATAACCTGTCATCGTGGTGACAGGGAGAAGTCCGGAGCTCCACCCTGATAACACCCCGGCAAAAAAAGGAGAAGGGCCTTCTGATGAACTTCGGAATCATGACATCGAACCCCGGGGGGTGGGAGGCGGGGGGGGGACGGAGGTACTGGGTGGGAAGTTCTCGGTCCCGGCGTGGGGGAGGGTCAGGGTTGGTGTGCAGGGGTCAGTGTGCAAAGGGATTCCGGAAACGGGGGGTAGCTGGAGAGGGGAAGGAAATCTCTCAACAAAAACAAAGGAGAGAAAAATACCCGGACCCCTCTCCTAACTCCACAAGGGCCGTAACCCCAGGAACAAAACGAAAAAACAAACGCTCAACCCAACAAAGGAAAAAAAAAACGGAAGCCAAGGAACCCTTCAATCAGGAAAAAAATCCTTCCCCGACCAAAGAGGCGATAACTTCTCGGAAAGGATCAAAAAAAAAACCGCAGTCGAACAAGGAAAAAAAGCAAGCAGACGGGCGGCGACCCTTCAACAATGAAAAGAATTCCACCGATCGCCGGGGACAGCCCGCAAGAAGGGCCAAAAAGCCGAACGAACTGGTGAAAACTACCAAAAAAAAATGTCAAAAGACAAACACCGACGGAGACAGTGCCGTCGTGCAGTCCAGCCTCCAGAAAGCCCTCTACAACACCGAAAAGAAAAACAAAAAGCCAGAACACAAAACGGAAGGCCCATGGCACGGCCGGGCTCAGGGCACCCAGAAACGGCCAACAAAAAGGTGTGGCAGAGAGGAACCCACCTACTCAATTTTCAAAAAACGACTGGCCCCGAGACTAAGAGGAGTCCAAGAAAGGAAAACCAACTACAAAAGGCAACGAACAAAAAAGCAGCGGCCTCCCGAAGGACACGGAAGCACAACCCCAAAGAAAGCCCCTTCCCTTAACAAAAAAAAGCCCCTAGAGCGCCGTTGACGGGTAACTAAATGACAGAATGGAATGGGGCAAAAAAAAGAAAGAAGACAGACATGGGACAAAAGAAAGTCGAACGGTGCAAACCGATTTGGACGATCGGTGGGAAAAGCTCATAATCAGTGGAGGACCTCGGAGCCACATTTATTACATCGGCAGAAAATCAACCTCCTGAAGGCAGAAAAAGGCGTCGTGTCGCCAACCACTAGTGTCTTCCTCATTTGAGATGAGGGCAAACATCTTGGCATGAAACAACCCGACGAGCCTTTGGTCTCGCAAACCGAGGGGGACAGAGGACGCCCACTTAAAAGGGAAAATCGACGACGGGGAGACCCGCGCTAATGTGACCGAAAAAAGAAGAAAGTTACAGAAAAAAACAGGGCACGGCACTCAAACAAGGTAACGTACTTGACGCAAAAAGGGGTGACGAGAGATGCGAGATTAGGGGGCCGGAGTCGTTGCGAAAAGTATACCTGCTGCTCTGGTGTTGGACCCCAGAAAAAAAAATTGTGGGGGACTGTCGGTCGAAAATCAAGTCGAGTAAAAAGAGACCCTCAAACCCTAGGCCTACGGGTAAATAGCAGCGAGAGCCAGGGCAAAGCTTACCGGGAACGTGGATAATTAAAAAAGAACCCGAGGGAGCCTTCACCGTAAAAATGCACGGGAAAGCGAAAAATGCGGGCGGGGGGAAATTTGGGGTTAGGTCCTCGCCAAAAAAAAAAAGTTATTGGAAAGTCAACAGGCGGAAGGTGCAATTGGTACAGAACCCAAAAGTAATCTCTACGAAAAACCTGGCCTCAGAAGGGCCCCTGCGAACCTGCAGTAAATTAAATCGGGGGACAAAGGGGAGAAACCTAGAGGATCAGGAAGGAGGTGAACGCTCTTAGGGGGGGATAAAAGAACTTGTAGCCAATAGAAAAAACGAACCGAGCCATGGAGACATCGGTCTAAGCAACCGAAAGGAAGGGACGATGACCTGGGGTTCAGTGATCGGTTACACACAGGGGGGAATTCGAAAACGGACACTTGAAGAGCTGGCAGGAACACTAAATAGAACTAAAAAAACAAACTCTAAAGTGTGCCAGGCCAACTGGCGCGTTCGGGTTCAATCTTCGGCCATCTGAAGCGGCATCGCCATCAAGAATCTCTGGTAGAAAAAAAGTCACACGAAGGAAAAACTTGAAGGGCAAAGAATGGCGAGATTGTTGCCGCGCGAAAGGTTAAACCACGCATGAACGTCAGGGTACCTCAAACGGGCCCCCTTAGGGGAAGGTGGTGCAGGAGAGCGACCCCGACCGCGGGGTACCAACTTGGGGCTCCTGAGTCATGAAAACCGACAGAAGGGACGGAGCAGGGAAACGACCTTCACAGCAACAAGGGAGAGAACTGTACCCCAAAATCGGAACGAAAGGCTTGACAAACCCAACAGAACTAAAAACGGTTAGAAAAAAAATCGACTTGACAAGACAGACAGTGTTAAGAAAAAATCAACGGCAGGGGTATAAAAAATTAAACACCAGCTTGTCAGTGTTGGGTTTTAAACCATAGACGCGTAAGTCCCTGCGCCATCTAAAAAAAACGGTGCTAACCTGAGAACGTCAAAAGGGAAGCCTTTAAAATACCGTATCACAAAACATAGTAAAAAAAAAAGAGAGGTCGCCCAAGGACAACCTTTCTAACAGTGATGGTCAGTCGGGAGGCCGCGGGAGTGGGGAGGGGGTGTCCGAGCAACACTTCGAGTACGGAAAAACCCACTTCAAAAAACCAAAAACCGCAGGGGAAGGCGCGACGCACGGAAAGTCGCGAGGAAGAAATAAAAACTCCACTTGAAAAAAGCGCCACGCTCAAGGGGTGATGGAGGAAAATATCCCGGAATTGAAACGTTACCGTGAGTAGGAAGAAATAAAAATTTTGAAACCTACAATGCAACAGAGCAAAAATCATAAATCTGTTCCCGGTGTAGGGGGGATCCGGAAGGGGGTCGGGGGAGAAGAGGTTGAAGTAAAGGGAACATAGAAGAACCAATAGCAGCGTCAGCTCCCACAGGGAAGATCCGGAACCCAATGTAAAAACAGCTGCTTCAAAGGGGGCAGAACTACTGCCAAATGCACTATAAACGGTGTAGTCGAGCAAGAAGGAAAGTGGACACATCGAACAAAACAGGACAACTCCCGCGAGGCCGACAGATGTTTGAGAGGAAATGACCACACAAACCCTACCAAACACAACAGTAAGCAAGAAAGAGCGTGCGTGACGCATCAGCTCCATGGCTCAAATTAGGACTGATCAAACAGAATTAATAAGACCATGGACGGAACGAAGCTCGAAAAAGCGATCTACCGAAGAGGATGTGTCATGGGATCAAAAGCCTAATTTCAGTCCGAAGCAAAACTCGTCCAACCGGAGGGGGTCTGTAAACCCTGCAAAGAATTTAAACCCCCAGAGGGAAGCACAAAGAGACCAAACTCCTTAAAAAAAAAAATCAAAGATCCGAGCCTCGCCGAAAATGTACGGAAGGGAATATAAAACCGTTGTCGATGGAAGCGAATGTCGGGAGAGGACTGATGACGGTCCACAGAACGCATCTTGTGAACCGAATTCTGAGGTGGAGGGCGACTCTACTTAGAGCGGTGGGGGAGACAGAAAAAAAATATCAACCATTAGCCGTGGGGTCGAATGCCCCCGAAATGTTTCCCCAATCCCGAACAGTGAAAAGGGACCGAGATCTAAAGAACCGGACAGGATCGGATGCAATGATTCGGCGCCCACGGAAGGCTCTTCCAAAGGTTCACTAGCTCGGGAGCAAAAAAAAACCTGGCGCCAAGTAATAAAAAAGACGGTATCGAAGACGCAGAAGGGGAGGACCGCGCAAGATTCCCGTTGCATCACGGAACAGTAAGGAGGGAATGACAAAAAGGCTTACTGAAGGGAGGGGTGGTGAGCGAGTTCATTGGGACGGAAAAAACCGTGGGCGGGCGTCGGGGCGGCCCGGTGGGAGAGGGGAAGGAACGGCGGCGAAGGGCCGTGTGGAACAAGCCGAGAGGGCAGGTGCACTTAATAAGCCACCGGGCATGGGGTGTACAGGGGCCAGGCTAGGGGCAGAGCCCGAGCAAGGTCGGGGACTGGGTCGTTAAGGGCCGGGGTCGGCGGGTCATAAAGGAAGGGCTGACTTGACTGCACGAGAGGACGGGGTTTGGGCTAGGGCGGGAAGAAATTGCGAGCAGGGGGAGGGACGGCTCAGTGGAAACAGAAAGTCCGTCCGGGAACAGGAAGCGCTGCTGTGCCGTCAGAACAGAGTGAGGGAAAGACAGCTGAGAAATCCCTCCGGTGACGGTAGCGTAACCAACGGAAAGGCCCGGCGGAAAGGAAAGCGCCGGTCGACCTCAATCGCCCGCTGGTGTCGGAGGGGAAGGAGGACGGGGGATAAAAAGAAACAGGCATCGCTTGTGGGGAATGTGAACGGGGTCGGCGGTTGGCAGGGTGGAGAGGGACATCAGGACGGGTGTGGGGCTGGATATCTCAAACAAAGAAAACAACGGAGGGAAGAGCGAGAACCTACGGACCCAAAGAAAAATCGCAAAAAGAACCAAAACCAACGCCTACCAATTACACCAACGCCTACCCAAACTAGCAAAGGAACGTCCACCCCTCCTGACAAAAAAAATTCAAGACCCCAGAGGGGGAAAGAACGCGAATCGCAAGGATAAAACGTCACGTAATGCCAGGAAAAAGAAGGGCATACTCCTCATGTAAAAGGAAAAAAAAAATGGTAGCTTAACTTTACGGGTGTACTTGAAAAGGGTTCAGAAGGGGCCATAAATGGAAATGCCGGCACAATTTATACTACGAAAAAGATCTACCAGGGAAATAATCCAGCGACTCACCCAAAAAGGTCGAACGCTTCATGCATGGGACCTGATTATGCCACGCTACCAAGGCCAAGTACACACTCAAGACAGATCGTCCTGTCAAAGGCGGAAAAAAGAAGAGTCACAACCAATCAAAAGGAAACCAGCGTGCCCAGGACCATGCCGCGGAGGGGAAAAAAGAAAGACGAAACGGTGCCACCGAAGAAAAACATTGAATTAAAACCCTTCAAACCCACAGACCGCTACGATTGAACTGGCCCTCCAAAAAGGAAACCTGAAAAAAGTGGTGTTCCCCCAAAAACCCCCGTAAACGCGCCGGTGAGGTCAATCGGCAGAAGAGAAGAAAAGTGGAGGAAAGTAACTCAGAGGATTCCAGACACGTCCACATATTCTCCGAGGGCCGAGAAAAAGATGCTCAAGGAAAGCACACACATAGGAGCTGGAAAGGGGACCGGGGGAGGACCGAAGTCAATCCGTGCCTGTCAGCAAGAGGGCAGGTCCGGCGCCACGGAGACATAGGAGAGGGTAGCGGATACCTTGAGGTAGGGCGGGGGACACCAAGTTTAGGACGCCGAGAAGGAAGAACTGTTCAAAGAGATACCACTCTAAAGGATTTTAACAGCAACAGAGGGGGCCCTTCCACTTTCACCCAGACGGGAAGAACAGGAGGGGGCTTGTGTGAGCGCAATCAACTGTCAGCCTGAAATAAGAGGGGGAAGAGGGCAAGAAAAACCGGGGGGCGACAAGGTCTTTCAAGCGCAATTGAGACGAGAGTTCACGGCGGGGAGAAAAACCGGAGTGGGGAAAAATGCGTGTCGAATGGGGGGGGGGTGTGGGGGGTTGGGGAGGGGGGGGGGTGGTTTGTGGGTGGGGGTGGGGGGAACCACCCCCCCGTTAAAAGGGTCTGGGGACCTCTGATTCGGCCCGAAAAAAAGCACAATCGACAGGCAGGCGGCGCTATCAGCAAGGAGCTCAAGCGCAATTGGACTCCCGGGTCTCGAGGAATAAAGAGAAGGGGACGGCGTACCGCAAACAAACTAAAGCCGACGCGTCAGGTCCAGGTGGTGGTCCGGGGATGCAAGAGTCCTCGAAGCCAAATTATAATCGCGGGTAACTGTTGTCAGGCGAAAAAGGCTGGATAAAGACGAAACACAGGGGGAGACTACCCTTCTCAAGAAGTGAAAACGAAGAGGGGTGAAAGTCGAGCCGAGAAGATCGTGGATCGCGAAAGTTGGACACCTGTATTGTTACTAGAAGAAAAAAAAAACATAAGCCCGCAACGTCGGTATCGATCGCAGCACCTGAAAAAAGGTGGCCGGAAAGGGCCTTCTAACGGCTACATGGTGCTCTGACGACGAAGAAAGACATTTCGGGGAAACCAAGAAGAAAAACTCACTCGATCGGGACGTGGGAGCCCGGTAGGGGTGGCGGGGAAAAAAAGATCAAGCGCATCGAAGGACTTTGACCGGCACTAAAACGCCGGGGCGGGGGACTGCAGTTGTCCAGACAAACGCCGTAGCAAGGCACTCCACGCAAGAGGCCAGAGGAAGAAAAAAAAAAAAACGGGAACGCAAGGTTTTGTCCTTGGCGGACCCCTGGGTCACGGGGGCGGAAGAACAAGAGAGGGACAGGGTGGAAGCGTACCAGGTGTCATACCGGAAGGCACAAAAACTTCGGAGACCGAAAAACAAAAAAAAAAAACAAGGGATAAAAAAGGAAGAGCTCGAGAAAAAAAAAACCAAAGAAGGAGAGAAAGGTGGACAGCGGCGTGGGGGTTGCAAATTGTCGGCCGTGAGACAGGAAGAGTGTAAACTGTGCTTAAACGCACGTCCGGGACCAGTCTGGGGCCGAAGAGCCGGAGAAAAAAAAAAAAAAAAAAAAGTGGGGCTTACTCCCCAGGACAGAGAACAGGGCATCGGTCCCCCAATCAGGGGGGGGGATCGGGCCGATTAGGAACGGATTGAGGGAAAACGTGCATCCTAAGCCCCAAAGACCGAAAACGCACAGAATCGATGGCTATTGCAGAGGGCAGGGACCCCGGCCAGTCGCCCGGAGAAAATTCGAGCAGAGGGGTGTTACTCGTCTGTTCCGAAATGGAACGGAGCCGCGACGAAAAAACATGTTGGCACCAAAAAAGGCCCACGTCAGAAAACCGAGCTCCGGGATAACGTATCCTGCCGACGGGACCGTCTGTAATGGGGAACAGAAGGAAAGTACGAAGGAGGATGACGACAGAGGGTAGGAAAAAAACCCGGCCAGTACCAATCTTCGGGTGCAAGAGAACTCCCACCCCAAAAAAAAACAAACCAGGCAACGTGCTGGTGTCTTAGGAAACCAAACTAAAAAGACATGAAAGAAAAGGGGTCCTGCCAGAAAAGGGGAATTGGAGAACCTCCGCCCACGCAACCTCCCGCCACCGGGTGACCGCAAGAGGGGAGTGAGTGGAAAAAACGGCCGGGAGGCCGAGAAAACAGGAGATGAGCACCAAAGCGTCCGCGACAGCTCGATCTCGTGCGGGAGAAAGGGGGTCCGGGGCAATGGTTTTCAGTGAGTCCCAAATAAGGATCGTCTACCGAATTCAAACCACCGGGGGGTCGGAAAAAACCCGCGACACCAGGAACTAACCCAAGTTGCGAACATCCTTCAAAACCGCCACGCGAAAGAAGAGGGACAAATTTACTAGCAAGGCCCTTGCCGATACCCATGGGCTCCGGAAATTAGGCGTAAGGGATGAAGTGCGGCAGAAACAAAGACCCCTGAACCGCCGGAATAAAGGTGCCGACGAAACTGAGGTGTTAAAAAAGAGAGAGGGGCCGAGGGAGACCAGATAACCAGGATCGCGGGTCTGAAGGTTGCCCGCCATCATACAGGGGCGCGGACCAAGCAGAGAGTATCACGAAAAAAAAAAACCGGACTCAAGGTTTGAGCGGCTCGTCATCAAAATGCGACCAGAGGGCACTCCAACGCACTATGACCAAATAGAATCCTCAAAAGCATCAAAAGACGACGATGTTACCGGGTCATGCACAAATCCGGTGCAATACAAGGATCTAAGGGATGTCACGTGACAACACCGCTGCCGTAGACGGGGGAGGGGGAAAGCGGGAAGGGAACAGGGCTTTGGGTTGAACCGTGAGCATTCGGCGGGAATCTGTTGTGGGGAATGGGTTCCTAAAGATCTTGAGAAGTCTTCGAACGGGACGAAGGAAAAAAAAGGGGTGCGCTGAACAGCGTGTGACAAGGGGTATACCACGAGCCGTCGGGGCTCAAGGGAAAAGGGAAAGAGAAGGATGGGTGCGTGTCCTGGGTCGGGGCGGCGGGGCATGCGGGCGCCTGCCAAGGGACTGAAAAAGGGACGGGATAATAGGGGGCAAGCGCAGCCGTCGAAGAGGGAACGCTGGCCGTCGTTCTCACCAGGATTCGCCTAGGAATCTAAGCTAAAGGTCAAGGAAAAATAACAGTAGGTCAAACAAGAGAAAATCACAACCGAGGTACGGGATACCAGGGGGGAAAGCGGCGCGCGTGGAAACCTTCTTCCTGGCGCAAAGAGTAATCGCCAACATTTCCAAAAAGGGCGCGGGTCGGGGAAGGCGGGACGGAGTGGAAGGTCCGTTCCGGCGACCAGGAGGGGTGGGGTGATCGGTGGGGGGGGGGGGAGGGTTCATTTGGAAGGGGGCGGGGTGAAAGGGCGTTCCCGAAGGGGGGGTAGAAAAAAAAAGACGGAGAAGGATCAACAAAAACAACAACTTATGAGAAGTGCCTTCAGGCCACCCCAACGGCCGAAGAAAATCAAAAAAAAAAAAGGACACCAAAGCCGACCCCGACCCCAACGGCATACCAGCCCGGGACGAAAAGTCACTCCGTAAACCCCCTTAACCCGAAACAAAAGGAGAGTCGCGCCAGGAAAGGAGCACCCGAACGGAGACGACGGTAATCGCCCAGGGATGAAGGGGGGAGGGTGGTCCGGGGCGGGGGGGGTGGGGCGCGTGAAAACAAGGGGTGGGGGACGTCAGATGAAACGGATAAATTCCGAGAGTCCAGTAACCGAAGAAACTACAGGAGAAAGGAACAAAGTGGATACTACTACCATGACCATCTGTCAATAGCAAGCGGTCCCAGAAACCAACTAACGGAAGAAAGGTCATTAGCACCAGTAAAAAAAAAGCCAAATCAATAAACTTCCAAAGAAAAGGAAAAAAGACAGGCAGCTCGTCTCTTTCCCTGCTTGAGTACCGTCCAATCCTGGCACCCCATCAAACGGACCCACAGGGGGGGGCTGCGAGGGAAAAACCAAAAGGTTGGGGTTCCATAAGCTACGAAGGAACACCGCTACCACACAGTAACACCCGTACCAAACAGAGAAAAAAAAAGTCTAGACGAAACCTAGACACACAACACCCTCCTTTCACAAAAAAACTCAACAGTCAACCGACTTCCTTTTACGTTCCCTCATCAAGATCCGTGTAGGCAACTTGAACTCCTTCGCCAGGAACCCACCTCGTCAGCCTGTCGTGCGACCGGATGGAGGGGCAGAAAGAAGAACTAAGCGGAGGACCGACGCCAGAATTGGGAAAAGCGGAATAGAAGATGAACATGAAAAAAAGAAACGGTCCGGTCACTATACCAAAGAGCGGTTCCCTCTCGGGGACAAAAGAAAAGATGGTGCAGTCGGGAAAAAAAATCCTTGGACTTTCGCCCTCTAAAAAAGCTTTGAACAACCGAGGAAAGCCCGGAAATTCCACCTAGGGAGAACAAACGGGAAACTTCGAAATAAAAAAAGTCAGATCAAGAAGGAGCGGACACTCCAAAAGTGGGTTCATTGGGCGTATTACGTGGGGACGGTAAAGGGCTGAGGGGGCAGAGAGGGCGGAAAAGCGGTGTCGGTGTTGCCACCTGGACGTCGCTAACATCAAAGGACGGCGCCCTCCCACGGACAAACGTGCCAGAGGCGTATAACACTAGCTCGAGGCAAGGACCGGACAGGGGGGCGCTCCTCGAAGAAGCTCCGAAATAGAACAAGGAAGGCGGAACATCGCCTAGATGCGGCGTGAAAAAGGGAGGGAGGTTTCTTAGTTCCTCATCAGGAAGGGTCAGGCATCCACCAGCGCGGGGGTGCCAGGTGTGCAGCAGAGGGGGCCAAATCCCGCACGATTACGCAGGTATTACGAATTGCAGGAAGGATTCCAAGGAAGAACTAATAATACTGGTGTGACAATGGCCGATCAGAATGATACGGGGCGCAAAAAGGGAGGCTCAAGAGTCTGTCCTGTATACCCGCGACTGCAACCCCCGATTCAAGAGAGCCCCGTAATCTCGGCTGACCGTGCAGTCCGTAGGTGAAAAGGGAGAACGCAGACTAGGAGATTTGGAGCACAACTCTCACACATGCCGCGGAGCTAACGTGTCGCCCGGGCGCCGTGTCTCGTCGGATCTAGCTCAAACCCCATCGAGTGAGGAGGGGAGGGGGACAAAAGGCAACGGCGGGGTGAACGGAAAATGAAGGTTTAGCTCGGATCACGCGCCAACGGACGGGAAAAAGATGCCGGCCACAGGTTCCGCAATGTTGTCAGTTTGCGAATTGTTTACCACTGGGTTTCAAGGAAGAAAAAAGGGACCCTAGGCAGAAATCATTTCGCACCAGGGTAAAGGCTAAGACCCACTACGCCTCTGGAAACAAAACGGAAAGAATGTGATGAACCCCACCAGTTCTT
>Ga0179593_1516894_pt1 | contig 12369 bp, 15 predicted proteins | sample CZODoug2_1_08_16_FD_185931 | JGI IMG/M metagenome (GOLD analysis project Ga0179593, IMG submission 185931) | Vadose zone soil fungal communities from Angelo Coast Range Reserve, California, USA - CZODoug2_1_08_16fungal (PacBio error correction) | ecosystem: Environmental > Terrestrial > Soil >...
TGCTACACCAGGGGGCAAAAAGATTGAAAACACCAAGAGATCGGGGGACTACAGACAAGGCTCGGACCTGTACACCCACAGGTGGAAACCGGCAGTTTCTACGGACTTCGCCACGTCAGGGAAAAAAATACGAACCAGGGATCAGACAAAGGGAGGGAGCAAGAGCAGTCGCGGAAGGCTAAGCACTAGTGGGTCAAGAACCATCAAGCTGGCCCGCATCGTTAACAAAGATCCATAGGCTGGTCATGAAGCCCGGTACCCTAGGGAGGGGAGGAGATCCGTACAGGCTCATCTGCGTCCACCGTGGCTGATATACGCAGGACTAAACGATCGCTCGAGGTTCTTGAATCGGCGTCCACAAACCGGGCGCGCCTACCGTAAAGGGAAGGGTCCAGCTCGCGCGAGCGACCGAGACCGCGAAATCCTACCTGGTCCCTTCCAAACCGGGTCCGCCTGGGAAAGGGAAAAAGGAGGGGTGCGCGGACGCAGGAGAATCGGGTGGCTCGCGCGAGGGAGCGGGGGATCTCCAGCCGGGGGATCGTCTCGGGTGGGTCGGAAGTTACGCGGGCGCGCCGAGGGAGTACGACGGAAGGTACTATTCGGCATCGGAGCTCTGGAAGACGTGCTCGTTGGGCGAAATCGGACTAAGGTCAGGTAAAAAAGGGCAGAACCTGGGAAGATCGGCTGGCGCTGCCTAGGCGGTTTGTTCCCGGGCGACTGCGACCGGGGGCGGCCAGAGTGCGTAAGGCGGAAAAGACAGATAAACGCGGGAGGCAAAGAGAGCAGGGTGCCTCTACGCCGGGGGAGGACTTCAGGAGACAGGAAAAGACGCCGAGCGCAAGGAAAGAAAGCTAAGCACTCATCAGCTACCGGGACCAACTCCCCGCCTGCTCACCCTCCTTGGGTGGGAACTAAAAGGAAAGTGCAGAGAGTGCAAGAAAGATCGAAGGAAAGACCTGCTTCGGGAAGCAGCCGGACCAGGAGGACCCAGCCGGTGCGAAGGGGGCGCGGCCCCTACGGGGGGGGGGGAAGCAATGAATGGCTCGAGAAGCGGAAAGAAGAAAGCGCGGGCTCGAGCACTGTAATGTCTAGGGCCTCGCCACGTTGAGAAAGCCTACCGGAGGAAAAAAAAATGCTGAGGTGGAGGGGCTGAGACTCCGCGAGGGGAAAAGCACCGGCGCAAATCGTGCGCAGGCATCGTCTGACTCTAGGGCCGAGGCCCCCAAGTCCGATGCGAATCGAGAGGAGTAACGAAGGGCTACCTGTGGCGGCTGGCTGGTCGGATCGCGACAGGACGCTCTCGCTAACGGAAACCGACGACTGGGGAAAGAAAAAGAGCATCCCCGGGCCCGCTCTAGTTGTCCACACGAGCCGGAGCAAGACGCGAAGGAGGGACCGGACGCTCCAGGAGAGGTTGCCGCTCTCTAAGTGGCACCGGCGACCCCGGCGGACAGGGCCGACCTCGGACGGGCTGCCCGAAAGTACCGCCAACGCAAGCCGGGCGGAGGGATCGACGCAAGCGACGCATCGGCAGTGGCCGACCGCAACGGGTCGCATTCCTCGCCTCACTGGGAAAGGAAGCAGAGGGTACGAACAGAACAAAAGAAGATCGAAAAAGAGGAAGACTCTCCCGGGCAAAGGGGCTCTTCGGAAGGGATCCCTGCGGGTGGGGGAACCGGATGGCTCTCTCGCCGGCCCTGACTAAACCGTTAGAAGGGAACCGCAAGGGATTCCCTAAGGAAAGCGCGGGGAGGAAGCCAGGAGATCCGGCATAGACGATGGCTTCGGGGAATGGCGGCTACCTGGCGCATCGTCAAGACGGAAAAAGATCGCAGGCAGGGCGCGGCTGTGCGTCCAGGAGGAGAATGCCGACGGGGAGACAGGACTCGGAAGAGGACGAGGCAAACTCAGCGGGGGGCCTTGGATGAACGAGATTCTCGCAACACCAACGGAAAAGAAAAAGGATCTCGTCAGGGCAGACCCCCCAAAAGAGGTACTCAGGCGAAAGAAGAGTCCCAGTATCCTACCAAAGAAGACTATAAGGCCTCTCCTGCCGAAGCCTGACCGGAGGGGGGGAAGGGAATCACTAGCACCGAAAGAAAGAAGAGCGCAAGGAGAAGGCCGAGACTCCACTATCTGCTTCAGAAGCTTCGCCGCCGTCAGCATTAGGCCCCTCGCTCGAGGAAATCGTCGTGAGGAGAGATTCGTTCCAAAAAAGAGATCGGCCTAAAAAAACTGAAAGGTAGCACTGAGGCGTGGGAGTCGACTCAGGAGGGGGTCCCGCCGAACGGGGCTAGGGCAGGAATCCTGAGCCAAAGATAGCTAGAGCGAAGCGCGGACCAGTTGCTGTCGCGCCTGCGACACGATGCGTCGCTGGCGCGTCTAAGAAGGAAGTTGGAAGAAAAAAAAAGAACTAGGTGTCGGAAAATCCTTCCTGGCCAGGGAGGGAGCCGTTTCGATGCTGCCATGGCCGACTGGCTGTGCCTGTGCCAAAGTCGGCACCCATTTAGCGCCGCGCAAAGAAGAAACCCGCTCTAGCGGGACCCGAGGACTGCTCGGTAGGCCCACCGTATATCTTTGCCAAGTTCGATCTCAGGAGAAACGGAAGAAGGGATGGCGAGAGAAGGAGCCTATACGGGAGTCGCTTAAGACCTGCTCGACCAGCTCCGAACTTGTCGACCAGCAAATCTTGGAGACTGGGGACAAGGAGGGGGAGCGATTTCCGTCGAAAAAGTCGCCGATATATGCGCGGAGGCGCTTTCCCTCCTCTAAGAGGAGGGGCCTCCGGCAAAGTCGCGCCCTCGGGAAAAGAAGGACCAGGCTAAACCCCGCAAGGGGAAGAACGTCTCTCGATTTCACCGGCGCGCAAATTCTCTCGAAGGAGTCAGGAGAGAGTCGTAGGATATCCATCTATTGAGAAAAACACGTGTATGGCCGCCGAAGGCGGAGACCAAGGGTCGGGGCGGTAACAAGACGCCAGAAGTCACGGAACCGAGAATCGTTTACGAGAAGACGCGAGGCGACGAAATCACAGGTGAGCAACTTCTAGGGAGGAAACTTCGTCCGGCGGCTCAGGAATGAAGCTCTTCCAGTGAAATCGCCGAGGGAAGTTTCTTGTGGAACCGGGACGAAAGGCGGGGGGAGAGGAATCATCCAGCGTCGCGAAAGAATCTGGTCCGCGCCGGGAAGGAAGAGGTATGACCGCAGAATCCAGAGAAACAGAGCAGAAGACAAGGAAAAAAGAAGAGATTAAAGAGCGTACCATGGTCTATCGGCAAGTTAGACAGAAAAGATAAGGAAGTGATCCATGACGACCACCGATAGCGATCAGCGTCGAGAGGAAAAAACCAACGTCAGAATAGGGGGGAAGGGCAACCGTGTATGAACCTCCGCACTGCAGCTCCTCTCAAGGGCCACGAAAAGAGGCGGCCAGAGACCAAGCTAATCTGCAGGATAGGCCAAGCCCAGGAGCAGCGGGCTCAAGAACACAGCCTCGCTGCTTCAAAGGAGAAGGCCTGGGATGAGTCCAAGAAGCGCGATGACGCTAGGACTCCCATATATTAGAGACCTATGAAAGGGAATAATGACTGATTGATGTGTTCCGCTTAATATCTATATCTCAAAATTCGATAGATGGAGACAAAAAGAACTCGAGGACCTGGCTAACTTAACCCTCTAGCTATTTGATTTAACCAGGGCGGAATATATCAAAAAGGGCTTGGAGGGGACAAAAACACGAGGGCACTTGTATCGCGGACTCGACGCGCTAGAATATTAGGTGACTGGACCAGGAGGAGAGAGTGTGGACGTGGCTAATAGAACGTTCCGTTCCACCTGGGTGTACAGTCGCGTTCGGGGAAATGGAGGAAATTAAGGGAAAAAACGTCGAAAAGGGCCGCGACCGGCAGGGGGGGTGTAGCAAGGCCACTCGTCTGTGGTCCCGCGGTTAAAAAGACCAAAGAAGGATAGAGGAAAAATGCGGGAGAAAGGGGGACTATCTAAAACGTCCCGGAAACAAGGACGCCACGGGGGCTGGAGCCCCTTACCAGGAAAGGGGGGGGACCAAGGTTCGAAGGCTTTCCGCCACGTCAAGACGTACGAGAACACGATGACCGCGCCGGTTCGAAGACGGTGAGATACGATAGCTGCAGGACTGGAAATCACAGGGAACGAGTGCCTCGCCAAAAATCATGCGGGCCCAAAAAAGAAAAGTTCACGACCCGAAAAAAGGAGACAGGGGACAAGGATCGACGTGTCCCGTGCTGGCGATCGAAAGGCGCGAAAAAGTCTAAAAGAGCCCAAAAGGGGGGGGAAACGAATCTACCGTCGGCTGAAAAACGGCTAAGCCAAAAAAAGGAGGCGCAAACACCATGACGCCCGTCCAAAGGCGCAATGACTCGGCCAGCCGCACGCACCTAATACCTGGTCCAGCCTCCACCGGTGGGGGAAGCAGTAAGCGAGGATAGGACTTGAAAGGGGGAAGAGGAGGAAAGTGCCGACGTGTTCTAGAGAGAGTCTCGGCGAACTCAATTTCTGAGCGAGTCGCGAGGGGGGAGAAGGGGGGGGGACCTCACTGTGAACACCGCGATGCGAACACTTGATACTAGTTCGTTAGAAAAGTTGGGCTCAAGAGTCAAGGCACTCCTCGCAAGCGGTGCCGGGTCGCGGAAACCTCGGATGGTACTAGCTCAGGCCGGAGGCTCAGGAGCGCTAAGAGAAGGGTCACTTCCTCTTCTCGGGATTTAGGATACTCTGCGCTCGGAGGAAAGAAGGATCGGGGAAACGCGAGCAGGAGCCTGGGACTAAACTGGCGCTTCTCCACACAGACCTCAACCGGGCTGCTCGTACAAGAGCCCCGCGGACCTCTAGATACCGCCAAAGAAAAAAGAAGTCTGGGTGGGGGAACTACGAAAGCTGCATCGCCTTTCTGCAAAAGTCGAACAAGGGCTGGAGAGAGGAGCGGGGGGGCCCGCAGACTGAAAGCAAAGGACGGCGCGGGCTCGGGAGGCGTACGCTGCTGCGGATTGAGCCGACTGGAGGGTCCTGCCTGAGGGAGAAAGGCTACGAAAAGGGGACGGCACGAGAGAAAAAGTGGGGGGGCTGTGCTCGCTCGGAAACACAGAGAGGCTCCTCTACGCCTGCAACCTGGCGCGGAAGGAGGGACTAGGGGGAACCCTGAAAGGACCTAGAGAGGGAGAGAAGGGGGGATAAAGGGACCTCGTCAAGACTAGTCGGTAACGCGTCGACGGGAACAAAAAAGGAGGACAAAAAAGGGCGAAAAATCGCGATCCCAGGAGGGTCGCCCTGGGTTCGCGGGCTCCACTATCAGGATCGGACCGACAGAGCGAAAAATCCCACCAAAAAGAAAAGGAGCCTGCAACATAAAGAGGGGGCAAGCCTAGCCGAAAGGCCCTGCTCGAGCGGGTGGCCCGAGAAAGAACGACCGGGGACGGAAAGGAGCAATGAAAGAAGACTCGAAAACAAAAAAACCCCCTGATCACGGCGGCCCTGCCGCCAGACGGCTCGGCGCGCCAGCTGAGGACCGACCTCAGAGAAATCAAGCCTAGACCGCAATAGAGCCATAGACGACGAGCATGGGAAGGAAACGCCGGTGGCACGCTTCGCCTCGCCTAGTTAATTTGGAACTGCCACGTGGAAAAGGCCTATACGAAGGGGCGAAAGAGGCCTATCCCCTCCTCGGAAGCGACTACCGTTTCCAGGTGCGTAGGCCGTCTCAAATCGGGTTGCAATCGGAAGGCTCTCGCGGATGCCCGAAGACTCTGACGGGCAAAGGCCGACGGCAGAAGGGGCGCTGCAGCAAAGGAGCTCCTCCGCGAGAGGGCTCGTCCTTCAGAGAGGAGAACGGTTCAGGGGCAAAAAACTAAGGAAAAGAAGAAGGTTCCGGAAGGCAAGAAAGGACGTCAAGGCGGGAGCTACTGGCCGATCGAAGAGCCAGATCCCGAGCACAAAAGCCGATTACTGAAAGGAAAAAAGGGTCCTTTGGCGAAAACTCTCACAGAGGATGGGAAAGGATCGTAAAGAACAAGCCCCCCGCGAGGAGGCCTCGTACTCGGCGATGAAGGCTCCGTCCGATAGTCGAAGGACACCCGCCGTAACGATACCAGAAAGGCGACGAAGGACGCGAAGAAGAACTTCAAAAAAAAATCAAAAACCCTCGTCGATAGCCGGCGCTACCAAAAGGCTCGATCCGGAGCGCTGCCCGCCGGCACCGGGGCCCGGCAGATAGCTCGCGAATCGCAGAAGAGCGTCAGAGCCAGAGAAAGCGATCGGGCCACAAACATGAGATCGGGCCTTACGCAACTGGAATAGAGATAGGAGAGGCAGAGGGCAACCTAAGAGCAGAAGATGGGATCGCGCTCCGCAATAACAAGTAGAGCTCGAGGCGAAGAAAAAGCGGGGAAGAGGTGGCGGGGGAAAGAAAACGAGAAAAAAGAGGAGGAGCGCAAACTCAAGAAACGGTACCAAGACGAGGGGCTTTCGCTTAGTGTCCGGCCTGCTTGGGATCCGGGAGAGGGCGGCCATGGCGAAAGGGAGTCTCCAAGAAAGATCTCACAAGAGCAGTAGCTTCAAGGGGGGGGCCGGCGCCGCTTCGACCAGCTCGCGCAGGGGGAAACCGAGAGGCGCGAAGGCCGTATAAAAAGAGAACGAGAGGTGACAGCCTCGGGGCGATAGAGGGCTCGCGTCGTAAGTATCGACGTCCACGGAAGAAAGAAGAGCCAGCACCGACCCAGGGCGACCAGGAACCATGATAACGAGCTGGTCCGAAGGGCCAAAAACTGAGGGGATCGGGGGGCGGGGACTTTCGGACGCGTCCCGATACGCGACGAGGCTTGTCGAACCAATGCTAGGAGGATTCAAAAGAAAGGAAGATCTCCGATCGCTCGGAGAAACCCGGCTCCAGGTTGGCCGTTCGCGGAAGAGAAGAGACGGGGGGGGTGGCGAGGCGCGCCAAACCTTCCAGTGCTCTCTAGCGCTTCTCCAAAGCCCGGATGAGAAAACGGGCGAAACAAACTTAGGGGGGAAACTCCTCGTATATCGCCTCTAACAAAAAAAGGGCAGAAACTGGTCTGGAAAGGGGGACGCAGTCAGACGAACCGCGATGCTGTGGCCGCAATCTCGAGAAGAAACGGTAAGCAAGGGATAGTATGAACCACGCCCTATGTATCGGTGGTTGCCTGGCGGTCGAAGCAGAAAATCATGAGAAGGGAGCTCTTCCAAGTAAGCGCGCGCGGCAGGCCGGGGCTTTTTCCGTAGAGCTAAAAAAAACTGAGGTACAACGTCAGGGGGAAGAAGATTAAAGCTACACGTCGCGGATCCCGTCCGGATAGAAACGAATATAACCAAAGAATAAAGAGTGTCCCTGCCCACGTTCTCCTCGATATCGCCGAAAGAAATAAGTGCCTAGATAGAAGGAATGAAAGGGGTCCATTGGATTCCCAGCAGACTGCTCCCCACGTCAAGGAACACTGTAGAACCGGAGTTGAGGGGAAACAACCTCTACCGTGATAGGGGGACACTACTCTTCCATCCACAGTCGTCGACATCTCAAAAACTTAAGGAACAAACGGGGACCCTCCTCGCTGGCTCCAAAGAATAAAAAAGAAGTTACAGGGACCAGGTCGACTACAGATACGCCATAAAAAAAGGAGAGCTTCAAAGAAACCATACCGCCTCGCGCTTAACAGGAAAAAAAAAAACTGTGGATTCAGGGGAGGGGCGGCGGTAACGGTCAGAAAGGCGATGAGCGGGGCCGTTACCTGGAGTTGCACTAGACCCGCAAGGTGACGAAGAAAAACTGAAGAGTCGTGGGCGCGGGGATCGTTCTCAGCGCACGGAGAGCGCGCCGGGTCCCAAGAAAAAACCTCCGGGAAGCGCGGAGGTCGGTTACTAACCCTCCGGAATTTAAGGGATATTGAGTGGCGGGAAAGACGGTCTCGAACAACTAGGGGAAAGATTTATCATGTCCATCGAAAGACCGCTCGAAAAGGTTGGGGAGACTGGAGCATCGATACGGCGCGTGCGCCGGTGTTGCATAGTACGGCTCGGGCTAAAGGGACGAAGGGGGGGGGACGGGTCTGGTTCCGAGTGCGAAGTAGAAGCTTGGGTGGAGAGAATCATCAAACGGGTACGAGGCCTCGCGTCCCCGGCATGTGTTGCGCCAATCGAAGAAGGGAAAGCAACAACTGGCGATAGGGTACCACAGTGGGTACCCGAGGACCGACTACACAAGGTCTCTGCCCCGGATAGCCATTGGGCCGGGCGACATGGCGCTCTGATCAGGTAAGGAAAGATGACCGGCCCGTTCTATCGGAGTTCGCCACGTAGCAGACTGACATAACAAAAAACTAAACGCGTGGTCGCTCAGAACGTCTAATCCACGTATACTCGTTCGGAGGGCGGGGTAAAGAGACCGGGGGGTAAGGCACTAGTGGTGCTCCCCAGTCGGGACCGCAAGACGAGAGACGTATATGCTGATACCGCCCGGATCAGGGGCTACGTGTCACGGAGGGATTGGACCGGGGAGAAGATCAGACGTGACGCGACGATACCACAACCAAGCGACCTCGATCCGTCTGGCGAAATAAGGAGGAAAGGAGAACGGGGACGGCCGTCCGTCAAAGCGCGTCAGCGGCCTGACACTGCCGCCCCGAACACCTTGTGAAAAGAATGTGGAGGGCGAGGGGAGGATGACGCTCTGGCGTGGCGAGAAGGGTGAACTGGGCGGGAGGTTGCCGGATATCTCGTTCGATCACTCGAGGAAAGAGGACGCGGCAGGGGTGGGCGCTGAAGAGTGTTCGGACAGCCTCACGTTCAGCCTTCATGCGACACAGAAAGGGGGAGGAGATAGGAGGGGGTGGTAGACTCTAGCTAGCGTGGCTGAGGGTCCATACGCCTCCGCGGTTCTTCCAGGGGGGTAAGGGTCGCGGGGGGCAATACGTCTCTTCTTGGACTCTCTTGTCCTATCGGAGGGGACTTAAAAGGCGCGTAGGGTGTGGGCAGGGCAGGCATTTTTTTTTAGGGACCCTCCTACTGGACGAGCGGGCGGATGAGAGAATCGGGTCCGCGTCCAAAAGTTCCGGACGCCGTGATGGTCCGTCTGAGCGTTCCAGGAAGAGCTTGTCCCAGGGAAAAAACTCGGCCTTAAGAGGAACCTCGACCTCATCCTGAAACTTTCCTCTAAAAAAAGCAAAAACCGAAATCCCTGACCGGGGTGGGGGCCGAGCGTCAAAAATCAAAGATCTAATCGTCAAAACTCGGCGGTAATACGGACTTTCTGCGGGAAATCGACCTGAAAACAGAAAAAGGGGGTCGGGAGAAGGGAACGGGGGCGGCCCTCAACGTGGAGGGAATCTTGGCGAAAGGGGATTCGGAAAGAAGAAGATCGAGCAGGGGAAGGTAGACTCGCGCTGCTCACCCGGTGACAACGATGAAAGAGGTCTGAAATCAGGGGGCACGAGAGGAGGAGAAAGCATTGGGAGCGCGCCGGGGCGGAGCCGCGCGACGACGTTAACCAAACTCGAAGGACTGGGACAGACGGAAATCCCAAAGAGCTGGGCAGGACTCCGACCGCGCGATCAGACCTGTCGAATTATCGGCTTTAAAAAGGGGCAGGTCCATAAATGTACAGCAAGCAAAAAAGTCGATCAAAGAGGAACCCCGACCCTTGACTACTCCTCCCATGGCCAGCTCTCAGCCAACTAAAAAAAAAAGAAGGAGTCAGAGGACTAAAGGAACAAAGCGCCCTGCCGAAAGGGGGACGCTCCAGGGCGGCTGGCCCGCGCTCATTCACAGTGCTAAAAGCACCGGCCCTGTCCTCAAAAAAAAACTTAGACGAAAAGAAAAAAAAGAAAAGAGGAAGCACTAGGGGTCGCCAACCGCCTGGGAGTCGATCGCGCGCAAGCAATCCGGTAGGCAGGCGCCGACCGCATGCCTTCGCTGCCTATCTATAAGGAACGTCAAGAAGAAATCGAGTGCGAGTATGAAAATGCCCGACCGAAGAACCGCCTCGCCGAGCTCTATTTCAGGGGCAATGAAACGAGATCTGAAGAAAAAGTATCGAGAGATACAAGAAACCCGAGGTCGGCCGACACTGGTCCGGCCCCAAAAAGAGCGCTCCGGCTCGGCAGACCGTGGAAAAAAGAAGTTCTTAGTCACCTGCTGTCTTACAAAAGGAGGGAAAGCGAACAGAAAAGCGAAGTCGGTCCGGCGAAGGTCGCGTCAAGGCTGGTCAAAAAGACTGCCGTCTCGGCCGGGAGCCTAAACCTCAGAGTACAGGCCGGCTCGCGGGGGCCGAACTAGTCTCTCTAGGATGGGAAAATAAAAAAAGAAAGCGCAACTCAGAGGCCTGGCTCCGGCCGATAGGGACAGCCGACCCACTGGGACGGACGATGCTCCTCGCGGCCGACCCGCCAGAATCGATTCAAAAAAAGACGGCGAAAAAAAAGAGTGAAAACGAACCCTCGAGGGGGCCGGCGCTCCACCGCGCCCTGCAGCACCTTATCGAGGTAGGCCTTCGCCCAAAAGGCCAAGCAGAAAGAAGGGGAAGCGGCGTCGCGCAAAGGGGTCGTCGGATAGCCGAGCAGCCTATCGGCCACCAGACAGGACGTCCTGATCTCCCCTGAAGATCTCAAGGGACTAGGAGGGAAAACCCAGGCGTTCGGAACGTGGCCTAAAACGCGGACCTGACGTTCCACCCAGAAAGAGCTCGGCTAGGCGAAGCGCGTGGACCTCTTGCTCTGAGCACCCACTAGGCGTCGATGGAGCTCGATCAAAAAAAAGTTCGGTGGTTCAGTCGAGAGGTCCAGGCGGCTGGCCGCGAAAACGGTCGAGGGAGGCAAAGGTGCCGGCTGTACCGAAGACCCGCGATCGGAACGGGCTGGGCCTGGAAAAGCCAAAATCGGAAAAGGGACCAGCGCGCACGCGGAATCGTTTCCTACTGGGGGCCAGCGAGGATTTCGTCAAAAAGATGGAGATCGAGAAAAGGGGAAAGCGTCCGGCGATCCTGCTCAAGCGCCGACCAACAGAACGGTCTTAAGACTCGCGGGGAAGCGAAAAGAGTAGAAAAACGGGGAAAAAGAGGAAAGGATAAAAAGACGAGAATGTCGCAAAAAGTCTCTCGAAAATAATCCCGTCAGGGCGCTCCCAGCAGGAAGATCCTCCTCAAAAAAAACCGTAAAGGAAATCTGGGGGGGTAGGGGGCGAGGCGCTCAAGAAAACTTCAGTGCTACGATCGCGCGAGGAGGGTCCCGAGCTGAGTCGGACAGATGCAACAAGAATCGGAGGCAGCGCGACATACTCTGCGTGATGCGAAAAAAAAACGCCAGTTCCTTCACGAACCCCCCACCCCGTGGGGGATAGGGCGAATTGGAGAAAAGAAGAGAGAGCTGCCGAAAGGAGTCACCCCCCCAGGGCGTGTGAGCAGATTTGAGGGACTGCCCCTCATCCGTATGCCTCTGGCGGCTCTCAAGGGAAAGCTTGAAAGGGGGGAAAAAAAGCTGAAGAGGGCGGACATCCCGACGAGGCACCTGGAGCGCCTCCCATAAAGTCTCGATCGGAGAAAATCTCCTAAAAAAGACCAAAAAAAAAAGACAAGGGATCGTCGAAAGGGCGAAATCCCAGCTCTTCCAAGCAGTAATCCAGAGGCCCAGCCGCTCCTATGAATCCCATCACAAGAGGAGGAGGGGGGAATAGGAAGAACGCGAGCAGAAAGCAAAAACTAGTACAGATGCTCACAAGAGTCCAAGGGAAATCAGAAAGGGGCCGTTCCGCACTGGAAGAAGCGGCACAGCCGAGCCCGCGTTCGCTTATTCCACCGAGACTCGGCTAAAGAGAAGAAAAAAAGGATACAAAGTCAAAAAAAGCGAAGGAGAGCGTCATCCCACCACACAATCTAAGAAGAAAAAAAAACTCCCTCGGGAGAAAAAAAGTTGGGAGGGGAGAAGGGGGAAGGCCGGTCGAAGGGATGAGCGCTGAGACGGCCAGGTGCACGTATAGCGCTACTGGTTTGGAGGTATCCAAACAACCCTGCGAAAAGGGTTTGGGTTCGGGGGGGCTCAAAAGTGTCCGGAGAGAAAAAAACCCTCCTGGACAAGATCACGGGAGGTAAGGAAAGCACTACGAGTTCTAGGGAATAGAGCTTGAAAGCAATCTAAAGGGATCACTTACGGAGAATCCGAGAAAGAATGCGAGAGGGTATTAGACTGTCACTGATAACCCGAGAGGAGCTCGGGAGCAGAGGGAAGTTTGGGGAAAAGAAAGAATCTAAGGGTACCTGTTCTGGAAGCCGACGTGTAGTTCCTGCCATTCGGGACATGGCGCATCAGATCGTACTTTGGAAGTCAAAAAAAA
>Ga0179593_1584924_pt1 | contig 12369 bp, 16 predicted proteins | sample CZODoug2_1_08_16_FD_185931 | JGI IMG/M metagenome (GOLD analysis project Ga0179593, IMG submission 185931) | Vadose zone soil fungal communities from Angelo Coast Range Reserve, California, USA - CZODoug2_1_08_16fungal (PacBio error correction) | ecosystem: Environmental > Terrestrial > Soil >...
GGAAGTCGAAGATGAATGGGCATAGAGGCCGAAAAAAAGTTATAAATTCATGTTCCAGATTTCAACTTCGGAGGAAATCAACTAGAATAGGAGCAAACAGGCCTAGAAAAAAAAAAAAAATCAATAAAAGGAATATTGAGGAAGGAGAAGCACTACGTAGATAAGTAAGCGTCAGAATCGAATACAGGAAGGGAGATAAAAGCAGGAAAGGTAGATGTAAAAAGACCTTGGGAAGGAAAAGTGCCGAAATCGGACATGGAGAAAAAGCTATCGTGAACTCGCACGGTTATATACGACGACAAATGAAAAGAAACCCTAAAAGAGAAAAGGGCTCAACGTCAGTTATAACTGTTCGGCGAAAAAATGGGAGGGCGTGGAAAGATAACGACAAGCTACAGCTCCTGAACTTGAAGGAGAGTCTAAACGGGGGAGAGGGGATAAACCCACTCAATAAGCTACGCGGAATTTCACTGCCCTCAAAAACGCGGAGAGGGACTGGGGGGAGATCAGCTGGAGAAGGGGAAAATTCAATCAAGTGCATTGGAAAGCGGAAAGCCTAAAAGAGAAGAGCTCCAAATGGAGGACAGCCGACGCAGTACCAACAAAAAATTGCGCATTCGGTCCCTGTAAAGAGTGGAACTCTTCCAGGAAGGCTCTTGAAACGGAACCACGGGAAAAGAGTTTCATTCTTTCTGGACTAGACGATGTCATCCTTGTGAGGGGGCCCAGCCACGAAAGGGGGAAGAAGGGAAATCCAAGAATACCAGAAACCTGTCCAGGAAATGAAAGCGTGCATACGACGCTAGCAGAGGTACTCTAAAAGGAAAGAGCGTGGGGGAAGTCGGAAAGGAATGAAAGCTGACCTACAGCGGAACTGGAAAAGGAAACCTGATCAGGCCCGGGATGAGGTCAAAAACGCTCATCGGAGAAAGCGTCGAGGAGGTGCGGGCAAGAAGTTTTAGCGAAACGGGTACTCAAAAGGGGCTGGGGAGGGAAAACTACAACCTCGCCCCCTGGGCCGGAAGAGGGAGTGAAAAAACGGGGGAAGACCACCAAAGGCTTACGAATCGGGTAAGATGGTGGCGCAAAGTCCATCCCTCAAAAGATGATCGAAGAGATTGGAAGTTCACCAAATAGTACCAAGGCAGGAAGGCGCTTTCCGGCGTCAGAATCGATGTCCCGAAAAAAGAAGTCCCGTAGATAAGGGCGTCAAAGAAATTCAAAAACATTAATGAAACGAGAAAGAGCCTACGGCTGAAAGGCAGGCGGTAGAAAACCGAATTCACAATGAGAAAAAAGGCCACGCGAGGGAAAACTCCAAGAAAAAGTTCTTGGGAGAAATTTGGGGGGGAAAGTCTTTGTGGGACACGGGATGTTCCGCCTCACGTCGTGCTAGGAAGGGAGGCATAGACGGCTTGCTCGGAGATACAGATCGAGGGAGAGGGGGGGAGGTCAAAAGAGTTTGAGAAAAAGGGACCCTCGACGACCGAAACGAGCAAACAAGCGACAAGAACGAGGACAAAGAGGAAAGTCACAAAAAGAAAGGAGAAGTTGGGGGGAAAAGGCTCTTACTTCGGGAAAGGTGGGGCCAAAGAAAGCATCTGCGAGACACACTGGACGGCTTAACAAAAAAAAATAAAAAGAAAATTGTGAACTCGCAGGAGCAACCGCGGAGTGTAAAAGCGGCCAATCCACCACAGTGGGGGGCGGCGAGGGTGCGATAACCGCACAAAAGGGGGAAGAAAAGGTATCAAAAACGGGATGGTGAGGGAGGGCCAACAAAAAGCGGCGGCGAGGGAGAGGGTAGGCATCCCGGTGATTTCCGCTGCAAGATTGAAAATAAGAAGAATAGGGACTATGAAATAGAAGGCGGCGGGAAAAAAGCAGTTTAAGAAGGCGTCGCGCACCGCAAGGATCGCGCTAAAAAAAACGGGGAAGGGGTCACGTGCGCGCGAGCAGGAATAAACTGGCCGCCACCAAAAGGAAGGGGGAAAAAGAAAAGCGAACCTGAGAGAAGGAAGGCCTCTTTAGGGACGTGCAAACGACATGACAGCAACCCATCTCGGCAAGACCGCTGTTGGGGGTAAAATGCGAAACAAAGGTCTATAAGGGGAAGGGACCATTGAGGCGCGGACATCTCGCTACCGTGCCAGAAGCTGTGTGTGAAAAATCGGGTTATAGGGGGTTGAGAAAAAAAAAGGTGTCTAGGTAAAGGGAACCTTTAGACGATGACGACGATGCGGAAGAAGGTTGAACGGAAGAGACGCGTCGACAGGGCCCAGCGGTTGGGGGAAACCGCCCTTGGGCCGTCAGTTTGGTGGAGCGGTCGCTTGGCTATATTAGGCGAGGAGGGAGAGAGGGGCCGAACCGTTGAAAAAAAAAAAAAACTACAATAGAGCTAGGAAAGCATCCGCATAAAACCAAGAATCAAAAGGTTGGCTAGAAAAGTCGCGCGAAGCACAAAAGGGAGTCAGTAAAATCCCAAAAAGAGAAAAAAAGAAGGAAGTCACGAAACGAGCGGAATCGGGGAAGAGCTTGCGCGAAACTTGCCCGGGGGAGTGGGTTTGTGCCGGAAAAAGACATGGACGGACAACAGGAAAAAGAAAGTTTTGACGAAAAAAACTGCAAGCAATCTGCTTTCTGAAGAGGAAGAACATATCAGTTATCCGGGCAGCTACAATAAGAAGACGACAATATCGAACCGCGGGGACCATAGAGCAGAATTAGAAACTCATCTGACACAAAAAGGAAAAGGAGGTCTTAAGTCAGCAGAGCGGGATGGGAAAAAGGATGTTCTCAATAAAGGCCAAAAAAGGAGAAGGTAGGAATGAACATACAAAGACCGCTGGCTAAAAAGCAATATAACTGGGGGGACCCCGGCTTCGAGGAAGGAAAACCCACGCAGCAAGGACAAAATTGGAGAGAGGGTGCATGATCAAAGAGGTCAAAAAGGGGGGAGGGGTCTAAAATGGAAGAAGTGATAGGGGTGGAAACATGGGAACAAAGAATACGCTCTCCTGTAAAGATTGCAATCTGGCCGAGAGAGGAAAAAAATTGCAAGGGGGAAGCTTAACCAGGGATTTCTGTTCCCGGCGATGCGAAAAAAGTCTGGAGAAAAGGAACCTAGCGGAGAAAAAAGGTAACCGCATTGAGAAAAAGCGGGGAAGTTTCAAAACCTGTTTAAGAAACGACAGGCGGCTTGGCATACTATGAACCAAGCGGGGGGGGTCAGAGAAAAAAACGTAAACAGAGGAAAGCGACTTGACTGAGAAAAACAGTTTAGAGGTCTGATCCAGCGGGAAAAAAGAAAGACCTGGGAGGAGGGGCGGTCCTCTAGAACACGATATTCAGGGGGAAAAAAAGCTTAAAGCCAGTCCCAGAACGGAAGGGGGAGGGAGGGGAAACCTTATTGAAGGGGCGGACACAAATAAAATTGGAGGAAAAAACGTCTGTCCGAAGGCATCCAACGTTCAGCACGGACAGAAGCACTAGGTGGGAAGTACGACATCTGAAGAATGGACACGACCGGAAGAAGGCTCTTCCTAAACTAGCTAAAAAAAGAAAGGGGGGCTCCAAGAAAAAGATCACCTCAAGGCGTCGCGGGGCTTAGCGGATGCAACAGGCGAAGGGGGAAGGACATTTTTACAAAAATATGGTGGAAGAGACCTCGGCGCTAAAAAAGTTAAGGAACAGCGAAGAAAAAAATGACCCTTGCTGAGGACTAGCACACCACCAAAAGATAGGGCAGAAAAAAGGACGTCGGCGGCGGACGAAAGGAGGGGGAAGCGATATAACGCAGGGAAAGAAACGAGGAAGCAGAGCGACCGGGTCGGAAAGAAGAAGCTACTACGAGTAAGGCGGAAGGAGCTCTGCAACTTCGAAAAGTAAAGGGCTACCTTCCTAAGAAGAACAGGAAGTGGACAGGGACAGAGCGATCACAAAAAAAACACGCTGAGTTTAAAGAAGGATGAAACGAGAGAGAGCGAAAAAGGGGGGCTAAACCCAGCTGGCAAGAACCGCATTCCTGAAAGAGCAAGAGGAGTAAAAGGTTTGAGACGGGAAAAACTGAAAAGAACGTGGTATGAAAATCGCGAATTGGAAAAACGGAAGGTAGTATATCGTAAACGTAGTGATCAGTCAGGGTTAACAAACGCGTAAATTATCCTTGCGCAGGAGCAACGACTTTTAAAGGGAACCTCGGAGACAGAATAAGAAACCTCTGCGGAAATAAATTACGCACATCTAGAAGATGGGGGTCTTCTTTCTCAGGAACGCGGCAAGAAAATTAAAAGTGCGAAAGTAGGAAAACTATACAGGATCCGACCAGAATAGTCGGCGAACGCACTATCGAGTTACATTCGGGAATGGTGGGGCACTAAAAGAAACCTTGGGGAAAGCACGTACAACATAGACCCCATTGACGCGGAAAGACGGGGGATAGACGGGTCTTCGCAACTTGTCGGGAAAAGTTTCGACAAGGATGGAAGCATAGAGGGGAGACTGGGAAATGAGAGACAAGAGGAAAGCGAAGAAAGAGAAGAACAAAGAGGACAGACTTTGGGGGAAGCGCGACGAACAAGGGGCACGAGAGAGGCGGCTACGGAACAGGGGAACTAGGCTGGGCAGATGAGGGGTTCAAGGGCGCCTAGGCCAATCAAAGACGCTCGATGAACTGAGGAGAAACGGTAGGAATATGGGAAAGGGAACTTCGAAGGGATCTACCGCGCGAAAAGAAGGCCAAGAACAAGTGTCAACGGCATCACTTGGAAAAGAGGACCACGTCAGCCTGCTGAAGACATGTCGCTGCAGAAGTCAAATAGCTGGGAAAGGGAAAAACGACAAAGAGATTGCTATATCAGAAAGTCGAGAAAGTCAAAACTTGGAGTGAAGTTGGTGTGGCTGAGGGGGGAGCTTCTTTGGGGAAAGAGAGGGTCCGTAAAGACAGAAGAACATGGACTTGCTTGGACGTCGATTGGAATTCGCCGTTCGTAGGGGCATCTTGGATAGAAAGGGTGGAGTCAGAAAAGAAAAAACCTCTAAGAAAAAGAGAAGAGGTCGCCAAGGAAACACAATAGGTCATAGAACCATGTATCCGCAGGCACAAAGGAGCAAAAGGTCACTTGTATAGAAGAGAGTAAACCAAACCCCATATTAACAGAAGAAATGCAAAAAAGAGAACGCCTACCTTGGGACCGAGTGCCACGGGTGGGCTAAGAAAATACCTGAAAGAACTGCGGTGGGCCCACCAAGAATGTGCCGCAACCCGATGAAGTCCAGGCCCTACCCAAGATAACGGAAAGGTTAGAAAAAAGGGGAAGGTGGGGAAAAAAAGGGGAAGGATAAGACTGGGAGAATAAACGTTAATGTAAACGCTACGAAACTCCGATGAATGCACGACAAGAGCAGATTGAAAGACAGTGCACAAACCGTCACAAAAAACGGCAAATGGGCGCGAAAGAAAAAACTTAGTAAGGGGAAGCGTTCTGGCGCGAAAGGGTGGGAAACCCGAATATGCTCAAAGGGTGGTTGGGCAGACTCAGGGAGGAAGAAACGGAAAAGCGCCGCGGAGGGGGTGCGGGGAAAGGAGGTACCCGGAAAAAAGGAATGACAAAGTCTGGGCGATGCACGCAACCGGCCTGCTATAAACATGAGAAAGAGAATTCAAAGGACGATCAGAAAACTCGCGGTACGGTGAAACGCACACGCAGCCGAGCGAGAAGGAGGAAATAAGGGAGAATTGGTCTAGGAAGTTAGCATTGTAGCAAAGGGAGATTGGCGTCGCCGCAGCGGAACCGTAGACCTGGCTGAAAGGGAACGACTAAAAGAGTGGTATGATTCCAAAAAGCAAGGTGGGCGGGATGTCTCTTGGCTAGAGAGAGAGGATCTGGAGCACGAAATTGAAAAATCTGAGAAAACTCGCCAAATAAGCGGAAAACCTAAAGCAAGCCGAGTCAAAAGGGGTTGCTGAAAAAAAGGAGGAACGGAGTTCCGCCCACGCCAAAGAGAGAAAATATACGCGGAAAAACAAAACGGGGAGGCGCGCTCTTCAAACCTTTGGAAGGGGACTATGATCAGCAGTGGAATTTAGACAAGAAGGTGTCCGGGGGGGAGGGACAAAGGAAAAAAGAAGCGGTAGAAACGATTTGAAAAACGCTATGAAGGCACGCGACGAAGAAAAAAAAACCCACCACAAAAAAAAAAACTACCCCCCAAAAAAAAAGAAAAACCAAAAAAACCCCAAAAAAAAGACGGGAGGAAGGGGATAAATCAGTGGGGATCCGGCCAACAAAGTAATACTATGCGAAGGGACATCGGGCCCAAAGAAGGTCAGCAAGAGGAATCGGGGTTCTGTGGTAAACTCATCGTGCACGAAGAAATCAAGGCATTCTTCACGAAGCGAAGGAATTAAAAAAAGCTGGATGGGAGAAGAGTCAAAAGGGTTGCTCCTTGAAGGGTCGTGCCGTAACAGCACCGCTTGTCCAAGACGAAAACGCAATCGGGGTCAGAAGATGGGGAACTTTAAAAACCGTAAAGAAAAACAATTATAACAGTTTCAATAAGAAGGAATTCAAAGCGGAAGCTTCGGGGGCGTGCAACTGATGGTAAAAGAAACAAAGTTCGGGAAAAAATCTAGAAAGCAAAACGGCGAAAGAAGGCAGTCACACCGACGGGAAGGTCGAGGAAGGACAATCCAAGGGGGCAGCACAAAAAAGCAGGGCCCACAAGAAACAGACCCAAAAAAGATTTCCAACAAAAGGGCAAATCGACCGGGCAAAAGAAACAATTTCAAAACCGCAGGACCAAATGTGGGGCGTAAAGAAACAGAAGTGGAGACCACCGGAACTGGGAGTCATGATTCACTAACAGACTGCTTGCATAGAAAGGGGCGAGGAAGTCGGACTAATGTGGGGGTGTGAAAGAACTAGGAAGGAAAGGAATCAGAGGAGGAGTATAACATTCTCAGAAAAGGGGGAAAAAACAGGAGGGAACCTGTAAGACTTGTGGTGGGAGAAATTTCGTAAGGCGCGCACGCGACAAGGAGAGGGCGTTAAAGGTCTCAGTAAAGACTAACCTACTTGAAGTCAGAAACACCAGAGAGAAGGGCTCTGCAGCCATACGGTACAAGGGGCCTTCGTATTCGCCAGGCGCAAACTAGAGAGAAAAAGCTTCTATCAAAGGCGGGTTCTCGCAAGAAAAGAGTCTTAGAGGGAAAAGTCACGCTCAAAAAAGAGAACAAAGGGATAGTGGTGCACAGCCTGAATGGGGTCGAGAAAGTGGGCCTTCCTCGGCAAGGATCAAAGCACCTTCAGGGGCTAAAAAGGTCTGGGTAAAGGAAGGATGTGCAGAAAAAAAGGACTACGACGTGTACAGCCGCCTGGACTAACGCGATATTCTCAAAAATCAAAAGACGAATCGGGATCAACAACCAGTCCGGAGGAATAAAGTGCGCGGGGGGAGATTGGCAAGGAAGAACATAAGAAACGTCTCGCCGGAGCTTACGTGAAAGGACGAAAGTGTAAAAAAAAAGGCCGGAGGGGTGCTAGTGCAAAGGTCAAAAAAAAAAAAATGAGCAACTAGTCCAGCCAGATGCCAAGAGACAGGAGACGAAAAGACTAAACGAGACCAAAAAAACACCTCTCAGCGCTAATGGATCGCGAAGAGAGGAGCCTGAGAAAAAAGCTTACGAGAGCGTACCAGAAGGGGGGTCGGAGTAATCCCACGTTCACTAAGGGAACACACATTTCAAAAAACTCAAGGGGTAAAGGGCGCGAAGCCGTGAAAGATGTGCCGCGGGAGCCTGGGAACGGATAAAGGGAATCGCAATAGAAGCTATCGTAAGCGAAAGCTCGCTGTTGGGAAAGGTCGGGAAATCCAGGAAATGTCGAAGCCGTGTCAACTGTGGACGCTCGGCAAACAAAAGAAAGGTGAAGGGTCGACATAGAGAATTGCTGGGCTGGGCGAAGAAACGGAATGGGAGTTCCTAAGGGGGGGGCTCGAGAGAACAGAGAATGTCGAAATAGATCAGCAACACGCAGCCGGAAGGGTTAAAAACCATGTCAGAATACGGTGAATTTTCAAGGGAATTGGAGAAAACCACAGTGACAAAAGAACAAGAGGGCAGTGGAAGTGATAAGGCAAATGAAAGATCATGTCGTATCTCCAGAACAATGGAGGTCAAGAAAGGAGTCCGGCGGTGGAAAAAGTCTTTGTCAGAGAGGAAAGAGGGTGGATGAGGAGACTAAGAAATAGAACCACAAGAAGGCCCTCCGTGTAGCGGTAAGACTCTGCAGAAAAGTCCAAAGCCTCTCTGAAGAGCTGAGGAAGGCCAAGGTCATGGTGCCTTTGAGGTCAAGGGACGTTTCAGGGGTGCGAAAAGAGGATAAGAGTACTGAAGGAGTCTGGGCAATAGGGTCTCCGAGGAGTGGTCTGGAGTTCTTCCAATGACCTGCACGCGAGAGGAAAAAAGTAAACATATAGAAGGGACCGACATAAGGAGAACTGATTACGGAACGCTTGAAAACATGCGGCGGCAAAAAGTGACAATGCGCGCGAGTCAAGGAAAACATGGACATATAGAGGAGGGGTCAAGCCACGAAGGACATCTTCTTGGAGGGGGCAGATGGGGAGTTTATTGCAAAGGATCGAGGGACGAAAATTGGAAAGCCGCAACGGATGCCTCGCTTGCAGGGGGAGGCAAGAAGGCGAAGGGATAGGGTTTCAAAAGGACCTCATACGAACTCTTCCCAAGAGAAAAAAAGAAACCTATGAACAGAAAATGTACACGACATGATGGAAACCGCCATAGGAGATACGCGGAGGAAAAAAAATTCTTGAGAAGTACCTTTGAAAAAGGGGGGGGGGGGGGGGGGGGAGGGGCAGACCAGCTTGGTGAAGAAAGTCCCAACCCGTCGCGAAAAAGAAGCGGAAACAAAAGCCAAGAAAACACCTCCAAAATGAGTACGTACCCACAGCAGAAAGTCGAGCAAGCGGGGACGGTGCAGCGCAAAAAAAAGAAGAGGCATGTCCAGATGGAGTCATCCTATCGCCGCTCAAAAAGTCCGTCCGAGGATGTCGCATTCGAAAAACCGGCCGGCATAGGCAAAAGGACGATCACCCTCGTCTCGCGCGCCAGCAGACTAAAAAAAAAAATGGTGAAGGAGGCTGAGGTAAACCTGTCCAAGAAAGGTTTTGGCACAAAATCGACATAAAGAAGAGGGCGGAGCGTAGGGCGGTCGTGAGGGATCATCCGAGGGGCCACCATCTAGACAAGTGTTCGGATGAAGCACACCGAAAAATCCCGGGCCTGCTATTTTGAAAAACAAGACCGCGGGTAAGTCCCCGGTGCTGGGAAATCAAGGGTTCGGGGAGTTGGCCTCTGGTGGGAAAAAAAAAACATAGGAACGGTGAAGAAAGAAAAGAAAGAGGGGACGCACAAAAAGGAAAGGTCGAAAGCACTAGGGAAGAAGGTACTCAGAGAGATAAAACCTGATAATCAGGGGGGGAAAAAAATTAAAGACAAAAATACCAACTATTTGGAGAAAGGAAGGGGGTGGGGCAGGGGTCTGGGTCTACTCAGCGAGTACTTTGAGCGAAAGAAAGACAATCGCAATCCCTCCTAAAGAAGACGCCCTCATCAAGCCTGAGGAGGCAACTAGAAGCAACAACTCTCGGTGGGAAGAAAAACCAGAAGAACGCATACCGGCACAAAACTAGTGTGCATAGTCTACAAAAATGAGCGCTGAAACAGGAGAGTAGTTCTCTGGGAAAAAAATGGAAAAAGGGAGGGCCGTGATCCTCGGCAGCCCCCCAGCTAGAGCGGAAAAGGGGATTAGAGAGGGAATATACTCTCATTTGCCTGGGAAAGGTTCGAGGAAAGATAAGAGAGAACACAGGGGACATATAAGAAAGGTGAAACCACATAAACTGCGACTATATCGAAAAAACGGCCCGAATAGTCTGATCGATCGAAAGACGGGGGGGGCAAAGTCGACCAAATGCTCAGAAGAAATCATGGGGGGGAAGACATCCGATCGAAGACCGGGGTGGAACAAGGGGGACGGCGGACAACCCACTGATAGAAGGAAAAAGGAGAGGTCGAGGGGGAAGGGTCTGGAAGAAAGACGCTGTCGAGAAGGTACACGCAAACGTGGGGATCGCAACGCAAAGGGACCACCCAAAGAGAAAGAATTGTGTTTCAAAGGTTGGACTAGATACAAGGACGTGAGGAGGGAAGATGGGCTACATTCGATGGGAGGTCTCACCTAATACGAGTAAAGAGAAACAGCTCACACAAAAATCGGAAGAGGCCTGGCCAGATGGCGTCTGAGAGAATACTTTGCAAGTTCTCTCCCCCAAAGGAATTTGGTGGAGGTAGAAATCCGAGGGAGAGATCACTTAGTACAGCACCAACAGACCAAAGGACAATGGTGAGGTGGGGCGTGTGCTAAACGAAAAAAAAAAAAGGGTGAGAAATTGAAGCCAATCGCAGGAGTGGCAACGCTTAAGGGAAAGAAAAAACGGGGGGAAAAGTCGTGAGCTGATCCTCGCAGTTCATATCCCTAAAGAAACAGGCTGAAGACGCACGAGGAGGGGCGGAAAAAGAAAGAGTTTAGGCAAGACGGCCGGACCTCGTGCCGATAGAGAGAAAACAAATCCTAACACTACGTGAATGCTACGGTGGAATGGGAAGCATGAGACAAGAAGCTCTGCGGAGGGCAAGTCTCGTCCGGCTGGAATATGGGAACCTGAAAGGCTCGCTAGGAAGCTGGGACTGAGGGAAGCTTTTCAAAACGCTCGAACACAATCGTCAGAGGGGGGGATGGCATGATCGTCAACTCAGAACGGAAGCGATACTTACGACATCGGAATGATCTAAAGGGACGGGAGACACCTGATGGAACACAGACGCGTGCGACACGCCTGAATGGGATCGGCCTTCATGGCAAGGAAGTAACACCGCGGGAAGCTTCTAAAGAACAAGGGTAGTCTCTGAAATGCTTGACGTCACACAAAAAACGGGGGAGCGATGAGGCACTGTGTCCGCTAGAGCAAAGGAGGGAGCGTAAAGAGAATACGGGGAGGAATGCGTGCGGGAAAGTATACGTAAAAACCTGGTCGAATACGCATACCGATCACTAAAGGGAGGTACAAACTCCAGATCAACAAGCGCGAGCTATGGTGAAGAGGGATACGACCGCAAGAGGCCACCGCCACAGACGGAGCCAGAGGGTAAAGGAGGCCGCGTGAGACGGAAACCTCTGCAAGAGAGGGAAAATACATAAGGCGACGAGACAGAAAAGTGAACCCCTTAAAAAAAGTGAAACCTTGAGAAAGGAAAGAATAAAAGAGACCGCGCAAAAAAAAATTAAAAGGGCGAAATTCATCGAATTGAATTTAAAAAAGGGGGACAGATCGTAGGCGAGAAATTCAGGAAGGGGAGGTTAAATAGAGCCGCTCTTTCTTCCAGTGGGGAAACGGGCAAACTGGAAGAAAACAAGGGACGCCATTGGAAAAAGAGCGAAATTTCTGGAAAAGAAACGGTCATGCGCCTGATTGAGGGAAAACAGCCGCAAAGAAAGAGAAAAGGTAAGCCTAGCAGACGACTAGCCTGAAGTAACACAGCGAATCGAAAAGGGGGAAAACTTGAGGTGTTGGGAGAAAACAAACCACATGTCTCAGACGCAGTGACCAAAAAAACGTATAAAAGAGGCCCTCACTAGCAGGGAGAAAGAGAGTTCTGCAGAGGGAGGGGAAGTCGAGGTGTCCTGTTAAAAGGGGCAGGGCACAATGGAAGAACGTGCGATGCGAAGCCGAGCTAGCGGGAAAAAGACTTCAAAGCAACCCTCCAGGTGCGGGAAGGAGTCGGGTAGACCGGGCCTGATGGATACGCCCATGATAGGGCAGGGAGCAGAACTGAAGAGAGCGACGTGGGCGCGCAAAGCACGATTAGGACGAAGGGTTCAGGGAAAGAAACCGAGAATTCAATCTGGGAAAGGTCCAGCAGAGAGCGGAGGTATGTAGGGCCAAAAAAAAAAAGATCGACTAAATCAGAAGAGTTAGAAAAGAAAAACTAGAGGGGGGCGAAGAGCTACTTAAGAACTCTCTGGAAATTGGGCGGAAATGTCCGACAGGAACCCAACACCACTTCAAAAAAGGTCGAGAAACATCGCGCCATAGAAGGGGAACGCAAAAAAGGAAGCTTCTTGTATTGTTGGAAGACTGATCTACTTGGGGGGTGAACGTTAGGTAGGTTCAAACGTCTCTGCGAGTTAAAGAAGCCATGGGCTGGCGTTCAGGATCGAAAATCGGGCAGGAAGTCTTTGTCTGAAAACTTGAAAAAGACGAGAAAAGCTAAAGAGTGGCAAACAA
>Ga0179593_1709416_pt1 | contig 12369 bp, 19 predicted proteins | sample CZODoug2_1_08_16_FD_185931 | JGI IMG/M metagenome (GOLD analysis project Ga0179593, IMG submission 185931) | Vadose zone soil fungal communities from Angelo Coast Range Reserve, California, USA - CZODoug2_1_08_16fungal (PacBio error correction) | ecosystem: Environmental > Terrestrial > Soil >...
CGCGGGGCCCGCGGCCCAAGAAAGGAAAGGGCCCAGTGCGCGATCAATGGCGTGAAGCAAGCGAAGGTAACAAACGATCGGAGGAAAAAAAAGAAAAAAAGAACAAAGCTTTTCGAATGTGGTTCATAACGGAAGGGCAGGGAGGAAGAAATGAAGAGGTCTCTTCAAAAGGAAGTGTCCGAAAATCACGAAGCAGTGATGCCAAAGAAAGGGAGAGGCGTTTAATTTCGTTTTTTTTTTGGGAGGGGGAGGGGAAATAAAGAGGGCGATCACGGGGGATTTGAAAAAAAAAAAAGCCAGTTTCTGCAGGTCGTAGACGAGGCTGCTGAATTTGGAAAAGCGGGGGGAGGGGAAAAGAAAAGAGGGTGTCGATCACAAGGGGAGAAAAAGGGAAAAAAAAAAGGAGAGATGCGAGCCGAAGTGAACCAGGACTCTTTTCGAATTACCATGGGGGGCAGGAAAAAAAGGGAGGGGAAAATACAAAGCACTAATCCAAAGTGAGAGTAAGGGTCCTTGGACAAACAGTAATCCCCTAGCCTGACGAAAGGCTGATGTGCAGGGAAAAAAAAAAGGGGAAAGGCCCATGTGCACGTAATATCGAAAGAGAAAGGAGGAGCAACCGGGGTATAAAAAGTAGTCCCTGCAGAAAGAATGGTTTGTTTGTCAAAAGACCGAGGGAGAGCAACGAACCCCGAAGACGGGGAAAAAAAAGAGAAAAAAGGAGGAAGACTGAAAGAACATAAATCTAGTATCCGGCCGAGAAGGAAGAGAGGGGGAGTAATATCGTGCGAAGGGTGAGGAAAAAAAGAAAAGGGGAAGGGAATTTTCCTTCTCCTTTCCGAGTGCGGTCTGTTGATGGGCGGCAGGAGAAAGGAAGGGACGTCAGGGCCTCATTCAGGAGATGGGAAAAGACAAAGAAAAAAAAAAACGATTAGATCGACTCATATATGCCATGCGTGGTTCGTACTTCAGATTTTTCATTTGGGCAAAAAGAAAAGGGGCGGGATGTGCGAGTATGCCTCCAAACATTCTTTTTTAACTGCAACTTTCTCTAAGGCGGCAAGCGGGGGGACAAAAGAAGCCTCGGTATGTTCTCTGGCTGCGGAGCAGCAAGAAAAGGGAGAAAAAGCCCCCCTTGCGCTCGATGAGAGGAGGGCACCCTAATTTCGACAGCCGGGGGAAAGGTAGCCAGGCTTTGGAGGGGGAGAAAAGGAAAGAGACATTATGAACTGTTTGCTGGTTAAAGAAAGAGGGGGAAAAAAAGGGGGGGCTACTGTTGCGGCGGCTTCGAGGGGAAAGATTTTCCCCAATTTCCTTTGGTGGGAAACCTTCATTGCGCCAGCGGCGGCGAAAAATTCCACAGTTGAAGTATAGAAAAGGGCGAAACCTCGCGAAGAGCAGATCGGGGAAAAAGGGGGCTCGCCCTATTTCTATTTTGGTGACAGGTTTCGGTTCTTCGAGACGGGGGGTAAAAGAGGGAGTGAATACGAGAATATCAATGAAGGAGCTCATAAAAAGGAAGGATGCATGTTTCTATCCCGCAAGGGGCATGGATTAGGAATGGGGAACGAAAAGACTTGTCGCGGAAGGGAAAAAAGGAAAGGTGGAGGGGGGGGAAGATTCAGGATGGATGCGCGGGTTCTGTGTGCCTCACAGAAGGCGGGCATGATAACACTAAACATGACCGAAGAGAGGAAGGGAGGAGAAAAAGAAAAAAAAAAGGAAGAATGTGACACTAACTCGAAATCAAAGAAGGGGGGCAGTCCCTTGCGACTTTGCGGGAAGAAGAGAGGAGGTTAAGTCATGAATGGCGGGGGCGAACAGGGATAGAAGGGGGGGAGGAAAAACTAACAATCGTGGTTCGGCAAGCCAAGGGGGTGTCCTTCTCCTGCGACACAGACGATCGTAATGAGGGAAAGGGGAATACGTCGGGGGGGGCGAGGAGTGAGAAAAAAGCTTTATTTTGGGGAGGGGCGTTAGCCTGGTTATTTGTAGGGAGAGGGAAACAATGTTGTGGGACCGGTACTGGAGAGACTTCGCGAAAAGGGAGGGGGTTGCTTCTTGTGTTTGTGTTGGGACGGCCCGTGCAAAAGAAAAAAAAAAGGAGGGGTGATTCGTCACCATAGGTAAGACGAGGCAGGAAAAAAAGGGCCCGCTCAGTTGAAAAAAGAAAATGAAAGCTTACCATCACCAAAGACAGAAATCAGGACCTAGGAAGGGACGGCTGCCAAACGGAGAGAGAGGGGGGACGACGTCATAAAAGGGGGGGAGATTCTCTTCCCGCCAACAGCGAAAAGAAGGGCGAGAAGAAACCTTCAGGCTTGAAGGAAAAAGCAAAATCATAAGATGCAGGGAAAATTTTATCTTTCCAAAAACTGTCTACGGGGGGAAGACCTGCTATTTTACTAATGAAGGGAAGAATAGCTCTTTACAGCGACAGCTACCGAAAAGGGGACGCCCTTCCCTGCCTGCAAATCTCTCCCTGCCGATGAGGGAGAAAAAGAAAAAGAAGAAAAAGCCTTTTCCTATTTGAAAGCAGAAAGGATAACCAGCGCTGGGTTAAGGAAACTCTTCCTCCACATTAGTGCAAATAGGCAAGCCGAAAAAAGTAGATCAACAACCACACCGGGGAGAATGAAAAGATATATTATAATTTGGAAGGACAGATTTTTCCATATTTATCATGAGTTTTCATCCTCTGAGAAAAAAGAAAAATGGGAAAGGGCTCCTCTACTAAGTGAGTGAAAGAAAAAATTGCTTGTGTTCAGAGTGATTGTGTTTGCGCAAGAGGGGCGTCGAGATGGGGGGCCTCTTGTCGAAGAAGACGTTTTCGAATATGGGAGCTGTCGCTGTAAAGGGGGACGCTGCCTGATTTCCAGGAGGGAAGCAGTCGCCAGGTGCTTTTTGGGACCACGCGCAAAAAGGCCGAGGGAGAGGCCTTCGGGGCTTTCCGCAGATCGTCAGCAGAAGGTCATTCTCGCCGCCTGGAGGGGGAAGGGGGGAGGGCGGCAGCCCCGGGGAGGGGCATCCTTCTTCTTCTATAAAAAATCCGTTTTCGCGGGAAAGAAAAGAAGGAAGCAGTAGTCGTAGTGGGGGGGGGAAAAAGCTTGGCATTTTCTTTTTCAAGAGGAGGGGCGCTCCTCCTCGGCTAAGGTGCCGAGAAAAACAAAGAGGGGGGGGGGAACGGGCCGCCCACACAAACAAAGCAAAAAAAAGGAGGTAGAGAGTACCTTCCACACCAAGGATATCAACTACAAATCACCCGGATTAACTCCCATAGAAGAAAAAGGCCTTGGCGGACGAAAGCAAGAAGATCCCTGCCCGCCTCCCAAGGAAAAAAAAAACCGGTTTTTCGTCGTCCCTGACAACCCGGGTTCTCCGTGGACTGGGAAAGGGAAAAAAAAAAAAAAAAACAAAAAGGGGAGGGAGAGAAAGAGCGATATACAGAAAGAGGGGAAACTGCGAATTGCAGCAAACGTAGAGAAGGGACTGCAAAGGGAGAGGGGGAGTTCGAGTTAGTGTCAAGAGGAGGGGGGGAGTTTGATCGCTTCAGTGGAAAAGGCCTTTATTAGGTCCGGGGGGAAAAGGATCTGCCGAAGGAGGAGACACACTCGCCATCAACATCTCAAACCTCCTGCATTTCAAGAAAAGGAAGAAAGGGGGAAAAATTACGAAGGGAGGAGATTTTCGCAAAAGAAGAATCCCTGCCACATAGTTGTGGAGGAGAAAACTGCAAGCCTCACTTTCTGTACGATGACGGAATGAGAAGTGTCGCCTGTCCCTTCAACGTCCCTCCGAAGAAAAGAAAAAAAGGACAGAAGAAAACGCCAACGTACTTTCCAGCAAAAATAGAAAGGGGAGGAAAGCCGGGAAAAGAAAACGATCTGCTCTTCTCCTGGGTGTGATTTCCTCCAAGCTAGGAAAGGAAGGGAGGTGAATTTTTTCCGAAAGGAAAAAGGGTGAAGCTTTTGCCACCAACGACATTGGGGGATGGCCGCTTTTCGCCTCGATCGAAGAAGAAGAAACACTTAGCAGAAAGAAAAGGACTATCTCTTCACCCGCCGGGAAAGAAAGAGATAAGAACTCTTAACTCCATCGTCAAACCCAGCCGGGAGAAGGGTCCGTCGCGGTAACGATGAAGGGGGGGGGGAAAAAAAAATTCATCCCTAGAACCTAGAGCAATTTTTGAAAAGGGGGGGGAATGCTTTCCTATCTGCGAACAGAAAGAGAAGAAAGGGGAGGCGTTCAGTGGGGGAGGGGAACGCTTTTCTCCAGGAGCCGGGGAAAAAAAAGCATGTGCTGCAGACAGAGAAGAAGAGGGGGAGAGTTTTTTCCAAATGAAAAGAGAGGGAGCAACTCCTGGCATTGTCCGCCCGGGGAAGAAGAGGGGGGGGCAGATTTTCTTCGCGGAGCAAGCGATAAGGAGGCCCTGACGCATGAAACTCCGGAGGGCTCTCCTCCTTCAAAGATCTAGCCCTCCGCAAGAGCGCCGGCAAAAGAAAAAAGGGAAGGGAACCAAGGGGAGAAAAAAGATCGTTACGAAAAAGCCGTAGCTACTCGAGGAAAGGGGTCTTCCCTTCTTCATCTTTTTGTCGGGGGAGTAGTACGAGGGTGGAAGAGGAGAAGATGCCGTTGCTCGCATGAGGGGGGGGTGAACAACAAACCACGGAGCTTTCTCTGGAATGCTCTTTTATAAAAAGGGTGCTGCGCTGGTTCGGGAGAAGGAAAAAGGAATCTTCCCTGGACATGGAGGGAAAGGAAGGGGAAACACTGCACTATCAGCATTCGTTTCAGGGGGGGAGGGGGGAAAAGGGAAGGGGGGGACAATGCGGCAATGAATCGAAAGAGGGAGGGGGGGGGCTCATCTTTCCTGGTCATTCGAAGGAAAGAAGAAAGTGGTTGGTTCTACGTCGGGGAGAAAGAAGAAGGATGGGGATTTTCAGTTTTCAGGAAGGGGGGGGAAGAGACCCCCTCTTCTAAGGAGGAAAAGAACCGCTTGCAAGAAAAGGAAACCACTCGCTACCAAAAGAAGAGAGAAACGCGCAGGCCTGAAAAAGCCCCCTTATCGAATGGGTCCCTGGGGAAGCCAGCAGCAAAAAACAACGGGGAAAAGGAAAAGAAGGGAAAGGGCCTCGTGGTCATCCAAAAGAAGGGGGGGAGACAACTCCATTCATCATAACCGAAGAGACCCTCTTTCATCTTAGGTAAAAAGCAGTAAAGTAAAAAAAAAAAACCACATTCGAACGGAGGGGGGGTATTGTTTTTTTTGGTGGTTGGGTGTTTGTATGGTGAGGAAGGGGGGTACGCGTCCTACAGGGAGAGGAAACAATGCGAGCGGAACCTCTGGAAAGGTCTAAAGGGACAAGATTTGGCCTCTCGAAAAGAGGGGGGTAAGAAAAACACACAACGGAGGAGGAGGGAAAAAAATTATCTCTTGCCAACTTGGAAAAGAGACCTTCAAGAAGGGGGTTTCGCGATCATTGAGGTGAAGAAGGGGCCCGTACAAAAAGATAAAAAAAGATCAAACCACACAAATTCCTTCGGGGGGGTTCAGAAAGGATGGGTAGGATTCTTTACGCGAAGAGGGGGGGGAAGGGGAAAGGAAGATTCTGAATTTCTTTGTAGAAAAAGAAAAGGGGAAGGGGGAGACCCTATCCCTAAACATAGCTGGTAATGGTCAGTTGTTTGGAAAAAATAAGAACATGCTATCAAGGGGGGGGGGGGGGGAAGGGAAGGCTCGTTTGCCGTAAGTTTCGAGGGGGTATCTTTTGCTGCTATTAAAGTGCGAAAGAGAGGAGAACAATGGTCTCAAGAAGAAAGAAAAATAAAAGGGGGAAAGAGATGCTAGCCAGAAGGTAGAAAGAGGGGGGAGGTACTCTTTCTACTTACCATTCCAGAATAGGAAAAAAAGCAAGGAATCAGTTGAGGGGGGAAATTTGTACCAATCAAGGAAAAAAAATAAGGGAACTGCCTGCTGATAGGGCAGAAAAGGGGAAAAAAGGCCATGTGCCCTGTAATATCGTCAATATGAAAACAAGAACCTCACAGGGAGAAGAAAGGAAAAGCGAATTTTCCGTGGTTTTTTGGGGGAAAAAAAAAGAAAGGGAGAGAGACAACGACAAAAGCCGAGCGCACGCCGATAAGAAAAAAACGAAGGACTTAACTAAGCATCCCGCGAGAAAGCGCGAGGTCTCGAAGGTTTTTTGAAGGGGGGGGGAAAGGGATCGGGCTAAAGTGTGTAGCGATCTAACGGAGGAGACTTTGAATTGCAAGCGCTGGCCGGGGAAAAAAAAGAGGTTGGATGAGGAGGGGGGAGGGGGGGGGGGAGTTTCCTTTCAGGGGAATCCTTCGCAACGAGCGGAAAACGACAAAAACGATTATAAGCGACGCAGAGAAAGGAGGAAAGGAGACTAGATCTCTCGGGGAAGGGGGGGGAACAACTCTCCACGCGACGTTGTCGAGTATGCAGAACAGGGAGTGGGAAGAAAAGAGGGCGCCATCTTTCACAGCAAAAAAGAAAAAAAAACAACAAAAACCAGAGCCTCGTGGGGGAGGGGGAGGAAGGAAAGCAGTAAAAGAATAAATGAGGGAGGAGAGGGAGGAAAGACAGTTTTCAACAAAGAAGGGTAGTGGGAGGAGGAAAACTTAATCATTCTGGCGTGAGATTAAAAAGCGTTCTAAAGAAAAGGGCCGGTGAAAGGAGAAAAGGGGAAAAAGGGGAGGGAGGATACGGGTGGAGAGAAGGGGAGAAATCTCTTCGTTATTTCCAAATGATGTCGGGGGGGGGGGAAAAGGCGTTCATTTCGGCCGCGCGGCAAAAGGAAAGTAATACGATACTTCGGGCATCTCCAAAACAAGGGGCGAAGAGCCAGAAGAGAAGCGATCAAAGAAGGGAGAGGGAACGATGGGGCGAGGAGGAAGGGGTTTGGCTTTCTTCGAGATGGTAAAAGAGGAGAGGGGAGGACGTGCGATGAGCAATGAAGGAGAAGTACGAAATCCCTTTCTGCCAATGGAGGATAAACGAAAAGGAGGGAAGGTGGGTGCGAAAAGGAAGGAGGGAGTAATTGTCGCATCGTCTTTTCGGAAGATGAAAGGGGGGATGCGAGGGGGGGGGCGGTGTGCCCACAACTCCGTCGGAAGAAGAAAGACGCGAAGAGAATTACTGCGGCAACAAGGAAAAAAAAAGACACTCCTCCTTTTACATACCTCGAAATCAAAAAGGAAGGGGAGTGGGGCAGTCCCTTCTAGAGGAAAGGAATTCGCTAGGTGGAGTCTTAATGGGGAGGAAATGTATATCGAAGGAGGGAAGAAACAGAGGGGGGGTTCTGCAACCAAGAGAACAAGGGGGGAGAAAGGATCAAACCTCTCTCTCTTAATTCATGTCAGGGACAGAATAAAGAAAAAAAGGGTGCGACGGAGTTATTCCGCAGCAGGAGGGGGGGGGAGGGGCTTTAAGCCTTTTGAGTGGGGATTGGGGAAAAAAGTGTTTTTTTTTGACGGGGGAAGCCTAGGGAGAGGAGGGGGGGGGGACTTTTTTGCTGCTTGTTTGTGGGGGGGGGGCCGGGGCCCTTAACCGGAAAAAGGGGATTCTTGGGGGAAAAAATTCTTTAACCCGAGGGGGGGAGGCTCCCCTCCAGATGGGGAGACCAAGCCTGCGCGGAAAAAGAAAAAAAAACGACCTTAAAGAGTCATTCCTAATGAAAAAAGACAAACGTCTCTGTGACGAACGGAAAGGAAATGCAACTTGTCGATTCTGCTTCCGAGAAAAAAGCGGCGAAAGAACCCTTCTGCTGAAGGAAAAAGAAGAAAAAAATTCCTATAACTCTCTCTTTTGGAGCGGAACACTGGCGAAATGGAGAAGAAGGGAAAATCATGCATCTGAAACTCGAGAGGGGGGGGGGGGAAAAGAAGTTCGAAAACGGATTAAGCCAGGGAAGGAAAGCCATCTCTACTCCGTCGAAAACCAAAAAAGGGAAGCAAGCCTGTAAGAGTTGGAAAGAAAAGAACGGAGATACAAGCGCTGGTTAGCGGAAGAAGGAGAATCTTTCAAATCTTACAGAACGAAGATCGAGGGGCAACACGTATGGGAGAGGAGGAGGGGGTCGGGCTTGTCAGATTGAAAAATGATCCTGAATCTTTTGAAGCCTCTGGAGGGAAAAAAAAAAAGGGGGTACTCCGCGACCCTTGCGGCAAAGAGGAAAGGCTTTTTCTTCTGCGTTGAGGGAAGCTTCTTCTATATTTGAAGGTGCAGGAAGGAGAAAGAGGTTTCTAATAGTACTGTGAGGAAGAGAAAGTGGACGCTGCATGATGGTCCAAGGAGGAAAAGGGTCTCCATTTTTGAAGGTTTGGCCCGAGAAAAAGAAAGCGTTCTCGGCCTTCTTAGAGGGGAAGGCAGAGGCTCAGCAGGGGGAAGAAAAATTCTTTCTCTGTGGGGGGAAAGAGCAGCCAGAAGAAATGTTCAGCCAGGAGGAGGAAAGAAATTTTTCGACGTACCAAAGGTCCAAAGAAAAAGGAGTGGTATTTTCCAGAGAAAGGGGATTGGAATTTGGGGGGACAACTCTCTGGCTTTGCAGCGAGGCCCTAGAGGGGGAGGTGCGCGAATAAAAGGGAAAAGGGGAAGGTCCGCCCCACAAAAGAGGAAAAAACCAATTCCACAGGGCGCGATTACAATGGGAAAAAAAAACAATTGTTTTTTCCGAAAAAAAAAAAATCCCCGCGGAACGCCTAGGACCACAATACGCGAGGGGAGGGAATCCGCGCAACGCAGTAGCAAGAACTGCCTAAAGGAGAAGATCTTTTTTAGGAGGCGAAAGGAAACAACCTGGGAGAGGAAGGGCTTTTGCCTAAAAAAGGGATGGGGGGTTGGAAAAAGGAAAATTAAAACATTTCTCCCCTACATGCAATGAACTTTAAAACTAAGGGAAGGGGGGGAAAAGAAACGTCGATAATTACTGAAAAAAGGAAGGGTTTTTATTTCCTAGTGTAGTGTAGGAAAGGGGGAGTTTTAATCTCTTCTTGGGCGCCGCCTCAGGGAAAAGGGGGATTGTTTCTTTTGAAAGATGCCGACTTCGGGTGCAGAACCTCCATCACAGCGAACCAAGAAGGGAGGATTCCGAAAATGCCAGATTGAGGAAAAAAGTAAAGAAACGTCATTTTCGGAGCAAAGACCTCATCAATGATCCACCTTCAAGCCTCACGGAGAAAGAGAAGGAATTTCTCACTTCGCACGGAACTAAAGAGAAAGGAAAAACCCACTCGAATCACGACAAAGTACCCTCCAAAAAAAAAAAAAAGTAAAAAAAAAGAGTTTCGAATCATCTTTCCTGGATAACTAAACCTATCTGCACAGGAAGGTTTTCTCTTAAACTCGAGGATCTCCACTTTGAAAAAAAATTTTGTTGGTTCAGGGCCGCCGAGAAAGTCAATGAAAGAGGGGCAGTCACCAACTACATTGTGGACAGAAAAAAAAAGGAGGGGAAGAAATCGAATCCGCCTAAACAGACCTCCATAGGAAGGGGAGCTCTTTCACCGAAAAAAGAAAGAGGAGAATGGACCTCCATCTTCCCAAAAAAGGGATAAGGGGGCCGTTCTGCGTTACAATTAGTTGAACCGAGAAAAAAAGAAATATCATCTATCTCAATTTTGGGAGGGGAAGGCTTTCCTTCTCTGCTCAGAGGAAAAACTCTTCTCTTCAGGGTTTGGGGCGTCGAGGGGGAAATCGAGAAGTTGCAGGAAAAAGGTGCTGCATACCGCAACGGAAAAAAAGGGCGAGGTTTTTTCCAAATGAAAAGAGAGGCCAAGAGTTGCATATGCGGAGTGGAAGAGGAAGGTTGGTTGTCGATTGTACGGAAAGGAGATCCTCGTCCGAATGCAACTACGCAGGAAAGAAAAAGGAAAAAACGCCGCCGAAGAAAAAAAGGAAGCGAACGCATGCGCCGGCCCTGACCAAGAGAAATACAAACCCTTTCGCCCTATCGTACGAAAGGGAAGCAGAAAGCATCGAGAATGGATAAGCGCGTGAGGGTGAGGGCCGGGCCTCTTTGGGAGGGAGGGGAGGCGTTGAAAGAAAAGGGAGTCTTTTCTCTGCATTAGGGGGATTTGGGGAAAAAAAAAAGGGAAATCGCTTTCTGGCAGGGACTCAGGGGGAAAGAAAGATGGGGCGCTTGGTTTTTATCGTGACGGGGGAAAGAAAGGGCCTGTCACGGCCATTTAATGCAAAAAGCAGTCCAGTGGAGGGGAGAGAAGGGTCCTGGATGTCCAATGGCGGGGGGGAAGAAAGGGGGATTCCGGTGTCTTTGATGGGCCTCAAAGGAAGGGAAGTCGAAATAGTCCGCATCGCTTGGTGGTTTGGGAAAGACTTCTGGGAGAAAAGGGAAAGAGAGTCTGGGTATGTGAAAAGGAGGGGGAAAAGTGGGGATCGACCACCCTAGGGGAGAAACCTCTTTCACATCCTCGCCCGAAGGACCACACAATTCAGAACTTACGTCAAAAGGAAAAAATGAAAGACCCCCGTGATCGAAGGTTAATTCCAGCATCAAAAAAACTATTAAGGGGCCTATTTGAAAAGGGAAAAAAAATCCAAACCGTCGTTGATTTTCTACAAAGGGAAGGCAGAAGACAGACCTCCGAAGACATATAAGGAGTCCGCTAATCCTGTCACTCGTGGGAGAAAAAAAAAAATGGAAAAGGGGGGGTGGGGAGATGGTGTCTCTGATAGGGGGGGGGGGGAAGCGGGGCCTCCGAGGGGGGAAAAGAAGGCTCTCGCACTTTGAAAGGTCCGGGAAAGGGAGGCCTCACAATATTGGGAAGCGGAGAAAAAGGGTAAGATCTCTCTCACAACAACAACGGAGGGGGGGAACCTCTATCTCTTCCCATAGGGGGGAAAAGAGGGACTACTTTTAAAAAGGGGAGAGAGCATTGCGTTAATGCAAGAAGGGGGGAAGTCACCAAAAGATGGGACGAACATACAAAAAAAAAAGAAAAAAGAATTTAGGGGAAAGTGTTTCAGAAAAAAGGGGGGGGAGGACCTATATGAATATGTCCTTGGCCGAGGGGGACAGCTTCTGAGAAGGAGAAAATAAAGACGCGTTGGATGCCCCGAGCACAGGGGGGGGTTTTTTGCGGCAAGGGCAGTCAGGAAAAAGCAGGGGATTTTGCAGGGGAAGAGAAAGGGGGAGCAGTTTCTGCAGGCCGAAGGGAGGGGGCTGCTGATGGGCAAGCGGGGGGAAAAGAGAGGAACAAGGGGCTCAAGAATGAAATCCCCCAAAGAAAGGGGGGGGGGGAAAAGGAGGGAAAAAAAGGGAAAAAAACACAGCGATGCGGCCTCTTCGAATGACCAGGGGGGGGGTGGGGGGGGGGGGGGGGGGTGAAAAAAAAAAAGTGATTCCCATCAAAGTCAAAGGGGAAGGAAAAGAAGGCAGCCTTGGACCAATCCAGAAACAAGGAAAAAAACTTAACTGGACTGCTGATGTGGATGCCAGGCCATGCAAGGGAAAAAAGAAGATCAAGGAAAAACCCATCTCAAACCGGGAGGAAGAGGCGGCATAAAGCAGTTTTTTCCGGTGGGGGGGGGGGCACCATCCCTGCCGGTCCAAAATAGAAATCCAATCGCAAAGAAATCTCTCACGCAAACCTCTTTCGGAAGTAAATCAAAAGCTCTCTTCTCCGGAGAGAGTATTCTTCTAAGCGGTTTTCTGTAACGAGAGGGGGCGAAAGGGGGGGGGGAAGGAAGACATTCCCTTGAAGGGGCCGGGCGTAAAGGGGGGGATGAGGGCTGTTGAGGGTGGGCGGGGCGGGGGGGGTGGGAAGTTTCCTGAGAAGGGGGGAAAGGAGAGGAGAGCGCGAACGGAAAGGAAGAGCGACGCCCTCTTCCAGACGGAGGCGGAAGGAGGGAAAGAAGGGTCATTTGGGCAAACACTAGTAAAGGAGGGGGAAGATGAAAGCACAGGCGGGTTTAACTGCACTTCGAGGAGGGAAAAAAAGAAAAAAGAAGCCGCCCGAGGTTAGGGCTGAGGATCAGAATGAAGGAGGAAGGGGAGGTTCTAGGTATGCGCGTTTTCAAACAATAAGTTCGGAAAAGGGGGGAGAAAAAGGAAAAAAAGATGGCGTGACGATGGAGGGAAGAGGAAAAAGATTATTGTTTTCTTTGAAAAAGTAGGGCCGAGGGGGAGGAGAGGAAGTAGGCTTCGATAGATTCGAAATCGGCTTTATTTGGGAAAGGGGGGAGAACGCTTCATTCTGGCGCGGCGGCGAAAGGAAGAAAAAAGACGATATTTCTTCATCTCCAACAAGGGGAAAAGAAGCAACGTGGGAAAGGGAGGACCATAAATTATGCTCGAACCGAGGGAAGGGGAGGGAGGGTTGCGTTCT
>Ga0179593_1208769_pt1 | contig 12368 bp, 15 predicted proteins | sample CZODoug2_1_08_16_FD_185931 | JGI IMG/M metagenome (GOLD analysis project Ga0179593, IMG submission 185931) | Vadose zone soil fungal communities from Angelo Coast Range Reserve, California, USA - CZODoug2_1_08_16fungal (PacBio error correction) | ecosystem: Environmental > Terrestrial > Soil >...
GCAAGTTCATCCGGAAGAGTGGATTGGGAGATCGGGTGAGAGAGGGAAAGATGCAGAGGGGAAAGAACGGGGGATGTGCGAAGGCTAATAGAACACGTCATCTTCACAAAAAACCAAATCGTCGCTAACCTGTAGAAAAGGAGGAGGAGGTGCCCTCCAATTTCAAAAGGAGACATAGGGAAGGTTCGCGATCAGAAATAGCCATAGTACTGTATGACAGGGAAGCGCTTCTGTGCTGGAAATGCCGGCCCAGCAAGTAGGAGACAAGGAAAACAACTTAACGAGCAGAAGAAGAAGAAAAACCGACGAATATGTCAAGAGGTAGGGGGAGGGAAGTCATCGCATTGGAGGTCTACTACAATTAACGCGAAAAGTTTTGGGACAAAAAAGACTGTAGAGGAGTTCCATCCCGTACAGGAAGGAAGAGGGAAGGAGGGAAGGCGCAAAGAAAAGGGTGGCCAAAAGCTCGGCTGGCGAAATCGAACGGGTTTGGGGGAGAAGGGGAAGGCGCAAAATTGCAAAAGAAAGCGGGATCTCAACGAAGAAGAATAGTTCTCGGAACACGTCGCGATCAAAAATACGAGATGGTGGGACAACTGAGGAAAATCACGCGTGTTGTCGGGGAGTGGGGGCGGATCAGAAATCAAAGTTGGGTAGAAAAGCAAAAAAGAGACTTGCCTCGGATAGCTTGAGCGGGACGTAAAAAAGATGATGGCAAGCGTCCCTTAGAAAAAAAAAAAAAGACCATTCGAACACGGAGGCGTCACTTGGCGGGCCATCAGTCCAATCACGGAGGGCAAAAGCTGGAAGGCTGAACGAAAAAGGGGAGGAGAGATGGGAGGTGCACCTAGAGTGGTTCGATAAAAACCACGCACCAAATAAAAGCGTGGGCAAAGCAGATGACTACCAGGAAGAAAAGGTTGGGGCTTTACCATCATGGAGGGTGTTGGTATCGCCGTTGGCGAGGAAAAGGAGAGGGGGGAGTACTGGGCACCCTATAAGGAGGAGCAAAAGGGGGGGGTTCAAGACCATGCTTTGAAATCGCATGGTGGGGGGTTCAAGGGACACTTGGGCAGAAACAAAGTGCCGGAAGGGGCACGTTTTTCTGGAAGGAAGAGCAACACTGAAGAGAAGGCATGAACAGGCGGAGATGTAAGTTTTCAAAAACGAAAAGAAGAGCAGAAAGAAAAGAAAAAACCGAGAATTTTGAGTTAGCGAATAGGAACGGGGAAGATGACCATAAACCGTCTTACGACACTAAAAAAAGAAGGAAAGCGAATTCAATCGAACGGGGAGGCGACTTTCAGGCATTGGAAGGAATTAAAAGAATTGCTGTCCCGCAGGAGGTATCTTTGGCGCGGGACGCACTTCGTAAACGGGAGGACGGTGGGAATTCAACACAGGAACAGGAAAAAGAATAGTTAGCATGAATTCAGGGTGAATGATACAGATTAATTTTCCCTCATATTTCCGAAACCGCCACGAGGAGGGGGGTTCGACACCTGTCACTGCAAATGCACAATTGTAGTGAGGAGAGGAAGGGAAGAAATGGAGTCTGAAATCTATCAGGGAAGGGAAGAAAAAAGCCGGGAAGTTAATCTTGGACCAAGTCCCCCCTGAAAGATCGACTGACAGACGGAGCAGAAGGGGAAGAGTCAAGGGGTGATTGGGTATCCTGTTAAAGGGAAAGTAAAGAAAAAAACGCGGACGGATTTCAATGTGAAACAGAGGACATCGTATCAAAATCCACCGCTGCCAGGTGGGGGGGAGGACTTAGGAGATCTATGTAAATCGGCGCGGAGGGAAACGACTCAGCAAATCCTAGCGGGAATGACGACTTTACAGAAAACCCGCCTATTCAAATACTCAAGAAAAGAAAAGGAAAGAGTCCGTGCTGGAAGGAGACGATGACGGCTCGGAGAAGAACCGTGGCCCAGGATTTTGTGCGGAGAGGAGAGGAGTGGACAGAATGCATGCCAGACAGCGAGGCGAAGTAGCGCACAAATCGAAGCCAGGGAGAACCGGGAAAGAAAACGGACTTTCTCCCCAAGGAATAGTCCGAACCTTAACAAAGGCTGGCCTCCACATCAAAAAGTATAGACTCTCCCCCATCATAGGAACCGAGTGGGAGAAAGAGAGGGGGAAGGAATAATCGGACGCATAGAGAGAGGAGCGTGAATAAAAAAAAAGGCCGAAAAAAAGAATCATTGCACTGGATCGGGCTCTGCTGAACTGTCGTCCCCGACCGCGCCCAGCAGAGGAAAACAAGTAGGGGTCAAGTGGAACAATCGTCGATACAAAGGGGGAAAGATATTAAAATTAGAACGGCGGTGTGGGGGGGGGGGGGGTGCGGTTGCGGTCCCGGATCGGAAATGTCCAACCCTAGGAGGACACCGACGGCCCAAATATCGACGAAAAAGTAGAATGGGAAGAAAGAGTCGATCTTCACGAAGACGCGCATCTTGGAGTCGACGCAAAGGCTTTCGAGAAAAAGGCGTATCTAAAAAAAAAAAAAAGGCAGACAATAAGTACGTCAAAGAGGGACCACTAGAGGCCGCCAGGGTGACTCTTTGTAAGAGGAAAGAAAAAAAATGACTTGCCGCGGACGTTGCCGCAAAAGCTATCCAAGGGGGCAGGAATTACAAACACTTGGAAAAAAGTGAGTCAGCTTCCTCCTCAATTCAGAGGAGAGCTTCTAAAAAAGGGCGGAAGACTCTATTCCTCGGGGGACTAAGACTCGCGGGGACCGTGTAAAACCGAGGAAAAAAAAATAAGTTCGCAACAACAAGGGGGAAGGGGAAAGGAAGAGCATCACCAAAGGCCAGCTGGGTCGGGGGAACTAACGCACTTCCTTTGCAAGAAAGGAGGTGAAGATAATGAAACTCAGGTCAAAGTGGGCCGGGGAGAGCCAAAGCCGGGAGTCTGGGGAAGGACCGGCGCAGGCCATACTATGCGTCGTCGGCGCGAAAGTTTCCCACGTTCAGTCCAGATAGGAGAAGCGGTCCAGGACATCGACCATCGAGATACATTAACCCGATCATTCAGATGTTCGCCGTCAACCAAAGGGGCAAAAGAGGGAAGGCCAGTCCTCATCAAGCGCCGGAAACACTCAAACAAATCATACAAAGGGGGAGGGATCCACCAACGTCTACTCGAATATCGATGGTAAAGAAGCAGAAAATCTGTGTAGGCTCGTTATTCTCTCAGGCAACAGAGTAAAATCAAAAAAAACAGAAGGGACGGCAAATCCGGCACGCACTTTCAAAGAAGTAGAGAAGAACGAGCGAGGGTGCCGGAGCCGAACCCGGAAAAAGCAATTAACGAAAGGAACTTCCCGTCTCAAATGGAGAGAATAACTAAAATAGATTGGGATGGTAATTTTTAAGCTATACCGTTGTCCATCGATAGCCCTTACAACGGATCAATAAGGAGGGAAAAAAATCGACGGGATGAGAGTAAAACGCAACAGGAGACTTGAAAAAAGAAAAGGTCCCCTAAAAAGGAAAAGTTGCGGGGAAACATCGAACGCGAATCAGGGCATGATCGCGCAAACAGAAGACTTAAGGGGGGCGCGATTAAGAGAGAGAGAAGACTCGCTCGAGTAAAAACGTGGCGGCCAGACTTCAACGGAGAAAGAAACAATAGTTACTGACACGAGAAGGGTTCAGAACCCGATCACTGCACATCAAATCACCGGAGGAAAATCAGTTGTGAAGTTGATCATTACGGAAGAGGGAAACGAGCGCCCCGCAGCGCTTATCGCGGGAGTTGGGGGAAAACCCTATGCTTCGTCGAAACGGGACGGGTTTCAAAAATGTGGGAAAAGGTCAGCGGCAAAGAAACTGTCAGGAACAAGAAAGGAAAGAGGATTCTCTCTTAGGCGACTCATAATTTGGAGGGGGAGACTTCTCGGAATCCGTCTGGCGAAACAACAGGAGGAGGGAAGATAATTCTGGTAAATAGAACAAGGGGATTAGAAGAAGAAAAAAAAAAAAAAAAGGGAGGCGAGGAAAAGAGAATAACACTTTGGGGAAAGAGTCCCACCGCGATCTTCTCGAAGAATCAGGAGGGAAAAGACCGGGGGAGACCGATCGAAAATGATCTCGTCGCGAAAAAAAAAAGAAAACGGGGAGACCAATAAGAGAAGAAAGAAAAATTTTCCCAAACATCATTTGTAAAAAAGACCTTTTAGGGAACTGAAGCATGCGAGTGACCAAACGCATAGGCGGAGGCAGGTGCGCTCAGATAAAATGCGTCATTATCAAAGGAAAAAAAACCTAGAGAAAATAATTTGATGTGCCCGTGAGAAGGGAAAAAAGTCGCTTGCTGCCCGACTGCAGCGTGGGGAGACGTTTCAGGAGGGACGCACGTTTTTATAGACAGAGAGGCGCGTTAGACAATACTTTGCTATCGCGCAAACATGGCGAAAAATGAATAGAGAGGGTATGGTAGAATCATAAGAGCTTATTAAAAAAAAAGGGGGCATGACCAAGCGTGCGATTTCAAGGCGGGGAGTTTTTAATCGCGAGAAGGAAGTTCCTCTAAAAACGACGTCCATATTAAACGGTTAAAACAGAGGGGGAGAGGGGGGAGGAAAAGCGGAGAGACAAAAGACCAGAAATATAGACCGGGGGCCTAAGGAGAAAGAGGAGCCGGTCAGGTTCAGTGGTCGCACGAAGAACTTTTGGGAGGCTCGGCAACAATAGCGCAAAATCTACGGACGGATCTGTGGGACAGTAGGGAGATGGCCCAGAGGGGGGGGGGTGCGTGCTGCTTGCCGCGTTAGAAGAAGAGACGGAATCTTCTAAAGCCCGATAGGGTTCGAATGGGGGGAAAGAAAGCAGCTTAGATGATGGTGAGGTTGTCAAAGGAGGGAAAAGGAAGGGAAAAGGCCTTGCTTAAAGGGAGGTTGACGCGAAAACATTATGATGAGGGCATGGCATGTACGAGAATGCGGTGGGCGATGCGAAGCTCAGCCAAAGATTGACCCATACGGGGAAGAAGACAATACGAAGGAGGTTGGCCAAGCACAAAGGGACACTGAAAAAATCATACATCACCCGGCCGCAAGGAAGACGAAAGGCAATAGGACGTGCACAGGCAAGGCGCTGAAAGAAGGATGGCGGCAAGGCAGTGCGGGTCAACTAAAAGAAAGATGCCGTGATGCGCTGCTGCTCAGGTTTCAACCATGTTGAAAGCTGTCGTGCCAATGCCCAAAACAGGAGAAGTCTGGTTGGTTTAGTATTTTAGTTGTTTGGTTTTAAAAAGTAACTGGAATAAGATCCGGGGGGAAAAAAGGAGACGCCGTATCGCCTCATGAATTAAAGACCTAAGAGAATTTAATTCCCGCGATTCGCTAAATATTGCGGCGGCACGCAGAGGCTCCAACATGTTGCTTTCCAGCGGACCATCGTCCACCCGAGGAAAGAGAACCGGCGAAAACAACTCTGGAGGGGGAGAAAAGGCAAGTTCGAGGATGAGCAGACTCCCTGCTGGACAAAGTGACGCAAGCCCGGGGGCAAAGACCGACGGAGGGCGAATTTAAGATATCAAAGTCGTGAAAGCTATCGTCAGAAATAGAACGTGGAAGAGAGCTTTCAGCGCCGGAAAGGGGAAAAAAATACTCCCCACCGCCGTTCTCCGGAATTCGATGCCCGGGAAACCTCAAATCTGGTCAAATTTACTGTGGAGATGAGATGGGAGACTGTCTGAAAAAATGCAGCAAGAGCCCCGAGACACGGTCCGCACTAGAGACGCCTGTTTCGGATCAGGGGGGAAGAAAAAGAAACCAGCGCGTCTATTGCCGCGGTCAGAAGATCTGGGTCATATCGCAGTCGAAAGAGGGGGATGGTCGAAGGGGCGATATATATCCCTTGAGTGGGTGGGACCAGGTGGTATAGGTTTCTTGACTAGAGGGAGTGAGAAATATCGTCTTTCAGGGAAAGATTCTCGGTCGGCTCGATTTGGGTGAGACGTCGAAGCCTGCCGGTACTCTCATCGATCACAGCAGATCAGGAAAAAATCCCCTAAAATCCGGGGCCACTTGGGAGGAGCAGCGATCGGTTAATCTTTTTGTCCATCAAAGACAGGAGGAGGGGAGAAATTTGGAAAGAGGAGGGTTATGCCGTAGAAGACCCTCTCCTTATCGTCTCTGGCGTTTAACGGGCCGACTTGTAGAAGGAACAGAGATCCAGACTGAACGGACAAGTGAACACAGAAGAAAGGCGGAATGCTGACAGCTATGGGAACTTCACATTGAATCCGTCGCGTGATTTGATGACTTGAGAAACCGGATAAGAAGAAGGACGTCTCGACCTGCCGGACGCACAGGAATGTCCGGCGGGAGCTTCTCAGGTGGATTGCACGGAAAGGACGGTCTGTATCTCAGACAGAGAATAAAAAAAGAGAACGGCACTCGCTAGTCAGGCCCGATATAAGAGGGGGATGTGCCAGTGATCGGGCGGAGGAACACAAACTCAGACGGGGTGACTGGTCTTTTCGCAAGAGCCATTTGACCACTGGAAGCGATCATAAAAAGGCGGTTGCATGTAAATCTTCTGGAAACGGTCCTGTTTGCACTAGGGGAAAAAAGGTAAACGGTTAAGAGAGGGCGCCCGCAAAGATAACTAAAAAAAAATCGGGAGAAGGGAAGAACTGCATGAACTTCCCCAAAACCCGTTCGAACCGGAAGTGCCGTGGGATCGTAGAGCGTAGGAGGCGACTTTTCAGGTCGTCTTAGGGGACAAATACGCAAGGGAAACCGGTTAGGGGAGGAGAAGGATGGCTGTTTAGTTGGCATAACGGCATACTCACGTGCGGACGGGAAAAAGGAGATTTTGGGATATAAAAAATCAATCACAAAAAAAACGAAAAAAAAAAGCGCCTTACACGGAAGAGGAAAAGGGCTTGAAAAAAAAAAGGTGGAGCAAAGAATGAAGCGGGCCTAAAGTCTAGGGGGAAAAGTTTTAAGTCAAATCGTGTGAAGTGGGTCGCCAAAAAAATTTAAAAGGGAAAAGAGGGGCCACCCAGAGGTTATTTCATTAGTCACAGTAAAGGGAAAGAATGATTTGGGGGAAGTTCACGCCGGCGCAAAAACGAGAAGGGACCAAAGCAACATCGACCCGAACAAGGGGGGGGGGGATGACACGCGCGTGGCACGCCGGTGGATAGGTCACGAAAAATACTATTCGCTTCACGGACAGGGCAGAGAAGGGGGGACAGCGGAAAAGAGAGGGGAAATTTTTCTCGACCCGAAAAGAGAAGACGAGGAAACGTGATGGTCTTGCCAGAACAAAGCAGAGCCAGAAAACTACATCGCATCAAACTACAGAGAAAGGGTTACGAAGCTTGGGGGGGAGAGGAATCGAGAAGTCATGATCGCGACGGGAAGAGGCCAGAAGATATCTAGAAGAGAGAGGACGAATCGCATTGGGGGGCGGCAAGGACGAAAGCCTGCAAAAAGTTAGGAAAGGGGAGAAGGGAGGAGCCGAGCTTCTTTGTGCGCAATTTTAGACAATACAATCCAGGGGAAGTAAGGGGCAGGAGTACTCATGAGAAAAATGGCGAAAAAAAAGGTCGTCTAGGGGGTTAGAACTCATCCGATGAACCTGGGACAAAAAAAACGAAGATTGACATTTCCACGTCGAGTGGGGAGGGGGAGGGAGAGTTGGCGCGTGGCCTGGTTAACTGCCTAACTACGTTGGGAAAGCTCACCTAGACATGAACAGGGGAGAAGGGAAGATTCGAAGAAAAATACTCCCTTATTGACTAAAGTGGGAACAGATGGGAGGATGCGCCGACGCAGGGGAAAAGGGAAAAAGGATCCGACTCAGGGGTTGTAAGCGGGCGGTGTCTATGAAACTTCTCAAAAGAAGCATTCCGTTGCGAGCAGTAACTCATAGCACCAAAGAGACCAAAAGAAAAAAAGATGACAGTATGGTCAGCAAAAGAACAAGAGCAAAAAACAACGGATGGAGGGGAAAAAGAGAAGGTGGGTTGAAATTAAACATCCTGTAAGAGGTGGTATGTGGGAGAGGGGGGGGGAAGAATTATCTGACTCGAACGGAAAGGGGTAAGGGTGAGTCTCATAAAACAACGGGCCAGCTCACAACAAGGAGGATCGGCCCGTAAAGGTGCTAATGCTGTCGCGAAAAAGAAAATATTGCCAAATGAACTAAGTAGTGGGGAGGCGACAGATAGCCATAGTACGTATCACTTCAGCGGGCTCTTAATAAGAGACAACCCGGAGTACACGGACCCAATTAACGCGCAGAGCCGAAAAAAACGCTGAAGAAGGGGGTCAAGGAAACGTTGGTGGGGAGAGAGTCCAGGAAGTCTATACAAACGAAGTTGGTGGGTAGAAGAGAGGGAGTGGACGCATTAGTCAGAACGGTAAAGGAAAGGACAAAGGGATGATGTAGCTGCGAATAGTGGGATGACCATTAATCTCGTCTTTGAGCTAGTAGAAATGGGTGGCGAGACGTTTTGCTGGGACGACGAGAACCGAAACAATGCTATGCGACTCTTCAAAGCTGATCAGATGCTCTGAGGAATCGAAACCAGCGAGGAAAGAAATCCTCAATGAGACAGGGGGGGGAAACAAAAGATTGAGGGTTGAAACGAAGAAGGGTGATAGGCAATTTAGTTCTCTCGAGGAGGGGGCATTCACCGGGGGGGGGAAGAAAAGATCAGAACGCTTGCCTCAGGAGGCTTAGAAAAGAAACGTGAAACGATTCGTTGCAAAAGGAAAGGAGGGAACCTCGCCCATGGGGCGGAAGCCGGGTCGTCAAGTTCTTGAAAAGAAGGCAAACCTGGACGGGCGTTTGTCCACTGAGAAAACTAAAGTGGCCAGGTAGAGGGGAGGGCAACCATAAAGGGGGGAGAGAGAACGAAGACCCTCTCAACAAATAAGTCAAAAAAGGAGAAGTAATCCGGAAGAACGCGGGATTGGGGCAGGAAGTACGGTCTGTGGGTGGGTCCTCAGGGGGGGAGAAGGAACAGATTTTACTTGCAACACCGTATCAGTCGGCGGCCCAATTTTGGAAAGGTTGAAAAAAAAAGGGGAGGTTTTCAAGGACTTTGTCACTTGACAACTTGCTCAAGGGGAGTTTGCATTGGGAAGGAGAGTCCACCCTGAGTCAAGAATGGCAGTGCAAAAAGAGAGGAAGGGAGGCCCAAAGAAAAAAGAAGAAGAAAGGCATCAGAAGAAAAACGCGAGAGTTGAAGGGAGAGAGGACGAAAACCGACTAATCGTACCAAAAGGCGCAACTAAAAAGAGTAATCTTCAAGCGACGGAAAAAAGAACGGGTGGAGGCATTTGAGGCACAATGAAGGCCGATTAGAAACGAGGAGGTGAGGACTTCCGTTTATCTTGGCGAGGGCGCACTGAGGACACGACGACGGGTGGAAGGAAAGGAAAAAAACGGGAGCAAGAATGTCCTGAAATGAGCAGAAGGAGAAAGAGGGGGAATGAAAAAAGAGTTCTCTCCAAAGTGCCTAACTCTTATGGTTTATACGAAGAGCACTTTCAGAAAGAAAAATTGGAGAAATATCGCCTTGAGAAAAAGAACCGAGTGCAGGTCTGATCTTCTCAAAAAAAAAAAAGGAAGAAAAGAAAAAAAGCCGACGTTAAGCTGAAGCAGGTAAACCTGAGAAAGAGGACGTACCGAACGTGAGTGACAGGCCGGTAGGAAGAACGAAGAGAGGGAAGGATAACTTGTAATGCATGAAGGAAAAGGGGAAGGCAGGGGAGGTGAAATGCAAAAAGGGGGTAAATCCAACGCTGTCTCATTGGGTGCTGGTCTGGGCGAAAAGAAAAGGGCGGATCTCGTTAATCGTCAATGGGCGGAAAGAAAAAGAGACGCTAAGTCCTAAAGGGGAGGAAACAGGGACATAACCAAAGAATCAAAAAATAATTCTCGCAAAGAAGGAAAGAAGGCGTGCGAAGAAGATGGACCTGAAGGCCAACATCCCCTGGGACAGGATTTTAGGCGATGATGATAATAGGGGGAGAGAAGATGCCAAGAAACAGACGGAGGGGGGAGAAGGTAGCAAGGCCAAATCGAAGCCAAGGGACAGAGAAAAAGCTTTCTCACCGCGCTAGTCAAAGAACCGGAGACTTAGGGGGAAGAAAAAAGAACCTAGTCTCTCCAAGCAAAGAGGAAAGAGGTTGAAAAACGGAGGGGGGAAAAACCCGCGCAAGTATGAACGCGCTGAGCAGGGAGTCCCACCATGATCCGAGGAAGAGGGGGGCAAGGGCGAACAAGAATCGGGAGAGGAGGGAATTCGGGGGTTAAGGACAAGAGAAAAAGCATAGGCCAACATGGCCAGGGGAAAAAGAGAGCGCGCCAAGTGTAAAAGGGGATTTACCAACGTATAACGGCGTGAGCTGGAGGGAGGGTAGGTCACGGGAAGAGGGTAGGAAGACGGAGTCTTCAAAAATACGGACTCGCCGATCCTTGAGAAGAAGTCGAATGGGCACGACCTAAACGCGGAGAGGAAACTCCACGTGCCAAGAAAAAACCAGTATAAAAGGATTTTCGCGACCAAAGTCTTGAGTGGAAAACAGCAAAAGTCAGGAGAGAGACCTCGACGAACCGGTCCCAAAGAGAAATGGGAGTGAAGAAAGCGGGAGTGATATCCGAGGGGACGCTTGGAGAAAGAGTGCAAGCCCAAGTCGGGAAATTCGCGAGTGCAACGCTCATACGACTCAAAAGGCGGTCAATTACCCGCAAACGAGTTCGTCGATTCCGAATCAGTAAGGAAAGCGGATAGGAGCATGAAACCTGGGGAGAATCTATTAAAGTACTGTCCAGGATAAAAGAGGGGAAGGGGGGGAGCCGCTTTCAACAAGCGGTCGCAAACCTTGAGGAAGAAGCGCATCCACGGGAACGCGGGGGATAAACACAAGAAAGGGGGCACTGCAGGGGGGACCTCAAGAAAGGGGAGAAATCAGTGCAGATAAGAAGGAGGGCCGTGAGATCAGCAGGCCGGGTGATGCGGATTGGGGAAGGGGAAATGTCGCCTGGCAATATCAGGCGTCGTAGAGCGCCTGTAACGTTGAAGGAGGGGGCCCATCTCGGAGACTTCAGAAAATCGCCCTAAGCTAGAAGCCAGAAACCGCGGGCTAAGAGGGCGTTTCGCCGTCAACACCGAAAGTTCCGCAAGGAAGTCTACTGGGAAGAGAAGATGACCGGAACTAAAAATATAGAGACCAAAAAAAAGGAGAGCCAAAAAGGCAGACCAGATAAATGATGGATGGGGAAGCAGCAGAAGGAAGGTCTGCTGTTAGTTCTAGGCAACAGGGGGAAGACATAACGAAAAAAAGTATTCAGGAAAAGGAAGCAAGCACTTGCACAAGATAGAGAAGGGAAGAAATCGTAAGCATAGGGGCACGACCGAACACGGTACGGAGAAAATCAGCATGACAGTGAACGGCAGCCAATTAGGGAGCGAATAGGAAAACTATATTGGGGGGTGGGAGGTATATCAATTGCGTCCTCGCAATGAAAGCGAGAGGGGGAAGGCGTTGTCAGCGGAACTTTCTACGGGACTAGGTAAAACTCAGTAGAGGGGGAAGAGGCCAAGGGGTGATATGAGGACACATAACATGAAGGGGAAATAAGAAAAATCTGAATACAGCATTATGCGAGCAAAACTAAAGAGAGATAGAGGGGCTCGATTCGCAAGATCGAATAGGGCGAGGAAGAGGCCCAACGGAGGGTCCCTCTTCACGAGCGATAAACGCAATGTTAGCAGGGGGAAAAAAAAAGAGGGTTTTGAAGAAAAAGCAAGGAGAATCAAAAAAAGGGGGATTCGGGTGGGGACGTTAGCAGGTACCGCATCTTTCTGCGAAGGGACCCCCGATACTTTGGAGAGAGGTTTGGTCAAAGAGAATGCAAACGATCGGGGCAGAAAGGTTCAGTTGGCAAACAGGGGAAGGGGAAGGTCGAGGCGGGCGAATTCCAGGGGGATCGAAAGCCTCCAGAGAAAGCGACTTCTTGAGAGAACGCGGGGGAGAGGCGAATAAAGGCTGGAGAAAGAGGAAGAAGGGGGCGCGAGGAGGGAGATGACAAAGACGGGGAAAAAGCTGAAAAGGAAAGGAGTCAACACAACAACGGGAGTAGGAAAAATAAAAGTCGGGTGCGATCGGGGGTAACAAGCAGAGACATATAAATTCTCGTGCCTCCAGCCGGAGCAGGACGAAATGATCGGAGAACGAAGAAGAGAAGGAGAGGGACTGGAAGATCGCCATGAGAAGAATCACGAAGGGCAAAAACCATCATTGTGAAAACAACGGGATGAGATCGAAGCATTAGAGGAACCAACGACACAATTACAGGAGGAGGGGAGGAGTCTCGAGTCGAAAG
>Ga0179593_1428563_pt1 | contig 12368 bp, 7 predicted proteins | sample CZODoug2_1_08_16_FD_185931 | JGI IMG/M metagenome (GOLD analysis project Ga0179593, IMG submission 185931) | Vadose zone soil fungal communities from Angelo Coast Range Reserve, California, USA - CZODoug2_1_08_16fungal (PacBio error correction) | ecosystem: Environmental > Terrestrial > Soil >...
GGAGAACTTATTCGCCAGGGTGGTAAGGCCCACGCACTGGTTGCATATGTTGTGCCTGGGGAAATGGATGTACGATCACCGGGAGTCACAACACCACACACCCCACATCTGGTAGGAATCTGTAGGGGTGTGAAATGTTCCGTGAAATCGCAAAACTAAGTGGTTGGGGGGTCCTTAAAAGCCCTAAGCGTCACCGTCCATTCCCAGCACGAACCCGTTGGTTAAGGGAAATCGCTTTAGCTGAATCAAAACATCTTCGCTTAGGACACATAGTCGAGAAAACTTTCAGCAACCTCGGGAAAAGATCGTGAAAGAGTGACGGTGGAGACACGCCGCAGGGCACACTCTACCCAGAATGGGAAACCAGAGGAACCGAAGGTTTTCAGGTGTCTAATTACTCGGGGAAAAGAGGGGGCAAGGAGCTAGCTGATAAGACTAAAATTTCCTGGAGCCGGCTGCAAAGGTCTCAACGAAAGACGGGGGGGAACCAGAAACACTGAATCCGCTGCCAAAAACTGGCAAAGGATAAAGACGAAGAAACGAACGCTCGCTGCGGTTGGGGACTAAGCAATAAAGACTTGACGCAGCCGCCAGGGGAAAAAAGGACTTAGGGGGGGCAAAGGAAGTCACACAAACGGACAACCACCGTGGGGGAGTGAACGCCGGCGACGTAACGCGAAAGGCTGTGGACTGCTGGATGAAAGTTTGCGGGCTTGGGAGCGGAATAGGAACGAGGAAGGGAAAATAGGTCCGGTTTATTTAGTGAAACACCCGGGGGCTAATGACAGACGGGTAGGTTGAGTGGGTTGAAGCGCAAAGTGAAAGCACGACTATAGGGGGCGAATCAGGGGGACAGTCAGCCCCCGTGGGGGAGGACGCAGTCATACCCCCCACGAAGACAGGTCGTGCTGACGGCCTAAGGTTACCTATGTCTTCTGGTCAGAAGTGAGGTCGAGGGCCGCGGGAGCACCTTGACCGTCTCTCCTATTGGGACGGTTGCTCCATGAAGAAGCCAGAAGGGAAGGACGTCTTCTAGGGCAGAGCACTTGGCCGGCCAACTCGGGTATGGGGGGTGAAAAAGGCTTGGGATGAACGGCAAGTCCCAGGGGAGACTGCGCAGGCCAGTCGTCAGGGGGGGCGGGTCTGCAATAACGCAGCGAGCAGGTCAAAAGAAATACCGCTCAGGCTAAAAAAGGTACACTTCCCGTCCAACATGGGCCCTGGTCAAAGCCCTTTGACGCTCGTACCACCCTCAGTGGGAGTTATTCTCTTTCTAGTGTCGACCCCTGGGGGCGGGATTCCCGAATCGACAAAAAGAGATGTTTGGTGGGGGGCGTATTAGAAATCAGATTCCATTACCTCGTTCTTGTGGCTTGGGCTCCCCTATTGGACAGTGGAGAGATCATAGATGAGGAACTCCACTCGTTGTAAATGCTACCACGTGGGCAACGTTAGGCCTGGCCCGAGAAAGATTTCTCATACTGGACGAAGCATTGTACGCTATATCAACGGGCATTCTTCCAGCTCTAACTGTAGCACGTCTAAAAATCGCTTACGGGAAAACGATCTCTCGGGCCTGGGTTGGACTAAGCACGGATGAGTCGTACGAAAGTACAAATCTGCAAAGACTAGAGAGGAGTGAGAGGTCAGACGTGCAGCTGCTCAGTAGACGCCAGCGTCATATTGACGACGGGCAACTGGGACTGGAGGAGTGAGAGAAGCCAAATCGACCTGGTCAGACAGAGTCATACTCTCCGAGCCAGTCAGTATAAGGAACAGCGGAATATCTGCAACGTCATCGAGGGAGCTCGAAAAAAAATAAATGCCAGTACGACCTAGAAGAAGGCGGGCTTCCTAAGGGGAATAAAAAAAAAGGTCAATTCAGAATAAAAAGAAGAGAGTGACTATTTAAGGCAGCAGTGGGCGACAAGCACTAGTACCTGAAAAATATGATGGATAGCCACGCAGAGCGTTCCCCGCAAATAGGGTTTCGACGAGACAGCCGCAGAGCATAAAAGTAGGTCGACAAGGGAAAAGGCGGGCAAGAATCTCCGCTTAAGGGGTGGGGTACTCACGAGTTCTCCGAGCAATAACGATCAAACGGAGTCTGAAAACGACATGAGGATTGAGCAAGGGACAGAACGCGTGACTAGGGGCATAAATTGCGTTCGGGCGGAAAAATCGCGGGGGGAGTGAATGGATCCAGAAACACTGCGTTTGAACGTAGCTGTACTCGGAAAATCTCAGTTAATAAAGGCTGTGTGAAAACGGACTAAAATGAATCGAAAGGGCGCGAAATAACATCAGTTCGACTTCCGCATAGTACGCGGATAAAAAAAAAAAGGAACCAACCCACCAAAAAACAAACCCCCACAAAACCGGGTTTATAACTACAGGGCGGGGAGAGAGTACCAGGAGGGAAAGGGGAGAGATTCGTCCACCCGCCTGGTCATAGGTCGAATCTACTCTTGGGTACGTAAGAGGGTGCAAGATCATCCAGAGAAGGGAACTATCGCGTAACGAGTGGTCGAAGAGGAGATCTCTCTAAGACCAAAGGGGAAAGTAGCGAACACCTTAGGACTGAAAAGGCTGGGGAAAGGGTAGGAAGCCATCTGGGAAAGACTTGTAACAATCCCTTGTAACGAACCGGCGGTAGTATAGACAAAAAACGAAAAGAGGGGGGGGTGGAGAGGACTGCTTGGTAAACCCAAAAGGGATCATCATCTCTAACAGGACATGGGGGATGTATGATACTTCTTCGCTGAAAAAACAAAGGAGGGGGAAAGACGAAAATTTCTGATCGCGCAGGCCGTGTAGGTAGAAGTTTTACAGCGGGGAAGCCGAAGTAATGTAGAAAAGAGCGGAACAGCGTTAGTGTTGAAAGGCAATTTCACCTTCAGGAACTATAGACAATACCACTATCTACACAGAGGAGGAACGCTTTTCTCCCATGCTCGAAACATTCGAATCTTTTCCGAAAGACTACTGGGGGACTAAACTCGGAGGTGCAATCCATTCATGGCGAGGGTTAAAGTTAAAAACCTATCACAAAGAGAGGACCAGCAATGGCTCGTGGCGAGATTCCACGCAGGGGCAGATTGAGCAGAGAAAAGTCGAAAATCGACTGACACGAAGTGGGTCATAGAGGGGGGGTCCACCAAAAAATGCTCCGGGGATGTAAACGGAGGAAGTAATTCGAGCAGGGCTGGGAGTGTCTGGGATCCTATCCTACCGGCAGATCCAGACTTACTCTATTTCGTTTGAGTCCTATCGGAGAATACCTAGGATTTTCCCAGGCATTCTTGTAATGTCCAGCGTTAATAACGGGGTCGAGTGCTCTTGCCGAAGGGGAGACCAGGGTCGCTAAGCTAGTATATCCCAAGTCCCAAGCCTTCTGGACAACAAAGTTTATAATGTTTCAACCTCTTCGCATAAAGGATAGCGATAAAGATACATCCAGTGCCTTCTAAAGAAGAAGAGCGACATTTGAGAATTGCATAGCTTTCCAGTACGTAACCTCACTAATGGAAAGAGGGGGAAGCAACCCACAACAAGTCATCTTAAGATAGTTTGGAATGGGCAAAGGGGGGATAAGAGGGGAAGAGGCAGTGTACAGATCTCTGAAAAAGAGCTGTAGAGGTAAACATAATAAAGAAGGGACATTACAAAAAGGAGCAAAGGTTGAAAAGGGTTGAGACTCAATAGACCTCTTTATGTAACGACACAAATATTGCCTTGCAATGGAAAAGGTCCCAACCAGGCGCAGGGTGGGGCAGGAAGAGACCGAAACCTCAAAACCCAGTGGGAAACGAAGGAGAGGACGTAATAAACCGGGGGCAAGAAAACTATCGCCATCTCAAATGAAAGAGTGGGCAGGGTTGTTGGGGGGGGGGGGGGGGGGGGGGGTTTTGGTTTCTAAGGAAAAAAAAAAGACTGCGCCAGTTCCCGTTGAGGTTACCTACCGGGGTGATCTCATGTTAAGATGGGGCGTGAACTTTGGGTCACAGAAAATGCGAGATTTGTAGAGGATCTGTGAGAACTCTCACCTAATGACCTCTCGGCGGCTATACTGTTCTTCAGTGGCTTGCGGAACCCCCGTTGAATAAACGTTGGGGGGGGGGGGGAATGGGGTTTTTTCCTCCAGATAGGCACGGGAGTTCTGCTGGAATATGCGGGGGAGTCGTCCACGGTGAGTCAGGAGATCAAAAATGGTTACCATCGGGGCAGTTACAATAAAGATGGGAGGAAAGAAAAAGTGGTGAAGAAGACCGCTCATGGGGGCTGTAAAGGGTACACGGAGTTGGGACGGGAACGCAGCCAGCAGGAGTGCCAAGGAAAAGGGGCTGTCCACAAGCCGCCCGGGAAGGAAGAAAGGGCGTAATGGAAAAGAAACCGTGACCGGAAAAACGACTTAAGAAGACCAGAAGCCGAAACATTCCGTGTTAAGATCTGCAATAAGTTTTGGGGTCCGAGAAGGATGACACAATTGGGGGGGGGGATGCAGTTTAATAAGTCATGGCCAACTTGCATATAAACAATTGCTCTGTCGCAAACAAGGAGTTTCGAGGGACACCCAACGCTAGCGGGCGTAGGGAGGACCTTGAGAGCCCTGGGGGGAAACGCTATTGTCAAGGGACTATTCGCACAAAGAAGGGGGGTTAGGAAGGACGGAGAAAGCAGTAGTCCTCTATCAGCCGATACAATTATCAGGGACTTCGAAAGGCACAAACCCACGCTAATCTACTTCTTCGCCCGGAGGAAGAACAAAACAGGTATCCCAGCTTTTTTCTACTGTGCTACAGACAACCTCAGTCAATCAAAGAAAGACCGGACCTCTGACGCAGGTAAAGTTGAAGTGGAACAACATGGGGGCCGCTGAGACAGATTAAGAAAAATTGTAAACCATCGGCTTACTGGGAGCGCCGGGGGTGCCTGTGAAGGGAGGTCGTTTACTAAAGTAAAGGGTGTATTAGTAAGTTATATTCAGATCACTAAGAACAAAATCACAAATATCAGCCTCCCTCTTGATCGGGTTCGCCAGAAATGCAGGTCCCAAAAACCTTGACCCCGGAATCTTCACGATTTCGCCGGACGCCACCATGAAAGTGAGCAAGAGAACTGGCATAAATCTATCTCAAAAACGAGGAGGATTCCAGAGAGAGGAGGAAAGGCTGTAAAAAAAATTAAGGTGCCAGGCGGCCACGCACGTGGTGGACTAGGGGTGGTCTCTGAAACAGGTCGCGTTCGGACTAAGCGCCAGAGTCGCGTGCGAAGGATTTGGTTTGAGGGGGGTTTCAGGAAGAAATAGCACTCCAAGCCAGCGAGATGGTCACTACATGGGGGACATTAAAACGCGCACATTCCCCTCAGGTGACGACCTCGGGGGGGATGGCTCTCGAACTTGAGCTGTACGACCCTCCTCAGGATCTATACCCTAAGAGAGAGAACCGGTACACTCTTCGAAAACCCTCTTTCCTTGGATTCATCGATTTCTTTTCCGGGGAAACAAATAGCTTCAGGGTCCCTCGGGACGGCGAGGTCTCCTTCAGGTTAAACACTCTTCACGGGTTAGAAAGAAAAAGGGCCCCTCGAGCTGAGCTATGAAGACTGACGGAAAAAGCCCTTGCGCAAAAGACAGAAAGTTGCAGCAAAGCATGAGGGGGACCAATTCCGGGGAGAGCTGAACGCATCCGCTAAAGATCGGACGGACGAGAGTAAGGGCGTGGGGTTGGGCTGAGGGGATGGGGGGAATACATAGAGAATTGGGGAGAGTCATATTCGGTTAGGGAAAACCGCTCACGAACGGGGTGAGATCAGGTAATCGACGGGACCCCGGCGTCCGGCTTGGGCGTGGGCTGATCAAAGGGAGGGGGGTTGGGGGTGAAAAAAAAAAAAGTTCGGGAGGTGTAACTTCTTAAGGGTAAGGAATCGTATAGTTACTGGAAGAAAAATTTCAGGAGTTGGAGGGGGGCGCGGAGACACGGGTGAGGGCTAAAGGGACGCGGGCGGTGTGGCCACCAGACCAGCGGGGCTAAGAGATCGCAGGAGGGAGCAAGAGGGACCCGTGCAAGAACACGGCGGTCGTCCCTCCTTCAATCCAGAAAAAAAATGCCTTGAACCGAGTCAATAAGGGAGGGATACGGAAAGGACATCGACTATGGATGAGGGTCATAACCACTAAATGTAATTTAAGAAAAAAGGCGGGTTGGACGAGAAGATACCACAGAAACTTACTTCGACGTCGGGGAGGTCCCCCAATCCGTCATAAAAAATTAATGTTTATGCCTAGCATATCTAAAGAAGGTACTTCTAGAGGAAGAAGGGCGGCTTGGTCTGTGGTCAGTCAATGAAAGGTGTCTAAAACACGCAGGGCCTAAGGTGGGTTCTAGAGCCACCAGTTCCTGCAAAGGCTCTAACCATCAACCGGGGGCAACAGTTAACAGTTGAACGATCATAAAGAGGAGAGGAAAGTTGGGGGGACAGATCAATAAATCCTACCTGGCAGTGGAGAGAAGAGAGCTTTTTTGGGTGTTTGGGGGGGGGGGGGGGTTGGTGTTTGTTTTGTTGGGTTGTTTTGATTTTTTGGGTGGGGTTGTGCACTCTGAAGGGGGCCTTCCAGTCTAGGGGAAACCGCGGTGGGGGTTTGGTGCGGTAGCGAGGCAAGGAAAATATAGTACTTCTGTGACCCGTCAGGATCGAGAGATTAGGAAAGCCGCGAAAACTGGACCTATGAAGTTACTACTCAGTTCAAGGGATGACTTAGGGCAGCCAACCATAGGGTAGAAAAGAAATGGCCGGTACAAAGCCGCTTGTCGTTCCGGCGGAAAAAAACAGAATGCTTCTAAAAGAGACAGAAAGCCGATGACTAACTAGAGTTCAATACGCAGGGGGGAAAACAACTCCCAAAGTTGCGAGGGAAAACCCTCGAGGGAGAAGGAAGAGCTCGGGATCTGCAGAACGGGAAATAGTCCGAGGAGAAGAAAGAGGGGGGATTCGCATTAGAAGCGGAAACTTAAAAGGGGGGAAGGCGGTGAGCGAGAAGAATACGGTCTCAAACTCTTATCCTGACGATGCCCGAGGTCGCTGGATCGACTACGAAGAGGGGTCAACTTAAAAAAAAAAATTCAGGGGAGACGGATGTGACAGTCAAAAAAAAACTTCGATGGATATCAAGTGAGGGGCGATGTAAAAAAGTCGCAAGTGAAGAGAATTAAAAGGACAGTTTTCGAGCTATAATATTGTAACAGCAGGGCGCAAAAAGTTTAAGAAACCAGAAGGAACATAGGAATTCTTCGGGAATGTAGATGTCAACAATCCTCTGAAAAATGTCATCCGTTCGTGAGGGCCAGAAAGGCCGAATCGTAGCGGAGGATGTCTAACGGAAAGGATTACAAAGGGAAAGGAAGGTGGTCACACGAGTTCTCAGAAGAAAGGACGAATCAACGTCACTAGGGGGTAACCAGTGTAAACGAAGCAGGAAGAACCTGGCTGGGTAAAAGAGCGGGCTGCTGGGGCTGGAAGAGAGGTAGGAGATTGGCAAGGGGGGAAAGGGAGGGAAAGAATGAAAACTATGGGGGGGTGGAGGAGGTAGAGGGGGAGGGGAAAAAGGACAAGGTGGGGAGAAAGGAGGAGATGGGGCAACGGGAGTAGTGGGGGACGGGGTAGGGTGTGGGGGTGGGAGTGGACACTGAGGGGGAGGGGCGGGTGAGGGGGTGAAGGGAGGTGAGAGGGGGTGGAGGGTGGAGAAAGGTGGAGGTATGGGTGGGTGAGGAGAGGGGGGGAGGGGTGCGGGGGGGACTGGGGAGACTGGACTCTCCATCCAAGGCCGGAGAGGTACACGGGGGAAGTCAAAAGAAACGATCGTGAGACAAAGGGCTTTCGCTGTATGAAAACGAGCATCGAAACCAAGGAACCTATAAAACAGTGGGGGGAAAAGCAAGGGGAGGGGAGAGACGAAGGTTTATCCTAGGTCCGTAAAAAGTAAGGTTCGAAGGAGGAATAGCCAGTCGGGTAACTCATGGAGGGAAACCTAACTGAGAGGGAGAGATAAAGCGCGGGGGACGGAAAGGGCTGGGGGAGGAGCATTTCCAAAGTGGGAAACTCTACATTTCAAAGAGAGAAGCGCATTTGCGAGGAGATACCTCCTAAAAACAGGAGGAGGAAGGGGGACGGTAGAGAAAGCGACGAAGCTGAAAATTCTATGCGAGGCTTTCACGGGGGAGAAAGAAGAGTGGTCATATCGGGAAACAGGTAAGGACCCCAATCTTGGAGGGACAGAGGGACTCCGCGGGGGGGGGAGATGTATTCTGGGTAACCAGAAAATGCGAAGCAAAGCATAGAAATACTGTTGACATGTAATTAAAACCGTCGAGAATGAAAAAAGAGGAATGCGAAAGGGCAATAGAGATCGGAGGGGCCGAGGAGCCGGTTCTTAATACGAAACAAGGTCCTTCACGGATGTGAAGGTAGAGGAAGGAAAGGCTAGAAACAGGTTCAAACATTCGCGAGGACTCGAACATCAGAAGAAACGGCATCCCTCGGATAACAAGTTGCCTGCTCGAAAAAAAGGCGAAGCTGTGGTAAGACCCTCAACGCAGGGAGGATTCTGTGATGTCAAGTTAAACCTTCGTGGAGTCACCGGCAAGTCAGGAGAGATAGGCAGCAGTTGATTGAGGAAACGGCGAACAAAGTAAACAGGCCGCGCAAGTTCTTGGCAGGAATGGGGAAAGAGGGGGCACCGGGAAGAGAACTCGGGTGCAGCCCTCAGATCTAATCTAGGAAAGGGGGAGTATGGGTGGGGGAAACCTCGGAAAAGGCCGGTTGAAAGATTGAGAAAGAGAGGACTGCAGGGAGGGGTCTCCATGAAGCATAACCTACTCTCTCGTTAAATCTGAGGAGGCCTTGGATTTACCTAGCGCACCAAAGATACTTAAGTAATCTTCCTGGGGGTAGTCAAAGGGAGGATCTAGGGATAGCGCTATGAAGCGGGTCCAGAAAGAAGGAGGAAGACCTAGAAGAGAATCTTCAAAATCTGAAATAGTTGCAAGGAGTGACTAAGTCGTCTAATAGGAAGACGCAACAGTAAGAAAAACAGCACGAAGAATACAGGTAAAGGCTGGACCAGCGTATCGAAGCCTAAGGACTCGTAAGTCCCAACCGCGCTCAGGAATAAGAGATTTATGAATAGACTGATTTATGAACTGCGAGCGTGAAAACGTCCGCGGAAAACTGCAGAGGAAGGAGTATCGGTTCCTAGTCCATAAGTGACAAAAACGCCAGATGAAGCCATGTGAATACGTAGAACGTATCGGGAGGGTATAAGCTATTCGAGAAAAAAATTCAATCCTTTTAACAAAGCCTGCAGAATGGGTAAGGCATAGTGAGCAGCCATCAAAACACCTGAAGCATGGTTTTAGGGAGGCTATGCGAAGATGCTAACAGAAATAAGAAGAGCGGGGGAGAGAATACTGCACTAGGGGAAAGCAATGGCTAGTCAAAACTCCTCTCTCCCAATTCGGGACACCATACCGGGGGAAAAAGTAGCACAGGGGGGGATCGATAGATAGCGGGACGGGTTTACGACAGACACTTGGACGGGTGGGGGATAGATAAAGGGATGTGACAGCAACCGCGACTCTGCCGCTCGGTGACTTCAGAGCCAGTGGATAAATGAAGCTATTATAAACTGGCGGGGGAATCGAGGGGGGACAGGAAGAAGGAGGGAAATGTAGAAGAGAAAGGGTCCTTTTCTTCTCTTGGGAAAGGAAAACACTGGTTACGGTCAAAATCTGGCGGGGCTAAGAAAAAAGCGATGGCCAGAAAAATGGAGTTCAAGAAACTGAAAAGGGGGGATTCAGGGTCTTGGAACAGCGGAAGCAAAGGTTGATTGAAGGAACTAAAGTCTCACAGAAAGGTCTAAGTGATCCCCCGGTGGAAGAAGGGCGGCAAACAAAGACAAGGAGTGCTACGGTTTCAATGACAATAATAAAACAGAATTGAAAAGGGCCAGAAAGAAAGAAAAGGGAAGACATCCCGCATAACCTTCCTGTTGACAGAAGCGGGGGAAAAAAAAAAAGACGAGATTTCCGGAAGGTAGGAAACGGTGGGGGGCAGGGGTAGGAAGTAATGCAAGGACAGCCAAGAAGGGCTGACATCGAATTTGCTATCAGCACCAAAAACGATCAGGAGTTGATAGGGGATAGTCCAGGGGCAGAGGTAGTAATCATCGCTCCCCCAGGAGAGTAGAAAAAAAAACGTTTCTCCTTATGGGAAAAAGGAAAGGATCTATATACCGGAATCGGCGGAGGGGGTCGGGTCGAATACCACGGACAACACCGAGGGAAAAACATACAATGGGGACGGAACGGTGCCGGGCCCCGTAACCATTCTATTGTGGGAAAACGGAGACCGGAACAATGATGAGGACTATAGAATCCCAGAGGAAGAGGGACAATTGGTGTGTCTCGATCTGGGGGGCTTAAACCTTTTCCAGTATGGATAACATATGGTTGCTATGAAAAAAAGGACCGCCGATTCTAATTATTATCAACAGTTGTTAAAGGTGACTTGCTCAAGGGCGGGAAAACCACAGACATCGCGGAGCGTTTCTTGATGGAGGACCGGGGAGGACACGTAAACCGCGAAAACACCGAACGGAAATGCGGATTTCCCGGGAAAGAACCAGCCGGAACAAACAACGAAGAAAAAGAAAGTGGGGACGGCCCACGGAAAAGGTCATCTATGATGAAAGAAGAGCTACAACAAAAAGGGAGGGGGATTGAGGAGGTTAAACGGATAGGCGAAAAGTAAGGGAACGGAGCCACGCAAGTTCGTATTGGGGAATGGGGAAGAGTCTGGTGATGGGCAGAAAGATCGGGAGGGGGTCTATTACCGGGGGGAGTTGAAGAGCTCGAAAAGGCTACCAATACCTCTAAGTGTCGGGACAACTTAGAAGGCAACCGGGCCACGCGGCGGAGCAAAAGTAGGCCCCAAGTTGTTTCCCTTTTCGTCGAGGGGGGCACTTATCGTTCCAACGGCCAGGGCGCTGACTACTTAGCAATCTCTGCTATACCCACCTTTAAAATCGGCACCTAGGGCCGTAGTGTGAAGGACCTATCTGTCAGTTTTAAACCGACTTGTCTAACGCCCCTTTAGAAAGGGACTGGAAAAGGGTAAGATGGGAACCATGATGGGCAGAGGTTTTGACTTTGTCTCATGTAGCCAGAAAATCATCCCAGAGATGAAGCTATTCTCTAAGTAAGCAACAAAAAAAAGTGGACAGAAAAAGAAATGTTGGATACAGTAATTAGAAGGGAATTCCTTCCAACAGGGAAAATATAAGACTGCTACGAACGAAAAGTTGGGCTGAGCGGAAAAGAGCTTTCACCAGGAAGAGATTTTGAGAGTCCGTACGGACGGGTAAAAAACGCACCCCTTGGGGGAGTATCGCCTTCGAAATGAAAACTACAGGCTTGGATGCGGGGGGATAAGAAACTGTAAATTTGTTTCCGGGCGAGGTGTGTAACCAAATGAAAGAAATTAAAGTGAGAGTCAGTGAGGTTTGCTTTAGCTTAGACAAAAGTTCTGGTAAGGGCGAGAGTGTCTTAGGGGGGGATCCCAGACAGAGGAATCCGAGGGATCATATCTCTGGGTCTAGTGGTAAAAGTTAAAGTTGAGCAGAAGTGCTCGGCATACCTCCCAAACTAAAAAAAAAAACACACACAGAAATCGATCAAAAGCTCAGGGCTCGAAGGGTCCCGTACATCGACGATGTTTTCCACCGCAAAAATACAGCTCACTGTGCAGATTAAGGGGAAAGAGTAAAGTTTCTACGTGAATATCCTGAAAAAAACAAATTGAGAAAGAGTTGGATGAAGAAGGCACCTAGCATGGGAGAAAGGATCTTAGGACAAGAGTACGAGGCGGGTCCTTGATGGGGCTTGTCCACTAAAACTATTTATCCTACGAGGAGGAAACCTGAGGCTCGTACACCCGGAAAGGGATCGAGAAACAAGGGAAGATCCACTGTAAGTGGAACAGCAACTTTCCCTTTACGCAAGAAGGGTCCATGAAAGACTCGTTGTAAGGGGGATAGAGGAGCGGTTACTATGACTGTTCAGGGGTCGGAAAAACTATGAAAAATGAGTGTTGTGGGAGGGCTCTCGAGGCCATTAACGCGATGAAAGTGATTCTGTACCAATTCTAAGTCGATCCAGTGAGAAAAGAACGCGGTGGAAGATTGAGTAGCTAGGAAAATGGGAATTGGGACTCCTCATTCAAGGGGGAAGAAACGGACTAGATGGGTCCAGGGAAGCACGGCAAGTCGTCAAGAGAGCGTAGAAGAACTCTCAGTCTTCTAACTAGAGAGT
>Ga0179593_1540341_pt1 | contig 12367 bp, 23 predicted proteins | sample CZODoug2_1_08_16_FD_185931 | JGI IMG/M metagenome (GOLD analysis project Ga0179593, IMG submission 185931) | Vadose zone soil fungal communities from Angelo Coast Range Reserve, California, USA - CZODoug2_1_08_16fungal (PacBio error correction) | ecosystem: Environmental > Terrestrial > Soil >...
TTCTTCGATCTTTGGTTGGAGGGTTAAAAACCGTACTGAATAAAAAGAAAGAAAAAAAAAGAGAAAGGTGGTCAAGTCCTCCATATCCTGGATCAGCAGCAGTGAAAAAAAAGTGCACCGCCTTCTCTATCTCCTCGTCGGGCGAAAAAGCTCCCAGAAAGAAAAAGGAACAAACGAAAGGCAAGCTCGACCCAGTAATCCATCGTATTGTAACAATCGGCGGGGGAGGAAAACAGTCGAAAAAAGGTTAAGGGGGAAGGGAAAATCTTTGTCCCTCTTTCTCGACCAGCCTCTGAACAAAAAGAAGAAGGACAGAACACCAATCTTCGACAGATGCGGCTAGGAAAAAAGGAATAAAAAGGGAGAAACTGCGCGGCGGCTTGCTAGCCAGTTGTTCGGAGGGAAAATAGGAGGACTGGGCGCCGGAGTCCTTTCTATGCGTTTATTTCGGAAAGGGACGCGGCCTGAAGGAGGGAAGAGGAAAAAAAAATGAAGAAACGGTCGATTCTCTTCTTCTGCTTCCGGCCTCTTCAGAAAGAACCTACTTTCTCCTCGCTTTCTGAATCGCTCGGCGGAAAAGGGGAAGGGGTCAGAGGAAAGAAAAAGGGACTATCCATTAGGGGGAAGGCCCCCCCCCCCCCCGGATCTCAGAGGGAAAAGAAAGGGCTTCTAATCTTACTTTTCTTCCCGCGAAAAGGAGAAAAGAAAATTCGTGACGGCCGAGTTGGATCACCCTTCACGACAACCCTAATTTTCGTGGATGAACAAATGACAGGGGGAAAAAAGGAAGAAGGAGGGGAGGAACCAAGTCCCTCTCGAACTTTTTTTTCGAATCCGAAAAAGAGAGGGTCACGTCCACAACCTCTATCCGGCCGTGATAGAAAAGAGAAAAAGGGGTAAGCGAGCCCGCTTCTAATATCGTTGAGCTCGGGGAAGAGAGGGACTTGCCTCTAGCCTGCCTATTCTGTGCGGGAAGAAAGCGAATGTCTTAGAGGAGAGAAAGCAAGGGAAGAGGGAGGGTTTATTCTCCCAGCTCAGACAACGAGGGGAATCGAAAAGGGAAAATACCATTTTACCTAAAAGCCATTATGGAAAGAAGGAAGAAAAAAAAAAACCAAAGGCCTCCACCATTAATAATTGTAACGGTGGCCATAAAAAAGAATAACAGCACGATGATTATCCCCATCCCTTTACCTCCCTACGGAAAGAAAAAATTGCAGAGGGGAAGGGAAGAAAGAAAAGGGAGAGTTTTGCATATTTCCGCCTTGTCATCGTCAGGAAAGGGGGGAGCGTGCACAGGAAAAAGAAAAAAAGGCCAGCATATCTTCTTGGGCCGCCAGACCATGAACCGGAACGGAAAAGGACGGTCGACTGCCACACCTGATGGAGGCTGGGGGGGAGGGGAAAAACAAAAAAAAAAAAAACGGGCACGACCTGAATTCGTCTGAATAACAGGCTTCGACGAAAAAGACAGCCTCGATTTCACACCCTTGAATAGGGGGGGGAAGAGGGGGGAAAGGGGAGAGAAAAAAGCCAGTCACCCTCCTGTTGGGCTCAGAGGAACCCCTCAACTTTGGGTTCGTCAAAAGGATCTTGGGGAGGGGGAACAGAAAAACGGACGGAGCAGGTGGTGCCAGGCTTAGGAAAAACAAGCTGACAGACCACTATACCATCACAACAGAAGGCTCTCGGAGAAAGAAAAAAAGAGCCCTGGCGGGATCATTCTGTATTCATGGTAGTAAGAACTCGGAGCGACCGGCGCCTGTTCGGGAGGGAACCATTCTAAAATGGGAAGAAAGGGAGTCGATCGGGTCTTCTTTGGCGAAGAGGGGGAAAAGCCTCCCGCCCTCGGTTCCTGCACGAGGAGAGGGTCGAGGGGAAAAGTGGCGAAGGGGAAGGAGCGGCCTTGGCGGCCCCCTCTTTTGCCTCGCATCAGAGGAAAAAGAGAGCGGCTCGGATCGAATTTCCCCTCCTGTTGATCGAGAGGAAGATCGCAAAAGGGAGAGGGGGAAAGGGGTGGGAACCGAAACTCCTCTTCTTGTCGCATATGAACACCATCCCTCTCAAAAACCCACACAAAGAGGGGGCCAGGCGCCCTATAAAGGAAATAAAAATCGAGCCCCTATTACCTCTGATCAAGAGGGATCGGAAGAAAGAGAGTGGGGAAACGCGAGGGAAAAAAAATGCCCATTTCTATTACCTGAGGGAGAGAGGCCGAATTAAAATAGTACTTCTATAATTTTACGTAAGGGGACATCAGAAGATTTAGAAAATGACGACCTCCTCTTTCTCTACTCTTCGAAAAAGGAGGGTCGAACTTTATCTCGATTTGGGGAAAGCTCAACAGAAAAAAGAAGATCCGTCCCGCAACTCGGAAGGAAAGACCCACACGGGCTAATACGTCGAAAAAAGAGGGGCCAGAAGGGGCAAGAGAAAAGGACGTTCTCGCCTGACGAGGGAAAAAAACAAGGTCAATCGACCTGTAGATTTTTGTCCCTCGCGTGAAAGGGAAAAAAAGGTTAAAGAACGGGGAACAGATGCGATCGAGTTCTATCCGGTAAATCGTGGGAGGGGGGGGGGCGTTTTAAAGACTCCGAGGGAAGACGGAAAAGGGGGAGAACACACGAGGGATCGGATGGTGCTCATTACTCTGCGCAAAAGAAAAAAGTCACAGTCCTACTCTGCCATCGATGCAAGAGAGAGCGCGGAGAGAGGGAGAATCCGAGCCGCTCCGAGACCTTTTTTTACCAAGAGTAAAGGGGGGGGGGGGGAGGGAAAAATGAAGGGGTTGCCGTATCAGCCGCGAGAGGTTGAAAAGGGGGTGATAAAAGAAGGGAAAGGAAAAAGAAAGGGAAAGAAAGAAGAGAAAAAGCCTCCCCTTCGACGCCAGAGGGAAGAAAAAGGGGGAAGTGCGGAAAGAAGAATGACTCGCGGCGACGGAAAAAAAGAGGGGAAAAGAAAGGAAAAGAAGAAGGAAAGGCGCTGCACGAGAAGATGCTAATACCATCGCGAAGAAAGGGGGGGAGGGGGAGGGGAGTGTCCGGTCAGCTTTTATCTCATCATCCTGCACATAAAGAAAAAGGAGACGGCAGAGAGGAAGAAAAAAAAGTCATCGCGTTTTGTACGACCCCAAAGTTGAGGGCGTAAGAAGCAGAGACCAACCGAGGGTCTTCATTTCTTTTTTTCTAGCCTAGAGAAAAACCGATTAAGAAGAAAAAGAGAAAAGGAATGGCTTCGACGAGCGTCTCATCCTTTTATTCCAAGACTCTTCAGGGAGAAGAAAGGGTGATGGTCGACGTTTTCTACATCGACCCGCCTCATCGGGGGGAAAAAATCAGCAGAGAAAAAAAGAATGGAAGAAAAGAAAAAAGGATTTGTCATGTGAACTCTCCCACCTCTCTCAAATCTGACATGGAAGAGAAAAAAGATCCCGTAGTTTTAAAAACACTATATCCTTATCCTGCGTCCCTAGCAGGAGGAGGGGGGATATGAAAAGGGGAGAAAGAAGACTTGAAGGGGAGGAGATTTCTATTTGGGAAGGTGGAGTCCCTTGGGCTGTGTCTTCTTTCTTGGGTTTATTAAAAAAGAGGGGACAAGGGGGGAAAAAAAAGGGGAGGGAAACAACGTTAATCTCTATTCCACTGGTGCATGCTTCAGTGGGAGGAAAGGGGGGGGACGGGCAGCTGATGGTGACTTCTAAGATAACGTAAGATAAAAAGAAACTCGATCCCGAAAAGGAGAGAATAGAAAGGAAAAGGAGGAGAACGACAAAACGAGATTCGCATTCTTCTCTATTACCACTGTTAAAAGGGGGGAAAGGACACGGATCACCGGCCTGATCTGGTTTTTTTGACGGACAGAGGGAAAAAGGCGGTAACACTTAAGAAGGGAAAAGAAAAAAAGAAAAGAAAGAAGGAGAGTCACATATCCTGCCTGCAAGGGTCCCACCCTGTCCCAACTAGGAAAAAAAGTAGGGTTGTCGTGCATTTTTATCCACCTCGTCTGCACGGAGGGGGGAAAATGTTAGAGGAGAAAGTCGAGAGAAAAGACCGGAGAAATTCTTCCTATCTTCTCTTCTCCGAGGAAAAAGAGGGAAGAGAAGTGCTTTTTCCGTCTTATCTTGAGCGTTCCCACGAAGGGGGGAGGATAAACAAAGGAGAAGCGATAGACTCGCCACCTTCCCTAATTGAATCTTCCGAAAAAACGGGGAGGACGTGGACGATCTCCTCACCTATCATCTGAAATGTCCCAGAAAGAAAAGAAAGAAGAAGGGGAGAAAACTCTTGGGGGGTTGTGGGGGAAAAAAGAGGAAACAGTCACTCACCAACTCGGCTCGCCAAAAAAGTGCAAAAAAGGTGAAAGAAGGAAGCCACAAGAGATAGGCCCGGTCGCTTCTTTTCGTCTTTCCTGATTTAGGAAGAATGGGGTTCAAAAGGAGGGGGAAGAGAAAAGGAATGACTTCTACATTACTTTGTCTCTGCATCATTCGAAAGCATCCCGCGCGAATCCCGCCGATTGTTACAAAAAGAGAGGAAGCGCAACGAGGGAAAGAAAAAAAAAGGGATGGCGTCTACTACTTTTACCTCGGGTCTCAAAGAAAAAGGAAGGACGGTGAACTATCCACTGCTTCTGATCCCGCTATGGAGGAAAATCTTCCGGAGGAGGGGGGGTGGGGAAAAAAAGGGCCGTTCAAAATCCAACCAAGATCGCCGCAAGGGAAAAAAAAAAAAAAAAGCCAACAAAAAAAAAAACCCAAAAAAAAAAAAATGGAATCTCAAAGAGGGGGAAGGAGAAGAAGGAGCGGAGAAGGGGGGTGCTTTTAACTTCACTGTGGCTGCCCAGGGTCAGGAAGGAAAAGAGACAAAGATCCGTGCAACAATTTGGTCACTTCCTCCATAGCCGGGGGAAAAAAAGAAAAGAAATGAGAAAGCCGTCGTCGGGCAAAAACAGGAGAGAAAGAAAACAGGAAGGACAGTAACAACGCATCTAATTGCAAAGAGGGTAGGGGGAAGGAACAAGGGAATACAGCGTATTGTAACAATCGCTTTAATCGCGTTTTGAGTCCACAAAAAAAAGGAAGGGCGAATGCATTCATCGGATTTTTCCTACAGAGGGGAACCAAAGAGGGAAAAAAACGGGAAGGGAAAAAAAAAGACAAGGACGGACTCCCATTCGTCGACATGGCCTAGGAGGTGGAAGGGAATCACTTCATCCTCAGGAATCGTCTGGAGGGAGAGGGGGGACGAGAAAAAGAAGGAGGGGAAAAAGAAGGATGTTCGCGGAGGCCTTGCCCTATGCTTGAATGTCGCGTTAAAAGGAAGAGGGGGAAGCTTCGGGCCGCTGCTCGTTGTCGGCTCTCAGGAGATCGAGAAAAAGACGGGAAAGTGTCGACTACTATATCCCTACTTTCTCCGCGGAGGGGGAAAAAAGGAGTAAAAGGAAGGAGTGGGGAAGAATCCCTATACTCCCTGCAAGCACAGGCTTTAAAAGGAGAAGGGACTGATACAAGAAGTAAGGCCGGAGGGGGCTCCTCTCTACTTTGGTCTTTCAAAGAGGAAAAAAAGGAGTGCAAGCCTGAGTGGATCACAAAAGGAAAGGAATGATTGAGGAAGGAAGGGGGGGAAAATTGAAGCCCGATCCTTGTGCCGCGACTTCCTTTCGTAGGGGGAAAAAAAAGGGAGGGGAGAAGACCAGCCTCGCCGATCGGATGTGACGGAAGGAGTGGCAGTTGTGCCACAAAGAGGGGGAAAAGGAAACTCAAAGGAAAAGGGGAATAGAAAAAAAAGAAAGAAAGGAGGGAAGAAGCCGCTTTCAAGCCGGCTCCTTGCCCTCTAGAAAAAGAACAGCCAGGCTGAGACATGTCTCTTACGTTATCTTAGCCCAGACAAAGAAAAAAAGAATAGGGGAGGGGAAAGGAGGGAAAAAAGGACTCGATAATACAGGTTACCCGAAAAGGAAAAATTAAGGAGCCCTTCCTCTAACGAAGAATAAAAGCAAAGCAAAAAAGGAGAAAAAGGGGGGGGGGGAACCTATAAATCCTCCTCCACCTAACCAATAGCAATACTAAAAATGGAAAAGGGAAACATAAATTTACTCCTAACGGAAGTCTCACATATCCACGCCGCTAGTGGAAGCCTGATAAAGGAGGGGGTAAAAAGAAGGAAAGGAGGAGTGCGTGAGATTCCGTCTTTGAGATCGGGGGGAGAAAGGGAAAAAACCACGCTTATGGGCCGGCCACCATTACCGGAAAAAAAATTCGTAGGACGAGGAGAGGGAGTAGGATTCCACTTACCAGCACTTTCTGAAAAAAGAAAAAGGAAAGAGTCGGGAATAACATTCTTCTCCTCTCGTCGGGAAAAAGAAGATTACAAGGGGAAGAGGAGAAAGAAGGTGGAATAGGATATGCCCAAACGAAAAGAGAAAAGGTGGGGCTCGGCTTAATTGTCTCATAAAAAAAATTGTTTTAGGAAAAAAGGTCGAGAAAAGGGCCCCGCATCCTAAACTTCTCGCGACGTAGCGTGGTAAAAAAAAAAGAGAGAGAAAAGCTGAACAGGACCACTACCACACAAGGTGAAAACGAGCAGAGGAGGAGGGGAAAGCGGCCCTTCTTATATCATATCTTTCTGCATTTTCCATTAAGGAAAAGAGAGAGAAAAAGACCGTCTTTCTCCCCAGCTAGGGGAGAAAGGACATGACAAAAAGAAAAGGACCTAGGAAAGAAAGTGGGGGGGAGTTTCCTTTTTCTGACCGCTTTAAAAAAAAAGGGAGAGTGTCAATTCCTCCCTCTATCAAGAGGAAAAACCGGAAGAAAGGGAAAAGAGGCTTGATCTGCACTCCCTTCCAGGGAAAAAAATAACGCATACGCTGCAATGGTTCAGGAAAGCGAAAGAAGAAGGGGAAAAAAAAGAGATTATCTCACTGTCTATCGGAAAAAAAAAGGGGGAAAAGAGTGGACTTGTTTGAATGGTTGGAACAGGGGGAAGAAAAAATGAAGGAGGGGAAGGGAAAAAAAAAATAAATAGTTTGTCTACACTACCACCCGAAAAAGGGGAAGGCTCATCGTCAGCGGAAAAGAAAAAAAAAAACCAGAAAAAGAAAGGAACCTATTACCCGGAAAAAGGAAAAAAAACCCGTCTGAGGGAAAAAAAGGAGATAACCGTTCTATTCCCCGAGAGAAAGTAAAAGGAGAGAAATGGAAAAGGCAGAGAAAGGGGTTACTTCCTTGCAGAAAAGAAACATAGAACCTCCTCTTTCTCGAAGGAGAAATGATGGAGGAAGGAGGCAGAGTTAGGGAAAAAGGAAAGGAGGAGAGACGTCCCTCAACTCGATCACGCTTCGACCTCCCTGATCAAAAAGAGGGGGGCGTCATGTTTACTAATCTTCTCTCTTGCCGAAAAATGAGATGAGAGGAAGGGGGGAGAAAGGAAAGGGGGTGTAAAGAGGTGTCACTCGTACCCTTCTATCTAAAAAAAAAAGAGGAAAATGCTATCTTAGGGCTATCCTTGTAATCGGGGAAAAAGCGGGAGGGTGAGAAAAAAGGCCGGCTCGATCGGTGGTCGTGGGGAAAAGGAGACATGACGATGCTCACCGCCGCTGAGGTTCGGGGAGAAAAAAAAAAAAAAAAGAGAAAAAAAAGGAAGACGCTGCCATCGTGCTGAGCTGGAGGAAGAAAGGGAAGGGGAAATTCTATCGAGCCGCTTCCAGGAAAAGAAGGGAGGGCAGGAAAGGGGGGACGGCAAGCCGCGAGAGGTTGCTGCCGCCTTCTCCTGTTAATGATCTGAGGGGGAAAGGGCGGGGAAAAAGACGGCAAAGGGGGGAAACGAGAAAAAGAAGAAAAAGATCGACTCAGAGTTCCTTGTCTTCTGCCTCTTGGCAGGGAGAGAAAGGGAAAAAAAGGGAAAACGGCGCCGTCTCTACGAGTGGTCCGGCAAGAGGGAAAAAAAATCTCCGAAAAAAAGGAAAAAGAAAAAAAAAGGTTTTTGCTTATCCTCTGGACCGCGGGGAAGGGGAAAAAGGGGAACGGGGGAAATCATCATCCTTCCTAATCCTTGCACAAAGGGGAAAACAAGGTGGAAGAAACCGAAAAAAAGGGAAAATAAAAGTTGAGTGGTCTTCTCCTTTACATCAGCCGAAAAAAGAAAAGGGGGGAAAGGGAAGAGGACACCATCTACGTCAATTGTGCAGTAAGAGTAAGGAAGGAGGAGGAGAAGAAGTAGAGACAGCCTGTTCTTCAATACGCTTCTGAGGGAAGGGGGATGGTATAAGTTTCCTACATCACCGCCTAATAGGAAGAAAAGACATAAAAGGAAGTCCAGGGAAGAGGGAGGGAGGGAGCAGGAATTTGTCCCTGTGAACGCTCCCACCGGAGAAGGGAAAAAGAGAAAAGAGAAAGATTCAACTCTCCCGTCGTTTTTAAAAAAAAAAAAAATGGAGACGTGAAGGAAGGGAGGAAAGTGATGGGGAAAAGAAAAGGAGGTGGGGGGAGGTGGATAGTGATTCTAGGAGGGGGAGGGAGGGAATGGGGATGGTTCTTCTGTATCGTGTTTTTAGTCAAGGAAGGAATTTAAAGAGGGGAAGAGGGAGGGAAAAAAGGGTATTCTCTAGGAAAAAGGGAGGGGATGAGAGGGGCTCCCTATCACCCCTCCCCGACAGGGGGGGTGACGGGTAGGAGGGAGCAAGAAGATTTCTCTTCTCTATCCCTCCAAAGAGAAAAGGGAAGGAAAGTCTCTTCTTGACATAGGAGGGGAAGGAAAGGGAAAGATAAGTCTCAGGAGGGAGAGAAATTAAAAAGGTGAAGAGGAGATGTTTCAACTTATCACCTGAAGGGTGGAAGGTACATATGGGAAAGATGTCGGAGGAAAAAGGAATTAGAGGAAAAGAGATGACCTGCAAGGGGCCCACCCTGTCCAACTCTGCTCTTAGAAGGAAGGGAAAGGGGGAGGTAGGGGTGAGGCAAATCTTCTTGCCTAAGTTTTAAAGGAACTGGAAAAGGAGAACAGTTCACAACCAGACCTAAAGAAAAAAGAGAAGAAAAAAAGGAGGGGCATCACTCATGTCTAAGCCTTGAAGGAAGTTAGTATAAAAAAAAAACAAGGTCATCAAAAAAAAAAAAAGGAGAGGGGGGGGGAGATCGTCTCTTCTACACCGTCCGTATGAAAGAAAAGGGAAAAAGGGGGGAGAGAGAAGAACCGTATCATCTTCAAGAAGCTTTCGATGAAGCTATGGGGAACTCAACTACAGGGGGGGGGGAAGGACATGTAAAGAGAAAAAAGAAAAAAAAGAGAAGACGCCGCGCGCATTTTTCTTTTACGTTGAGGGAGGAAGAAGTACATAACCGCTTCTCTAAAGCCACCCGATAGAGAAACTGGAGAAGAAAGTTAGGAAGAAGAAAAAGGGGTGGGTTCAGAGATGGTTCGTATCAATAGTTACAATGTAAAAAAAGAGGAAAGGAGGAAAAATGTGTCGACGCATCAGTCTCCGGTCTTGTGTACAGAGAAAAAATATGTTAAAGTGAAGGAGGGGAGAAGGGGAGGGAAAATGAGGGAGTGGGTACCTGGCCGACGTTCTTTTCTCTACTTAAGTGGAAACCCCGAGGGGAAGATAAAGAGAAGGGGAGGTACCAATATGCCTTATCCCTTTCCTATTGCGTACTTTACCACCTTGGTAAAAAAGGGGGGGGAACGTATAGCAGGGTCCCCTTCGACCCTGTGCATCAAAAGTAAGGGAAAGTAGACAGAAATAACGGAAAGGAGAAAAAAAAAAGAGGAGGAAAATATATATATCCTCTGTGCCTCTTCTTCCGGAGGAAAGGGAGGGAAGGTGAGGAAAGGAAAAGGAACTTTTGCCCCTTATCTACCTTCCAACCCTCAGAAAAGAAGAAGGGTCACGTAAAAGGGGAAAGCAGAGGGGAAAAAAGAAGGAGCGACGAACTCGTCTTTCTACCCTCTGTACACTCGTAGAAAAAGAAAAAAAAAAAAAGAATAGAATGGGCCCCTTCGCGTAGGAAAAAACAATCAAGGGAAAAGAGGCAGGGGGGGAAAAAAAAGAGAAGGCGTCGCTACCACATGTTCAGTGGAAGAAATCTTATTTTCCTGGACATCTGTCCCTGGAAAAAAAAAAAAAAGAAAAAGAAGAAAGAAGGGGACCAGACTCCCTCCTATCGTTCGACAGCCTGATATCGGGGAAAGAAAGAGAAATAACTCAACTCTCACCCGAAACCCTGCGAGAGGGAAGGGGCAAAGGGGGCCAGCGGGCTTAGGGAAAGAGAGAAAGTGAGGGAATTTCTCGTTTTTTACATCATCCAGGACCATCGCTCCTCGACAGCTGAGAGAGGGAGGGATTAAAGAAAAAAGGGGAGGGGAGAAGGCGGTCGATCTTCCGCTTCATCGTACGGGAAGGGAGAAGAACGTTCATCCAGCTCTTTCGAAGCTCCTCGGAGGACGAAGGGGGGCAGGTCTTGAAAGAACCAGAAAAAAAGAAGGAGAGAAGCGGTTACGCTCATCTAATTGGGACCGGTGGTGACCTGATTGGCTCTATCAGGAAGGCCAAAGAAAGAAAAGAAAAGGAAAAAGATCGTGAACCGAGTTGTATCCCCCTGCACTACACGAGAAGAGTGTTCGTTAGGCGTCTACTTCCTACGGCGCAGAGTTGAAGGAAAAGATTATGTGCTCACTTCTTTCGGAGAAGGAGGGGAGGAATAAGACTACTCCGATCGGATGTGACTAGGGAAAATATCCGGAAGGCAGGAAAGATCCGCCGACGCGGTCAAATCTCAGGGGGAAAAAAAAAAGAAGAAGAGGGGGGAGAGAGGCCGAATTCTTTTCCGACGCCTCTGGCAAAGAAGGAAGACGGAAGAGCGGAAAAGAGACAGGAAAAAAGTAGAGTTGATTATCCCTTCACATCAGCTCTCAGAAAGGAAGGAGGCGCCCAGCGCATACAACTTACGCCTTCACAATTTCCCGAGGGGAGAACCAGAGGAGAAGAGGAAGAAAGGAAAAAGAGAATGAACCAACGATCAGCATCACCAGCCCAATTCTCCAACCAAAAGAGGAAAATAAGCCAACGAAAAATAAATTCAATACTACCATCAAAGATTATTGAGAAAAAGAGGTCAAGAGAAAATCAAGAAGGGGAAAAGCTCTTTCGTTTTTTTAAAAAAAAAAGAGTGAGAGGATAGTCCTCTTGAGATCGGTGGAGCGTTCAAAAGTAAAGCCCCTGCAAAAGGAATGGGGGAAAGAGACGGTATGCTGTTTCTTCGAAGGGGGGGGGGGGGGGGGGGGGGGGGGGGGGGGGGGGGGGGGGGGGGGGGGGGGGGGGGCGATTGGGGGGAGCTGAAGAAAAGGAAAAAAAAGGGGGCTTGTCCAGACTAATTCTCATACCTTATCTTCTTTGAGAAAATCCTCTCTTCGAATACAGCCAAAAGGTCAAAAGGGAAGCTTGAAAGAAAAAGAGGAAGCTGGTGTCCTCTTCTATCCCAAACTCCCTCAAATGGGAGGCCTGAGTCGAATTCACTCCCTCAACGGGGGGGAAACGTTAGGAAAGGGTAATCAGAAGCAGAAACTTAGATCTTACTATCCTGTGGGGGAAAAGAAGGGGACGGATGATTATCTACAATCTTAAATGAAAAAGAAAAAGGATAAAAAAAACCTTCTCTCTATTCGGGGGAAAGGAAAGAGAAAAAATGGAGGATATCATAATCGGGGAGGGCATGTAGTATGGGATCCCTCGTATCTCCAGGGGGGAGGAGAACGCTCTGTCCTTCTGAGGGGGGAATTAAATTGGCAACATGGGGAAAGGGGCCGAGATAAGAGGGGCTTGGTCTTACATCTTTCCCGAATTGATTTGAAAAAGAGGACGTGGGGAAGGGGATTACAGAGAAGGCTCATAAACTCTAGAGGCACTTAAAGTTTTTCCTCTATCAGTCCCGCAATGCTGGGGAGGTCAGAGAAAAAAAAAGAAAAAAAGGAATTGATCGATTAATCTCACGTTCGATCGCAAAAAAAGGAGTCGGAATTGTTTACTTGTGGGAAAAGAAAAAAGCGGTTGAAAAGACGTAAAAAAAAAGAGCCTCCCCAAAAAAAAACGAACAACCCTCTAAAGAGAAAGGCCGGAGAAAGAGAGGCCAAAACAAAAAAAAAAGCCCCCTCTACCAGAAAGGGAAACTTATCTGCCTCTATCGCCTCTGGAAAAGAGGACGTAAGGGGAGAAAAGGGAGAAAAAAAGAGAGGGTCGATTACCTTTGAGCTCTCCAGGAGAGAAGGAGGGAAAGGAGAGAATGGACTTACTGGTGAAAGCGAGTAAAAAAAAAAAAGAGAAGTTTTAGAGAACTTCTTCTCCTTTCTGTTATCATGAGGGAAAGGGGAGGGAA
>Ga0179593_1315432_pt1 | contig 12366 bp, 23 predicted proteins | sample CZODoug2_1_08_16_FD_185931 | JGI IMG/M metagenome (GOLD analysis project Ga0179593, IMG submission 185931) | Vadose zone soil fungal communities from Angelo Coast Range Reserve, California, USA - CZODoug2_1_08_16fungal (PacBio error correction) | ecosystem: Environmental > Terrestrial > Soil >...
GATTGAGTTGGGGCTGTTTGTCACACTGAGTTGCGTCTGTGCCCCTGGGGAATTCTCTTCCGATAGGGAGGGGAAAGGGGGGTAGACACCTTTGAGGGGGGGGCTGGCCGCTTCCACGGTGGGGAGGGCCGCGTGTTGCCCCCACCGAAGCCTAGACAGTTTATTCCACCTAAAGCAATTGGTTTATGAAGGTCATGGGGGGCGGGTTCCAACAATGGACTGGGGAGGTTTTTGGTTAAGGATGAAAATTGAAAAGCGGGAAGGCAGAGAGTGGAAAAGGCTAACAAACCGCGATCGGTGGGGGGGGAGAAAACAGCAGGGAAGGGGAATGAAGAAATCCATAAGGGGGGGAAAAGGGATTCAGGGTGGAAGAAGGAGTGGGGTCCGAAGGGGTCACGGAGAAAACGGGGGGGGGGGAGAAACCCAGTTCCGAATGTTAGTAATTGGAAAACAAGTGGGGAACAGAGTTCAAAGAAAAAATGCCCGTTAGAAGGGATGGAGACCAAACCCGCTCGGGTTTGGTTAGTCGGGATGGGGAGAGCGGGACAAAAAAAAAAAAAAGAAAAATGATCCCTGAAAAGGGAGAATTAACCAATAAGGCTATAGGCCCAAAAAACAAACACTTGCAAAAAAAAAAGGGACAAAAAAAGTGATCTAGGTTTTGGGGGAAGGCTTCTCAAAAAGGCCACAGGGGACTCCTCTAATTGGGGGAGGGGGGCGCACTGGAAAAGAGGGAGAAAACCCCAGTTTTTGACGAAGAAGGGGGCGTATCAGCACAACAGGTGGTTTTGGCAAAATTCCTAATAATGGGGGGCGGGAAAAAACCGTTGAGAAACTAAAAAAAGAGAACAGCTGATGCAAGGACTGAGATCTGGCAAAGGAGGAAGAAAAAAAAGAAGCCAGAACAATACCAGGGGAAATAGGCCTTTGGAATCTTATTGGAAAAACATTTTCGACCAAGTCTTTAGGGGGGGGAGGGGGTTATGAGGGGGGTAAATAGGAGGACCTCATAAGCAAGAGGGGGGTCGAAGCCACATCGAGTTAAGGTGGAGAAAAACAAATGAAAAAAAAAAGTTGGATTGGTAGAGAGATAGAAAAGGACAGGCGGAAGAGGCCAAAACCAAGTTCTGTGCCTTGAGGGTGAAGAGGGGAAACCTTGATAAGGAGGATGTTTTCAAAAAAGGGTTTAAAAAGAGGTTGGGGAGCGTGGCCCACTTGGGGGGTTCCCGTAAGAATAAAAGGGGCGAGAAAAAAAAAGGGAAGAGGGAGAGCATTTTTTTGGGTCGGGCCTGGGGTGAACCGGTGAAGTTTGGGGGGGGGAAAAAAGGGGGAATGAAAGGGGGGACAAAGACTCATTTGGAAAAAAAAAGAAGGGGGGGGGGGGGAAAAAACTGATTGGTTTTGGGGGGTTTGAGGAGAGGAAAGGAATTTATTCAAATCTCAAAGAAAAAAAAACAACAAAAGGAAGGGAGGGCAAAGTTGGAAGAAGGGGGGGAACCCTGGCGCCTACAAAAAAAAAAAAAACAAGTGCCCAAACAAAATTTTTGTTGACGAGGGTTGGGGCGCAGGGGGGACCACGATTTTAATACCATATTCACAACAAGGGACAAACCGGGCAACTTTGAACCAGGGGTACAAAAGGGGCAGACGACAGAGAGGAAGGGGGGAATAGGCGGGAGGGGAGGTGGGAGGCGGGGGGGGGGGGCAGGGGAGAGGGACGGAAAAGGGGGGGGGAGGGGCAGGAAAGGGGAGGGGTGACGGCAAAGGGCGGGGAGGGGGGGGGGGGTGCGGGGGGTGGGGGGGAGCAAGGGGGGGGGAGGGAGAGGCGGGGGGGAGGGGGGGGGGGGAGGGGGGGGAGGGGGGGGGGGGGGGGGGGGAGGAGGGGGTAGGGGGGGGGGGCCGGGGGGGGGGGGGGGAGGGGGGAGGAGAAGAAGCGGGGGGCGGGGGGGGGGGGAGAGAGGGGGGGGAGGGGGAGGGGGGGATGGACGAAGAAGTGGGGGGGGGGGGGGGGGGGAGGAGGGGGAGGGGGGGGGGGGGAGGGGGTGGTGGGGGGTGGGGGGGGAGGCTGGGGGGGGAAGGGAGTAATAGGGGGGGGGGGGGAAGGGGGGGAGGGGGGGGGGGAGGGGGAGGGAAGGGGGGGGGGGGAGGGGGGGGGGCGGGAGGGGAGGAGGGAGGGGAGGAAAGGAAGGGTGGGGGGGGGGGGGGTATGAGAGCGGGGGGGGGGGGGGGGGGGGGGAGGGGGGGGGGGGGGGTAGGGGGCGGGGGGGGGGGGGAGATCGAGGGGGGGGGGGAGGGGGGAGGGTGGGAGGGGGGGGAGTGCTCTTTATTTTGACATGGGTTTATAGTCCTGGGTTTTTTTCGCGGTTTTTTTTGGGTTGTTGGGTTGGTGCTATGGGTGCCGGGATCTAATGTGAGGAGTGGGGGGGCGGGGCGGGGGGTTTGGTGTTGGGGGGGGGGAGAGGGAGGGGAAGGGCCGAGGGAATGGGGAGGTTTGGGGGGGGGGGGCGTGGGGGGATGAGGGGGAGGGGGAGAGGGGAGGGGGGGTGGGGGAGGGGGGGGGGGGGGGGGGGGGCGGTGGGGAGGGAGAGTTGGGGGTGGGGAAGAACCGCGGGGGGGGGGGGGGGGGGGGGGGGGGGGGGGGGTCGGGGGGGGGGGGGGGCGGAAGGGGGGGGGGGGGTAGGGGGCGTACAGGAAACAACGGGAAGGCCAAAGAGGGTGGGGACGTACCAATAGGGGGAAATGGAGGGGGGGGAGGGGGGGCGTCGGGGGGGGGAGCAAAAAAAAGCCGGGGGCATTCCTCCCTGACTCGAAGAGAGTGGGCGGGGGGGGACGTCAAGAAGCTGGGAAAAACTACCGTAATGGAGGGGTAGAAGGGGAAAAAACAACAACAACTCCGCCCGAAGCTGGTAAAAAAAAAAAAAAAAAAAAAAAAAAAAAGGTTGGGGTACAAAAAGAAGAGGAACGGAAAAAAAGCCAACAGCTAAAGAATCAAAGCAATGAAAAAAAAAGGGGGGGGGTAAGGGGGGGCATACGGCCTAAGGAGAAAATTGGACAATTTGGGGGGGGAAGAATCGCACAAGAGAGACAACCGAAAAAAGTTTTCAAGAAACGGAAAAAAGTGGGGGAAAAAGGAAAGAGAAGAGTTGGGGGGACTTGCAGAAGAAGGAGGAAGGAACCGCAAAGAGAAGAATAAACACTTAACAGCAGCATAACCGTGAGGGGGGACCCACGTAGATGAGAAGACGCAGGAACAGGGATTGTAGGCGTCATTGGTGGGAGGACGGAAAAAAAGGACAAAGATAGGGGGGAAAGAGGGACATAAGAAGGGGAGGGCTAGGAAGGGGGCCCTGTCAGTGAAGGAAAGGACCTGGAAGAGGGGATTTTCAAACACCAACAATAGTTTGGGAAAAACGGAGAGAAGAAAAAGTCGGAATCAAAAGCAACCAGTTGGTTTGGGTTCGAGGGGAAGTGCTGGGAACTGGAGAAAGGAAAAAAGGTTAGCTTCTTTGAGGGACAACTGGGAAACCGCCGGATCCAAGGTGAGGGTGCAGGTTTTTTGGGGAAGGGATAGAGGTGCAAAGGGAAACAAGATCAATGTCAATTTTTGGTGAAACGATCCTATCCAGAGGGGCCTAAAAAAGGGATAGGGAAAAAAAGAAAGGGAATTGTTAAAATGGAGTACAAGACAAATGGGTTCCAAATTGAAAAAGGGATCTCACGGTAAGGTAGACCCAAGTGAGAAAAAAAAAAAGTAACCACTCGATACAAAGATCTAAAACTGGCATGCCCAATATGGAATTGGATGTAAGTCAAGGAGGGGAGAGCAACCGACCTCAGAGGGGGGGGTGGCGTAAGGGAGACTCAACTGAATAAAAAACAAAGCTGTCAAGAAAACCGTACCCCATCAAACAATTCTAGGATTTATAGGGTGGGACGAATAATCCCGAGCGTAAAGGAAAAACTAAATTTAGAAGAACCGGGGGGAAAAACATAAGCACACCAAAAGGGAAGGAAGGGGGGAGGGTGCAGGCTAAAAAATAATTCTTGGGGGGACAAAAAATTTCTTATTGGAATGGTGTAAACAAAAAACCCTAAAGAGTGGGAAAAAGTTCTCGTGGTGGTTGGAGGGAGCTCTGAAACGGGTGAATAAACCTAGAACGGGCAAAAAAAAGCTGGGGGGCAAGGCGCCTCGCTTGAAGTTTTGGCCCGGGTCAATAAAGAATTGTGGTAGCTAAAAGGAAATTTACCGGAGTTTCAACGCTGGGAATAGTGAGAGCAGGAAGGAAAAGGAAATCGACATCCAATTAAAAAACGGGAATAAGGGTTAAAGAGGGTCACAGCAGAACAGGAATTGGGGTAGGAGAAAATTGGAATGAGAACATTCGGAAGAAAAGTGTTGGTTGGAGGATGAATTGGGAGGGGGATTTTACGTCCCTTGGTTAAGGAAAACGATACAGGAACTGACGGCACACTTGGGGGTCTGTGCACAAGAAGCCTATAAGACAACACCAGTGCCTTAGGAAAAAAGAAAAGGGCAAAAAGGATTGAATACAAGATCAGCAATCGGACCCATCAATACCAAAGAAGATCTCTTTGTTGTTGGGGTGACTGCGTGGGTGGTTATTTGGGCCCCAACCACTCCAACTCATAGATAAAACGTAAAAAGGGGCAGCACCCAGCTCACCAAAACCATGGGTAACGTTGGGAAAGATAGGGGAGAAGAAACGTTGGCTGTGGGAATCAGGGTTCTATTGTGTGAAGAAGAAAGGGGGGGGACCCCATGCAAACTAGTATGGACAGGTGGAGAAGAGGGGGGAAAGGGAAAAAAACCCCATTAAAAGCGGCAAAGGGGCAGCAGGTCATAGGCTTGTAAAACAAAAGGAGACCAAGTCCAGGGCCATTAGTCAAGGATGTTGTTAGACGTGTTGCGAAAATGGAAAGAGTTATTGGAGATGGGGCAGAAAGTAACTGGCGAAAGGGGGGGAGGAGGAAGGGGGGAAAAAAAACTGAACTGATTCAGAAATCAACAACAAAAACCGGATTAGGGAAGATCATCTGGCAGGACTACCCCAATGAAAGGAAGTGTAGGAGGCCCAATAGCCAGGAGGTCTGCTGAATGTCCTTTTCTTTTGAAGGGAACCAACCAAATGAAACTATACAAACCAGAATACGGAGATGTTCCCCTGGGGAGGGGGGAGAATTGAAAAAGATCATGAAGGATGATTTGGTACTTTTCGGGCAAAAGGGTTTTGTTTTTTTAAAAAAAAGGGGGCCGCCCAGGGTGTAAATTGTTGCAAGGTTGGGCCAAAAGTCCACACCACCTAAACCTCGGTTTTGTCAATGGTGTAACGGAAGTGCGTAATAAAAGGGGCAATGGAAACCCACCGTCCAAACGGAGATGGCTCATCAAAAAAAAGGAGAACTGGGGGGGGGGGTGTTGGAAAGGCCCGGGGTCGGCCAATGGCCGTGTTAATAGGGGGGGTGAACAGGAGCGGGGGAAAATCCAAAAACAAAAAAAATAAAGAGATCAATTGGTGAGGGTAGATGAAGGGAGTGGGGTACACCCTGATCTTGAAAAAGAAAGGGGGGCCAGGGTTTGGGTGGAAAGGAAGAAAAGGTTGTTACAGTTTAATCTGGAGGGGGAAAAGGGAAAATTAACGGCGGTGGGGGAAGTTCGATCAGTTCCTTAAAGAGAACGTTAAAATCCAAGAAAACCGCAATCATCCAAAAAAAACAAAAAGAAAAAACCATTTCAACGCTGAGGGTCGAGAATGGAGCATACAAGGGACCAAAAGGGGGGTGGAAGCAGGTTCGAGAAATGATTGGAAGTTCATAATGGGCGGGCAGAAGACCTTTGGGGCCAGGAAGTCAGAGACCAAAAAGGAAGCCTGAAATCGTGCCAGAGCCGGTAAAAAGTTCATGGGAGGAAAAAAAAAAGAAAAACCATATCTTGGGGACGGAGAAAAAAAAAGTCCGGCAAAAAGGCGGCCCAAGTGCAACCAGGGTGTGGTGTTGGAACAACGGGGAAAAACTAGGTGACTTTCACCCCAAAAGAAAAGTAATCAATGAAAAAAAAAACCGGCCACATTGGGGGAGGGGGAAAAAGGGAAGGGGTGGGGGGGGGGGATCAAGAAATAAAAATTGGGAAAAAAGGGGAATTCTTTTGGGGGCAGACCATAGAAGGAAAAAGAAGACCCAGTTGAGGGGACACCACAGGGACGGGGGTTGGGGAACGGTTTATGGGGCGACCCATGTAGTAGGGGGGAGGAAAGCGGTGGCGGATTACTCAGGGGCCAAAGGAGAGGTAAAAAATTCCTAAAAAAGAAGGGGGGGGGGGAGGGGTCTTTGGGGGAAAAGGTTGTAAAAAAACGTGGAAACGGTGGGGAGGCATTTGGTGGGTTGTGTGGTGATATAAGCGCCAGGCATTGGGGGCGTTTGGTCTCCTGGGAGTGGAGGATAGTCAGGGAAGAGAAACCCGGGGGGATCCACCCGAATGATGTGTTGGGATCCTCATTGGGGGAAAAAAATAAAAAGTAAAGGGGGGAATCAGTTCCCGGTGGGGTGATAAAAAAATGGTGGCTCTATGTGGTCAACTAATGGGAGGGAAAGGTAAAGGGGGGAAGGGGAAAAAGGAGGTTATGGGGACCAAATTTCGGGACAGAATTCAAGAAAAAAAAATGCAGTAAATAAAAAACGGTGTTGGTGAAAAAAAAAAGGAGGTCGGGGGATAAGATCGGAAGGGTCGGCCAAAGGAGGAAATGATTCCGGCTGGGAATGAAAAATACACTAGATGGAGGTTCAGGGTTCCCAAAAAGTAAAAACACTGCACAGACAGGAAGAGGGAGTGTGAGGGGCTTATTCAAAAAAGACCAGGGAATAAAAAAACTAAGGGGGGGGGGTAATTGAACTATCCTTCAAGCTGGGGGGGAAAAACACAAAAAGGAAAAATGGCCAAAATCTGGGAAAGCAGGTGGTCTTAGCGAAAAACGGAACTATTGGGTTTGGTGACAGGGCTAAAAAGAGAGAAATGGATTTGGGTGGGGGGAAAAAAAAAATTGCAGGAATCAAAAACAAAATAGAAATCAGATAAGAGGATGGAAAAAATGACAGAAAAGTGACAAATTGGGTCGTAAGTAACAAAAGAAAAAACAGCCTTACCAGCAAACAGAGACGGGGGGGAACGAAAAACAGAAAAAGGGGGGGAGGGGGGCTGACAAAATCTGTGGTTATGGGGTGATGCTGAAGGGAAAACCTAAAAGCTGGTCAGAGGAAAAAACAGTCCTCTCAGGGATAAAAGGAGGGACAAAAAATGAAAAATTTAGTAGTGGGAAAGCTAGAGAATCGGAGGTAGGAGAGGAAAAGGGACCCACGAGGGACGTTCAAAGTGGGGGGGGTGAAAGGGGGGAGGAACTAATGTGGGAATTGAGAAGAGGGGTCTATTTGTTGGGAAAAAATGGGAAAAAGAGAGGGGGGGGAAGGGCGTTATTTTTAAGGGTGGAGGGGATGTCAATAGAGGGAGAGAATTTTGGCACCCGAGAAAAAAGGGGGACCGGCGGGAAGGACTTAGAAAGTTTGGGTCGGGTGAGGACTTTGGACAAGGACCTTTTGGGAAGGAAGATTAAAGAAGTGCAAGCGCAAAAGGGTTCAGAAAAAAAAAAGGGGGGTTGGCAAAAAAAGAGGGTTGTGGGGGTTGGGGGGGAGGAGAAAAGCCCTGGGAGGCGGTTGTCAGAGGGGGAAAAAAATCTCAGGGGGGGGGGGAGGGGTCCAACAAAACAAACAACGAGGTGAGCGGTTGGGAAAAAAAAAAAAGTGGGAAACCGAAAAAAAACAAAGAGGCCCAAAACAAAAGTTTGGGGGTCGGAAAACTGGCAAACGCCTTTGGGGGGGGCAGTAATATAAATTCCCAAAGTCGAGCAGACGCGGTTAAATGAGAAGAAAATGGGGAGGAGAGCAACCAGCCGGGCCCGGAATAGCAAAAGCGGATCGGGGGAGGAACAATGCAAAAAAATCACCAGGCCCTCAACGAGGGTAAAAAAAGGGGGGGGGGGAAATCACGACGCCAGAAGTTTTCCACCGCCAAAGAAGAGAAAAAAGAGGGGGGGGGGGGTGGTCAGGTGGAATTCAGCAAAAAGAGAAGGAGGGGTTCTAGGGAAAAACCAAACCTAGAACATTTGGACAGAATGTGGATCAACATTTTAAGAAAAAAGAGATTTGGCGACGAAAGCTTAGGAAAAGGAATACCGACATCACTGAAACAAAGACGAGGGAACGTCGGGGGGGGACGAGAAAAAAAAAAAGGCCAATCTCAGTCAGGGGGTGGGGGAGGGGGAGGGTGTGGGGACGGGCGACACATGGGTGACCCAGGATAGGGTTCAAGGTTAAAAAATGTTGAGAGAATGTAGAGGGGGGAACTTGGGGGAAAAGGTTCCCCAGGAAAAATTAAGGGGTTTAGACCAACAACACCACAATAGTTTTAGGACCGAAAAAGACAAGAATGGCGAAAAAAGCAAAGAACACTTTTGTGTTCCTAAAGATGCAGCGGGGTGAAGTTGCAAATAAAAATTAGAAGGCCGGAGTGTGTTGATGAAAGAAAACCAGGGGGAAAGAACGTGGGAAGGGCAGGGTGGGGGGCCGAGGGGTAGGGGAGGAGTAATTTCGCAAGATCAGTTTTGCCGTGGGGGACCAGAACACATAGGGGAAACCAGCTGGGGGAAAAAAAAAAAACAGGAGAGGTGGGGAAGCTCGCATTGTGGGCTGGGGAGACCTGAAAAAAAAAAAGGAAGGGGGAACAATTAACAGGAAGTGATTCAACGGTGAGTTTCACAAAAGGTTGGGAAAGGAAGAAGGAAAAAAAACATCGAGCAAAACTAAAGAAAGATTCCAAAAGGGACTGTATGGGTGTTCGAAGGGATCAAAAACCTAAAGAGAGCAGCAAAGATCCAGAGGGGTGGGAAAGAGGAGTGAGATCCTCAACTGAGGAGGAAAAAACAACAATTAGAGAGGAAAAACCGACCCACCGAACAAAAGAACACATGAGAGGGAACTTGATAGGAAGGGGGAGAAGAGGAAAGCCAGAAGCCTTCCTCAATAAAGGGGGGAAATAACCGGGTAAAATCTCCACAGCTCAAAATAACGAGGATGTTGGTGGGAGGTGAAGGGCGACAGGGGGGGGGAAAAAGATTCAAGTTGGGGACCAAAGGGGCAAATGGTGGGTGACTGGAATCAGAAGGGCAATAGGGGGGGAGGGAACTAGAAAAAAGGAGTTGGTGGATGATTGACTCCATTCGGGTGAAGAAAGAAGGAAGGGCACAGGGAGGAGGGTTGTTGGAACTGGCCGGGCACGGACCGGGAAGGGAGGGTAAGGTCGGATAGAAGGATGGTTGTGTAGTTATCTCCCAACTGAAATTAGGGAGGTACACCTTTAAGATTGGTGAGAGCCGCACTGGCAAAGGGAGAATGAAAGTGACACAAGGGAAAATAATGAAAAGATGGGGGGAGCAGAACTGAAGGAAGTTGCGGCCACACGTGGGAGTCAACAGAAAATTTAAATAGGGGGGGGGGGAGGGGGGGGGGGGGGGAAGGGGAGGGGGGGGGGAGAGGGGGGGGGAGTAGGGGGGGGGGGGGGAGGCAAGGGGGGGGGAAGGGGGGGGGGGGAGGGGGGGGGGGGGGGGGGGGGGCGGTGGTGGAAGAAGAAAAATGGATGGGTGTGGGAGGAAAAGTTAACGTGAAGAACGGGTGAAGGGAGGGGGGTGGGGGGGGGAGAGGGTGGGGGGGGGGGAGGGGGGGGGGGGGGGGGGGGGGGGGGGGAGGGTGGGGGGGGGGGGGGGGGGGGTGGGGGGGGAGGCGCAAGGGGGGGGTAGGAAAGAAGGGGAAATAAGGATGGGGGGGAGGGGAAGGCGGGACGGGTAAAAAACGAAGTGGGTAAGGAGGGGATTGTCGCAATGAGCGGGGCGGAGAAGGAGAAAGGTGAAAAGGAAAATAGCGGGGCGGGTAGAGGCTAAGGTGGGGGAAAGATTAAAAGAGGGCGGATTGGCGGGGTACGAGAAAAAGGAGAGTGGAGAAAAAAGTGAGGGGGAGAAAGAGAGAGGAGAGGGAGAAAACGGGGTGGGGAAGCAATGATAAGGGGGGGGGGGTGCAAAGGGGAAGTGGGGCCGTGGAAGGGGTGAGGAGGAAGGAAAGGAATGAGGGTAGGGGGAAAGAGAGAGAAGGATGAAAAAGGACGGGTGGTTAGGGGTAAGTATGAGAGGAGATAAGAAATTAAGCGTGGAATGGGGGGAGGGTTAGAATATGAGGAAAAAGAAGGGACTACGCAAGGGGGGAAGGGGCGGAGAGAGAATGGGGAAGGGGAAAAGGGGAGGGCGAACGCAGGGGGGGAGGGGGGGAAGTGGTGATGAAAAAGGGGAGGGAGGGAGAGTAGAGGGGGGAAAGGAGAGGGAGGGGGAGGAGATGGAGGGAGGGGAGGGGAGGGGAGGTATGGGGCTAAGAGGGGCAGAACCAGGGAAAGGGGGAGGGAGGTGTGAGGGTGAGGGTGGGAATAATGAGGGTGTGGTAAAGGGGGGGGGGGTAGAGGAGGGAAGGGAAGGGAAGGGAGGAAGGGGGTGGGGGGTCCGGGTGGGGGGCAGGGAAAGGACTATGGGCACAAGTTGGGGCAATGGAGATGGGGAGCGGAGGGGTGGAGGCGGCGAGGCGCAGAGGATGGTGGGGGGACAATGGGTGGTTGGGTAAAGAAGGATAAGATAGGGGCGGGGTGGAGTGGAGAGAGGGGGGGGAGGGGGTGAGAATCAGGTAAGGCTGGAAAAGGGGAAGAGGGAGAAACGGTAGGGAAGTAGGATGGTAAGCGGGGGGTGGGAACGGAAAAGGGAAGGGCAGTTGGGGGGCGAGGAATAGAGCAGGGGGGAGGAGAGGCACAAGTAGGTGTATAGGACAATGAGTGGATGGGCAGGGATGGGGTAGAGAGGGTGAGCTGGGGGGTAGAAGTAGGGAATACTGTGGCGGAGGGTAGGTCGGAGGCAGGGGAGACGACAGGAGGTTTGGAAGGAGGATGTGAGAGAGGAAGGGGAGAGGCTTGAGAGGGTCGGCGGGCGAAACGAGAGGGGGGAAGATCGGAGGCTGGGGATGGGAGGGAAGAAAGGGGAAGGGAAAAGGAGTAGAAGGGGGGGGTAGGGTGAGGGCGGAGAATAGGAACAGAAGAATAAGAGAGGGTAAGGGGGAAGAAGTATGAGAAAAGTGCGGAGGGGGCGGGGGGGCGAGTGTAGGAAAAGAAGAGGGTAAGGGAGAAAGGGAAGGAAGAGGAGAGAGTCTGAAGGGCGGGTAAGGTATGGGATAGATGAAGGGAGTGAGGAAAGAGGAGTTGGGGGAAAAATAAGCGCAAGGGAAGAAAGTGGGAAATTGGGAAAGAAAGTGGGGAAAGGTGAAAAAGAAGCAAGCGTGGAGGGGATAAGATAGGGGGGAGTGATAGCGGGAGCGGGAGAAGGACGGAAGCGAGGGAAACAATGGAACGTGAGGGGAGATGAAATGGGGTGGGTAGAGGGGAGGAGTGGGTGGTAGGATTAGGAGAGGAGGGGGGGGATATGGGGAAGGTTGGAAATGAGGGTGGGAAGGGGAAAGGTAGAGGGAAGAGAAAAGAGTGGGGGTGTAATTGAGAAGGAGGGGAAGGGGGAGATGAGGGAGGCAGTGGAAGGGTTGTGGAGGATGAGTGGTGGTAGGAAGGGTAACGGGGAAAGGGGGGACTGAGTCGGGAACTTCCTCAGGGGGAATTTGTCATTGGGGGTATAGGCACGTAAGGGAACAAACCGTTTTCTATCTCCCAAGACACAAGGGGCACAAGGCATGGTCGAATAAAGGATCCAAGGGGGGCAAAACCTGGACACTCTCTCAAAGCAGCTTTTATTTTTCTGCGGTTGGGGGGGGGCAAAAAAAAGAAAAAAAAGCTAAAGTTCATCAAAGAAGAAACCGGACCAATGGAAAAAAACCCTTCCAAATTGGCCCCGGGGGTGATGGAGGCTGGAAGGAAAAGAGAAAGTTGGAACAGGGGGGTTCAAAGTTGGCACCTATTTGTGTGATAAGGGAATGGTTTTCCACATTTTCCAAGAAGAAACCGAAGGGGGGGGAGAGTTGGTTGCTGTGTAGAATCGGAGTGAAAAAAAAAAAAAAGGGAAACCAACATTAAAAGCTCAGGTGAAAAACAGAAAAAGGGAAAGTAGGGGGAGTTAAAAAAGCAAAAGGACATTCAGGGCCAATCGTCAAGGGTGGGTGGGTGAATCGGTATTTGGGGGACCTAAATAAAAAGCCGAATTGGATAAAAAGGGGGAAAAGCCGGAAAAGAAGGGGGATTCGGTGGGAAGGGGAGGCAGGGGGAATAGGTCA
>Ga0179593_1453035_pt1 | contig 12366 bp, 12 predicted proteins | sample CZODoug2_1_08_16_FD_185931 | JGI IMG/M metagenome (GOLD analysis project Ga0179593, IMG submission 185931) | Vadose zone soil fungal communities from Angelo Coast Range Reserve, California, USA - CZODoug2_1_08_16fungal (PacBio error correction) | ecosystem: Environmental > Terrestrial > Soil >...
GGGAGGGCCAGCCGGCCTAGGACTCGTGACTTCATCGGGCGTCGGAAGGGGGGGGGGGTGAAGTGGGGTGTCGGGTCAGAGGAACCTCCAGCTCGAACTGGGAGAGAGGAGTAGCTAAGGGGGGGTACGAGACCTGCGAAGTGAGAACCGATAAAAAGAAAAATAATTCAAGACGGAGGACGAGGGATGTAAAACGGCCATAACGATTGGAGGGCATGGGGGGAGCACTTCTCGTGGGAGAAGAAGAACGATGACATCACTCTAATATTGAGAGTTCGCGTTGATTCGGTTGCGCCGGCCGAGATACCCTCTTTTGGAAAAGAGCAACGGGGTTCCAAGTCACCTTTCAAAAAACGGCGAAAGAAGAGGATCGGGGAGTCTGGAAAACAGGAAACAGAGGGCGTGACGCCGATCTTAGGAAGTATGGCGGCACTATCTTTCGGGAAGGAAAAGCTCATAGGTCGTACACCTGTGATCCCGGGGGCGGCAGGGTCGCGCCGAGCGCAAAAGCTGCTTTGCTGAATCAGGAGGTCTTGCATGCGGGCTCAGGTGTGTGGGGGCTGCCGGTTGGGGGAGGAGGGAGAGAAAGTTTTTCTTTTAACTCCGGCCGAGGGATGCGCTTAGGTATCAAAGATAATGAAAATAGGTAAATCCGGCTATGGGTAAAGGGAGCACGACTAAAGGAGACCAGGAATCTCTGACGAACCGTTGGGGAAACAGTGGTATATAGGAGAGGGTATAAAAAAAGGAGGCGAATTTTTTCAAACTGCTTCTGAGTAGTGGGGGCTGGATGCCGTGGATCGGGGGGGACTGGGTTTTACAATTAATTGTGGGTGGTGGGGGGTTCTATTCAGAAGATCACGAGCAGCGATTTGATGGACAGTTTGAGCAGGATGTAAAACCTTATTGGCGAGCAGGAATGAAACGACTGGGGGGGTCAGCGCGGACATTCGGGGGAAACTAAAAAACAGCGGCGCCGACGATGAAAAGTGTCGGGCCGCCGCTCTGGGGGGATTTGAGTCTCTGCGGGCGGTGTTTGACGGGACAGCAAAAGCCTCTGCTGGAAGAATCCTAGGAAGAAGGATCGGAGGTTCCAGATCCTTGGCAAGCTGGGGGAGACTGCCCCGGATCCAATGTCTGCGGTGAACGAGGTATAAGACGCCGTTATAAACCAGGGCGGAGGATAGAATTACTTAAAAAAAGCAGGGAAAAAACATGTCCTAAATTAATCTGCCACCGTAGATCAAGGAGGACTCCTGGGTTGCGTTGCGGGGAGTAGACAGCTCCGACAAAGAAAAAAGATGATATTAGTCATCCGAACCGTAGGGGCTAGCATCACCGGGAGATGAGCGATACGAAAAAAGGACGTCACCCGTAGATACTCAATTCCGATAGGGTGCGGAGAAAGATCCATAGAAGAACTAGGAAAGAAGCAGGTTCTGTGTGAGGGAGACCGGTGCTTTCTGTCTCTTAGAAAAGACAGAAAGTTGAGTCACGTAAACTGCTCCTATCGGCACTTGACGGGAAGAAACACCGCAGAGTAGGTGGAGGGCGAACGCAGATCAGGTAATCGAATAAAGATCATGTCTTCTTACCAGAAGAAAGAAAGTTTGAGGAGGGAACTCTTGAATGGGTTGGGGTGATCAGATATAAAAAAAAAAAAAAAAAAAAAAAAAAAAAAAAAAAAAAAAAGAAAAAAAAAAAAAGGAGAAAAAAAAAAGAAAAAAAAAGGAAAGAAAAAAAAAAAAAAGAAATAGGTGAAAGAAAAAAGCAAAAAAAAGAAAAAAAAAGCGCTCTCTCTCTCCGGTCTACTCACTTAGGTCCGGGAGCAAAGTCCCTTTTGGACGAACAAAGACGACATTCTGCGGGTCTAGCATAAACTTCTCGACTCTTGCGGCGGACCTATAGTGAACCTTTCTCCTTCAGAAATCAGCAGAAGTCGCGCTGTATTTGACCACCATCCATTTTCCCGTGAGCGCAAGCCTTGAGGAGGAGGGAGCGTTGAAGGGTACAAGCCATCAAAAAAAGCGCGTTTCCAACAAAAAGGTCCATGACCAGGGGTCTTGAGGTCCAGGACACCGCCAGTCATTGGGGAAACGGGATCGTGTTAACGACATTAGGTCTCCTCAATCCTGTGTGGGGGGGTTGAGGTTTCGAAAGGAGTGGGTATTTTCTGGGGAATCCCAGAGGAGCATTTGGGGGGGGGGCAGGGGTTGTAAAAGATGGAAAATGTGACCGAGACCAGGGCGAGGGAGGGTAGAATAAACGTTGTAGGAAGGTCGACGGCGATTACACTGGGGGGGGAGGAGGAAGGGTCAGTATTATTTAGAGGGGAGGGTCGGCATACTTCCACATCCCCCTCGCATCTGAGAGGAGAGAGTACCAGAAGAAAAATCTGGAAGAGGAAAGAGAAAGTGCCCGTCGGTCATTGCGGGTACGGGAACGTCCCCAAGCTAAAACAACGGGATGGGGGTGCTTGGAAGGTTAAGGGAGTATCGAAGACCAATCAAAAGCTGGAGTGTTCTATTCCCTGGAGAGGGGAATCTTACACGGTAAGCGGGTGAATGCGCGGGAAGAAGCTTTACGAAGCATCTTATTAGGTAGGAAATAGTGTGCATGGGGAGGCCGGTCTCTGAAGTAGGGAGGGGCTCGAACCATTGTCATCCAAGTAGGGAGTCGCCGACGAAAAAGGGGCAGAGAGATGCTGCTCGTAGTCTTAGAAAGGGGAAAGGAGGTTTTAAAAAAAAGGTCAATGAAAAGAAAGGGCCGGCCGGGTACGGGGGGAAAGGGGGGAAGGCTATTTTGAAAGTCACACGGGGCGGGAAACGAAGCGAAATCTTATGTCGGCGTACCGTGAAGGGAAGACTCTAGACAACGGGAGGAACAAAGTAGGGAGAAAAAATAAAGGTAAGTCTATGATTAGGGAACACTTTAAAAACCGAACTTCGAACATAGTGTCCAAGGGAAAGAAGAGTATCCTTGCCGACGCGTGAGACCCAGAATGTTTCCTTTGTCGGAATGGAGGAAGAGAAAGAAGAGGGAACCCCGAATTAGATGAAAAGAGTCAACACAACGATGAATAGAAGAGTCCAAATAATACCTCGTTACCCGGATTCATCAGGAAGGAACACCAATAAGAGGGAGGGAGGGAAACCGAAGGAAAGAAAAAAGGAGGAGGAATCGGTTGGAACTTTAACGAATTAGGGGAAGGGGAATTTTTACCATGAGACAGGAAAAAAACGTTCGCACATCGCGACGCTACACCGGAATTCGGAGGTCTACTCAGTGGGATAAAGGCGGACAGGCTCGAAAAAAAGATCGAGAAAGCAAGGCAAAAGAAAGGGATGGGAGAAGACCAACCCCGCGGTTGCCGAACAGCACAGCAACACCAAGGGACTCCCCAAGGCTAAGAGGCTCAGTAAAGATGAAGTTGACAAAAAAAAAGTGGGTAAAATAGAACGAAGGCTACGTCAGCATGACGCAACAGCTTCTACTGCGGTAGAGGGAAAAAAGGACAGAAGCATCAGGCCGGAGCTGAAAAGGGCCCGCGACTCTCGACCTCGCTACCTTCAACGGCAGACAAAAAGTAAGGTACCGCCGAAAGGCCGCAGTAACACAGAACTCCCAGGGCCCACCGCCTTGACAGGGAGGTTACGCGAGAGGACTGATCCGACTGATCAGGGGAAGGCTGCACAGACAAAAGGCGATCATCCCAGAAAAAAAATTGGAAGTCTGGGGGGGAGCTGGAAAAAAGGAACCAAAATCCCGAGGCAAAAGAATAGAAGCCATTTGTCGTCGGAGCGAGGATGACCTGTCGTCTCAAGAAGGGAGGAAAGAAGGGGACCGACTAGGCCGCAAAGGAGGTTCTAACGCAGGCATAAAAAACGAAAACGAAAAAACAGCCTCCTGAGCCACCAGAAGTCTCGAGCAGGCACATTCGAGGGCGAAACCGGGTAGTCCCAGGCACTGGATCCTCGTCTCAAACCAACAACCCAATGATGCCCATTAAAGAAAAGCGCAAAAGAAGGTGCAGACAAAATTAAAACCAATGATTGATTAGAAAGTCATGTAAGAAAAAGGAAAACAAACGGACGCGCCATTGGCGTGTCGCCCAACAGAAACGCTCCCCGCCCTTGGGGAAGGGCCGCGCAGAGGATGTTTTTTGAGGGCAAAGCAAAAAAAAGTCGAAGCCGCACACTCCGAGTATTCGTAACCTGAAAGGGGGGTCAGGAGGTACGCCTGGCCTTCGCGATGATGGAGAGGAGGGGACAAGGGAAGGATATGGCGCTGAATAAGAAAGGAGTCTGCTGGGAAAAAAAAGAAAGCCGTCGTTCGCCAGGTCCTGGGGAGGCCAAGGCTTCGCTCGGTGAACTATAGGGGGAGGGAGAGTTAGCCCCGGCAGAGAGTGTCCGCGATCCCAACCACCTTCCCCGGGGCCCTCGACTTCCTTGGCCGGGAGCGTCGCCGGCGGACGTCGAGAGGCAGGAAGGGGAAGGAGGCCTCAAGACAAGAAGACCGCTGTTCGTAAAAGGAGGGGAGAAAAAGCGCGCTGCGCAAGTGGAAGATGAACCAGCGCCCCGAGGAACCTGCCGACTCCAAACGGCGGGATCAAAGCCAGACTGGTCAGAAACCAGCAGGTTCTCTCGGGGAGCAAAGGAAAAAGAGGCCTCGAGATCCACGAGTGGACTCTGCGGCGTGGATCGAGACCAAAACGAAGCTGCGCCAGCGGGCATAAACGACAGACCGCACCTAGGAAGGGGAAATACGCGTGTGGAGAGGAAGATTCATAGCAAAGTTTTTGCAGTCCGTGGATAACTAAAAAAACTGAAAGCGCGCCGAAAATCCCGTCCGCAGCCATTGTCATGAAGCAGGGGAACCGCGCAAAAAACCAACGATAAGGAACCGGCTCCGCGTCAAGTCAGAAGGGGGAGGGGGCTGGAGAAGCGAGCCCAGAAAAAATAAGACCAGGCTGTGCGAGCACCAAAAGGGGACGTCGACGGCCGGTACAAGGAAAAAAGCAGGACCGCGTCACGAAGCAAAAAAGGGTGAACAAAAAGAAAAAAACAAACCAAAAGATCAACGGGGAAAAACTAAACCCATCGAAAGAATGTAGGTCACCGTTTGCCTCTAGGAGGGAGAAAAAAAGCAACGCGCCCAGGCGCCCCGCCGAAAAAAAAAAACAAACGTCCGGAAACCTAAATGTAAGAAGACCGAAGCGATATACAACGGAAAAGAACACCCGGTGGGTTATTCAAGAGGATGACCAGTTCTCCTCCATCCGCTTCACCAGAAAGTCAAATGGCCGGAGCTTTGAAGAGCAAGACGGACAAAACCTTGGAACAAAACGGGTCACACTTAGGAGGGAACAAACAAGAACAACGTAACTACCATCAACCACACAAGGGGAGCCAGAGTATTACCAAGAAGATAAGCACCGGGAGCGGGGGGGAGGTTGGTTCTCGACACGGAACAAACAACTTCATCCTGAACAGTGGACTCAACAAAAAAGGGGGGGAAGTGAGAAACGAGAAAACAGCCTCGCACGAGTGAGGAGGGGACTTACAAAAAAGAAAGAATCGTGAGGCGGCGGTCAGGCAAACGCCGGGAAGGCATCTCGTCAAACCGCGGGGTAGACCTCTTCAACTAGAGAAGGAAATACGGGGACACTAATCTCTGGAAGTCATCGGCTGCTGATCACTGCAACTAAAAAGAAACCGCAACAGGCGACAAAGATTTACAAGGAAAAGAAAAAGTGCTCGGCCGAGTGAACGGTAATCAGGTAAGAAATTAGGAACGACGCACGGTCGGAAACGAAAAAAAGACGCTACGCAGTCTACATAGAGGAGTAAATCTTAGTGGGAGGTAATCGAGGATACCCGACAATTCCAACTCATGAAAACCCAAGGGAAGAAACTAGTCCTACGCGTTTCAACAGACATAGAAAGAAAAAGAACAAGAAAAGAGAGGGGGAGGGGCCAGTGGGCGGTGCTCGATGCATGGCGGTCTGAATTTGTGTCGGGAATCGGACTGGCACCTCCACGACATCGAAAGAAGATGCGAGAATGCTTAGGAGAGTAGGTCAGATACAACTAAAGAAAGAAAAAGGTAAATGCCAAAATTGACCCGGGGGAGGTAAAAAAAAAGGGTGAGATCATGTCATCCGAGGGGGGGAATTGGGGAGTAACGGCGCTGGCCGGACATACCAGAATGCTTGAAAGATTTCCAGGAAAAGTGGATCCTCGATACCCATTGAAGAAGCACGTCGATCTAATTGCCGAATGTGTGGATAAAAAAAAAAAATTCCAATACTGTCTCAGGCTTAGCGCGTAGCCATGAACGGGAGGGAAGCCATCTTGAGAAGGGAATCTTCAGGGATGGGGGGGCCAGGGAAACCTCTCATCAGTAGAAACCGTTCCGCGCGAGTGACTACAAAACTCTTGGAGGAAAAAAAAGGGCAGGAGTAGGAAAAAGCTCCGGGGGTGTGTTTTGCTGCCTAAGGAGGTTGGGCAGGTTCGTCGGGGGGGGACCTTGGGGGGGGGACGATGAGCTCAGTATAAGAGTGTGCAGTGGGAACAGATAACCGGCGGCGAAGTACCTCGAGAAAAAGGTGTAGGCAGGGGGTTAGCAACTGGGGGGGTTAACTGCCATACCGCAGGACGGGTCCCTTCTCTGGGCTGGAAGCTTTAGTGCTCTGGGTGGTGCGACGCTGAGAAAAGGGCCAGCATCGTCAAAAGGACCTCCTAGGTGCCTTTTTTAACATTCTGGACACAAGGAGTCGGGCTGGGTACGCGGGTCAGCGCGACCAAAAGTAAGAAAAAAAGAAGGGACTTCACGACTACTCCGGAAAATGGGGGCATTGAATAAAAGCGCTTCTGAGGAGTCTCGATCTTTATAACTCACTACGGGGGCTTAAAAAGCATTCATCGAGGAGTCGGATAGGTGTGCAAGCCTGGTCTCAGCCCGACAGATGAAAAGGGAGGATTTTAGAGAGGAAGTTCTGACAAGAGGAAGGAAAAAAGGCCGAAAATGTGGAATGGACATGCCTTAATATCCCAAACCCCTGAAATGCATGTCGGAGAGCACACATCGAAAACCGGAAGAGGCAGGTAGTCAGGGGTAGCTAGGACTCCAACAGCGGCATCATCACCTCGGGAAATCAAAAGAGGCAAGAATGAGTAAAAAAGTTCATAAGAAGGTCAGATGTTTTGGGGAAGACTTACAAGACCAGAAAAGGGGGGCGTCTAGCAAGGGATTAAGGAGATGGTGCAATTACGAACTATGGACTCAGAAAGCTCGGACCATTACGCAAGCCTGGAGAAAGATAGGCCAACGGGAACGAAAAACCCAACGAAAAGAGTGGGGCAGACGATCATTCGATCGACCTCCGAGGCTAAACATAAGGGAGGAAGAAACGAAAGGGTGATTCTTGTCCCAGAGTGGGGGTGTGAGAAGAAAAAACGGGGGTCCTGACGAACTCTCATCAGAAAAATTAAGAGCGAGCCGAAATCAAAAAGGCATCTGACAACAAACTCAATAGTGTGGAGAAAACCTGCTAGCAATTATAGGCCGATCATCCCATTAAGAATACACATAGCCCGAGACGAAGGCCACGCGAATACCCATTCCCTTTTCAGGAAAGGGAAAGCAGGACAGATGGGATGTACGTCAGCTCTGTAGGAGTGGTCGGCCATCACTAAGTTCGATAGGAAAGGACCACAATGCATGAAGGATTTCCAGTAGGAGGCCGCACCGGCACGGAGAGTTGCCAGGCCCGTTTGGGGGTGGGAGACTTGGTTTTACGGGATGATAATACCGGGGGGGTTCGTGAGAGAACCGGCAGGGTTGTGGGGCGCGGGCTTAAAAAAGCCGGAGCCTCATTGTTACGCTTTTTTTGAAAGGCGGCTCACGGGCGAGCTGGAGAATCCCGGTGGAACTCGATACGGAAGGGCTTCCGTCGTTCCGGGGATCTTGACGGGATGGAGAGGGTAGTGGTTGGGTTGAAACACCGATGAACTCCCGGGCCTTCCCCGGGGACTAGAATCTTGCAGCCGTAGGAAAGACTAAGAGGAGAGCTCCTTAAAGAGCAAGGAGAGCATCGAAACTTCTCGTTCTGCCACGCTCTCCATCAGTCAAGCAAGAGGGTGTGGGGAGTCAGAGAGGGCAAACGGTGAGTAGAGTGCCCAATCCAGCAGCTTCAGGTGGACAAAAAAGTGCTAATGATCTGTGAAAGTGACAGCACGGGGGTGACTTATTTGGCGCTGGTGGGAACGGTGGAGGGAAGAGGGACCTTAAAATTGATCCAGACTGGAATGGATGAAACAGGTCTATGCTGCGAGCTGTTGAAGCAGGTTACCACGTACTAAGTAGGAAGTTCGCATAAGTTGCCCTCGACGGACAGTGCTCGGCTATTTCCATGAATGATCGGGCATAATATCTCATTATTGTTGAAAAAGGGGAAAAAAAAGGCACTAGGAAAATCTGCGAGGGACTCGAAGAGGTCAACTTGTGAGCGGCTTTGGAAAGTGACCGGCAAGGGGCGCCGGGGAAACTTCATTGCCGCAGGGCTGGCTAGCGGTGAGAGACGAGGACATACAAACACTGGGACACCCGAGGTAAGTAAGGAGAAGAAGTAGCTTCGAGAGGGCAACTACGCTCAAGTAACAACGAATGCCAATGTCAATTGACCCAGGGAACAGCGATCGCAGGCGTTTTAAAGCCAGGGCTGGGGGAATCAAGGGGGGGTCCTAAACTGGGCTATTCCTAGAGGGACGAAAGGATGCAGGGATTATAGCAAAACAAAAAAAAGGAGGATAGAGAGAAGATTAGAGATTCACAAATGAGTACTCTGGGAGGGAAAAAACTGTGAGAGGGAAGGTCAAATCCTCCTTGAACCAGAACATAATTAAGCCGGAGAGCACTCCTTTCTACCTGCAATTAAATAGAGGGAGAATGACGTTGAGGGAGGGGGGGGGACATTGACTGGTTGGATTAGAAGTCGCAAGAGACTGAGAATGGTTGAGGCTCCTTCTGAAGGGAGGGGGCTAACAACGGTATACGGAGTAAAAAGAAGGGAGCTCCCAATCCTCTATCATCAGCAAACCAAGAAAGAAGAGTTTTCACTGCAGGAAACTCTTCCTAGCCTCGGAGAAAAGACCAACAATCCAGAGTGAAAAAGAGCAAGAGCTTTACTAGTGAAGTGGAAAATGTGAGGGGAAAAAGAGAATTATCGCTACGAGCAGCATGAGAAAACCATGAAGAACGAAAGATGACTAATCTCTGGAAAGGAAAAAAGATGGAACAACTGGAAAGATACGAGAAATAGAGAGCCTAAGGGAAAGAAAAAAACGTCCTACGCACGACTTGAGGACAGAAACCAGCTGGAGTCAAGGCAAAGACAGGACCACACAGGTAAGTAGGCCTGACAAGGAATCAAGCCCGGATCAATGCGGGATTGGTTAGCGAAAAAGCTAAACTCAGCGGGCCTTCCCCTGACCTTGCTTTGGGATAGAGGGAGAAGCATTGAAGCCGGAAAAGAACAAGAGGGCTGCGAGAATAAAACGGATGTCCGAAAGGGAAAAAAGGTTAAACAAGGCATCCTACAGAAGGAATCTCATAGGGAGAAGACACCTTATTGACTAACTGGGTGGGGGGGGGGGGAAGAAAAGAAAGAAGGACACCACCTAAATACAGCCTAACGTACCGGAAAAAAAAGAAAAAAGGTATACTAAGAACGGAAAAGGGAGCAAAGGGGCGGGAGCTCTCCGGAGCCATCTGTATCGAAAGAAGAAATGCAGAAAAAGTCGAAAGGAGGGGATCATCAACCCATCAACAATCCTGCAAATAGGAAAAGATTTAAAAGAAAAACCATGGAAGAAAAACTTCCTAACCAAACGGGCAGCCTCGTGAGGAAGCAGACGTCCCTAATGACTTGCACAGGTTGTCTGAAGCAAGCGCAGCTGATGTGGGGGGGAGAAGGGACAAGCAACGTCGGAATCCGAACAGAAAGATTGAAGGAGGAGGGGCTAGAACCTGGAATGGGGGGGAACGCTTACGCTGGCCTTCGGATTTAAGAGGGGAGGGCCCTTACCGGAAGGGAAACTCTAGGGAAGAAGACTGCCGTCATGAGGGTCAGACTCCTCCAGAAGTATTTGGGAAACACAAGGGCTGTATCAAAACACTGCTCGAACGCGGTGACGGAGAGCGGCCCAGCCGCCCCGGAAGATTGTCTAGGAAAACCCCCGAGGGCCTCCTCAAAGAAGTATCGTGGAAAAGAAGCGATTAATTAAAGCCAGGGGGGCTTCGAGGGGAAAGTAATGCGCGGGAATTACGAAGATTCATGTTGAGAAGGGGAAGAAAGCTCAGGAAGAGGGCTGGCAGCAAAAGGTTGCTGCATAGAAAAAGCGGCCACGACCGGGGAGGACTGCAGATAGCACCTTCTTTAGAAGAAATAATTCTATGGGAATGGAGTCAACCAGTCGGACGGATGTCTAGTCACTTGGGGGGGGGAGTCAGTCGGCGACTCCCGATAAGAGCCTCTGTGAGCTCCGGAGAGTGTCGCGAACCCTCAGAACAAGGAGCCCGAGGGAAAAAAAAAAAAACCCCACCAAACAACAACCCAAAAACAAACACACCAACCAACCAAAAAACCCACACCCCAAACCCCCCCGCCCCAAAACAGAACCCCCCATCCCAAACCCAAAAAAGCCCCCCCCCCCCCCACCCAACACCAACCCCAAAAACCAAACAAACCACACCCCCAACCCCCCACCCCCCGCCCAACCCCCCCCCCCCCCCCCCCCCCCCCCCCCCAAACAAAAAAAAAACCGCAACCCCAACCCACGCCCCCAAACAAAAACGCCCCCCCCCCCACCCGCCCCCGCCCCCAAACACCACAACCAAACCCCGCAACCCCCCCCCCCCAAAAAAAACACCGCACCCCCCCCCCCAAGACAACCCCCACCAAAAACCCCAATCCATCAAAAAAACCCCCCCCAACCCCCCCCCCCCCCCCCCCAAAAAGAAAACATAAACACCCACCAACCAACCAACCCCAACAAACCCACCGCACAGGACCACCCCCCCCACCCCCCCCCCGCCCCCAAAAGAACAAAACAACCAAACACCCCCCAAACACCCCACCCAGGGTATCTTCATTCTGCCTGAAAAAGAAAACACTACCTGAGAAGTCTAAACGGTGGTTTTTCGATTCATCTTCAAAACGTTCATGGGTTAGAGGCCTCAAAGGTTATGGGCACCGTCAGTGGGAGACTCAAGACTACTCTGCTCAACGTTAAATCCCTTTTCATAAAATTCCTGGCCAGGAGAAAGAGTGACAAAAATGACCGAACCGGGAGGACGGCTCCGCTCACAGAGGCGGCCTGTTGCGTTGCGGGGGAAGGACTTTCAAGAAAAGCCGCCGCGTGCTAAAATTACACTACTTGAGAAGAAAAGGCTTGGTAGTAAAGCTTGAAGGGTCGAAGGACCTCGTCCCCGACAAGAATCAAGTGTGGGGAATCCGCCTGATCCCGGACAAGCAGATCTTCCTCCATCGCATGGTTCCAAAGGGTGGATGGAAGTCGCGCCACAGAGCCCGGAAACAGGCCGCCCACAAGGCTGCCGGGAACTGAGAAGGAGGGACAAGCCTTCATACAAAAAGGACGACGCCAAGTGTTCCATCTGATTCCTTGGGCGCCGCAGGAAGACGAGCACGCCCCGGGATCAACATCCTTCATACTCGCCGACAAGGACCGAAAGAACAAGGAAAAAGGGGCGGCCAAAAGACCCGGCACAACTCAGTGGTGGCAGCAGCACCAAACCGGGCACCAGATAGGTCAAGACAAATTTATCACCGGTCCAGTCGGAGGGTTCAGGACCGGATCCCGGGAGCCAACGCAGGACCAAAAAGTTTAACTCCTCGGAGAGGAGGTAAAGAAAGGAAAGGAATTCAGGACATGCTCGCGTCAAGAACCTGGAAAAGGGAGACATACTACTAAGTCTGGCGTCCAGGATAAAGTGCAGTGCTGATGGGATGCCAAGGGAGAGCCGGGCCGTAAAACAAGAGGTATCGACGCGCGACTGAAGATTACAAGGAATGAAAGAAACAATGAAAAGAGGCTTATGGACGGAAAAGGAAAGGATAAACCCTACAAGGCTACAAAGCGTGCTGGGCCTGCAGAACATCTTTCGAGAATCAGGGAAGGAGTACATCCTTGACTGAAGAAAAGGGACGAGTTCGCTTAGAATCTGGAGGACCGACATCCTCCCTACGAGGTCTAAGCTGTCTGAAGCTTGTGTGACAACAGGAGAAAAATAAACCCAAAAAAAGGGGGCTCACCATTAGACTCAAGCACGAGAAGCTAGTCTCCA
>Ga0179593_1604157_pt1 | contig 12366 bp, 11 predicted proteins | sample CZODoug2_1_08_16_FD_185931 | JGI IMG/M metagenome (GOLD analysis project Ga0179593, IMG submission 185931) | Vadose zone soil fungal communities from Angelo Coast Range Reserve, California, USA - CZODoug2_1_08_16fungal (PacBio error correction) | ecosystem: Environmental > Terrestrial > Soil >...
ATTTGTATGTCGTTCGCACTCCCAAGAGCAGAGTCGTAAACTGGAGCCTCCCAACAAGGGGGGAGAGGAGCTAACTCAGAACTCGGTACTGGCTCAAGTAGAGAATGGGGAAACTTCTTGTATCTCATTAAAGTCGGAAAATTAAGCTAACCTCAGATGCAGACCGAATGATGGGAGCTCGTGGGGCTTGAGACGAAGGCGTATGCTACCCGACCCTGGGGGAGGAATATAAAGGAATTGACTGAGTGGCCCGTCATTCCACGCCAGGCGTCTGAGTTCTTCAAAAAAAAAAGGGGCCTGCGGGGGAAGTAGAAGAGGCTTCCGGGGTAAAACAGAAAAAAAGAAGCGGGGATTTTGGCGGGAACGCTGAAAGAAAAGTGTAGTACAAGAAGTTTTCAAGGGAAAAATGGAGGGAATGAAGGTAAGAAGCAAATTGAAACTTTAATCAATTCTTTGGGACGTTCAAAAAAGACTTTGTGGACTTTGATAAAAGAAAAGAGGACTAGAACGAAGTTTCTAGTATCGTGGGAAAAAAAAGAAAAAAACGGACTGCCCGATTTAAAGAGGAGGTTGGTGGACTTCCTTAATCAAAAAAAACCTGTTTGAGGATTCAGGGGAAAACAATTTATTGGAGTTAAGGAGAGTTCTTGCCCATCAAGCGAGGAATTCCAGGGGAAACTAAAAAGACCTCGAAGCTTAGAGAAGTCTGACGGAGTAGAGATTCTCCCACGTAGGTGCACACCCCCCAAAGTCTTAGGAGGGGACTTCGGCGAAGGGGGTTCTCAATGGTACTCCCTAGGTCGGGAGGAAAATTGGCGCAGAAAAAGGAAGGGAATGAGGAAAAGGGATAGAAGAAATTTTTTGGGAAAAATCGTCCCCCGGGTTTTGGGTTGAAGGAAAAACCTTAGGTCCAGTTAAGGCACCGGCGCGCACAAAAAATAAGGATCTGTCGTCTGGCCGCAGGAAAATCCAAAAAATTAAATGGGGGGACGGGGAAAAAGGAACGAAAATGCCGGGAAAAAAAAAAGGAAGGGACAGGAAGGGGATGCAAGGGGGACGTGGCCTGAAAGTTTTCCCCGATGGGCCCCAGAAAGGTTCGGGCCGTCGGAATTCGGGGCAAGAAAGGGACAAGAGTCATTGGGACATTTAGATAAAACCATTTTCGGGAAAAGTCAATGGGAATTTAGCCAGATTCCGGCCTGAGTTCAATTGTGATCCGGCGGGTAGTGCGAGAAACTGAAAAGGCTGTGGGTCCTGAAACGGGGGAGGACGGGCGTCTCACCACGAGCTGAAAAGCGGGGGGGGGGGGTGGAATTCAGAAAATTTATCCCTTGTAATTCTCGAAGACACCAAAGCATTCTGATGGGGAAAAAATCAGGCCTTCGGTTTCTAGCTCGGAAGTTAAAATAACCTGATGGTTTAAACTCAAAAGACAGGGCTCTGAGATCGGGAGCCTCGACTGCTATCAGGGTCCCCTCTAGAAGGTAGGAACGCGTAGCTACAAAAAAGGCAGCGGCTATGCGCGTGAAAGTCAGAAGGGAAGCGGAAAAAGGGTGAAAAAGAGAAATTGCTCTAGAGGTCAATAAATGTGGGGGGGGGAGAGGGGAGGCTGAATCGGAAGATGAAGGGGATTTTACTCTTATTAGGGGGTAAAAAAACTTGAGGGACACAAAATCCTTGGAACTTATGTGGTGCTAAAAATCAGGCTAAAAGGCGGAGGATCTGTGAATTACAGCCTCATACTGGGGTTCAGGGTTCGCAACGCTGATTACCCCAAGGAAAGCTGGTACCTAGTTTTGCCAGACCGCAGAACTACGGGAAGGACTAGGGGATTTGACTGGGGGGGAGTACGAAAGAAACGCTGGATTGCTCAGTTTCGAAAGGGTTATGCTTGAGGAATCAAGGCCTTAGGCGGTAAGACAAAACAAGCCAAAAGAGTTATACCGATTACCCGCCTCCCTAGGGGGTTATCTGGGGAGCTACCCTTAAGTTGCGGGGTCGGTTTCTGGCCTTGACCTGGCTCCTGGCGTCCAGGAATGGGGCGTGGGGGGGGGGGCCACAGTATGCTTTGGGAAGATAAAAAGAATAAGGAATCCGGGTACAGGTACTCAGGTCCGGTTATGAGACTCGATCGGCGGGCTTTTGAATTAAGAAAACTCCCGACTCCGTTCCATTCAATCCATTGGGTAGGGAGCTTGACAAAAGAAATACTAGGTAAAGAAAATAGTTGATTCGAGGGAATACATGTAGGGAACTGTAAATCTTAAAGAAAAAAATTCAAGGCTGACCTATTAAGTCAAGTCATGAAGAATAAAAGGAAAAAAAAGTCCCGTCTCCGAAAAAACTTCAAAGAGCTAAAAAACCCTTTCTGAAAAGAAGAAGGAGGACCTCCAGTCCAGAGCCGGGGGGGTTTTAAGAGTTTACGTCGATACCAAGCGGTCAAGAGTCTTTTGGGATAAAAGGGGGGAAATCCAGGTTCGCCCCGGACCCTCTGCATAGCACAGGGGGAAAAGGGGAAACAACAGCTTAGAGGCTTACAGATCTGCCAGAGGAAACGTTCGATATCCGGGGGTGCTTAAGGAAAGACCGTTATTAAAACGTCTCAGGGCTCTACCAAACTGAAAGGGGGGGGAGTCGTAGCTACGCCGGTGGTGGCGTGGACAACAAAGCGGGGTGGGGGGGGGGGGGGGGGGGGGGGGGGGGGGGGGTGTGTTGGGGGGCTGGCACGGTGTGGGGGGGGGGGGGGGGGGGGGGGGGTGGGTGGGGAGAAAAGGGGTTCGGGGTGGGGGTGGGGGGGGGGGGGTGGGGGGTCGAGGTGGGGGGGTTGGTGTGTGGGGGGGGGGGGGGTGGGAAGGGGTGGGGCAGGGTGTGGGGGCTGGGGGGCTGGGGGGGGGGGGGGGAAGTTGTGAGGGTGAGGATTGTAACGTGGAGGTAAAAGACTCTGAGTTCATAACATTCCCATAGGCCAATGAGAAGAGTCTCCCGGGGGTCCATTTCGAGCATGGTAGCTTCGATTATATGGAAGCCGTGGAAAATAGGGGATAAGACTAAACTGTCACCGTCTAAAAAAAAAAAAGGGCAGTCCAAAGTTTCTCGTAAAAAACTGAAATCACGGATATCACGAGGTTGCGGGGATCTGGTTAGACCAACGCTGCCCAGGGGGGCGGCCCTGGAGGGAGGCCGCATGGAAAGGGGGGCCGGTGGTCGGGTTAGGTCGAGGAAAAAAGGCGCATTAGAAATTCGGGGAGGGGTTGTTTTGTGCTGGGTCCCCTAGGGAAAAGAAACACTGATTGATAAGAAAGTCTTAGCATCTTCCAAAACTATCGCGTCCATCTGGGGGGAAGTTGGAAGGAGTCAGAAGGGGGGGTCAGGATTTACGGGGGTATTTCACGGGGGGGACTCCTTCGCAGAGCCAAAAGAGGACTAACCGATACGGGGACCCCGGGTCTGGAAGATTCAAGAGCCGGGGTGGTTTCGATCTTTTTGAGGGGGGGGTAAGGCACTCACTTGGACAAGGGACTCTTTGGTTCCGGTTTTTAAATCTAAGGGGGTGGGAGAACAATCCGGACAACGCTTCGATAAAAAGTATTTTACCAACCAAGGCTAGGGGCCAGGCGTGAGGAACGCGCGTCAACACTGCTCCACCAATGTAGTGGGGGAAACAAGGAAAAGTCGGGCGGCAATGACTCCAAGGGAAGGAAAAACTTAAAGGCTGGAAAAGGGCCCGACCCAGCGGGGAGTGGGTCAACGTACACCGAAGGACGCTTGCCATCTCTGGGATTGGGAGTGAGGTAGCCGGATTACGTCAAAAAGAAAAAAAGATCGGGGAAAGTCGCGGGTCTAGAAGAGATAGACGACCACGATTCCGAGGCTGGGGGGAAAAATGGAACCGGGGCATTCCTAAAAAAACATGTACCACACTCCTAATGGAACCGCAGGTTTCCTAAAAGGATTCAAGAACAAGATAATGAAGTTGAGAACGAGATACTATGAAAGGACGCCCGTCCTGCTACTTCGTTGGAGAGTTAGTTGAACCCTCTCAAAATGCTGGGTTTGTAACTAGCTTGGAGAGTGCCTATCTCGAGAAAGGGAAGGGAAAAAGGCCTCACACTCACCATGGGAAGCTCAAGGGGAGGCTCATCGGAAAGGAAACGGCTAAGGGGAAGAGGTAAGCTGCATAGGGGAAAAATGTACATCAATCGCCCAGGCCTAAACTTCAAAAAAAATCAACGAAAAAACCCCAGCGGCTGAATGGCGGCCACACGTTTCAAAAAGGGAAGATAGGTCGGGGGGGGGGGCAACATACTTAATCAGATTCAGACTAAGGTTAATCCAAAGGAAAGGGGGGCTCAAAAATATCATTTGAGGACTAAGAAACAATCATCATCGTAGTATAGGAAACCGGAATACAGAGATTCTGGGTACGTAGAAGTTGGACGTCCCGAGGGATGTCAGACTGTTGGTGACTGGATCCTACCAGTTGAGAAAAACAGGGTGTCCATGGACTAAGAAAAAATCAGAGGGGCCCATCCCAGCCTGTAAGAAAACAGCGTCCAAGAGGTCGGAGGGAAGGGGAGATAAGAAGGAAAGGCAAGTCTCTCAAAACAACGGAAAGTTAGGGAGATTTCACGGGAAAGGGGGTATTCACTCAAGCGGGGGGGAAAGGGGACGCGGCAAAGGTGGGGTTTAGGTCCGGCCGTGCGAAAAGGAAGCTGGAGGAGGGCCTCTTGGGAAGGGGGTTGGTAGTTCTGAGACAAACCGGGGGGTGTTATCAGCATGAAAAGAAGACTCGAGGGATGTCATGGGGTCTGACGAGCCGGGGGCAACCCGAATTCGTACAGATGGGAGTTTAGGAGTCCGAAAGTGGGCGACTCGAAAGCCGATTTGTAGATTGGGGACACAGGGACGGGGGGGAAGGCCGGGAGGTAAAGAATTCTTCGGTAGGGTTCATCGGGAGTTTAATGGGAAAAGTTCTTTATACATCAAGTTGGAAAAAAAGAGGGTCATGTGAATACAAGAAGTCCATGTTACGCGAAGGGCTTGGGACGCCGAAACCGATTCGAGAAAGTGAAAATTCCCAAGTTATGGACGAGAGCATGCGAAAAGAATTTAAACAAAGTGGGTTTGGGTCGAACGTTGGGCTATCGACGGGGGTGAAGTTGTGCGATCTAAAAAAAGTGGGCAGGGTCTGGATGCAAAGAGATCCAGGCACGGATTCGCAGGGTCGACGTCACAAAACTGGGCTGGGGAACCGCGGGCGACTGCGTAAAGGTTGAGGTCTCATAAACAGAATCGGGGAGGGGATTGAATAAGGGGGTTCAATGCAGGTCCCCCTTGGGGGGGGTTCTAGATCACCTTGGAAAGGACGCAGAGTCGATCAGGTCTATCAGAATTAGGTAGGGGGAGGGAAAGAGGGGGGCCAAAAAAAACAAAAGGAAATCCGCGGGTAAATCGGGCGCGGCGAGGGCCAATTTGACACATCGAGGGTCTGTTCCAGAGTCTAGGGGGGGATTAAATTGATGGCAAAAGGGCCTTCGAAAGATTTAGGGGTCCTGGTTCGGGGGGGAGGGTGGAGAGTTTTCCTAAAAAATTCTCATAAGACAAGAGTGAAGAAACGGGAAGGCTGACAAAAAGGAGGTCGTGGGAAAACAGCAATGGTTGGCTCGGGGGGGGTCGGTGTACCATGGAAATCGGGACCGTCGCCTGATCCCCAGCAGGAAGTCAACGGGCGAAAAGAGGAAATTGACTAACTACAGAGCGCAAAGTCTTTCCGGGACCGCGATACGAAGTCAGGAGTATGCAGATTCTGATCTGCGAATAGGGAAGGACCTAAAACTACCAAGGGATGCAGTGATTGGGGGCGGCGAGAAAATCGAATCAGGGAGTGAGGATCAACCTGCAAGAATGAAGCCTACAGGTCCTCGTCCAGAGGCCGGAAGGGAAGTGCTAGGTGGAAGGGAGTGGAGAAATTACCAGGTTGTGTCAAAGATCCCAGCGTGAAACGAGTCAGAAATGCCGATCCACCACTCGAAGAAAGTATAAGCGGGAACGGAGGGAAAGCTTCTGGACCATGAGGGGAAGGTCGAAAGAAAAAAAGTATCAAAAGAGATCGAATCAGGGAAAAGGAATGTGGCAAATTTAAACTTGTCGAAAAACGATGAGAATTAATAGGAACCATGGGGCAGAAACCCTTCAAGATCCCTTAAAAGTTCTAACAAAAACTGAAGAAAAGCTAAGTGAAAACCGAGTTCCTTCCAGGAACTCTTTCTCCGGGAGGGAATTCCATACCTTAGTTTACCGAAGTCGATACAAGGCTTGAAATTGTCTGGGGAATCCGAGGCTGCAGGAGACCACGCGGACGCAATATATTACCGATCAGGGGACAACAAAATAGATATAGAAAGAAGGGAGTGAGAGGGAAGGTCTCAGGACTCGGATAGTCCGAAGGGCTCGAGAGGAAACTTTCGGGATCTTAAAGACGCAGAAAGAACGGAAAGGGGTCAAAAAACGGTGTTTCTTGGAGGGCTTCTAAGAGAGCCAGGCTTGGGGCCTCAAAGAAATCTTCTCTTTCTTTTTAAATCCGAAGACTTGGTGTCGGAGGGAAGGACGTTGACGGGAAATGTCCGAGAGAGACAATTAAAGGGAGTTCTTCAGGTTCCAGAAAGCCATCCGACTTTTTCTAGTATTTTGTCCTTTTTGGATGAAGAAGATCCTAGGGCCAACTAGATGAGCGGGGGCCTATACAACTACATATCGAGTCTCGAGTCAGAAAAGTCAGATTCAATTAATTATCACGAAAACGGATCTTGTAAAAAAGTCTAAGTCCCGACCCTGGTTACAAGAAAATCGCAAGAGGGTGAGTTCAGCCTTCAAGAAGTAAGGACGAATTAGCCAATCAAAAGGGGACCGGTGGGCCCGCGAAAAATACAGCAGAAGGAATTGTGAAGTCAGGAAAAATCGAATAAATTACCTCAGGGATCATTCTGGGAGCGTCCCGAAGGAAAGGCCAGGGACCATGCATCCTGGAATAAGCAAAAAACTGGCATAAAAGGCATGTGCCTCGCGAGGACTACCGTCAAACCAGCATGCAGACTAGTATTTGGGGAGAATGGTAAAAATACTACAAGATATTGGGAAATGGGTGGGGGGGGGGATTAAGAGGTATTCACGCATAATTTCGTTACTCTCCGAGAGTCTCATGGGTATGGGGGGATTCAACCTCTCAGGGGCGACGCACCCCTGAGGGGGGGCTTGAATTCACTGAGGGGTCTAGCGAAATGTTAAAGGAAGAACGCAAAGTTGCCCAGGAAAAGGCGAGGAGCCCTTAAGGGCAATAAGAGAGGGTTACCTCTAGAACTTCATCATCAAGGAAGTGCGCTCCAGAGAGATGAAGAGACCTGCAAGTAACTTACGGTGTAGTTCACTCGACACGCCAGGCTGCTGGATAGAAGGGGCTGACCTACGGAGAAGTCTGTCTCGAGAAGGCTCTTGAAGGTTGCCTACAGAAACTCTGCGACAAGAAATCTTGAAAAAAAAATCCGGGGGGCGGGGGACTGAGCGTCGAAACAGGAACCTGAGCCCACCTCGGCTGCATAGTACTTAATTGGCGCTCCGAGGAAACGAACGTTCAAAAGAAAAAAAATGCTCAGGGGAAAGATAAGCCGAAACCAGTCCTTTCTACATTCAGGGGAAGAAGTTGAAATCGGGGGGGGGGATAGAGGACCTACATCATTCAGAACAGAACAAAACTTTTCGTACCAGGGGGAAAGGAAAAAAGAAGCTCCAAAGATCATCAACTTGGATGGGATGGCAGCTGGGGTCAAAAAACTGAGGTAAAATAAAAGATCTACTTTGCCATTTTTGTAAGGGGGGGAAGCATAAAGGAGGAAAGGAAATTCGTCGGGGGGGGACTGTCCCATGTAACGGACGCGTTTCAATTGTAATAAAGTACCGATTACGACTTGATCAGTCCTGGAAAAGTTGGAGTGGATCAAGGACTTTAGAATCCCAAAGCGGGAAATGGTTCCTTAAGGGCTACACTAGGAAGGGAGGAGGATCGAAATGGTCGTGTGGCTAGAGTTTGCCCAGCTGCATAGGAGGGGGTAATGGGGTCCTGATGAATCCACAAAAAAAAAGGGAAGGAATAATAAGCCCAGGGTTGGCCGAGGGATCAGCGGGAAGTGGGCAAAGCCTGTATGGGACATCGTAAAAGGGGAATTCAGGGAGAGGTCTCAGTGAAGAAAAAGACACACAAACGGTGAGCAAAGAGGAGAATACTGAAAGGGTCTTTAGAGAAAAATCCAAACGGAGAAGGAATTTGGAGAAGACAGGCGAAAGGATTCCCAAAACTTAAAAGATGAACCGTAAAGGGATTGTTGGAAAAGTGGGACTGCCGGACACCGGGTTGGGGGGTAATCAGGGCCACCAAAACGTAAAAGGGGGGAGATAAGGTGCTGACTATCCCAAACCAGATTCTAGTGGATTCAAGGATCCAGGGTTAAAAAGCCTGGGAAAAAACTGACTTAGGCCGGGAAAGTCAGATCCCGAATTCTAGCAGGCGGTGGTTGCGGGAAGGTTCCAGATCATTAGAAAAACCGAGGGTAAGGTTTTCAGAGGCGCAGTTAGCTCCCTCAGACCTCGGTCGTTGACTGTGTAGAAGGGTAAGGGCTTCCCCCTTGGTGTCCTGGTTAGAAAATCGTGGCAGTCAGTGTTGAAAAACTGCGGGAATTTCAACGTTTTACGTGGTCGGGTAAGGTCTTGGTTGTACTCGGGTTTGGATAGGGGTTGGACCAGTCTAGAGAGAGATGCTACAACGGGGGCTTCACCTGGTCTAGTCGGGGCAGCAGTTCCGGTCTGAAGGGGGTCTCCTATGGGGCGGACTTTGCGCGGAGAGATTTCTAGGGAACGTTTCTGGGGGCAAAAGGGGGAAGCCTAGACATTCTGGTTGCTGGCGGGACGGGTTCTCTCCTGAGTTTAGAGTCAATGCCACTATCGAAAAATGATGGGGGGAAAAGGGTACTCTGAGAGAGGGATAACCGAACTGTGGAGGGGAGAACCTGGATTGTCTCATGAGAAAACGAAGGTTTGAAAGGGGGGAAAGAAGGGTTCTGAGCCTGAACTCGGAGCAATAGGTTTGCGGGGAAGGTCTGGGGGAGAAAGGGTGCGAGGAATCAAAGAGGCGAAAAGGGTCTAGATGTGGGCAAGGCTTGGAAGAGGCCGAGGCGGGGATTTGCGCAGAGGAAACGTGCCGTGACAAGAAGCCTGGGGGGAAGTTGCAGAAAACACGCTTGGTACATGGCAACGGGGCCTGAGAGAAACTGAAAAAGGCCCGAAGCGGGAGGAGGGGGGAGGGAGGAGGACTTGGAGGGGGGGGCACTTGGGGTTTCACCTCTGCGGCCCGCAGCAAATCTAGGGGTTGGGGGAATTTGAGCGCAGAAAAAAAAAGTTCTCGAGACCTTGTAGGATCTCGGAGGTTCCGACAGAGAGGCCATACGGGAATGTAGGAAGAAAGGGGGGAATCCACAAGGGGCCTCTCCCTCACGATTCGCATAAAGCAGAAAAACTGGGAATTCAAACCCTTCGAAAAACTTCTCTGTTGGTTCTCAGGGACGCGAGTGAATAGACTAAAGAGCGCGGAAACTAGGCCGAAGAAAAAAAAAACTCTATGCAGATATTTTTGAAGGTTCAGGTTAGAAAGCTGGGGAGAAAGAAGATCACGGGGTTCAAAAATTAAGCTAGCTTTCACAAAGGAAATCTGAGTGTGGGTTTTCGAACTTCCATCACTGTGGTTCTTCATTTAGAAAGGCGGCGGGCAAGTAGCTCTATAAGAGATCATTTTCCTCCTTCCTGGAAAAGTTGCAAGAATCACGGTCAAAGCCTTAAAATATATTGGTCGGGAGGTCCCAACGGACCAGTGGCGATTGTTGCCATACGAGAGACTACGGGGGGCTGTAGCTAACTTACCTTTGAGAGCACATTACAGCTGAGGGACCTTGGGAAAGTCGAAGGAACCTAAATTAAGAAGGGGGTGAGAAGAATGAGCTGAGACTTTCTTCAACCGCTGGTATTTATATGTAACAAGATCAAAAAAAGAAAACAAGTAAAGCGGATGGCGAGGGAACTTTTGAAAATTAACTTTGAGATCGAGAGGAAACGTGGGGGGGAAACGTAAGGACCAAGGAATAAAGAGTTTCCCGGGGAAAAAAATCTTACCCAGGACTATGCTGGGCCTAGAGGAAGGGGGGAGAAATACAGCGAAGACTTTCACTAACTCAACATAAGTTTCAAAGCAGTCAGTTAAACACGGGTTAATTTTAGGGGGGGGGGGCATCCGAGGGCAAAGGTCTACGAAACTCTATACCTCGGCCGATGCATTACAGTACGATAAGTCATCAGAATTCAGGAGATCCGTAAGGGCACTATGGAAGGCGACTTGAAGGAGGATTTTCCAGAGACGACCATAGGTTGAGTTCACGCAAAGGGGTTCCTAAAAGGCTAAACCGGAAGCCGGGAGAAAAAGCAAATCTGCAGAGGATAAAAGGGGTTGTGAGCATCAACCTTGGGAGTCCTGGGTACGGGGGTAACGGTAGCCTTGAGCCAGGGGAGATTACCTTGAAAAGGGACACCTTGGGGGACGCTGAGGGGGAAATTATACCTGCAAGGAGTCCATTCGGGGATTGAGGATTTCGGGAAATCATCCTTAGGGGTCTTCTATTAAGAGGATTGAGGGTAACAGCGCCTCGGTAGGACTTCCCTGTCCTGATCTACTGCAGCTCTCCTGAGAAAAAGAACAGACTTCCCTGAGAGTTTATAAAGACCTGAAAGAGTGAGGCTCAATGATAGATCACTCTCCTCGGGTCTTTTCTCGGCTGTCCTGGGCCGGGGGACTGAATTTAGAAGCCTTGCGGTGTAGGGGGGGTCGAATTCAATCCACGAAGGAAAGCGAATTGGGGAAGGAATCCAGAGCCTTTTCACGGTACAAAAAAAGATCTGACGTTCGGAAGAAACAGGACGCAAACTTGCAGAAAAAAGAAAAGGGGGGCCCGTGTGACGTAGGGAAAAGATCTCAGGATTAGAACCCCAGGAAATAGCTTGATAAAAGTGAAACCGTAGGTTCGGAAGTCCTCTTAAAGCTTTCAGGTAAAAATGGAGTTAAGACCCTACGAACTTGTCGGAAACTTCTGGGTGTTGTAGAAGGGTTGGGAATCGGGGCGGGGAGGGTGCAAAACACTGAATCAAAGGCACCGAGAAGATATGATGGGGAGGCAAAAAGATCAGATGGGAGGTGGGACGCAACGATCGAACACAAGGAAAATCCAAGGGGGGCCACAAAAGGGAAAGGTGTGGCGACAAAACCCCAACCATTCACAGGCTTAAAGAGTCACAAACTGGGAGTCAGCTCTTCTTCCGCACAAAAAAAAACCAGAAAATTTTGCAAAATCTGCAGGAGAAGACGCAAAACTAGGAAAAAACGGAGCTCTGTTTTCAAATCCTGCCCGCGAGAAGCACAAGAATAGAGGGCTCCTGACTCTTTTAACCTTGGATTTAAGGAACATTTGAAGGATCTAACAAAAGTCGATACAAGGAAGACACGCGTGACCCACATTGAAAATAGCCACAGAGGGCCGCAATCTCGGGGACTATTTAGAGGAGAGCACCTCTCGGAAGAAACCATTAAGGGGGCCGTCAAAAGATTCGTGGAGAGGGAAAAGAACTTGAAAGGAAGAAACTTCTTGTCTCTGTTGAGTCACCAAAGTGTTTGGGGGAAGGGGATTGAAGGCAGAACCGGGAAAAGGGCGAACGTCACCAGAAAAGAATGAAAAAGCTCCACAAAAGGGGGCTCGAAAATTGCCGCGAGACGCTCTAAGTTCAAGACAGAAAAAAGCTCCGAGCTTGTATTGGGAAAAAATTACCCGGAAGGAGGAGGGAACCCAAGGGGATTTCCCGGGCGGAAATAAAAGGGGCCTAATAGAAGGGGGGGGGGGGACCGGAGTAAAGCAAATATGGTCCCCAACTCCGAAAAAAACTGTGAAAAAAGAAAAAAAAAACAACTCCCTGGAGATTCCTGTAGAGATCACACCTCATCATACGAAGAAGCTGAAGAGTTAAAAGACTCAACGAAGGGAGGGTTTCTTTCGTGTTCGGTAAGGGGGTCCCTCCACCTTACTGCAAGTAGGGGTGTGTGAACTGGAGTAGAGCCCCAAAAACCATCTTTAATTAACGTCCCCTGACCCCATCAAGAGGGTTTCTAGAGAATCTCCTCGGACGGGCTTTTTGGAGGAAATATGCATAAGGGCGAAGGGACTTGCCAGCGTCCAAGAAGGAAAGCCGTCTCGGGAGTAGAAGGGGGAAGAGAACAATGGAAAA
>Ga0179593_1676361_pt1 | contig 12366 bp, 20 predicted proteins | sample CZODoug2_1_08_16_FD_185931 | JGI IMG/M metagenome (GOLD analysis project Ga0179593, IMG submission 185931) | Vadose zone soil fungal communities from Angelo Coast Range Reserve, California, USA - CZODoug2_1_08_16fungal (PacBio error correction) | ecosystem: Environmental > Terrestrial > Soil >...
AAGGTGAAGTCCGTGAATGCCGGACTTTAGACCGCGAAAGGGAAAAGAAGGAAAAAAAAAAACTGCGAAGTGTTTGCTAAGAATGGTGCGCGTAAAAAGGGAAAAAACTCCTGAGAGCGCCCGCCCGAATCATTGAGACCAAGAAGGGGGAAAGACATACCTTACATCATCTTTTCCGCGGGGGGGAGGAAAAAAAGAAAAAGGAAAAAGTCCTGCTCGAAGACAAGCCGCGCAAAGGAAAAAAGACCAGTCCCGGTTAAGACACCAATGCTCCATACCAAATTCCTGCTAGAGGAAAAAAGAAGGGAAAAGGGAAAAAAAAAAAAAAAGGATTCATCCTTTCCCGATCGGTGAGCTTTCCGAAAGGACTTTGCAAAAAAAATCGGGGCCTCCGCCCGGGCAAAAAGCGGGGGGTTTTGTGATTCTGGCTTGATTGCAGTGGGGGGAGGAGAGGAAGGGGGGGAAGAACATGAGCAGGGTTTAGTCCCGGCCCGACCAGAAAGAAACGCACATGAAGTTAGTGAAAGAATTTGGCCCTATGAATTCCCGTCCAAGAAGAAGGGGGGGGGAAGAAGGGGGGGAAGAATAACCCGCAACTACGACCGCTAAAGGGGGTTTCTTGTCAAGAAGCGGGTTGTTGTGCGGGTATTCTTCTTTATTAAAGGGGAAAAAAGGGGGAAAGGGAAAAGATTGCGCATGCAAACCCGAGCGAAAAGATGAGGTTTGTGATACGATAAGCGCTGGGAAAAGATGGGAGAAAAGAGTGATGTCCTGTCATAGGAGGAAAAAAAGAAGGAGAGGGAGGTGGCCACGTAACTTGCCACTAGAAGGGAGGGAAAGGAAGTCGACACCAACCAGCTTTGCCACTTGGTGGCGAGAAGGAAGTCTGCAACCACGCCAGGGGAAGGGGAAGAAAAAGGGAAGGGGAGTAGTAATTCATCTTTGGAACGCCAAGGAAAAAAAAAAAGGCGTGATGCGTTGAACGCAGGGAATATCCACCGAAAAAGAAAATTCTATGATGTGCGTGCGTACTTAAGCAAAAGAGGGGAAGAAAGGTGAAAGCTGAGCCTTGTTTTGCCGCGCCAAAAAAATGAACTAACTCAACTCTCTTTTCAAGTTCAGGAGAGGGGGGAAAAAGAGGGGGGGGGAGGGCCGCGGCTAATTGGCCAAGTCGCATCAAGCGGGAAAAAGTGTCTTTTGGCACATTCGCGGAAGGGAAGGGGGGGACCTCAGGCCATCCGCATATAACGCGGCAGGCTCGGGGATTGAGGAAAAAGGGGGATTCCAGGACTATGCGTTTATGTCGTAACGAAAGTAGTTCAGGCAACTCTGTAAGTCTCCTTTCTTGAAAGAGAAAGAAGAGGGGGGAAAAGACTGGTTGTCTGCTACGGGTCCCAAAACGCTTTGGGAAAAGGGATTTTTTGTTTTTGCAAGAAGGGGGGGGAGGGAAGAATTGCAATGAATTCGGGCGTCTAAATGACAGAATTGTTTCGGGGGAGGGAGCAACATTTGGCTCGCGGACGGTCTCTTCAGCACAAGGAATGCCTCTCTCCCGTCTTCGTAAAAGAAGGAGAGGGGGAAAAGAAGGGTGTAACTGTACTTCATTGCGTGGGAGGGGGAAAAAGAGGAACCTAACCCGCTTGTTCAAAGGCTGCCAGCCTGAAGATTCATCAAACTTAAACGCAGAGGGAAAGAGGGGGAACTACTCTAAAGGGCAATAGGGGAAGGAGGGCGTTTTGCCTCACTGCCCCTCTAGTGGGGGAAAAAAGCGACCCCTTCCATAGAGGGGAAGAAGGGGGAAACCAAATCATTATCCTGTCTTGTGACACGAAAGGGGGGTGGAAAGTAAGGTGTTGGCTTCTAAGGGTCGGGTTTGAATTTTGTCCCAACGGTACCAGAAAAGGGGAAAAGGAGAAGAGAAAAAGGTGCCCACATTTCCCATGCTGTATCTCATGATCGAATTTACAGCAAGGACCAGGGGGAAAAAAAAAAAGGGGGACTCCCATCTACTACTGTGTGCAAGCAAAAGAAGGAGTTGCAGCCGGACCTAGATGTTGAGGGTGAAAGAGTCGTTACTTCCGGCAAGGAAAAAAAAAAAGCGGCAGAAACTTGCTGGTCCCTTTGTCGGGGGGGGTGATTGAATAATTTATCGAGAAAGGGTTTTCAATTTCGGAAAAGAAAGGGAAAGAGATAACAGGAGGAAGGGAAAAGGAAAAGAAAGTCCGTCCGTCCAACCATAGTGGGCGGAGAAACGTAATACTCTCTAAGTAGAAAAAAGGGGGAAAAGGGACGCCTATATGTCAAAATGAAAGAATGAACCTATAAATTGACGAATCCAACAGGGGGGAAAGGGAATACGCATAAACACCAAGAGTCAATTCACCTTTGAGAAAGACCGAGGGCCTCTTTTCCTTTAGTCCTTGGGGCTTAGCGGGCATTGGAAAAAGACGATTTTTGAATACTCGCGGGCAGGAAGGGCCGGCGCGTCTCGGATGGTGTCAGGAAAAAAAACCGGACCCTTGACCAGCTCACGAGGTTTCTTTTAAATCACGTAGGACAGATGGGGGAAGAGGGGGGGGGGGTTGTTACGCGAAGGAGAAAGGAAAAGGAATTCGCGGATATCATCAAGAATTCGAGGGAAAACCTCCTTACTACCGGTCCTAAAAAAAAGGAGAAAAAGTCAGGGTACCGTTTCGATACAACCGACGAGAGGGGGGGAAAGAATGTCTACAGTGTGATTTCAGTAGGAAGAAGTATGGCAAAAAAAAAATCGTCTTCTTCTTCGTTCCAAAGAGAAAGGGGAAAAAAATAAAGAGGGGAGGGGGAAGATTCGGATCGTCGACGATATGTTGGAAAAAAGAGGAGGGAACAGAATTGCGGAAAGAACTCGATAAAGAAGTGAAATACTTTTTCCGGGGGGGAGAAGGAGGAGAAAGAAGACATGCCATTTGAATTCATCGGGAAAACCCTGCGAAAAAGAAAAGGGGAAAAGAGAGCGCAAGTATCTGTATCTACTGCCAAACTGAAGTTATTGAAGGAAGAAACAGACGTCATCCGCTTCTCCTTCTCAAAATGAGAAAAGAAAAAGTATGATATTAAATAGAAGAGAAAAAAAAAAAAAGGAGGCCGACTGAATGCCGCTCCTGTCTCCCGTAAAAACCGAGGTTGGGGGGATTTGCGCTCTCTTTTTCGCTCTGAAAAAGGAGGGGGGGAGAAAAGGGGAAAAAAGTGTGCTTAGGCTGACCGCTCAATACTTCAGAAAGAAAAAAAAACGGACCGTTTTCAATTGCGCAAGAGAAGGAGAAAGGAAGGCCAATTTCCTGAACCTTAAAAAAAATTTTTGTTAAAAAAAAAGGAGGGGCGACCGATCCGAATCTTCCAGCCGCATTGACAAATTGGGGAAAGGGGAGGGGGGGGGGGGGAAGGAAAGACGACTTGAGGACGAGGATGTAGAGTCCGAAGAGTATCTAAAAAGGCAATACAAGCTATTCCGAAAAGGAGGGAAAAAGGGGGCCCTGCACGTGCGCTCGCAGCGAAGTAGGAAGGGAATAGAAATTCTTTCTCGATACTGCGGAAGCCTCGAAGTCGCTGAGGGAAGGGGAAAGGACCTACAACCACTCCTCAATAAGAAAAAGGCGACTTTTATTTCAAAGAAAATCTGTTATCTGGAAAAAAGGAAGGAAGTGCACCAGCGAGGAAGAATCGAAGGCATGGGGGGGAAGAGAAGGAAGCGATTATTCAAAATGAAGAGTCGTTCAAATTCCCGCTCAAGAAAGGAAAGAAAAAAAGAGAGGCCCTGGATGAGTAAGTCATAAAAGGGGGGGGGGGAAAAAAAATCGTTGTTTTCTCGGCCCGGAGCCATTTTCATCAGTGCAAGGGAGAAGGAGGGATGACATCTGGCGAAACGCTGAGGAGTAAGCAAGCGTGGAGAAAACTATTTTGGGGGGGAGAAAGGGAGGGAGGCCAGTCTGCGAAATCCGTCATAGAAGCTGCCCGCTAGGGAGCCATACCTTTCCATGTTAGGAGAGAGGAAACTGACCGACAAGGACAATGCAATGTTCTGGGAGGGGAAGAAAAGCGGCCGTAATTAACCGAAAAGGGGAAGGAATCTCGTTCCTGGCCTGCAAGAAAAAAGGGGAAAGGGTCGCTGGGCGGCAAACGCGTGCGCAGAAAAAGGGGAGAGGGTACTGGTCCTTGATGAGAAATTCATTTCATGAGAGAAAGAGAAAGGAGAAAGAAGGAAGAAGGCACGACCATCATTGAGTACTAGTGGTCTTGGGAGGGGTACACAATCTTGCGTTTCAAAGAAACGACACTTCTACTTGCCACATCATCATGAAAAAAAGGGGGAGGGGAGGGGTTACATCGACCTTGATACAGAAGGGTAGAAAAAAAAAGGGGGAAAGGGGGAATAGAGAGATGCCGTTATCTCACTTCTACTCGGGGGAAGGGGGGGAAAAAAGAGAAAAAGAAAGGAGAGGGACCTTATCGAAGCCCGCGCGTTTCCGGATTAATAGGAGAAAGGGGGAAGGGGGCAAGCCCAGAGGCACAGCTTGGAAAATGACTCCTCACCCATCATTAGTCAAGGAAAAAAGGAGGGAGAAAGGGAAAAAGAACCTCGTTACTGACGCGGGTGGAGGAGCCAGTTTCAAGGCGCCACAGAACTTACCCAAACGTCCGCGAGCCAAATTCGTTGCGCCTGGGGGGGGAAAAAGGGGCTTGGTTCCTTAGAGCCCGATTCATTGAATGGGAAAAGAAAACAAAAGAGAGAAAAAAAAGGCAGACCGGAATAGACTTTTCCAGCGGTGTTGGAAAAAGGATCACTCGCTTTCGTGGTGGCGAATAAAGAAAGCGAATGGAAAGGGAAGAGAGATGGAGGAAGGAAAGAAGCCTCGTCCTTTAAGCCAAGTTCGGGGGGGGGAGGGGGGAAGAGAAGGGGGGTATATGCGCTGGCCTGCCGTTTTTTGTAGTGGGGGGGGAAAGCCCCCTTTCAGTTAGCCAAAACTGAGAGATGGGAGAAAGAAAAAAAGAGTTGCGCCGCTTCAAAAACGCGGGCTGTAACTTGAAAAAAAGGGGAGAGGCGGAGAGGGGGGTGATATGCCCTGGCTTCTGAAAAAAAAAACGCTCGAGAAAAGAAAGTTACGCCGCACATCGAGTGTCTTGGCAGGGAGGGGGAGAAAAAAGGGGAAGCATCACCGGACTAGAAGAGAGAGTCAAAGATGACTTACATGACAAGAAAAAAAAAGTACCTCCTGTCTCTTGTTTCCGAAGTGAAAAAGGGGAAAAAAAGGGCCAAGCTGGTTGGTGTCGCCACTCAAAGGAGGGGAGGAAATGGCCAACGCAGAGATTTCTGTGTTCGCCAGGCAGTGGAGTTAACTGGAAAAAAAAAAAGACATTTCAAGAGTTTCTACCAGCGCTATAAGAAAAAAAAAGAAAGGAGGGAAGGCGCAAGCTGCTAACATAGAAGGTCAGAAAACGAATCAAAAAAACACATTTCTCTCTGTAGCGGGGGGGAAAAGGAAAAAAGGAAAAACCGCTACCGCGAGTGGTACTGAAAGGTTCAGCCCAAAGAGAAGAGAAACGCGAGAGGCACGACTTCATGTTAGTGGTAATGGAGGGAAAAGAAACCGTGAAAAAGGGGGGGAAGGGAGAAAGGGGATCACTCATAAACTCGATCCATGCCCATCCAAGCCAAATCAAAATCCATAAAGAAAAGAAAAAAGGGGAGGAAAAGGTCAACGCTCCCTGACAGGGCGCTTCAAGAGAGAGGGGAGAGGGAACGGATTGAATTCCTTCTGTTCTAGGACAGTTTGGAAAGGGAAGAAAAGAAGAGAATCGCAGTACTTTTGTAGTTGGACATCTCTATAAAAAGAGGGGGAGGAAAAAGGACATGGTCTGGTTGTACTGGCGCACGGTCTTTTGGAAAAAAAGGAGGTTCCCTTTCAGAAACCCACGCTTAAAAAAAAAAGGGGGAAAAAGAAATGGGGGGGGGGGGCTCCATTATTGTGTCTCATTATTTCGGGCGTGGAAGCATGGAAAAAGGAAGAGGCGGTTGAAGCTGACATATTTCTTCGCAACCACTCGACAGTGGCAGTGGGAAAAAGGACGCCGGCGGATCTTTCTACATTCCTTCCCATCACGGAAGTAACGGGAGGGAAAAGAAGAATAGAGAAAAAAAAACACGGAGTAGAGGAAAAGGATAGAGATTGAACCTAGACGTGGAAGGGGGAAGGGGAGAGAAGGTAGGGCAGGACGTATACCGTCTCCGCAGGCGAGGGGGGAAAGAAAAAGAGTGTTTTGCTAAAATTGTCCGCGTAAAAGAGGGAGAAAAAAAAAAAGAAAAAAGGGGGGGAAAAATAATGGGAGCAACCAACCTTCAATAAGTTCCAGGAAAGAAAGTCTGGAAGAGGTGTATTTTCTGAATGGGAACCGCCAAAAGGGAAAAGAGAGGGACGTCAACCGACATTTCCGTTTATACGAAAAGGAAAAGGGATGCCTCCATACCAAAAAGTCCGCGGAAGATTCAAAAAAAGAGGGGAGAACTCTTCAAAACTGTCCTCGTCAGAAAGGAAGGAAAAAAGAAATAAAAAGGGTGTTTGCTTTTCAACTCGAAAAAAAAAAAGGAAAAAAGGAAGGAAAGGTCGCGCAGCGCTTCGAGCTTAGGAAGGGGGGGGGAGGGGGGGGACAGTGGATTCAGTCGGAAAGTCATTAGGCAGAGATTGCCTGAGGGGTCACGAATCCGTCCCTCGCAAGCTACACCAAAGGAGGGGTGGAGAGAGGGGAAGGGGAGGAATCCTTTGCCATGAATTCAGTACCAAAAAAAAGAATCGGCGGAAAGAGGGGGGGGGGGAAAACCGCGCAAACTACCCACCCTCTACGAGGGGGGGGGGGAGGGGGGGGGGCAATTGCCATTTTGTATTTCTGGGAAGGGGGAAGATAGTTATCATCGGGCGCATTTCCTTTGTTTTTGATTAGCTAGTAAGAGAGGGGGAAAAAAAGGGAGGGAGGAAGCAGATTGGATTTTCAAGATAGTATGAGAAAGTGCCTGGCGCCCAACAGAAAGAGGGCGTGGGAAAGCGATTTAGGCTTATCTACACCAACAGATTAAAAGGGGGGGGGGAGGGGGAAAAAAGGTACTTCGGACAGCGAAGGGAAGGAAAACGACCGGGAACGCTTTCAGTAGTCTCTTTGAAAAAGGAAAAAGGGGATTGCTTTACTCAGTTTGCGAAAAGAGAGAAAGAAAAGAAAAGAAATGTGCGTGTTCTGTACGGGGGCGGAAAGCATGAGAAGGGAGGTTTTCCGCAGCTCATCATCTCCACCACCGGCGAAAAAAGAGAAAAGGGAAGGGTTGACTCGGCGCAACTCGGTTGGGAAAGCGGGGAATCTGCATCCAAGCGAGAAGTGGCCTTTGGCAAAGTCGCTGATTTGAAAAATGGGGGGAAAAGAAGGCAAAAAAGGACGCGCTGACCAACGGGCTGGATAAAAAAGTTGGGGAAAAAGGTGGGGAGTAACGAAATTAGTTCCCGAAAAGGCGTTTGTATGCGCCACCACTAACGAGTGTCGAAAGGAGAAAGGAAAAAAACAGCTTTGGAAACGTCTACAAAAAAAAGCTGAAAGGGGGGGGAGGGGGTTCTTTTGTTCCATAATCGTTGTTTGAAAGGAGGGCTCTAAGGCACCAACTCAAGGGTAAAAAGAAATGCGCACAACGAATTTGCGAGGAGGAAGAAAAAAAGACAGCAGAAAAAAAATGTGTTAACTTTCTGTTGATCTAGCACCTCTCGTAACGGAAAGAGAGAAGAAGACAGTTGTACTGGGCCTGAAGGAGGGGGGAGGAGTCATTGTATGCGTAAACCCTCTTTTGCTAGCTGCAAGAAGGGGAAAAAGGGAAGAAACGTCAAACTCTCGATTCGATAAGGGGGCGGTTCGCTATTTCCTTCTCGGCGTTGAAACGGCCCTCTATTCTCCCTTAGCGAAAAGGAGGGGGGAAAGGAGAGGAGGTCTAGTACAAAGGGGAACGGGAGACACAGATTGTCCAGTATCCATTTCGATGTTAACTCATTCACTGAAAGGAGGATGTTGCCTTAGAAAGTGGGAGTGAGAGGGGATCATTGAACCGAAAGAGTGGTAAGGGAAACGGTCCCAGCAATAGTACTCAGTCCTAATATGCTATGAAAGGATATCTCAATGTCTAAGGGAAGGAAAAAAAGGAAAGAGAATTCGAGGCTCAACATCGTTGCAAAGAAATTGCCTGCACAAAAAAATAGGAAAGACAGGACCTAGAGGGGCTGGGAAGGGATAATCCAGGATTCGGGTACTGTACTAAAGACTTCCTCATCTTGGAGGAGGCCCAGAAACTTTGCTTGTCCTTGGGGGAGGGTTATTTGAAGAAGGGGAAGCATCAACTTGAAAAAGAGGTTGCAATGGCTGCCCCTATGAAGAACATGAATTGGAGGGAAGGAAAACGACAGCACTTTCCGCTGAAGAAAGGGATCTCCACTCTATCGCTAAGTAATACGGAAGAAAGCCATGAACCGAAAGGGGAAGCGCCGACATGGGTGCAAAAAAAAAGGGGGCCGCAGAAAACCAAATATTCACATTCACCTTTGGCCTTCTCATCCAGGGAAATAGGAAAAAGGGGGAAGGAAGACTTCTCGCTTTATCGGCATTGGGAAAAAAGTTAGAGGCGCGTTTTGGGAAAGAGAAAAATTCGTCCGGGAAGGAGGGGGCATTCGCCACACCAAATGCCCAGCTCACAGATTCGGAGATGTGTTCTTTGAAAAAGCAAAAAAAAAAAGGAGGAGAGGAGGGGGGGGGGTTGTTACGAAGGGAAAGGAGAAAGAAAAGCTCCTTCGCTTATAATCATCAGCTTCGCAGGAAGACTTACACCGGTCCTAAGCGCAGGAAAAGAGGGGGGGGCCGTTTCCGATACACCTCAAAGTACGCTTGTATGGGGGGGAAAAAAAAAGAGGAAAAGAGGGGGGGAGGGGGGGATACTTCTTTCCGACTCTACGTCTCGTAAAAAAGGGTCAACTCGACTTTTCCCAGGGGAAAAAAAGGAGGGGAATATTCGTCTCGGAGAACGAGGAAGAGACGCTACATCCGTTCAGAATTGGGGAAAAGTGAAACGGTTTCCTGTGTGCCGATGGCCTGAAGGTAGCAGTCGGCTCAGCCTCCAGCACCGGTAGTCATGAGGGGGAAAAAGGAAAAGACCAGGGTCCGAGCGAACCGGGAGCGCGCAAAGTATCTGTCGAAATAGGAAAGGGGGAACCAAACTCGGTACTGTATACATGTTCGCATTCAGAGGAGAAAAAGGAGCAAAAACTTAGGAGTAGGAAAAAGAAGAGAGATTAATTTTGAGCGGCTCCGCTGAATGCCGAAGTGGACAAACTTCAAGTTTGTCAGTATCTACATATACGGGGGCAAAGGAGGGGGGGAAAGAGGGAAGGGGGGAAATCCTGATTCAAATTTGTCTGTAGTCAACCGCTAGGGAAAAGAAAAATAGGGAAACACAGGAACAAGTTTTCAATTTCGCCAGCTCCGGAAGGAGAGAACCGATGTACTCGCTACACATATATCGTTCGACCGAGAAGAAAAAAAAAAAAAAAAAGGAAAGGGGTGACGAGAATGGAGAGTCCGGAAAGAAGTATTACAGACCTCTCACAGCTGGAAGGGAGAAAAGAGAGGGAAAGACCAGCGAGGTGTTCGAAACGGTTACCTGACGTGCCTGCTCGCAGCAGGGAAGGGAAATTGTCTTTCTCGAATACTGCGAAGATGAAAAGGGAAAAAATTCCTACGGCATAAAAAAAAGGAGAGAATAAGCCAAAGAAGGCTACGTTGATTTCCAAAAATCTTGCTGTTCACGGGGCAGGGGGGGGAAGGGAAGCACCCAGCTAGGACGCGGCCCTTTGCGCAAGAAAGGAAGGAAAAAAAAATCGCGCCTAACGTAGTCGTCCAAAAGGGAATAAAGCCACTCTCGCCCTGGATGAGGAAAAAAGGGAGGGGGATACTTTGTTTTTTCTGCGGACATAAAGGGGGGGGGGGGGAAAAGGAGCCTCGCCAGGCTGGAAAGCTCCATTTCTCGTCGAGGGGGAGGGAGGAGGAAGTATCGTGGAGATCTACGAAAACGATTGTGGAAGAAAAAGAAGGGGAGTGGCGTGCCAGTCTGGAAATCCCATGAAAGAGGGGCGCGACATTTCTCCACTACCGTTGCAAGGAAGAGAAGAAAGGGAAAAGGTCACCCCCTGACCGCAAAGACACGCAAGTTCTGGCCGGGAGGGGTCAGAAAAAAAAGGAGAACAGAATCCTGGATATAAATCCAATCACTAACAGATCGGTAAGGAAGCGTCTCTTTCGGCACTGCTGTGAAAAGAGGGGTGAAGGTCCTTGATGCTTAAATTCGAAAGGAGAAGAAAGGGATGCACTATAGCCTTAGCAAGCCAGCAGTTGGCTTTACCCGTTGGGGGGAAGGGGGAATGATCCCTAGGGGAAAAGAGAAGGCACATCATCATTCCACCCCCTTTGATGGTCCAGTGAGGAGGGGGGGGGACATTCTTGTTATACACCTGAGTGGAGAAAGGGAAGGGGGGGAGAGAGGCCTTTAGCTACGGCACTCGGCGATTCCAAAAGAAAAAGAGGCCGAAGTTCATGGCCCTTTTTCCTTTTGTATTAATAGGAGAGGGGGGAGAGGGGGAAAAATTCAATCGGGTAGGTCATGGCAGGAGGAGAGAAGAAACAGCAATGAAGTCAGTACCACCTTGTAGAGAAGGGAAGGCAGGGGGGGATAGAGGCCAGTTCACTTCGCAACAAAACGGGGGAAAAGAGGGAAAAAACGACGCGAGCCAAATTCGTTTGCGCCGGGGTTCCTCCACCCGCACAAGGGAGGGGGGAGGAAGCAAAGAATTCCATTGCAAGCCTGGTAGCAGAAACACTATTATGGCAAGGAAAAGAACGTTTCCAACTCTTTGTTTGGGGGGGAAGAAAAAAGGGGGGAGAAGAAGTCGTGGTGGCGAATAAGGAAACTACCTTTAAAGGGGGAAAGGAAATAGTTCGTTACGACCTAAACTCAGCGTCCTGAAAAAGTGGTCATCGCGTTATATGCGGCTGAAGGACGGGGGGGAAAGAAAGAAGACATTGCCAAAGCCACCGTTCAGTTAACAAATCGCTTGGGGGGGGAGGAAGAAGAAAAATGAGACGCGGCCATCCAACCCGATTTTGCGACGCGTAAAAAAAAAGGAGTTATCGGCGTCTCCAGTTTTTTAGAGGCGGGGGGAGAAGGAGGAAAAAAGAAAGGGCGGCCATTCGTGCCGAAGTCCGCACGCACATGGGATTGTGGAGGGGGGGAGGAGGGATGATAATCGGAAGACTCGCCGTTCTGGCGTCGTCCAAGAAGGAAGGGGAAAAAAGAGGGGAAGAAAAATCCCTGGCGCTGGTGAAACGTAAACGGGGAAGGGGTAAAACTCAATCGCACCAAGTTGCCAAGCCGGGGGAAACGCTCAATCGCTATATTGCAAGGTAGGGGGAAAAAAAAAAGAAAGGAGAAAAGTGCTTAATACTCCTTTACGGGCATCCAATCAGGAGGGAAAAGAACAAGCCCGTTATCAAAGAGTTCCTACAGCGCTTACCGAAAAGAAGTTGCGCTCGTGTCTTTGCATGCGAAGGAGGAAATCTTCAACGTCATGATCACCGAAAAATGTGCAAAGGGAAAAAGGAAAGAAAACAATGGAGCGCGGTATCGGGTGGGTAGTTGCGGGGAGAGAAAAGAGGGGTAACTGACTTCATGTGCGCAAAAGTCCCTACCGCGAGAGGCACTATCGAATGTTAGTGGGGAGGGGGGGAGGATAGTGACTAAACCCGTGATCATGTTAGGGAAAAAAATGCCATCCAACCAGAATCCAAACAATCCCATATAAGCTAGAAAGAAGGAAAGAAGGAAAGACGTCCCCGATCGAGTTGGAAATCAACAAAGGGAAAAAAAAAAGAGACACCGAGCGGGAAAGGATTGAATTCCTTCTGGACGAGGACAGGAGCATCTCTCTGCAGGACTTGGTTATGGGAGGAAGAAAGAGAGAAAGAGGAGGAAGGAAATGGTCTGGTTGACGTGAAAGAACGGTCTTTGAAAAGGAGGAAGGGAAAACGTCGTTGCGGTTTCCCTTTCAGAAACCCACGACGGAAAAAAGAAAGACGCTATGAAGGTTTGTGTCTCCCATTATTGGGAAAAAAAAGAAAAAAAAAGAAGAGGGGGTTTAGCTCGGCGTTACTCGACAGCTTTCGCAAAAAAAAAAAGGAGGGGGGGGCCGAAAATCACGGCAGCAGTGGCCCCTGCCGCCGGCGGACTGCACAGCATAAAAAAGGGAATATATGTTCATC
>Ga0179593_1365130_pt1 | contig 12365 bp, 13 predicted proteins | sample CZODoug2_1_08_16_FD_185931 | JGI IMG/M metagenome (GOLD analysis project Ga0179593, IMG submission 185931) | Vadose zone soil fungal communities from Angelo Coast Range Reserve, California, USA - CZODoug2_1_08_16fungal (PacBio error correction) | ecosystem: Environmental > Terrestrial > Soil >...
CCTGGATGCGGGCTAAGGGGGTACCCTCAAGGGGCGCAAGGGGGCAGGGGAAAGTCGCCAAAAATCAGAGCTGTTCCATGTTGGAGAGGGAATCCTGGTGGGGGATAGCGGAACGAGAGTACCATGGGGAGAGAGGAATTCGATTGGAGAGGGTTCCTTTTACTTGGAAACGAAGAAGACGAACTTGCCGTCCAAGCGAGAGGTACGCGCAGCTGGGACCGGCGATACCAAAACGAGGAGCTGCACGCCTTGACAAGTGGTGGTATGAGGAAAAAATCATTTGGGAGGTCAGCGTTGATCTCCTGGCAAGAGGTGAAAAAAAGAGGGAGGAGGCTAAAAGAGGTGCCGTGTGGTGTGGGGAAAGAAGAACTTCGGTACCGAAGTAAAGAGCGGTGATACTCGCAGGAGGGAAGGTTGGTCTGCTCCAAGTTGGGGGGAGCCAGGTGAAAGTGCTAAAAAGAATACTGGGGCATGGGTTACGCGGGCTTGAAGTGGTAACGATGGTGAAAAAGGACAGTGTCTTTTGACTGAGGAGGAAGGAAAGTGTTTAGTTCGTGGGGTGGCTTGCCGGGGTCGCGGAAAATGCTTGCAAGGAATGGTGCGAATAAGTCGGGCAATGCGGTTGAAAACTAGCGAGCAGAGAGCGCAGGCGGATAGCCTTGGAGCGCAGGGGGGGAAGTTTCAAAGCTCCCTTCTAGGGCAGGCCATGTTCGTGGCTGAAAGTTTACGCCCTGGGGGCAGTAAAGGCTTCTTGACGTGAGGCGGTTCGAGAGCGGCCAGGAAGGGTGAAGGCGTGAGAGACAGGGAAGGGGGGAAACTAATGACGTTTTCTGATCGCAAGAGATCTTCCACCGGGGACAGCGGGAAAATTCGGAAGCGAATGGTGCGTGCAAATCCCGTTCTTTAACAGGTCGAGCAGGATGGTGGGGGGGGGCCTGAGGAATCCCTAACGGAAGGAAGAAAAAGGAATAACTCCAACCGGCTGTAGGGAGCACGGGAAAAAAGAGGACGTAACGTGTCGCTGACTCAACGGGAGGCTGCTATACCGGAATCACGAGACTCCGCACTTAAGGAAGGGCGGGCCAGGATCCGTAAAAGAGTCTACTTAGCATTAGGGCTTCACATTGCAAGTGGGGCCCGAAGAAACTTACCTTACCACGTTTTCAGACACAACACGGATGCGGATATTCGTAACGCAAGAAGAGGGCTAGCCTTCGACCCGTGAAGAAACGCTCAAAGGCACCAACCGGGGGAATGGCGGGCGAACGAAAGTCCAGGACAGCCGTGGTCAACCGCAAAGCCAAGGAGAGAGGAGTGGATTCCCTCAGTACGGCTGGATCAACGAAACCTCCGGACTTTGAACTCAATGTCAGAGCGCTAAAAAAAGCTAATGCAGCCCCAATTTTGGCGACCAAGGGGGTAGAAACGAAACAGAGAGAGCAAGAACCGTCAGGAACGTTCAGTCCACGGCTACCGAGAAAACCAGGAAAACAGGGGAAAAAAAATGCGGCAATTCGCGCCGGTCCTCCGTCGACACCGTACACCTGACCATACGACAACAAGAACTGGCTGCGCCAGAAAAAGTTTACTAACCTGGGGACTAGCAAGCAAAAAAAAGGTAAGAGTCCAACTGGTGAGCTATCAAGGAAAAAAACCGAACAGAAACAGCGACAAGCAGGAGCGAAGCCCCGTCAGAAAGGGAACCGCTCGTTTCTGGTCCGGCAAAGGACAGGTAGAGAAGGGAGGGCAACCCCTTAGGGGGGGCATCCTCATCTGGGAACGAATCATTGGGAAAGAAAGAAAGCTCAGCGCGGGCTCACGGAAGTGCACTCTTTTAAGTCGGAACGGAGAGCAGGGGCCAAGATCCCCAAAAAAAACATGCCATGCCTTTAAGGATTGTGAAATCAGAACCAGCCTTAACGTAAAGGGCAAAGACGACAAGGGGGTGACGGCGAAAGGGTGAGGACGATCTCTCTCACAACAAAAGGGTAATAAAGAGTAAAGCCCGCTGCGGCAAACCTAACTCAAATCAAGGGGAATTACGAAGGGACATTCAACGACAACCTGCACGGGGTTCAGTCTGGTCAAAAGAGCCGCAAATGAAGAGGGTACGTGAACAAATCCGGCTCGACGCGAGACCATAACCGGGATCCGTAACGGCTGCACCCACCCGTAAGTACAGGACCGAGAAAAAAAGGGAGGGGGCGAGTTTCAAGGATGCGAATTTTGGGTGCACAAAACAAGACGGAGGTTTAAAGAGGCAAAAAAACGGGCAGGTAAAAGAAGAATCGCTACTATCAGCGGCTGAAGCCTTGAAGAGAAGAAAGTGGGGTATCTGAAATGGTAGAGGGCGGAGATCAACCATCGCGTGGGGGCGGGGAAAAGCAGGGTAAACGGGTCGACAGTTGTGGGAACGTACTCTCGAAAACATGGGGTTACCGTCGAGCGCCCAGTCTTATCAAGGCAAGAAGTTTTGGCAACGGCGTACGGTGCAAGCCCAGTTAGCCTTGACGCAACCCGTTCGGTCCTGCTTTTATCTTTTCTGATACTCGAGGCAACTAAAAAAGGGTCGCCACCCGGCTATGCCCATCATAGGTCAAGCTGAGAAACGATAGAGTCGGTGGGAGGTGAATCCACTAATAGCTCAAAGCGCTCTAAAAAAAGAAGATGGGGTTGTGGGTGGTTTTGTGGTGGCGGGTGAACAAAAGGCGACCAGCCGTGTTGGCCCACATTTCTGTTTCGCCAAAAACGGGGGTGGTGCAGTTCATGGTCAAACGGGGTCAACAACTAAGAAAACGAAAAAGTCGGGGCACATTGAATTACCACTCTAACTGGTTCAACAAGGGTGAAAAGGGAGGGGAGGAGCACGTAAATGGTACACGGCCAAAGCCATGATGACGGAAGAGGGAGAACAAAATGCTGCGACGAGTACGCTGGCTAGGAGCTGAGGAACATGTCCTGAGAGTATCTTCGTCCGCTAACGAACCGCGACGATCCCCCCCCTATGAGACGAGGAGCCGATTTTGGTGAAGGGCGCATTGGTTAGAAAAAAAAGAATCTTTATGCCCGAACCCCATCACGGGACTAACCTTTGGGGTCACTTTTGGGGGGAAGCTACCCCCCAGCGGAATCCGTCCTTCGCAGTTAACGGGGGAGAAAATTAACCGAGAAAAATTTGAAATATCAGCCGTCATCCTTTTCCTTTTGCCACCAGAGCGTTACGAAAGAAGGGAACCCTCCTACCCGCTCAAGGTGGGACAAACCCAAAAATAGAAGGAAAAAGAAACCAAGAGCCAACACTGCGGCCAACCGCCGTCCGGGTGAGAGCGGAGGAAGGAAACCTGCCTAAACAGCAGGGGGAAAATCTAAGAAATTCGCCTCCGGCGCGACGGAAAAAAACGGCAATCAATTACCCGCGGAGACGAAAGAAAGAGGCCCCTACCGTCCTCTAAAATGAAGCACCGCACCAAAAGTTAGGAATAAAAACAAACAGCCACGGCGGCGTCGAAGAAACTACCACTACCAAACCAAGGGTCCATTAACCACCAAAGTAGCGGAAAAGAAGAAGCAAGTTCAAACTCAAAAAAAAGCTGGAACAGTAACACTCTCAGGAACTTAATCCATCTTGTTTTCTATACGCAGTACATCTCCAACAAGGAAACCTTAACAGGAGGCGAAGGCACGGAGCCACCGCCTCAAGACTCTCTTTTACGAGATGTGCCCAGAAATTTAAATACAGAAGGAAGAAAGAAGAATAATAAACATCGTCACTTCCAGTCCTAATTGAAAACTGACCCTCACCGACGCGAAACCGATGTAGGCAGAAAAAAAAGAAAAAAGAAAAAATTTCGAAAGAAAAAAACGAGTCACGAGTCCGATTCCCCCTACATCGGGCCGCGGAGGTGAATAAGAAGTCAAGTTTCAGGATCACACAAACGGCGCCAAACTACAAACTCTATCAAAGACATGGGGGGTATAAAAAAAAACTCCGCAACAAAAGGCCACTCCTAAAGCTTCTAACAGCAAAAGAGGAAAGAGAACTCTGAACGTCTACTCAGGGCGGGGAAAAAAGCGGTTTTCTTATCCACGGATCTCTCTCAAAAAACACAACTGAGTACATAAGAGAAACGGGGGTAAGAGAAAAGGACCGGGGGAAGAAATAACTGCCTCCGTGAAGAAAAGGGAGAGGAATATATCAGTATGCTTTTTCAAGTATGTGAGAAGTTGCCGCCTGAGATTGCAGGGGGGGGGGGGGGAGTACAAAGGTAGACATGTTGATCAGAGATCGGTGACGAGGGAGGAAAGACCGTACGGAACTTAGCTGACTTTCGAGTGACGAGCGGGAAGGGTGCGACCCTGTATGGCCTCGTCTATTACCGAGGCGGGCGCACGGGAGAGAACAGTGGTTCTCTGACAGCTAACCCCCCGAAAGTTCGCGTCGGTGGAACGTTGGTGGAAACGGAGAAGGGACGGACCGGGGATCCGATTGAAATGTTGCTTGTATGAAGCGAAATAGCTAAAAAAGGGCAGGAGGACGAGCGGTTCGCCGAGGCATCGGCAGAGTTAAGTCACTCCACTCTTGTGAGACGTTAAAACGGCTTATCCCACCAGAAGTAATGGGGGGCAAAGGAGGAAATTGAAAGGGGGGGAGGAGGGGTGTTGTTCCGGGGGAAGGCGCCTTCTCTCCTGGGCGGGAGGGAGACCTACGTGTATTGCGGTTGTTCTAGGCCCCTTTGGGAAAACAATACCTGCAAGAACAGGGTTGCGAAACGGTATCCTGGGGGAGCGGGGCACGCGTTAAAAAAGAACGGGCAGGGTCTAACGCGCGAAGGATTCCGCGATCGCACGGATAGAGTAACATTTTTCTCCTTGGAAGGCCTGGAAAGAAGCGGGTGGAAGACGCCTGGTTTATCAAGATTCTTCGTGTAGGCGTGTGACAATCGCTCGTCAAGGGGGGGGACCACTTTAAGCCTCTCGGGGGCAACGAAGGTGGAATGGTGAGGAGGCAATTATGGAGAAAAAAAACAGTTACCGTCTCCTTCCTTAAAAAAGCGGAGACTGCTTGGGGAGTGAGAAGAGAAAGTAATGAGAGTCCAGTTCGGGGGGGGGGGGAGGTACCGGAACCTCCTTGCCAGGGAAGAACAAGGGAAATGGCTCAACGACCAAAGAAGCGGCGCAATCGTCGCAGTGACGAAAGGCGGAGGACGTCAGGCTCATAAGAACATAAGGGGAAAAGTAAGCGCGAAGAGACCTCCGCCGCTGTAGAAGGAAAAAAGCTCAACTCAAGGAGCCAAGGGACGAAGAAAAAAAAAATGGGATTTTCATTCTGGAAAGGGCCCAGCCGGAACGGAAAGGAAAACTTCTACAACGCGAACCGGTCTATCGAAAGTAAAGGGAAGCAAAATCACATGAATCTCGCCTTCACACAAACTGCTGGAAAAGGCACAACAGGGGGGAAGAGGGGACACAGGCGGGAATGGATGAAGGACTTAACTACTGAACCAGCCACTACGGCGTCTAAAATTCCTCTCGATAAAAAGGGACGAAAAGACTACTCACAAAGAACGCTCAGAAAGAAACTTGGCGCCCTCAGGGGGGAACCCAGTGTGTGGAGAAACTTCTAACCTCTGCCCGAAAAAGCATTTCTAGGGGGGGATCAAACTTCCTTACGTGCACACCGTGCTCCACCTTTAAAAAAAAAACTTCGCAACATGGCGGACGGAGGGAAAGGGTACATGAGGGGAAAGGACACAGACACTAAATCAGAGCGTCAACCAAAAGAAGACTAATGGCAGCAGCCACTCCCAGTGAAGGAGGTGAAACTGGGCTAGCGTGACTGTACCTAACGAAACAAGACGCAAAGGGAGCCGTCACCTTCGAGTGCACCGCTCGTGTAGTTGAGGCAATCCGGGCGAGCAAGAGTGCAACAAATGAGACTCAGTCGCGATAAGAAGAAACAATTGGGAGAAGCCGCTAAAAAGCGCTGAATCACTTACTTAGATCAGGAATTTCTGGCCCTGAGAAAATCAGCCGCGGCGCACTACTTTCCAGCCGAACAAAACATGCCATTAATTAGCTGACGGCAGCCTAGGCACCGGGAGAGAAAAAGGGGGGCGACAAGAACTATACTGCTTGTGAACGTAGAGACAGAAGAAAAACAACAGAGAGTAAAAAAAAAAAAGAAACGTGACCTCGCCGGAGGCCTCGAAGGCTGACACAGTGCCGAAGATAAACCGCACGTTCATCTGGTCGCAACCTCCCAAAAAGGCGTGGTGTTCGGGAACAGGCTACGCGCCGAAACGGCTCCACGGAAACAGGGGTAGCGCAGTGCCCAGAGAAGGCGTGAAAGCGCCGGACTTCGACCAACTTCGGGTTCAGTTCTGCAACACACCCGGGACGCGGAAGCGAAGGTTGTCATACAAAAAACGGCTTGGTGCAATGGCCACGACCCGAGACCGGATTCGACGTGCGATCGCGCGAGATGGGCTGTATGTCGGATGTAAGGCCACGTGCGCGTCCGGAGAGACTGGACTGGGGAGGAGGGCTGACTTGATCAACACCATCGCCGTTTGGATGTCCAACGGTTTGAAATAAGACCGATGGATCGGCAGGGCGATCAGGGCCTGTCCCGGCGTCCAAGAAAATAGGGGCAAGGGAGCGCACCAGGTGAGGTAGTCGGGGCCAAACCAGGATCAGGGGGAGGGAAGACCAAACCCTCGTTGTTCGGCTCGAGCACTTTTATATGAGAGAACCGACAAACACCTGGGGGAGCCATCATCAGGCCTTATAAAAACCGCGGCAGACTGGACGGGGAAGCGAGAGTTCCCAGAAGGGGTATTGTCCCGAAGAGGGGACAAGAACTGAGAGACGTGCTGGTGGTAGGGAAACAAAAGGGCATACATGAAGGGGGCAACTGGAGGTCTCAGAAAATTCGGCCCCGTGCTTTTGGGAAGGGAAGTTTCGGACGAACTAGCAAACGGAAGACCGCTGGTGGAGGGCCTTACCCGACGGTATCCATTTTGTTCTGGGTCGCCCGGTCATTCAGGTGCTGGTTCGGCCAAAAGGCACTTTACCTATCAGAAACCTAAGAAAAGATAATCTGGGGAATCAAAAACTACGAAAGCGAAGCTAATACGGGGGGGTATCGGGGACGTCGGGAAGAATGAAAAAGCATAAAGAACTAGCGCTTAAAACACGGCGAAGGGCGCGTGCTAAAGTGATGGAAAGAAAAGGTATACTCCGGGGAATATTCACGGGAAAGGAACCACACCAGCTGGGGTAACTGGGGGAAATAAATTGTAGACGGGGGAGAGGAGGGAGAAGGAACCCAAGCAAGAGACATCGGACCTGCGCCGGGTACTTCGAAACCGATCGCCTTGCTATCGAAAGGTATAAACGGTTAAGGCCACCGGGGAGTCGCTAACAGTTAACCCTCGGAATCCGCGCAGGAAGGGAGGAAACACCCGCAGACACGAACAAGAAAAAGAACTCTGATCAACCAGGCGGCAGCCAGAACCAATAAAAAATTCGAAAACGAAGGACCCATGAAAAGGAAAGCAGATCAAACTTCTCATAGGGAAGGATAGATCTTGGAGCCCTGCTCTGGAAATCAAACCGCCTTAACGGCCAAGAAGGGTCTTCGGAACCCATAAACCAATAACGAAAGGGACTTCACACCTGCGGCGGCACGCAAAACGAAGAACCAAACTGGGCTTTACGCCCCCCCGGGGGAGCTAAATCATAACCAGCTTAACCAAGCACATGAAAGCAACTGGGGGCACCCAACCTCCTGCAAAAAGTAATCCAGCTTTGGGGGGATAGACTGAGAGTACAAGCAGGGGGGGGGGGGGGAGATACCTACCTGAGACTTCAGCGCACAACGAAAGCCAGATGTAAAGATGTCCCAAGCCCGTCCATCCGACATCAAGTCAATCCCTTATACAATCACGATCGGCCCTTACAGTCAGGGGAGAAAAAAAAAGCTACAATGAACCAGACGCTCACCGAGGGAGGACGAAGAAACAAGATGTCATCCAACAAGCGTTGGGCTGAAGAGCCTGGAAGGTCACAGCTCATGACCGCAAAGGGGGGAGGGAGTACTCACGCTCGCCGACTTCGAAGGGGCAGCTTGAAAAGCCAGCAAGCAACCCTCTCAAAATCTACCAGACTAGATAACAGGGTGAGACCAATCCACGGCTCATCCTAAAGCCACCAAAGGGGAACTTCGCAAAGGAGAAAGATCAAAAAGGGGAACTCGATACATCCTCCCAAAGAGAAAGAAGCTCAAGTCGGTAAAACCGGCCGCGGTGAAGGAAACAGGTCGGAGCGGCGGCCAAAACAACGGAGAGAGGAAGAGATAGTCCTTTTAGGAGGACCACTCACGTTTTAAGAAACAGAGCGGGTTTCGAGTCATGCCGAGGAGGGATCACTTGTTGCCGCCGAGAGTAACCGGGTGGTGGCTTGAAAAACTAAACTGGGATAAAAGGGGTTAGAGACGAGCTGTGTTTCTAGTTGGAGAGGGGTGGGAGGGTAGCCGGGAAGAGGAAGTGCGATCTTAGGAGCTGAGTAGCCGCCGCTTTCCCTCGGGAAATGACCTCGGCGGAGGAGCGCACGAATGGATCGTGGTAAGACGTCAGAAAAAAATAGGTCGGGGGTTCACTGGAGAAGAAGGTGAACCGACTCTGATCTTAATCAAAAGGAATACAGGTTGATGTATTTGACCGGTAACGTCGGGGTACATCCGAAGTAAAGGCGGACTAAGGAGGCCCTCGGGTCTTAAGGGGGAAACGGTCCGTAGAACCACCCAGAGCTTTGAATGGTTCCGAAGAGGACCGGGCGGGCTGGTTGAATGTGGTGGTGCCGACCTAGACCTTGCAGGAAAAGTGGGGGCAACCATGTTGGATCGGGTCAGTTGTTGAGGGAGACACTAGGACTGGCTAAAGGTCGTGTGCTGAAATGGGGAAAGGCGGGGAATGGGGGCATGGAGAAGGACGAGCACGGCAGTAAAAGCTCTCTGGGAGATTACAGCGCGGGTGGAAGGGAGGGCAGGAAAAGGCCCGGGGTCGACTCTAGAAGGTCAGAGGAAAAGTTGGTCCGCCAAGGTGGATCAGAGTAGAAGCGTCTCCGCGTGGAAAACGTCTCTGAACAAAAGGGGTAACCGATCTATCCAGGACTCTTTTTGCAAAGAACAGGATGACGGTTCTTCAAGAAAGGGGGGAGAGACCATTTCGCCAGGAACCGTTACAGGTTCGCACTTGCTCCGCTGTCGGCAGGTGTGATAGCCACGGCTCCCGGGCTTTGACATAGAAGTCAGTTCGATTTGGTGGGAGGTACAAGGTAGGGGACGCTCACGGAGGAAGAAAAAGGCATTACAAACTGAACAATAGGCGCCATCGACACGTGAGCGCGATTCTCTTCTTGAGAGGCAGATCGAAAGGCTCCGCGACCGGGAGAAAGGATCGAGCCGCGGCCTCGGCTCAGATCAAGAGCTACGGGGACGCGGCTGGTGCTGGAAGAGAAAGACCGTGAAAATAGACGCCGCAAAGAACAGGGTTCAGACCGAAAAAAGGTTATGAACTTAATCCCAGCGTCAAACTTCTTTCTCGTCAATTCAGTCAGACGAAACGCTCAACGGCACAACCGACGAGGGACACAAAAGGGTGACGTGCATGTAAAGACGCCGTAAACACTATTCACCATAACCCCCGCCACAGGGCGCGCTTTATCTCGACCGAGAGGCGGGATCACGACAAAAGAAATGTGAATCCGCCTGAAGCAGAGCAAAGCTGCTGGGAAATAGAGTGATGTGACTCGGTCTACTCATAACACGAGGAGAAAGAAAACTTCAAGCCAGGGCTAACCGGTGAGTGCCGTACTACTCCACAGGTCAACCCTAGCGCTGACGATCGCTGGGGAAGCCGGCGACAAAAAGATCGCCGAAACCTAAACGACTCTCTAAAAGGGAACCCGAAACGAAACGATTTCCGAAGCAGCAGCCCTCTGGACAAAATTCCCTCACAAATGAGAGGCACGTGACTTCACTAGGCAGGAGAGGACACGCTCAACCCTTCCGAAGTTCACCGGGGGCTAGGGTTGCGTGGCCGCAAATCAGGCTAGGGGTGGCAAAATTCGCAAACATCCGCAAGGGAACCTGACCAGGTGGGTCGATCCCGGAGACCTCTGGTGCGGAAGAGGACGGCTGAGAGGTTTTCTGGTTAAGGAGCCCCGTAAGAGCCCGCGACTTTCCAAACAGAAAGGCGGACGTTATCTACCAGACGGAACGGGTGACCGGTGGCGATGCCTGCAATTCCGGAGAAAAGGGAATGGACAGTGGCCGAAAGAATCTCTCGAACAACCCCAAGGCTAAAAGGACGTCCAGCTCCGCTGCAAACGCAAGAAAATGAACCAAGGAGACAGGCCGAATCGACACGTCAAAGGCAGACTGGTCGCTCCCAAGTAAAGGCATGGCAGGTGTTCCACAGTAGTCTCCCGCGGCTTTAGGGAGCCGGCATGCCCAGACATTAACCTGAGAAAAAAATCATACTAACCGCAACAGAGGACCCCAAGTCTTTCTATTTTGAAGAGGAGGCGAAGGTCAGCGGGCTCGAAATTCTTTGGAACAAAAAAAGGCCAACTTCTACTGTGAAGCAGGGGCAGCGATCGCGCTGGGGAGTGGGACTTCAGACCGGACACGTGATACGAGAAGTGGACTCCTCTTAGGGGGGAGTAGGGATGCCTGAAACCAGGAGTTGGCGTATAAAACAGGAAGAAAAAAAATGAGCAAAAGGGGCGACTGTGACAGGGGGGACCGCCGGCGAGGCGGCCAGTTCTCAGCGCGCGCCATGTTGGTTTGAAACAGGGTGAGGTGCAGGAACGGAAAGGGGATTTCAGCCGGGGATCATCGAAGCAGCGAGCTGTCGACGTTTAAATCTCCGAAGGCCTACCCCCCTTTTGCGCAAAACAGGGAGCAGGGAGGGCGCTTAGGCGTGACAAAGAGTCAAAGTTTATTGTGTAGTGACCCGCCGCGTAAAAGCGAGCGTTCTGGGTGGTGACCATTCTGGAGAAGGACTTGGGGCTTGAGGGGGTCAAAAGGCTGTGGGGGCCGTTTGAGAGTGTGGGGAAAAGTCAGAAGGAGAACCTTGCTTCAGCCCCTACGGGGAATAATCCAGTGTTTCGGCGTGTAACTGGGTGCCGGTGCGGCGGACCGAACGTGAACGGGGGACAAGCAAACAATTCCGTAGGCTTTCTAGAAAGGAAGAGGATAAGGGATGGAAGTCTAGGACCTGATGTTCATGATCCTTAACCGGACGCCTCAAGAGATTAAAAGGGCTAAAAGAGAAGACTTTTTCCCGGGGACGAAGTGTCTCCTCCTAAAGAGAGAATCCCTCAAAAGAAATCGAAAAAATAGACCTTTGTCACGGGAGTAGGAACACCACCAAAACAATACCGAACTACCATCCGAGTAAAACGGTTCGCGGCGACCTATCCAAGTTGGGAATATCAGAACTCATCCGTTTCCAAGGGGCCCCGAGAGGGATCTAACTACGGGGGGGGAACCAAAGGTGACTCACCAACCGATAAAGACTCATTCTCCCCTGAAATACGCAAAGAAGGACCACAGTTCCAAATAAGTCGATCGACAGGATACCATTTCTGCAGATCCTGTATCGGGCCGCCTCGCGAAAAGAAGAAAAACTTGCTCATACCCACAACCGCCAACCGGGGAAAAGGAAGGCCCAACCGTTCTTCGAACAGCAGCACCCGAATTCCCCTTCAGGAAGACAGCAGCGCTTCAACGCGAAACACGACCACGACAAATCAATGGTCCGGCTACGCCAAACCGCGAACGGACCGCCCGTAAACCATTCACCAACAACTCGTCAATGCACTCCGGAAACAAGTAAATCGGGGGGGGGGGCGAACGTCTAGAAAAAGGATGAAAAGAGGACCAAAGAGGGAAGGGAAAGAAAAGACGACGGGTAAATTTGAAAAGTGCCCGGTACACCACAACGGGCAGCCTGTGGGCACATCATCCCGATTTTTAAAAAATGCTCGTGCGAAAAGCTACACCTGACTCACCGAAAAGGTATGGTGGAAGCCCACCACTGTAAATCACCAAGGGGCGCGACCCTCCTCCTAGTGAAGAGCCGCAGCGGAGGAGGAATAAAGAGAGGACCGACTTCGTCACTCTCAACGGCTCCACCTCAAAAGGAGCCACCCTCTAGAACCAGAGAGCGAAGAAAAAATGCGACAAGAGGCTCAGCCGACAACCCCGGGGGGGACATCTCTGCTTCCATGCATAACCTGAACGAACGCAAGAGGAACCGAGCGAGGTACGGTAGCAAACGGTGCGGGACGAGGAAAGG
>Ga0179593_1511042_pt1 | contig 12365 bp, 14 predicted proteins | sample CZODoug2_1_08_16_FD_185931 | JGI IMG/M metagenome (GOLD analysis project Ga0179593, IMG submission 185931) | Vadose zone soil fungal communities from Angelo Coast Range Reserve, California, USA - CZODoug2_1_08_16fungal (PacBio error correction) | ecosystem: Environmental > Terrestrial > Soil >...
GGGAAGGAACCAACCGCCGAAAACGCCGAGTAGTCAAAAGGCAACAATGGGCAAGGGGGAAGACGGAGGTGAATAGGACGTCATTCCGTGATAGACAATGAGGAAGAAGCAAAAAAAAACAAAACAAAGGGGGAGGGTGCAAAGGTGGGGGCAAAAAGGTTTAAAAAAAGAGGAGCGGGGAAAAGAAGAAACGCTTCTCCCTGACCCAAAAAGGCGAATTTCATCGAACGAACATGGGGCTGTCAAAGCAAGGGTGGACTTTCCTGAATCAAACTTCTGGGTAGACCCAGTAGTCCCACAAAAAAAAAAAAACCATGAGTAGCCAGGGACCACAAAATTGAAATCATGAATGCTGTTTAGGGGGGGGGGTCGTTCCATGAGAATCCAGGGTGGGTTCTGGGGGCAAAAAGGGTAAACAAATTCGGTGAGCGGGACATACCCGAACAAAATCAAAAAAAGGAGAGAAAAAAGGTCACTTTGTTCTCCAGACAACTCTAAAAAAGTGTGTGGGGGGAAACTAATCTGGTATAAGAGGGAAATCAAGTGGGGGGGAAGGGGGGATGAGGATGTGCGGGAGAGTTTGCTCAACGCATTATTGAGAAGGATATAGTGCCAATTTTTAATGGATACAACGTCGATGGGAGCTAAATTAAAAAAAAAAACAAACAGAGGGGGGGCAATTGAATATTCGATGGAAAAAAACAGGGGGAAAAGAAAGTAGAAACTCGTGAAAGTGAATAGGGCGATAAAATCCGATAGGACTGCGATGAAAAGGTGCCAAGGACCATCTCATAGATGTGGGAGGGAAGGGACTGGCACAGCGAACAGAAATTATTCAAAGGAAGAACCGACAAGAACCCGCAAACAGCCACTCGATCGATTCCGATTCAGGAAAGATAGAAGGCAGAACTTTTTGTCGCCCAGTTAGGGTGCCACAGGAAAAAGTTTTTTTGAAAATGAGGCCCGACCATGGGCACAAAAACTGAACAAAAATCAGTAGAAAGCTCCGTAAAAAAGTACACCAAAGGGCCTGCAACTTGTTCTTCAAAAAAGGGGCAAGGGGAAGCACAACTAAGGTAAAGCCAGTATCAAAGGCGAATGAACAAGGGAGGGGCAAGCGCGGGGGATGAAAAAAAGTTCCCTCACCTGTTCAAGAATTTCAAAGGACAGGTTTAGGCAGGGGTGGTTGAGAACAATAACCCCGGACGTGAAAAAGCAGAAAAAGGAATAACGGATACCAAAGAAAAAAGCATGAATTGAGGCATGGTGGTTTCAACGGAGTAAGACAAGTCCAGGAAATCAATCAGGGATTATAAATAGCTGGGAAGGAAATGGTTTAGGGGGGCGGCAACCGAACCGGGTGTGGCAAGGAACTAGCCCTCGTGGTCGAATGGGGGTACGTCTTGTGCCCAAGGCAGAAAGCATTGTAAACAGACTCAAGGGCTACTAGCAAAAGGGGCAAACCGAATATTCGTGAAAAGGAACCCCTTCCACCATTCAAGGAGGAGGACTGCCGTCCAATAAACCAGAAGGGAACAAAGGAGTATATGGCAAGCAAGAAGCAAAAAAAATATAAACGTAAGAACCAAACGAAAAGGAGAAAAGGAAAGGGGGGACGAGTGCTGACAGCGATACGAAAAGAAAGAAGACGTCTAGGGAGCCTGAGGCAAAGTGCTGGGAACATTTGTGAAGAAGTTACTAGATAGGAGTTTAACGCGAAGCCGAAAAACTTAGTTTCGATAGTAATAGAGGGGTTGGGTACAATTATATAAGACATTGTAGTTTCTTAGGAAATGAATAAAAGCTGACTGGCAGCAATAGTCGGGATTGATAAGTGGAAGCGGGAAGCCCAAGACCGGGAAAGAAACTTTGAATGAGAGGGGGTGGGAAATGGGGGGGAAAGGCGAAGAGTGGGGAAGAAAGTTGAGTGGGGGAAGCACGTTCTTCTACGAAATCTAAGAACTCCAGAATAAAAAAAGCTAACAAGGGGATCAGAGAAATCACACATCCGAGAACACACTTGCAAAAAAAAAAAACGAACGGCCTTGGGAAAGAGTCTTCCAGAAGAAAATATTGGTTGCAAAAACGCTTTAAAGTCAAAAAATGGGAATGAAACCGACAGTAAATGGTGGGGGTGGCACTTATTTATAGAAATGCAAGCCCTACTCGAAACCCGGACACCTGGAAAAACACAAAAAAAACACACCCCATATTTGAAACGGTTAGGGTTAGGTGAAGGGTAGGGTTAGGGGGGGGGGGGGGTAAGTTATTGGGGGAGTTGAGGGGGAGGTTTATTTTATGGGTGTGGTAGGGGGGAGGTTTAGGTTTAGGGGGAATAGGGATCTCAAAAAAAAAAAAAAAAGGAGGAGAGGAGAGAACCTAAGAAAGACAAAGAAAAAAAACCCCTAGAAAAAACCCCTCACCGAAACTAAATAACCCTAAACCCTAACGACAAAAATACAAAAGACACTAACTCAAAAACCCTAACCCTCAAACCAAAAAAGGAATAGTGGGAAAAGGGGGTTTTTTGCCAAAGGGGTTGGAAGAACACGAAAAAAAGGTAAAGGGGGGGGGGGAAACTCCGGGGATCAGGCCTGGGGGGCCCCAAAAGAATAGAACTCACCTGGTCTGTAAAAATTTCCAGCGAAAGGGAACTGAAATCGAAAAAGAAGAATCAGGTCGTCCGCAAGGAAGAAATGGGAGGGAAGTGGGGGTATTGGTTGTGGTATTCCATTCTGCTGTTGGTGGTGGTCCAAAAGGGGGTATTGGAGGGGGCCTCGTGACTGGCAACGGAGAAGAAGGTGGATCCCGAAAAAAAACGGAAAAACCCTAACCTCGAAAGTCCCAGGTAAGACTTTTCGGGTTCGGGGAAACGGACAGTAACTCTAAGAAACAGAAGATGAGGTCCCCCCAAAGGTGAAGCTCTTATGAATTGTAAAAATAGAAAGAAGGTCAGGATTCTAAGGTAGAAAAACACTATAAGGTACTAATATATAATAGGGAACTTGTGAGGGTAGAAAACTCTCTGGTGGCTTTAAAAAATCCGGAATAAAATTTCGAAAAATTCATAGGATCCGCATAAGACTAAGCAAAAGGGGTTGAGGTAGCGATAAAAGCACGAATTTTAGGGGGTCACCTAGGACATTGGAAAGGTCTTTGGAAAACGCCCGTTTTGGGCCTTTTACAACTATTGAAAGTGAGGGGGGGCTTGGGAAAGGATAGTATGAGGACCAACTCCCCTTTAGGGATGGCCAGAGGAGTAAAGACTTTAAGGGAAAGAGGGCTGGGGAACAAAAAGAAGCTCTACTTAAAAATGTTGAAAAAATTGGAGTGCAAGGCGTTCCGAATAGGGAACCGCCCGGCGGAACCAAAGAAAGAAAAAATCAGGATTGTGCCCACCACAAAAAGTGACAAAAAACTTCAGGGATCAGGATAATATTCATGATTGATGGGGGATGCAAAGGTTCCTTAACGTTAAAAAAAACATGAAAAGGGGAAGGGAACAAGATGAATGCTGGGGGACTACTGTTATAGTTAAAGGACTGGGACTTTCACGGTGTACAAGTGCCGTGGATAAAAAACCAAACGCAAAACTAAGCATGGACTTCCAAAAATAGGGAAACCTCGAGAAACCGGGGAATAGAAAACACATCCTCTGTAAACCACAGCTTGGTGCAGCGAAGTTGGGGGGAGAAAAATCCATTTTAAAAAGGGGCGGGGGAGCAAATGCCGTTAGAAAGAAACGAGGTAATGGGGTTCCCAAGAGAATTAGAAAAGTTCCCTTAGTGAAATCAATAAGCCGTTGCAAAATGCGGAAAAAATTTGACGGAAGAAAAAGTGGAATAATTCTACAAAGGAGGGAAAAGAAGGGAGCATTTAAGAGACTAACGTCCGGGAAGCTCATAATCCTGTCATAGAGCTGCAAAAGTTCTTGCAGTGGAAAGACGATAAGGATGCCTTCCCCCACAACCACTTACTATCACAGAGAGAGGGAAGGTGGAGTTTGGTTATGAATATCAGTTTCAAGCATCCAACGCGATTTGATCCGGAAACTAGAAAAATCCTCTCAAAAAAAGTTAGTAACCTCTTTGGGACGACAACTTTAGATACCAGTAATTCGTTCAAAAACGGGTCAACTAGGGAAGGGAGAAGGGCGAAAAGGTAGGCAATTAAAAAAAGTAAGGAGCGGAGGAACAGAATGGGTCAAGAAATTGATACAAACATAATCACGTCAAAGGGACAGAAGCAGGCAAGTTAGCAAAACGGCGTGGGGCGCGAAAAAGACGACGTGTCGCGTATCAAGGAACAGAAGGGGAGGCAAACAAAGAAGGAGTAAGACGCGATTTGAAAAACCTGGGGGAAATCTCCGGGATCGGTCAGGTTCACCGTTATGGGCAGAAAGGTCAAGGACGCCACCCAAGAGTTGTTAAAGAACAAAAAAAGCACGGGGGTGAAACTGGCAAAAAGACCCAAGCAACCCATGGTAAAAAAAAAACTTAAATGGAATGGCAAAGACCGAGAAGACGAAGGGCGGGTAATTAACTGGATAAACAAAAGCTGACAGGAAAAGTCAACCCTTGAAAAAATGAAAGAAACAGGAAATTTCTATCCACGTGGACGCCAAAAAATGATTAAATCGCAGGCAGGGGCGTAAGATTACTGCCCCGACCTTGTGTCAAAAAAAGAAAAAGTGGCAGTTGGGAAAAAGTGGAACAAAAAGCACAGACAGGAAAATGTTTCAGGGGAAAAAGGAGGGAGGACTCAACTATGAAAGGTTTCCGAAATACAAGTTCCACAATCATGGGCCCACCGGAAATGGGCGGGAACCCATACTCGGAGGGCTGACCGTATGGGTTACGTGAGGAAATAAAACTGGAGGGGGGAGGGGGAAGAGAAGATGGCTTAAATCCTCCTGGGGAAACCCTTCAAGTTTATACGGGCAAAATGGGGAATTAGAGTAAAGATAAATTCATAGGGAGGAACGTTAGAGAAACAATGACACAAGAAAAAATCCCGGGGCTATTTTGGGGGGGACCAATGTCCAAAGTTCCAAGAAGAAGTACAGGATCAGCCCTCAGACCCGGCCCCAATAGCTAGGTCATACGTAGTACGGGCGAGCAACATAAAAATGTGGGGTGTCAGGCAAACGTTTTTGAAAAAACTCAAAAAAAAACACAAAACAGTTAACCAAAAAAAAATTTGGACAAAACGCCCTCGAATAAAAAGTAGGGAAAGAAGGGAAAGCCCCGGGGGTTGAGGGGTCCGTTGGCAGGAGAGCCATAAGGGGTTCTTGTGTGGTCTCATTCCTTGGGGGATCACTGGGGACATACCGACGAGGGAATCTTCAAAGGAGAGGGGGTTCTAAGGTTGTTCTCTCAACGCGCGTCCTTTCAATTGGGGGGGGGGGGGGAGAACTCGGGGGAATCGGAAAGAAGGTTCATGTCTGTGATGCGAGTTTTCATCAATGCGCTGAGTGGAAAAAAAAACCGCGGAGGTGCAATGTCCGCACGGGTTCATTTGGACATAGCTGGCTGGAGTTATCAGAGACGGTGACAAAGGGACTAGGGGGGGGAAGCCATTGATAATCGACTAACAAAAAAATATAAAACCCACAATCGAAGTTAAAAAAGGGACAACTAACGTTTTTATAGGGGCAGCGTAGGAGATCAATAAAGATAGAGTGAGTGAGACATCAAAAAAGCCATGCGTAAAAAACGAATGACCGCTAAAGGGGTTCCAAGTTGGTGGTGTTTCAATATCCCACTCAGTGGTTTAGGAAAGATACTTGCTAAAACAGAGTCTTCAAGGCTGGGTATTCGTGGAAAGCTTTCAGTATGAGAGAGTTTCAAAAAAAAAGGTTGGGTGGGAAAACCCCAATGGAAAAAGGTAGAAATACAAGAAAAAAAGTGGTTAGGGCCAAAAAGGATTTTGGTCACAAAAAGGAAACAGGGTAAACGTTGGTAACGCCGACGCAAATCATGGCGATCGTAAGATACGACTACCACAGCGTCCGAACCAACAACCACCCAAGAGATAAAAAAAAAAAAAAAAGAAAAAAATTGCACGTGTTCTACACAATCAAAAACTTAAAAAGTATCCGTCACGGAACATTCGCTCTTCGACGGGTTTCGAGGTGAGCGCCACTGATATCTCCGGATGCACTGGTGTAAGATGGTGGGGCAAAGAACACGATTTTCGGAGGGGGTGGGGGGTGTGGGAGTAGGGGGTAAAAACTCAGAGTGTCAAAAGATGAATAGAACTGTAACTTTGGAGTGGCGGGGAGTTTAGCAAGAAAGACGAATTCACCATTGGAGGACTAGGTAAACCCGCTTACACTCCATAAGGCAAGGATGGGGTTCCATTGCTTATCTGGGTGACCGAACAGTCTTAAAACAGATCAGAAGGGGAAGTTATAAAAGAGGGAAGGAAAAATGTTTTTAGTGGACAACGACCCAGCCGGGGGGGGGGGGAGGGAAAACTCCCGACTTGTTCGCTGTGTCGGGCTTCCAACCCATAGGAAAGTTGGTACAGAACAACTTCTACGAACACAATTAAACCAACCAAAAAAAAAAACCATAAACAGTCAGTGAAGAGACGGACCCAAAAAATGATGGGGCCCAAGGCCCTAAGGCAATAGTGTAATTCCCAACGCCAGAAAAGGGCAAGTTTAAAAACAACGGAAATCAAGGGGAGGTGGGCAAACAGATACGAAAAAGATGCTAGTTAAATCTCGGCTAATGATTAAAGGGGAAAGGAATAAGGTTGGGGGGAAAGAGACTGAAGAAATACCTATATTCGATAGTAAGGGAAGTTTGTTTAAATAAGTGAAAATATTAAAAAATAGCTTGCTTAACTGGAATCGGTATATCGAGAAGGAATGCAGTCCTTACGGCTCAAAAGAAAAAAAACGAAAAGGCTTTTACTTGGGGGGGGAAAGGACCTTCAAAACAGGGAGGTTTGGAGGGGAGTGGGACGTCTTCTACGAATCAAGAAGGCCAACAGCAAAGGGAAAGAAAAGCTGGACAATATGACAGATACTCACCAAAAACCATCGGAATCCAACACGTCACACTCAGGAAGAGGAAGCGAGGGGTCTGACAAAAGGTTCAGGCGAGGTCAACGCTTCAAAGGAGAGGGGAATGAAGGAAGACAGCGATATGATGGGGGAAGATGGAAAAGAGGAGGAAAAAAATTCCTAAATAAGCCTCAGGACAAGCTGGCAAAGAAGGCCAACCATCGGGAGGGGGGAGGGGGGTAGGGGGTAGGTTTTTAGGGGGAATTGAAGGGTGGGGGTTAGTTTTGGGTGGGGGGTGGAGGGGTGATGGTTTTCGGTGTAGGGTGGAGGTTAGGGTTAGTATGAACTGAAAAGAAGGGACAAACACCCGAGGAAAAAGATGAGATAAAAAACCCAAACACCAAATAAAATAAAAGAAACCGACCTAAACAACAAAAAACCACATACCAACCGTAACCAAAAGAACACTAAAAAAACCAAGACCACTGAAACCCTAACCCTAAAAACCCGCCGAAAAGAGGGGGGGGGGAAAGGTTGGTTTTTGTTGCAAATCAGGAAGAGTCATGGATGCATTGCCTCCGTAGGGACGCAAGGGCCCCAACCAGGGTAAATCGCGTAGTAATAAGAACGGAAGCGGGCTTGAAATCGAATAAAGAGAAGAAATGACACAGTCGAAATGTGGTGGCATGTGTGGCCTAACGATGGTGTTTATATGCGGGATATTTTTGTCCACAAGGGGGGGATTTCCACTTGAGGTGTCCGGAGAGCAAAACTTCGTAGAAAAAAAGCCTAAAAAAGAAATAGGGAAAATCCACAATTCCAATGGGTACACCTAATAAGTTGGGGGTCACAAAGGAAAAAAAAAACCGTGGATAGACTTTAAGTATGAATAATAAAAACAATCCAGAGGAGAGGAAACGAGTCGTTAGGGTGCTGGACTTATTATTATAAGAAACAGGTCTTATCGGGAATATCAAACTCTAGGGGGTAATTCTCGAAGAAAGGATATAGTATTTAGAGGTGTAAGCCCTTTTTAGTACTTAAAAATTCCGGAGGCATGACGTTAAAGCATGCCCAAGGCAAAGGAAAGGGACTATCGAAAGGTTGGGAGGGGATCAAGAAGAAGCAAACATGTCGTGGGAAAGGGGGGAATTTACCCAACGCCTGTGGGTGGCATTAACTGTAGGAAGTTAGGGCAATATATTTATGGGACCCTGTTCGGGGGGGTATGGTCAAACTGCCCAGATGAAAGAAGGAAAAAATGGAGGGGGAGTTCTGTGGCCCTGACTGCAAGCGCCATAATGTAGATTGGGTGGAGGGGTGTTAAATTGGGCAATGGGGAATCACATACCCATGTCAAAAAGAGGCCTTTAAAAGGGAAAGACCAGGAGCTGGTTCACGCTAAATTTAAACACTTGCAAGGGAACATGGATAATCGGGAGGGGAAAGGACTGAAAGGGTTTTCCTGTTATACTAAATCCGTAAAAGGAAGCAAAAAACGGGCAAAGATGGGAAAAATGCTTGCTACTCGCAAAAACGATGGAAAGTAGGGGAACATGGGCACCACTGGCAAGGTCAGGGGGAAAAAAAAACACCTCCTAGACGCCGGCTCAGAACTGGAACTCTAGTTAAAAGTCAAACCGCACAACCTGGCAGGCAAAATGCACTGATGTGGAAGAGGGGTCCCTTTAATAAACCGCCGGGCTGAACACACCTGTTCGAAGACAAGGGGAAATGTTGGTGTACGCGGAGGTGAAAAGGACTAAGGAGCATAAAATCGGTGTTTCTGGAATTAAAAAGGTTGAAAGGGGGTGCCGGAAAAAATTTTGTGGGGGGGAAAAAAACAGGGAAGTTAGAAGAGGGGCGGATAATCGCGGCGAAGGATAAAACTAATCTAACTTAACTGAGCTCACAGGGGAAATCAAGCGTGTCTTTGGGCTTGCAGGAAGCAGGAATAAGTCTGGAGATCAAAGTAAACCATATTGGGTAATACACGAACAATACTCATCGTTGGCCTTGATTGGGGGGATGTGCTCGACCGGGACATGCATCCATATTTTGATAACAAGTTCATAGAAAACATTTCAAAAAAAAAAGGGCTGCCTTTAAAACGAGGTCGTCATGGGTTTCTAAGAGAGAGGGGAATGGCGACTAGGAAAATGTTCATAGACGGAACAGAAATTTGAAAAAAAGGGAAAGAGAAAAAACTCAGCGGGGAAAAATCATGCATTGAGAACTGCGCAGTCACAACATGAATTCTAGGAAGGAGGAATATTGCGAAAACCAAAAAAGGGGAAGCGAGGGTAGAAAAAAAAAAACTGGGGGGAACATCCTCAGGGGAGGAGGACTTGCAGTGTACACCGGGTATTTCAGATTAGCAAACACCAAAGAAAAAAGGGGTGTCACTCAAAAGAAAATTTTCCAGTTCCACGGGACCAAAAACCCCAATCACCAGTGAAAGGAAATGAAGGGAGACCAGCCTGGCATCGAAGCTTAAGTGTGACACGGCAAAAAAAACATCAAGGGAAATCAAAATTTACATGGAAACAGTCCTATCCTACTGATACGCGGAAATTCGAAACCCAGTTGGGGGGGGGAGAGAATAGGGAGGGAAACTGCCCTTCTTTCTTCTGGACCGTGGAAAAGGAACAAACAGACAGGGAAGCCTGGCGGTGGGCTGACCTATAAACGTAACTCTATGAATTTTTCTGGAAAAAGAGTCCAGAACCAGGGAAAGGGGAAAGAACGACGAGGTCGTCTCGGTTACGAGGGAAAATCAACAACACGGGTTAGGGGAAGAAAGGGGGAGAGGAAACTCCGAACCAAAAACTATACAAAAACAAAAAAAAACTCCGAAGTTATTTCCAAAAAAACTGAACCAATGTTCCAGGGGAAGATGTCGGAAGTTAGAAGTCAGGAAATTATAGAGTTGTTTAAGCTGAAAGGAACAAGTAGTTTGGGTGGTTCCAAGTCAAGTGGTTCAGAGAGAGGAAAAAACAGGGAACTACGCAATGAGACCGCCAACAGAAGAGATTTCGTAGGTGGGCTACAAAGTTCATCAGGGTAAGTGGGGGGACCAAAACCGATCCAGCTGGTACAGTTGAATAAACTTGTGCCGAAAGGACGAGAGGGGCAGGGAGGGGAAAAGGCGTGAAATGAAGACAAACCTGGGGTTGGGAGGGTACGGGGGGGAATAGCCATTGGAAAGTGTTTGTGGGCACGATCGATTGTGGCGGCGGACATATAGGAAACAAGAAGCATCTTCAAGGGGGGGGGGAAGGCGGACAAAAGTGTGGGGTCTAAGGTCAAAACGTGTCGGCACAGGAAGAGGGTGGGGTGAGAATACAGCGTATACTAGTGATTAAAGAAGAAATTGGTCCGCCCTCGGTTGTGTCAAAGCGCAGGGTTGCAGTGCATCTAGATTGCGGAACCCGACGGGCGGTGGTTAGGATAAGGGGGCCAAACGACGCTGATATGAATGGGCGGACCACTAAATTGAGCAATCAAGCGGGAAAGGGGGGCCTCGTTGTAGTTGGAGAATCGATAAGAAACAACGAAAAACAGAGTAGAAGAAACTACGGGTGGGAAAGTGTGCTGCTAGGCGTCAAAACAAATATATGTGCCTTGATGGAATAAAGGCCCAGCAACCAAAACTAAACGGAAGGAACGATTGGGTAACGGGGAAATGGGTTGAAGCATCAGCACACCGTTCATTTTGAGGGGGGCCAACTTGGACGGCCAAAGAAGTAAAAAACCACATGGCCAGGGATCGTGAGAACACATGAGGAAGCCAATGTTTGGCGCATGGAACTGGAGGACAAACTTCTGACGGGTTTGTTAAAAAAATGCGTTGACCGGCACGTTTGTGGACAACCCGCTGTTATGATTGGTAAAGGAACAGAAAGGCCAATAATCATGGGAGAATCGGTTGGTAGCACTCCAACCTATTAAAAGAACACGGCACGTGCTGCCGGCCGATTCTGCCTGAAAGTGAGGGAAACCGGGAAGGGTTTTGTAAAGGGAGGAAGAAGCGGCTGGAAGGCTGAAAGTATTGGCAAAGGGGGTGTCTTAAAAATGGAGCGAGGTCCAAGTCTGAGCATGAACGTCTGGTGAAGAATGGGTTTGGTACAAGGACCACACGTAAAAAAAAACAAGGGAATCAGAGAAAAAGTGAAGATAGAAACCCTCAAATAAGCAAAGCAGTGGCAGGGGCCCCCAAGCAACTGGAGTTTGTCACGAGGGAAAACGCAGCCAAATAATAACGGCCTTAGTCACAAAGGGAAGATTACCGGTCCCAAAAAAGTTTATGGCGCAAACAGCCTGGGGGGGTGGGTGCTTGGCTCACATCGGGGTCGCACATGAGGTAAAAGAAAAGTTCTTAAGGGACCGGGTGGCAAGGCCTGCTGGGATCATCGCGCAACATGCACCTGATTATGAGTTGTAAAATCCCTGCATCCATCCCGAAACATGGAAGTGTCTTCTCCAGAATACCGATAAATGGTAATAGTATATATTGAAAGGACCTCCTGACTGAAGGGGGGAAGGAAGGAAAAAAGAAATTCACGAAGGAAAAATGGCGGGCTGGTCAGATTACGAAAAGTGTCAAGGGGGGGGGAGGCCGAGAAAGGAAAGGCCTCTGCAAAGTTTCCAACAAAAGCTTTTGAGGAGAGTTTGGAACATTAACGCGCAAAAGGGAGGTACAACGGACGAAAACTTATGCGATTATAAGTGGTCCTTTGGTTTATACTAGTCGCAAAAAAAGAGACCTAAAGTTGTTGGGGCGGTTCAATCCATAGCGAGGTACATTGAAGGCCCGGTGGAACACGGGGGGGGGGGTCCTCTCACAAGGGGCTTTCGAGTGCTGAACGCGCTTACACCACTCCCCTACCCCCGAACTGGATTAGCGGGTGGTAAAAGATGGATATGGGAGGTTACATGGGGCGTTTCATTTGGAGGACATGTTTGGGGCTTCTAACAGATTCTAAAGAAAAGGGCCCCCCAGAAAGAAAAAAAAAAAGCTGACCAAATACAAAAAATGAAATCAACCAAACCAAAAGCACACGCCACACAGCCATTGGGTTTACCTTTCAAACGAGCGTTGGAGGGAAAGTGCTTTTGTCTGTACCGAAAATGAAGGGTTGGAATTGAAGGAAAAATATATTGGGGGGTGAGGAAAAGATTGAAATAGAAAGGAACCTTTGGCTTCGACTCCATGAGGTACAGGCAAAAACTCCAAAAAAACACAGGAGGGTAGGTTTTTAGGGGGGGTTTTATGGTAGGTAGGGAGGGATTGGAGGTATTTAGGGGGGGGAGGGGAGGGGTTGTGGAGGGGGGGTTGAGGGGTTGGGTT
>Ga0179593_1584333_pt1 | contig 12365 bp, 13 predicted proteins | sample CZODoug2_1_08_16_FD_185931 | JGI IMG/M metagenome (GOLD analysis project Ga0179593, IMG submission 185931) | Vadose zone soil fungal communities from Angelo Coast Range Reserve, California, USA - CZODoug2_1_08_16fungal (PacBio error correction) | ecosystem: Environmental > Terrestrial > Soil >...
AAGAAAGGGCGTCAAGGGAAGGTAACAAAGGCGCCCGCTCGTAAAGCCTCCCTGCGATGGTCCCTGCACAATCACCTGTCGGGGAAGCCCCAGAAACGCGCGGGAAAGGGCGAAAAAAAAAAAAATCCTGGTTACTGAAGAAGGCAACGGCAAAAACGTTCAGCTTTGGTCGTTGTAGAAAGAAAAAATTGATCCAGGTCTAAGATCTCGGGGTGGCCAAAAAGATCTTTGGAAAGCCAAGCTGTGGAATTTCCCGGCGAAGGCAAAAGGAAAAAAAGGGAATCATCGCTCCCATCGAAGTGAATGATGGACCTTTGTCCGAGGGGGCTTGTTTTGAGTTCCTGAAAGTCCGTTCTGAAGATCTAAAAAAAGGAAGGAGGGGTGAAGCTGGGGGGGGTCCAAGAACAAGAGATTCCGAGGTGAAAGGTTACCGGTTTGGGGGTGGTCGTTCCTCTAAAGGGTTAACTTGCCAGAAATGCAGGCAAGCCCCTGGAAGCCTGTTTGGGGGGGGTAAAAAGAGGGTCTGACAAAATTGAAAAAAGAAGGAAAGACCCGAATAAAATGGGGGGGAAGGGACATCGCGCCGCAACGGTCGCCCCAAAAAAAAAGGCTGAACAAGCGGCCACCACATAAGTGGGCCGGAATGGGCCGGGGAAACACTCCGGCAGCAGGGGGGAAGCAGGAATCAAAAAAACAACCCAAGGCGCCAGGGGGGGGGCCGTGGGGAAAAAAGGACGATGAATGGCGGCCGGTAAGGGGCCTACGAAGGTCAAACAAGGCGGGCAGCCCGGGAGGGAGGGCGACCCTCACGGTCCTGCCAAAAAAAAAGGATCGAGAACGGAGGAACAAAATGAGAAGGGGGCGCCTTTGACCTTCAAAAGGGGGGGGAGGAGCCCGAAGGGGGGAGACCTTGGTCTCCAAAGGGCATTCGCAAGCAAGGGGGGCAGGAAATGGTCCTAATATAACTAAGAAGGAAGCTGGTTCCAAAAGGGGCCAATTCAGAATGACACATTGTCCCCGAAGTCCAACGGGGAGGTAACGCTCCAAAGGGTGGCCCGTTTCGAAGGTAAAAAGGAAAAGGTGGACGTTCGACGTTGCTTTTCAGGGCCGGCGAAAAAAGGCCGGGAAGCCAAAACATTGCCAGTGGCAGGAAGGTCGATTAATTCCTTGGGGGGGGAGGACGCTGTGGCCAAAGCACAGCTTAAAGCGCCCAGACGGCCAACGAAAAATTGAAAATCTCCTATAAAAAAAGGTTGGTGGAAAGGAGGGAGGTAGCCAAAGATTGATAGGGAAATGAAAAATCTTTACGAGGTCGCGGGTGGAGGAGCTAGAAAAAAGCTTCCAGGCGGTTGGGGGTCGTTAAAGAGAAAACTAGACCATCCAGAAGTGGAAGGGAACTAAAGACTGGGAAGAATTCCGTGAAGGTTACATAAGAACCGAATAGGAATGCTTCAAAAAAAACTCCGTGAGGCACGGGGTCGACGGGTCCAGTTATTCTATTGGGGGGAGTGCCCTTGGTAGCTGTACCTGTACAGTGACAGAGGGTCTCTTTTCCCCAACGATTGGGGAGGTTGTTGGCGGGGGGGGGCAATGCAGGAATCAAGCACTGGAGAACTCCACCCAACGTAGGAAACTCAAAAGTGGAATAAGAAACGGGTGAACCACAATCATATTGCGCAATGAGGGGGGGGAGCACAATAAGGACAATTGAGCTTCGTAGGGGTGGGGTCCATAGAGAGAAAAAGCGGATCGGACATGTGGCCCAAGTGGAAAAAAAATAGATCACCACAGGTTTGTCCCAGACAGAGCCCGGGCAACTTACTCCTGCCAATGAGTGGCAAGGGAATCGAGAAGGGGCATGTTTAAAAGAAAGGTGGGAGGAAAAGCAACCGAGGTAGATACGGAAATTCGCCAGGTAAGGGAAAGATCCCATTAGAGAGGTAATCATCCCAAATTCAAATGCCAACAAAAATCTGAAACCGTGGGTTGTTCCTCAAACATGAGAATCAAAAAAAGGCTGGGAAAAAAAAGAAGCTCGCTCTAACAGGAAAAAAGTGCTCGAGACTCACCCCACCAAAAAAAAAAAAAAACCCAACAAAAAAAACCCGAAAAAAAGGGGGATGCAAATATAAGGGAGAAGGCACGAGCTCTCTATGAAGCGAAAGGGAGATCCCTCATGTGGGCGGACACACAGAAACACACGGAGGTGAAGCCACCACCTAACGCGATCAAAAAGAAGCCCCCGATATATTAACATGGTCGACTATGGAGAGAATGGCCTACGAGGAATATCCAAACCGGTGGGCGCACGAAGGCTGCCCGTGCGCTGAAGCCGCCTGATTAATAACAAAGTAAATTGCGCGAATGGGCAAAAAAAAAAAAAAGGAGGACCACTAGAAAAATACGCAAAAGACACAGGTCTATGTAGGGAAACAAGGAAAAATCTTAGTTCGGGGGGACGGGGCCAGCAACCGGGTCCCCGATCCGCAAAAAAAGGCCCACATCCTCGGGGAAGAAAACAAAAAAGATTGGGGCGCTCCCATCCTGAGATCCCGCCTTCGGGTGAAGGAGGTCCAACACTATCCTGTGGGGACCCCGGAGGGACAGGGAGGTCGGTAGTGATGTCCTCTTTCAGGAAAAGGGAAGGCCCGAACACAAATCCATCTTTAAAAACCTCCAAAGAAAGAAGTTAGGGAAAGTTCCACGAAAGGCCGGAAAGACCCCATAAAAAAACTCGCAGAAAAAATCGTCTCAACCGGAGGGGGACTACTCATCAAAAAGGTTCCCGAAGAGGGGAAAGGAAACTTCCAATTGCAGCGGGCAAAAAACTTTTATTTCTTTTTGAAGAAAGAAAGGAACGACAACCACCGAATTTGACCGATCGCAAAACAAGCCACCAAAAACAAGAAAAAATGAGGGTTCTGGCGAAAAAAAAGGGAATCCACCAACCAGAGCGCCGATCAATGAAGAACATGTTTGCAAAAGGAGCTCACAACGCCCAAGACGACCCCACCATGGACCTTCATCAAACATCGGGAGGGGGGGAAAAGGGGCTTCCAGCAAAAAAGATCGCAGGCCAACGGGAGGGCCCGGTAACTTCCCAAAATGGGCAATCCCAAGTGGAAAAGGGACCCTCCGGGGGGGAAACCTACTAGTACGGCCCAGGTTCGGAAAAATGGCCTACCAAGAACGCCCGAAGAGGGGTCGACATTCTGGACGGAAGAAGATTGGCAGGAGGGTTTTGCTACGAGGGTGGCCCGCCAGCAAAAAAGAGGCACATTAAAAATTGTAACACCGGGGGGCCTGGAAACTCTATCGACAGCCCTTGATGCGGGGAGTGCCCTCCTCGCCGCCAGCTGGAGGAAAAAGAAAGAGGCATTCCCCGAAGCCTCTAAAATTAATAGTCCAAACCAAAGCGTGTGAAACTCCCGTTTGAACAAAGGAAGGGACCTGAATTAGGGGGGGGTTCATCCAAGTCCGTATTGGGAGTCACGAAAGGTCGCCCAGTGAAAACAGGGGGTGCCTCCAAGTATAAACGGGGGAAGGAAGAAAGCTTTATGACAGAAGGGTAGGACACTGGTTCCCTTTTTTCGAAGGGAGACAAATCACCTACACCAAAGCAAAAAAAGGCAGAACTTGAGAACCATCGAAAGTGACACCAGACCGAAAAAAGAACATATATTTCACCGAAAAAGGCTTAGGGCGGGCCGGAAAAAAGAAAAAGCTAATAAAGACCTCTTTAATTAAAGAAGAAAGGACAACATGAAGGGAGCCTCAGAATAAAAACTGGGATCTTCGGGGCCCATCATGAGCGTCGTGAGGGTCTCATCTTTGCTGGGGGAGGCAAAGCCGCCGACATAGGGGAAAAAAAAGATTTGGCACAGGTAGACCAAAGAGAAGGAACGAGCTGCTACCGATCACATTCAAACCAAAAAAAAAAAATACACCGCAAAGCTGCAAGATAGTGGCCGGTTCATTTGAAGGAAAAGTAAAACCAGTAAAAAGGAAGAAAGTCCAATCATTGATCGAGGAGCAAAAGCCGAAAGATATCGCCCTCAAGAAGGAGCGCAAAAAAAAAAAAAAAAAAAAAAGGAGAGGGGACCTCGTCCAGTCCGACAAGAAAGGGGTTTATGATTTCAGAAAGGTATGACATCAACGTAGGAAAATGGCCCCAGACGCCCATGCTCAGAAAAAAAAAAAAAAAATCAATAGAGGGGAGAAAAGCGATTTTCTGCAGGAGAACAGGAGATCAAGCAAAAAGGGAAAGGGGAAGGGGAAAGAACGGCCTAACCTGTTAGGAAAGGGTCGGTGGGTTGAAAAAATCAAGGTAATTGCCTCTGGCGAAGAAAAAAGTCTCGGGGGATCCACGTGGAAGCGTCAATGCCACCAAAGCCAAAATGTGAATATGCGCGAAGAAAACAATCAAAGCTGCGAGAAAAAAGATAGGGAGGAAATGGCCAATGAATACATGTGTGCTGATTGCCGGGGGACAAAAAAATTCCTAGGGAAGAATCCGTCTTTGAACTCTCGAAAAAGAAAGGGCTGAGTGTGGGCGCTTTTGGTGGTGAGTTTTCCACGAACCAACCTAGAAAAAGGGGGCCAGGGGGGGGAAGAGAGTATTTTTTTCTCGGACGGCCACGGGTCCCCAAAAAAAGAAAAGATTGGCAAAAGAACCGGCCCCCAAATGGGTCGGAACGTTGGTGTAAAACTCCCAGAACCATCCTAAGATGAAAAGAGCTCGCAAAAAGCGGCCGAAAGGGTCCTCGGAGGAACAGGTGCAGCTGTCTGACGAATGTGGGCCCTGGAAAAAGGAAAAAACAACCCTGGGCATTTGGAAAACCAAAAGCGGTCTTTCACCAGGCGAACAGTGGGTCTGCGTTGCCACGCCGGGGGGGGAAAAATTCTCTTGGACACCGCCGTGTGAGTACAAAAAGAAGCGGCAGGCTTAAGCAAAGCCAAATTCCTTAACCGAAGCCAAGGAAGACGAAAAGGACTGGAGAGCGGTCCAGGGCAACCTTCTGCCCAATGAAGGTTGCACGCTGGGAATCAGTGTTCCTTGAGGAAAAAAAGTTGAGGAAAGGCGGCATCCCTGGTCGGAAAGAATATAACCCGACGAGGGGGCCCAACAAATCTAAACTGGGGGGAACAAGGGCCATTCCGTTCAAGGGGGGGGAAACCTCCCTTTGAACCTTGGTGGGTTGGACTTTGGGGGTTACTGGGGGTGACAGGGGTACACTTTTGCAAGGAAGCCCCTGGACCCCCTGACCTCACAAGGGGAAACATACCCTTGAAAAAGAAAGGGAATTCCCCTTGGCGGGAGGAGTTTCTTTGGCCGTCTAGAGAAGACTCCGGGAGAGGGAAACACCCGGCAACTAACTGCCGAATGAGAAGAAAACCGGGTTTTTTCTCTTCGGCCAGCAATTCATCGGACAGAAGCTTGTGGAAAAGAGGGGAGTCGCTATAGGGGGTACCAGGGGAAGGGGGGTGGGGGTTATACCAAACAATCGTACCATATGAGAGGGGGGCCTTGGCCTATTCCCCCAGTGTCCAACACAAAGAACAGGGAGGAAATCCTCTGAGGAAAGGGGGGAAATCCGGGTGAGCAAGTTCTTTCTGGGAGAGGCCTTGATGCCGAAGGGCCAATTTGCCAGACAGGAAAAAGGAACTTGTCGTGCGGGGACTTTAAAGTATTTAGGGGGGGGAAAGGGGACCATAGGTGCACAGGTCAAATCCCACTACACGGCAGAGTGTTCAACAAAGGCCCCTGATTGGGGGCAAGCAGGGAAACACTCAGAATTAAAAGTAGTTCAAGTAAATTCGTTCCGGGGGGTGGGGGAAAAAGAGGGGCACACAGGATCGGGGGGAAACCGTTGGGGGTCTGCCAAGTTCAAGCAGAAGGGTTTTTTCAAAAAAGCGGGGTCCCATGAAAAACCTATAAACAAAGATACTAACCGAGGAAAACGCGCAAGGTTATGCAGGGGGGATCCTCAAGGAATTTGAAATTTTGAAGCCAGAAACAAAAGAGAAAAAGGAGGTTTATAAGAAGATGGCGCCCCAGGGTCGAAAAAAGGGCCGAAAGAACAATGAAAGAGTCGGAAAAGGACCAGGAATTCCACACAAAAGAGATCCGTGGGGGGGTTTCCTCAATGGAAATGAAGATCTAATATGGGGAGTGAGGAAGGGAGGCAGGTAAAAGAGCCACGACATCAACTCCTTAAAAAAAAAAAAGGGCTGATGAAAAGAAGAGAGAAGGGAATTTACATCGGGGAGGCGCCAGGTCTAATATTGCCAGGACACTCACACGGAGGTAGAGGGAAAAACCGTGGAATTCCCGATCAAGAGGCATGCATTACCTTATATGAGGGGGGGGGGGGAGGAGGGACAGAAGAAAATGGCGACCAGTCTGTGGGAAAAACTGACTACACTTCTTCACCGGGGAGGGGGGAGGGAGAATAACAAGGGGAAGACGCGCTATTTTCCAGCAGAGAGCCCTTGTGAAAGAAAGTGGGAACCGGCCAACACGAAAAAAAAAGTGGCACAGAACTTTGAAAAAGACAACAAGGGGCGACGCCCCACGAGAGAAAAAAAAACTAACTATTTCCTCGTGGAAAAAGAAGAACAGTTGCTCTCAAAAAAAAAACACAATGAGATGTCGTTGAGGTAGGAAAAAAAGCAAAACCCGGGGTTACACGTGATGTCAAAGAGGGTGCTTGATTCCCGCATGCCCCGTCGGAGGAAGGCAAAATAAAAAAACCGGAGCCTGGTCTTGTACGGAAGGTAGCAAGGAACCATAACTTCGGGGAATGCAATGAGAGACGAAGTCGAACAAGAAATCGTTCGCCGTGGGGGAGACCACGGGGGGCCCCAGGAAAAGGCCGCCCGCGGAAAGAGGGTGATGGCCTGTAAGAGGGAGACAAGAAAAAAAAAAATCGCGTCCCACAAAAAGCCAGACGAAAAGTCATGAGGAAAAGGAGGGACCGCCGAGACCACCAAAAGTCGGCGATCAATGAATCGCGGGGAACCGGTAAGCGAAGGGAGGGAAAACAATCGCAAAGTCCTGGCCATAGACACGGGGGGGGGGGGGAAGGGCTTTTACAAGGTGGGAAAAAGGTCATCATTAATCAGACGCCAACGACAAAAAAAAAAAAACAATTTCAAAGAGACGCAAGGGCGGTGTTAAAAAAGGGGTTGTAACACGATTCCACGTTGGGACCCAAGGGAAAGGAACCCCAAAAACCAAAGGACATTTCCCGCTCTCAAAAACCCGGGCCGAGACGGGAGAGGTCAGAGGGGCCCCTGAAATTTGGCGAGTTTTCGACACTTGGAAGAGACACCTGAAGCAGCAGAAACCGTATCACTTGATGGGCAAAAAAAAAAGCACCAGTGGCGCAGGGAAAAAAACAGTGAGGGGGGGCAGGGGGGCCAACGAAAAGGAGGCTGTATGCAAACACAAAGGAAAAAGGGGCCCCTAACCGGCGAGCGCCCTTCATCGTCACCCAGGGAAACGCCCACGTGACCAATGGCGGGGGAAGATTCGAGCGGCCGGGGAAGGTCGAAATTCAGACCCACGGCAAGAGCCCCGCGGGAAAAAACACCCTTCTGCCAAAGGGGGGGGCGACCTGAGCGAGGGGAGGACCATCTTGAAAAAAAGACGTTTGGGCCGAAAAGGGGCAAACCCAGCCAACAAAAATCGATACAAAACCGGGGGGAAATCTGGGGGCCATCATGTATCACCTTGCCGCTACGAAATCATATTTGAGAAAAGACTGAGCGGTAAACCAGGAAAAATAAAGCAACTCTTAATTTTGAACGTACCCAGGATGAGAAATCGCAAATCCTCCCAATCAAAGCAAAAAAAGGGAAAGACCAGAGGAAAGGGAAGGTGGGAGTCTCCCAGGATTTGCTGTGGGGTGGGGAGCCCGACATCCTCAAAGGCCGGGGGTCGACGCTTGGCCAGAGAGGCAATACCGAGAAGAAAAAGGGACACGCCAGTAAGAAACAACCGGAAACAGCGAGGCCGGGGGGGGAGGCCGTCCCCTGAAAAAGAAAGGGGCCCGCGCGTTTCGGGGGAAAGACGCACAGGTTTGCTGCAAAAAAAAAAATAGAGGGAAGGGAAGCCCCTCGAAAGAAAAGGCAATTGTGAAAAAGGCCCAGTCAAACGACGCCACAGAGGGAGAGAAGAGAAACAACAACAAAGACGGAGAGGAGGAAAAGGTACGCCCGTAGGGGGAACTGGCAATGGGCACCATTCGCCAGCGCAGTAAAAGAAGGTGCCGCCCTGCCAGCGAAAAATGGGTAGGCTTGCATCAACCTGGGGAAAAAACCGAAAAGCGGAAAACCGGGTAAAAAACCCTAAACTAATTCAGTATCTGTTGACAGGGGAGACGTTTAGAAGTCTGGGGAGGGAATTCTCTTTCAAAATCTCGTTAGAAGAGTGGACTGAAAATCCAATCTTTGGAGGGGGAGCCCAGACATCATCAAATCTGAAGAGAAAGAATCCCATCAAGAAGCTCAGGGTAGGGCCCGAGCAAAGTTTCTAGATTTGCTTTGGATTTTAGAGGGGGGGCCCGTCTGAGAAAAAAGATGGAAAAAATTTAATAGGCGGTTGAAGTAGAGGGGTGTGGGGGGACCCGACAGACGAGGTTAACCGGATGTTGAAACTGGGGGGGCGGGTCTACCTGCCACGGTCACTGGAAGGATGGACCCTCGTCAAAAGAAAAAGGTTTCGCAAAGGGGGAGAAGGGTCAGAACACCCCGGGGAAAAAAGATGAAAACATCCCAGCTTAGAAAAGCTAGGAACGTTCCCTCTGCCCTCAGGGGGAAAAGCCGCGGAGAAGAAAAGGCTCCATGCCACCGAAAAAGGGGGAAGTGCCCTGAAAAGGGTAACGGGGAGAATCCCTTCATCCTTGGAGGGTCGTGATACAAAAAGGCCGCGAAAAAAATACCAGGAAGTTCTGGGGAAACACTCCTTTTTAACTATGAGCCACGAAGGGGGAAGCCGGTAAAAAGGGGAAAAACCTTCCTTCTACGGAATAAAGACGGAGGCAATCCATAGGCAATTCGAACTCTCTAAAGGGGGGGTCATTGTCATCGGCGGGGTTCCGTCTCAAAAGGGAAAGGATAAATGACTTCAGGGCACGGGACCAAACATTTTCGCAACGTTCAAAAAAAGCCGTCAGCCCGTGTGAGAAGGGAACGCTTCACGGTGCCGCGCAAAAAAGGCGGAAAGAAAATGGGAGGACCTCGTTCGGGGGCGTTTAACAGGCCCAAGTGACCGTTTTTGAACGGGGAAGGATTTAAAGGGAGGTGGGGGGTTCCTTTTGCGGGAGGGAGAAAAGAAAATGACCGCCCAATTTGACGTTGCCAAGTAAGACCCAGAAGGAAAGCTGGCGTTGGCCGGGGAAGCTCGCAGCAAGGGACAAAAGAATGCCAGAAACGAATAGCCTATACCTGGGGGGTTCTAGGCGGTAGGGGGGCACCTTCCAATCAGGGATTTTCGTTGGAGGGCGAGGAGAAGAAAAGAAAAAAAAAAAAGGGGGGTAAACAGCATAGAACGGGGGGGGGGGGGTGATGTTACAGAATCAAAGAAATAACCCAGAGTGGGCCTCGTGCCCGGAATTTGCATGGCCCAATTTGGCATTGTTAACCGAAAGACATAAGTTACAAGTGGGGTCTCACTCAACGGGAACCAGGGAATTCAAACTGAAGGGATGATGCCGAGTGGAGTTCTTTCTGAACTTAAAAATACCAGAAAAACATGCCCGAGGGACGGGGGGGGGGGGGGAGAGGGTCTCCACCAGGTACCCTTTTTTTGGCGGGGGGGGGAGAGACGGGGGAATGCCCGTGTAAAAGACACTAAAAAAAATCCCGTATCCCGAAAAAATGAGTGGTGAAGGAGACAAGAAAGCGTTAACCAAAAAAATCCCAAGGAAAGAAGAGGGGATGGGCCCGTGAAGGGGGGTCCCAAGGACTGCGCCGGGGGCACCAACGTTTTGGGGAACAATGTTAGAAAGAACTAAAAAATGCAGGTTGACCTCAACTAGCCCGGGGGGATCCGTGATTATTCAAAAAAAGACCGGTCAAAGAACGAGGATGAAGGGGGATCGTGACATTCTGGGGGAGATCACGGAAGAAGTCTCTGTGGGAAGAAAGCGAAAGGAGATGGACCGAACATGTCCCCCAAATAAGGAACCAGCTACCCATGAAGAAAAAAAGTCCATCCTTTGATCGAAACGGGTTAGGCAAAAACAAGAGGTTGTGGGGGGGGGGGTGCCAAAAAAGAACAGAGATGAGGTAGTGGCTGCGAGAAGATCTATCAGTTAAACTGAAGGGCCTCGAGAGACAAAAAAACAAGGGGGAGGAAAAATCGAGCGAGGAGAAAAAAATCTATCTCAGGGGCGGACACACCAAAGGAAGTCAGCCTTGGGGCACGACCCGGTTAAATCAAAAAAAACTAGATTAATGGAGACAGGGACTCTTGGACTACATGGAAAAAGGGGCGATATACCTCGGGGTGGGAGGGGCACGATCCAATGGAAAGTGCCAGGAAAGGTAAACTCCGAACGTAATGGACAGGTCGACGTGGGTGGAATATCACCCCCGAAGGGGGGGGGGAAACCAACGGCTAGGGGCCAAACCTTTCTTAAGAGGGAGGTTCAGGGAAATGGGACAAAGAAAAGGGTCCCCGGAAAAAAGGGAAGGGATTTGTGAACCACACCCCGCTATTCAATCGTGACCTTAACAAAAAAAGACATCTGAGTTGGGGTCCCGAAAAGGTTTCTTGCTTAGGAAAAAAACTCACCGGGTGAAAAACCTTATCCAAAAAAAGGACGTGCCCTTTTGATGAAAAAGGTTCCCTCCGACCGCCACACCTCCATAAAAGCGACAAAAGGAGTGTCGAAAAGCTTTCGTCAAGGAAACGGGAAAAAAGGCCTAATACTTCGAAAAAAAGGGAAGGGGACGCAGACCTAATAGTCCGCCGTTCCTTGGGTAACAAAGAGGGGCCAGGCAATGGGGAAGAGGGCACTCCGGTTTGAGGAAAAAAACTAAAAAAACCCACCGTCCTTGTACGAAGGAGGAAAAGAAAAAAACCCCGCTTCAGAAGGAGGAAAGAGGAGAATTTGCTTTCTAAAGAGAGTCACCAGGAAAGGGCGAGAAGGAGTTTGGTGCCAGCAACGCTATCATCGAGGGGGACTCCATAGTTCCAGGTCTTTTCATCGACCCCAACCAAACCAACCCCCAAGCTGAAGGGATGGGGGTTGGGGTCACACGAAACTCACCGAACACGACCAGAAAAGGGAGGAAGGTCAATGACCAAAGGGAGAAAAGGGCTTTTTTCCCCCTCCGGGAAAAGGAACGAAGGGAAAAGTGGGAAGGGAGAAGTCGAACCCGCGAGCGGGTATCTCGCAGTCTTGGGCCCTAAAGGGGAAAGGGCCGGATTGGCCAGAAGGTGAAAAAAAAAAAACTTGTCCTCCAGCACAAAAGAAACCACGGAACCATTATCAGGGAAAAACCTGAAAGGGATCGATCAGACAGAACGGGTGCTGTCACCCGAAAAAAGGCTGCTGAAGCGGAGTCAACGCTCGAGGCAAAGGAGACAATAGAGGAAAACAAGAAGGGGACCAATGGCCGCCCTTGGGGGGAAAAGGGGAAGTTCCGTGGGCTGCACCCCCAAGGGAAGGAAGAGGATTTTGTCAGGAAAAGGGGAGAACAACTTTCATTCTCATTAAAGGGCAACCCGGGAAAAAAAGATGGGGGGACTAACAGGAGCTGGAGGACATCAGAGGAAAAAGGGGGAAATTTCTACCAACTCTACACAAAAAGAAGAAAAAAAGGGCAGGCTTGCCGCGGGGAGAGTCCAATTATACCTGTGGGGGGGGGAAAAAAAAAAAAAAAGGAAAGCTATTACCGAAAAAAAGGAGGGTGCTGGAAAAAAAAAATAAAATCAGACAGGAAAGGGGGGATTTGAGATAGAATAACATTACCCAGGAGAGGAGAGGGGGAAGCAAAGCCTCAAAGACAACTGAGGGAAGGCCCATCATTAATTCAGTAAAGGAAGGGGAGTGCTGAATGCTTTGCAGGTAAGGGGAAGGGGTGACTAGGAGGGGGGGGGGCTTCAAGGAAGTTGGGGGGGGGAAAGAGGGGAGGTGTTCCACGATCGGCAAGAAAATCTCGAAAAATGTCCGCCACAGATCACAAGAAAAAAGCAAAATCTCTGGACGGAGGAAAAAAAAGGCAAGGTGGGAATTACCCATTATGAAGGCCCCGAGAAAAGCGGGCTTGAGAGACAGGTTGCAGCAACAACAAATTAGGGGAGGGGCCTCCCTCCGGAGGAAGGGGTCGGGGCAAAAAGGGGTGAAAATGAA
>Ga0179593_1268218_pt1 | contig 12364 bp, 14 predicted proteins | sample CZODoug2_1_08_16_FD_185931 | JGI IMG/M metagenome (GOLD analysis project Ga0179593, IMG submission 185931) | Vadose zone soil fungal communities from Angelo Coast Range Reserve, California, USA - CZODoug2_1_08_16fungal (PacBio error correction) | ecosystem: Environmental > Terrestrial > Soil >...
AGGGGCCCTCCGTAAAACACCTCCGTCAGGAAAACGTAATCGCTGCCCTGGGCCGCCTAAAGAGATAGAAAAACACTACTAATTAGGGCGAAAAGGAATCTAGTCATGCGAGGAGGAGATCCGATCCAGGAGATCAAAGAGGGGAGGGGCGAATTGTGCCACCATAATAGACGTAAAAGAAATAAAGGGATCCCTCCTCGTAGAGTCAAGGGCGGACCAATCCGACTGATCATTCCGGAGCCGACAAAAGTAAGCCTGACAGTTGGCCACGAAAGAGGCGCAGGTCGCGTGGTCCGCAACTAGACACCCGCGCGCTCATAATATCTATAGGTAAGGTCCAGGGAGGATCCAGGATCCCCAGGGCGTGGAAAGAAAAGGGGGGGAGGAGAAGAAGGAGGGGAATGAAGATGTGACGGAACAAATGGCCAAAAAAAGGGTGCCTAGCCGAAGAGTGGCCGAGGAGCTTCCACAGGTAGGAGCCGCGCCCGGGCGATAGACGACGGAAGGGTAAGGAAAAACACATTCCTGGGAAAGAAAGAGAAAGGCTATGGGAAGGGGTCTCACTGCCACGTTGAGGGGGAAGCTATCCCTCTGGAAAGGGACGTATCGTTATCCGCAGTCCACCTAACGGTACTCTGATATTAAAAAAGGGGTCAGGCGGCGGCCGCGAGAAAGCGTCGCTGCAGATTTCATTTGGTGCCCATGAAAGGAAAATCTAAAGGGGGGGTTATAGATGGTGTGACCCAAACCACGAAAAAAAGAGGGGGTTCATGGATCCAGAGAGTATTAGGCCATAAACTGAAAACATAACGGAGAAAATCAAAATATGTCGGGGAGAAAGGTTGGGCAGTTCGAAGTTGCCGTGTGTAACAGGAAGAGAGAGAAAGGAACGAAACGAAGCCTGACTCCATGATGGACCGATATGCCGTTTAAGGGTATGACTATCATCTGGAATGGGGACTTGTGGAAAAAGAGAGAACTGAGAGTCCGTAACTAGAGAAAGAGAGGACTCCCTTTTTCCTCCTTCGCAAAAAAACCCGGAATTTCCGCGCGCAACTCAGCGGCAAACGTTTCGTTGCGACAAAAGAGGAGGGAGTGCCATTGAGGAGACGGATTGTCCGTCGATGAAGAAACAAAAAAAAGGAGAACTAGAAGCCGGCTATTTTTGAGGGGAATTCTTTAAAAGCGAATAGAAAAACGTCGTCTGAAAAAAACAAGGGGGGGTGTGATCAGTGCTGGGCCTGCGTCAGGAGGGAAGTTCTGGTCGAGTACGATCAACGCACCGCCCCGGGAAATGGAAGAGGGCGTCCCGCTATGGTCGAACTTCTTCTACAACCCTCATCGAACGGGGAATCGCATCAGGGGGAAATTGTCTTAAGATTGGGTAAACCCTGGTTTTAGATGGCAAGAGGACTCTACGGCGAGCATCTGCGCAGGACATGAGAGCGGGGAGGCTCTCGCTCATCCAAAGCCTATGCTTTTTTGGATTCGCATTTCCCTTAAGAAAGCAAATCCGAAGAGATGCTGGGTCACGTAGGAAGTAAGAATCAGGGTTTTGGAAAAATGAGCCGATTGGAGGTGGCGGAAAGGAAAAGGAAGAGTGAGGGAAGGGAAAAACAGGAAAAAGGGAGATGAAGGTACACCTTCCAGGGACGCGGAGAGGAACGCGAGATTTTGTATTTCTACGTGAAGGGGGAGATGCGCGATGGGGGGGAGCGGTGATCTTATAAGCGTAATAAAAGAAAAGGGGGTCGCGCAGGGGAAAGGAACCTTTTTTGGCCAGCCGGCGCCAGCCGCCGCCAAGTAGAAAAGGGTGCTTTTCGTCGCTTGAGGAGGAAAAACAGAGAAGCGAAGGCCAGGTAGACTTGCTAACGGTGTTGACCAGTGCTAAAAGGGAGGGAAAGGTAAAAAAGGATCACAGCTCTCGGCAGCACGCGACAGAGGAGGGGGGGGGAGATTGGAGGTAGTGTGATGATCACACAATCGAAACCAGATCGACACCGGATGAGAGCGCTGATAGATGAAATCAGTGAAAGGGGCACGATAAAGGCACCGCACGCCAGTGTCGGTTACCGAAGGTGCAATGTCGAGAAGAAGGGTCAGACGGCGCCGGCCGACGGGGCAGCCGGCGTCGATCAAAATTGAAAAAAGTGTCAAATCGTCGAACCTCACTGAGAGCAGTGGTGACGAGAGGCATAAAATTTGGATCAGTTTCAGGCGCAAAAAAACGACAACAGTGAAAACGAGCGGGCGGGGGGGGAGGACAAGGACCGAGGGATATCTCTTCAAACCAAAGAAAAGAGGATATTGAATTGGGGTCCGCACACAACACGAAATTCAGCTGGTGTCGGAAACGCCTGAACACTGATCCGCAAAAAAGGAAGGAAGGGATCTTCAACAACAAGCGCTACGGACGGTGAAGAAGAAGACTCTGTTCCAAAGGGATCGAATAAGGAGAAAAGGCGTTCTCACTAGTAAGGGACGTCAAAAGAGAAAACTACTAGACAATCCCGAACTGGCGAAAAACTGGCGAAGAAAGGAAGTAAGAAGCTTAGGCAAGCAGATGGGCACGGCGGCGAACATTCCTGTCGGGGGAGAGGCGAGAAGGTTGAGCATCAAGACGCAACTTAACTCGACAAAAAACAGCGAGACCGCGGGGCTGGCGGGCCTCTGTGATCCGCTTGGAAAAGTGTCCCGCAAAGTGGAAAGGAAAAAAGAGATGGGAAAAGAAGGGACTGAAATGGCAGTGTCGCCTCTCCTGTTTAAAAAGGGAAAAACTAAGGGAATCGTCCTGCTTCTGGCTTTCGGAATGAGGTGACAAAAAACAGGGAAGTGGAGACGCACATCAGTCGAAGTACTCATGATGAAGAAACCCGACTCCACCGGGTCGGGAGAAAAGGAGAAATCACGGAGGCCAGAACCCACGAAGAGGAACGACGAAAAAAAAACAAAAGTTTTCACTATCACTCTCTCCCTCCGGAAAAACAAGTGGGCCGAAGGGACACTACCAAAGCGGGATCACGCAACGCTTAAAAAAATATGAACTGAATTTAAGACGGGAGAGAAGCAAAAGATCGTATGCTTTCGCAAGGCCGACCATGCTGGGACAAAGACTTCTACGCCACAAAGCATAGCGTTGGCAAAGGAGCTATTACAACCTATCATGGAATGCGAAAAAAGGACTGCCGCAGCGAACCGCCATCGAAACCAAATAAAACGATATCGAAAACTGGACTTCGAAAACTTACGATGTCCATGGAGGGATTGGCGGGTATTTGTCGCAGGAATGTGGGAGACATCTCGTGGACAAGGAAAAAGACTATCGCCGGCGGAGGTGCGGGGCGTAATCGGACAGGCAAACTCCTCTCAGGGAAAGCCACATTATCACATAAGAGGGGGCTCTACTACTGCTATCGCGGGAAAGAAAGCAACATCCACAAAAAATAGAAAGGGACGAACGGACTGCGACTACGCTGCAAAACGGGTGTTGCTGATAAAGAAACGGACTCAGGCCCGATCAATGAACGCCCGGTAGGAGGACTCAGAAAAACGTGAAACAAGCAAAAGAGCGACAGAGAGGGAACGTCAATTCGGGGGTGACGTTAAGAAAGGGCGACAAGGCGCAGGAAGCTTTAGAATCCTTCATTGTGATTAGTGACAAGCTTTTTTTTGGGGCCTGGACAAAGGAGGAGGAAGATAACGCCCCATATCAAAAAAACAGGAACTGCAGAACTGGATCTAACGGACCGCAGCCCGGGAGGAGCATAACATGACCACGCAACGATGGCAAAACCGTCACCATTTCCTAAAGGGAAAAGGCAAGATGTATGGGGGATGTCTGACGGTAAATTGCCCTCCGAAACCGCAAGCGAGCAAAAAGCAAAAAAAAGGAGTTCCGGGAGCTTGAATGCAGTGGGGGCACCTTCTCGAACTAGGGGAAGACAGGGAATGCCACAATGAAAAAAAATAGAAACTCTCTCGAGAAAGGAAGGCAGCATAGACAATGGTTCAAGATCAAGAGTTCCGCGGAATGACGGATATAGACGACAGTTCAGCTGATCGATGGCTACCTTCGTAAACTCCTTGACTAGCCTATTTCACATTGAAAACGGCGGGGCGGCGGGGGCATAAGAGTAGAAAGGAGAGGAGAGGATCTACGACGGCAGATCGAGCAAAAGCGACATGACATTTTTAAGGGGGCACTTTTACAGGGGCAAACATATCGCAAGGGCAAAATCGGCAAGAAACCATTGCGACTGAACAACACCGGGCATAATTCGGGGACGACCTGGCAGGGGAATATTCTCTCGCCGCGGATAGATACTACAGTCTCGCGACGGAGCGAAGAGGCGGGGTCAAAAAGGCAGGAAGGGGGTCGGTTCGGGTACGCCGAGGAATGACAGAAAAGTGGTCGAATAACCTTCCTTCTCTTGATTGCAAACACTTATTCGTCAAGATCTCCAGGGCGCCAAGTCGGAAGAAATCGAGATGGGGAAGGGGTTGGTATCTACTGCGGGGTCGCCGAAGCGTGCGTCCGGAGACAGGGGGGAGGAGAAGTGTGAGGAGGAAAAGGGCAGCATAGTCCTCTGGGGCAGGGAAAGCGCCGATAGACTAACAAACACTTATTATTATGAAAGATGGTCTTCTCCTGGAAAAACTACTCAGCTTCAAGATATCGATGAACATGGGACGCAAAAAAAGCCCGGGGGGGTCGATCAACCGCATCCGCGACCGGAACCGAGCTCAAGGGGACGTACGATCCGGGGTCGCGACCGAAAGAAAACAGCTAATTGTATTGAGGGAAAAGGTTTCGCAAAATGGAGGCGGGAATCCGAAGGCAAAGAACGATCCCCAGATGAGGGTGAGGTCTACCAAGTGGAAAGCGATCAGGAACGAAAGAAGACAAGTGTTAATTGCAGACCTAACGAGCGTCATTCTCGGAAGTGGGTCCTCGATCCAGACGAAACGAATATTCGATAGTCAAGTAGGATGAAGATTGAATGCGGTCTGCGCGAAGTTCTTATAAAAAAAGATGGAGGGAGAAGGAAATAAGGGTTTACGGCGTTCCTCAAAATTTGAGGAGGGCTCCGTACCGGGATCGATCGAACTGCGTGATCGAGTCCGCGCCGGCGAGGGAAAAAAAAAAAGGACGATGTAGTCTACGCAAAAAAAGGCGGAGAAATCGGAATAATTCGTTAGGTTCTTCAGCCACTTTTCTTCACTCGACTCTGAAGCCTGGAGCCGAGAGAGAACATTCCCAGAATGGGGGGGGGGTGGGAATCAGGCTGCTAGCTTCCCTGGGTAGGGTGGAGACTGAATCTACCGACTTACCCCCTTTTATACTACTCTGCTGAAGCGCTCGCTGGAAACTCACCGGGCTCTAGAAGAATTTTGAACAATACGGTCCCTTTGGAGCAACGATCCCTCCCCTCATGGAACAGAACGATCTCTTCTTTTCCTTCCCTCTCAGCAGCGAACCATCGCCCCTATCAGTTTTGTCATTGTGGTTCCAATGTAATAAGTCGGAACGGAAAAAGGAAAAACCCCCATCCCCTCGCGCTCGTAGATTATCCACTCTTAAATGGTATCTGGGTGGAGAGCTCGCTTGCCGGCGGTGCCTAATTCCGTAAAAACCAATGCCGCTGCGGAGAATGGGCCGTCGAGTCACGTTGAAATCAGGATCACAGACTAACTCACTATGAACTAAGCGTTCTGTCCTGCAGCGGCTCTCAGAAAAAGACACCGGAAGAGACGAACTCTGCCTCGTCATGATGGGACAAACGATATACTGGACAGCTTGGATTAAACTGGACATGCCAAAAAGAACTGGCTCTGTTTTCAGAAATCGTACCCACTGATTCCGGATATTCCCTATCTGAGTTCTGCGCTCGGAAAAGAAATTCTCCTTTCGTAGTGTCCGACCTGTGCTACTGAACGCACTTTCGATAATGCAAAAAGTTCGCTTCTTCGGCGTGACGCGCACAACACTGGAGAGCAACACGGCTGACATGCGCCGTCTCATAGAAAAATCGCGTCAGGTGCTTCACTCTCGCCTATGCCATTTATCATACGCCCTTACTCCAGCATCTACCATAGTAATTCGACGATTTCCCGGGAGACCATGGCGGCCGAGCTTGAAACTGGTCGCTTCAATCGGAATGGACGAAGATCAACTGTGTCCCTGCAGCACCTAAATTCCTCCAGAACGATCGTGCTGGAGCACCTCACGCTGTCGCGTGTCTCGTGACTGACCGCGCGGGAAAATATCGGCAACTCTTGACCTTCTGCAACCGTATTCGAAAGCTCCTGCTCGTCTTTAGGCCCGCGAGCATCAAAAAGCTCGTGGTCTGAAGAGAAAGCGACAGCTTGACGCTTGCGGGGCCGACAGATCTTCGAGGAATAGGCGCTGTGCTCGTTCCTATTGGGCAGGAGTCCCGGGCCATACTTAACGAGAGGAACGAAAGCCAGCCGCGGCGAAAGTACTGGTATATAAGGCCGGTCGAGGGAGTAACCCGACTTAGAAATGAGAGCAAAAAGAAAGCGATACTATATCTCATGGACCTACCGCTGCGCAAGTTCCCGAGAAGATGAGGGGGACTCGTATTACCCTCCTCTATCCAGATCTCCATCAAAAGGTTCCACACCGCACTACCGATGGGTTCGATATACTCGTCTTGTCTCCAAAACCTAAAATATGGTGAGCCACAGATCGCGGTATGCGTTCGATACGCAGAGCCGGAACTCCATCTCCTTGCTTTCTCACACCCTGAGGGGGGGGTGTAAACAACAAGGTGCCCATAAACACTAATGGCAGAGAGAGAGCACCGCGGACTTGCATATGCTCGTGGTCTGAGACCCCCCAACATCAAACACCGCAAGACAGCGCAGAAGGACGCTAAGAAAGAAAGCCGAAGACGTGGGGGAGCGGCACACGATTGGAGTTCGAAGCCCAAAGTAGGGGCCCCGGGTGATCGGGGAGAAAAGAAAAAAAAAAAAAACAAAAAAAAAAAAAAAAAAATAAAACACAACAATAACCACAAACGACAGCAGTGGTCGCGAGAGACTAGGAGCATGGGGGGGTGGTTAACGTTCGAGTATTACCTGAGGAGGAGCTGTATTCGGTAGACATATATACAGAACGAGCAAAGGGGTCGAAAAGCCCTCGACTCTGTCAGTGCTTATCCATGGACGGGGGGGCGGTATGAACTACAGCGAGACCTAGACTGCCGCCGGGCGCTTAGCGTATATCGTTGGGCTTGGGAGTAACCTTGCTGAAATCAATACTAGAGAGGCGAAGGCAGGTTATACTCCGGGCTTTCGTTCGGAGTGTGACCTTGCTCAATGCGGGAAAAAGTCAACGATGAAATCAACACCAAAACGGCAGCACGAGGAAGGCGGCTTGTGGGGGAGAAGGGGGAGGGGGGGCTTCTCGCCCAGGGAAGCCAGAAATACCACTGCCTGCTCGGGTTCCTCCTATCACCTATGAAGTCACAGCTCTTACGTTGAAGGACCGCAGACCGCACCGGTTAAGGCGAATCGTCGTATAGAATGTGTTAATGTGCGAACGTCGGAGAAAGGATGCGCTGAACCGCCGTCGATGGGCCGGAAAGAAGTTTGACACCGGTCTCGGCGATAAAAATCGCGCGCGCGTGGTTTACTGAATCCTTGCGAGATTCACGACGAGCCGACAAAGATTAAACTTCGGGACCGCGGAAGTGTTCTGACAATCACAAGATGATAGATCTCCTCACCACACCAGAAAAGGAAGAGAGAGCTTATCATAAAACGGTCGGGTACAACTGCGTTGCTCCATGACGCAAAAAAAAAGCCCTCAACGTTTAAGAAGGATGGTCAGATGCGCTCTTACCTTTATCGATACACGTTCTGAAACTGCTACGAGAGGTAAGGCCACAGTTCGGCATCGGTGACAACACCGCTCGCGGGAGCATAGGGGGGCACACTGCGAAACACGACGGGTGGCACATAAATGTCGAACTTACGTCATCATCATCGCAGTTGTGCCTATATGCCGAGAGTCATGTGTAGCATTCCGGCGGCAACGCTGTGAATGGTGCACCAGAGCTGTTTTAAACCTACAATGAACTACAGTCGGAATCCACCGTTCCCAAAAAACCGCTGTGCTGGTCGGCTTCTGTGCCGACTGTGGTCATCGGGTTCTATATTCCGGGGCACTTCCCACAAACGCTCTTCTATAGACATGGACGATATGGGAGACATGACTTTACACATCCACAACCAGCAGCCACGCCAAAACACACCGGACCGCGAAAGCTGAAAGAATACTGTGTACAACAGCAAAGGGCCATCTTACGCAAGTACAAGAACAAATATTCCCTTGCCCTGAATCCTAAGAAACTGAAGGACAACAACTCACACAAACAAACGCGGGCACAGAGAGGAGTGGCGCAACTCAGAGGGGGGGTACAAAAAAATCCGGGAGGCACGCAACAAATAGAGGAATGAATCAGCTCAACGAACAAACACAGACGCGCACAAGCCTAGGAGGAAGAAAAGACATCGATCCGCGCGAACCGCCAAAACAGATAATGTACCACAAATCTACAACAAAAAAAGGGGAGTAAGGAAGGAGGACCGGGAATGAAAGAAGTCGGGCAAGACCGCGTCAGGCGGTTAAGACTTGGACAGACCTTGTGCTTGGCAAGGGGCATATTGGAGGCGCAGAGAACCGGGTAGAGGGGGGGAGCTCAGGAGAACTAGAGATCATGGTTGACCGCTCGCTGGGGGGGATGTGGGTAAAGCCTCTCCTGTAAACAGAGGCGACGATATCAAAAACGTAATGATGTCCGGTCGTTTGCGGGTATTGGAGGGAAAAGGGGGGGGACGACCGAAGCCGATCGCCGTCTGAGGGGCGGGTATCGTCATCGACACTTGAGAGGAAGCCGCGCAGAAAAGCAACGAAGAAAGCATCGCCGAAGAGGTCGCCGAAAGGACGCCCCCCCCACCCACGGGGGCAAACACAGAGCCGGAAGAAGGGCACGCTGCTTTGGGGCGATTAAGAAAAGCTTTAAACCAAGACCGATTAGAAAACGCGGGCAGGCGAGGCTCCGCCAAACACCGCTAAAAGGGGGAGATGCCGGAAATTCCGGTTGCGGAACGGCGACAAATGTCGAGGAGGATTTCGAATCAATTCATTGTCTAAAAGAAAAAAAAAGGACAAGCTGTTTGCAGGGTAACAGAGAAGAGGCTGCAACGGCCCAGTAGAGTAACATCATTAATCACGGATCAGAAGCCGCAGCCTACAGGCTACCATGGTGCACACAAAAGAAAGGGGGTAAGGGGGGAACCCACCCGAGGCCCCATAGCCTTTGCTTCAGAGGTGAGGAACGTTTATTGGAAACGCCGCCGACCGAAGTACGAGAGCATAAGCAAAGGAGGGACGTCCTGTAAAGGCGGGGGTTCACCATTACCCAGATTTCTACCAATGGGACACAATGAAATAGGGAACGCGCTGGGAAGCAGACGACAATTTGAAAATCAAAGCGGGAGGGTGGTCTGCGAAGCACTAATGAGGAAGGCGGTAAAGCTAGTCAGCCCTTGGGGCGGAAAACTTCCTCGCATATGAGAGGGAGAGATGGGGGGGGAGGAAGACATACGTAAAGTAAACGCGGCGATATACCGCCGTCGATCGTAGACAACTTTCTGCGAAATCGCGGACATGGCCGTTTCAAGAAGGGCAGAAGCGGCCCGCGGAAACCAATGAGACATGAGAAACTCTTTCACGCCGTAAGAATCAAGACGTCATATCGTAATATGAGAGCGAGAGCGGGGGTATCGAGGACGACAGAGAGGAGAATGCAACTATCTCGGCAAGGGAAATACGGCCTTGGGATTGCTAACTGAAAATCATGGGGACATGTTTACAAACAGCTCAAGAGCGCGGGGAGGTCCCCGCCTGATTCCTATAGCGGGTGCCAATCTACTCGAACACGGGGGGGAAGATTGGCGCAACGAGCCACAGCTCCGACAGGACGGTGCGGAACCAACAAGGGGGGGTAAATCGCCAGTGGTCTCTCCAGCAAGAATCGGGGCAGATGGTCGGGGCACTCGCAGGGGGAGAGAACGAAAAAACACACAAAAGGGGAGGAGAGGATAGATCGCGCCGTCACTAAAAAAAGCGTCTACTCTGTCAGGGAATGGTCCTCGAAAAGGGGAATGAGGCAAAAGTACACTTCATAACAGAAGTCTTGTCAGGTCGTCAGCTAAGAATCAAAGAACGAGACACCATCCTAGAAATTGTGTAGAGCCCCTGGAGAAGAACGCATAAGTCAGAATCCGCGACGTGCGGGGATGGCTAAAAATGTCCTCTAAATCTCTCACGCCGGAAACATAATCCTGGAGGTCAAATGAAGAGATAGGATGGGGGGAAAGGTCGCGAAAGGGGGGGAAGACGAAATCGAGCGAATCGAATATTCGATCGGAGGGGAAAAACGTGACTGGGAGCACTTCTTGGGGGGCGGATTTTTCCAGGGGGAAGTCTTAATGCAATATGGGGGGACTAAGGCAAGGCATCCAAATGGGGAAGACGAATGGGTATCGATCTGCACGGGATCGTAAAGAAGCAGTTAAGAATGAGATTCGTACTCCAACCAAAGGGGACCCCCTGTTGTGAAGAGTAGGCGAGAAAATGATAAAGGAACCGACGGGAGGCAAAAAGCTAGAACTAGGCCACTGCGAGGATAGGGCAGCAAAAAAAAAGCTTGGGGAGAGAGACTGTGCTTCTCGCTTTCAAATCGGGGGATATCGCAGGCTGGGTCAGGAGGTCAATTGGGGGGCAAGAATAGAATCAAGGAAGGGGGTATCTGCAGTTACAAATCAATCCGCGAAAAATGGTGGCAGCGTAAAAAAGGAGAATCGCTTGGGTCGGCCATAAATTCCTAAAAAAATCCCAAGTGGTAAAAACGAGATGGATGAACGGTGGGGGACCGGAGAGTTTTGCGGGGGCCATGGGAGGGAGATCTCCCGTGGGGCGGAGCGGAGAATACAGTGCCGCGAAAAGGGTATGGGCACGGTGCCTGAAGGACAGAATGGACATTCCACAACTTTCACAGGGGAAAAAAAATTGATGGAGGAGAAGCGATGAGAGAGAATTGTTCCGCCGTCCGCACGCACCGGAATTTCCGAGCCGCGAAGAAAAAACGGAGCGTGGGAGGGAAAAAAAACAACAACGAAAGCGAGGCGTCCATGGCGGAAAAACTCATAGGCTCAAACAAGAGAGAATGAGAGCCTTCGAGTTTGTGCGGAACGATGAGGGGGTCAAGAGGAGCAGACTTCGGGCGAAAGAAACGAATGGGATCGGTGCGGGCCTGAAGGAGTTTCGGGGGATGGGGATTTACGGATCAACCACCCTCCTTAAAATGATGCCGGAAGATCACCTTGGAATGTCGAAAAGAAAACAAAAAGACTACGAAGCGTCGCTACATGGGAGTTGATCGTCGCCACTGAGGAGGTAAGTCGTACTCTAACGCCATCTGAACAGAACGCGTATCGAGACGGCTCTCACAACGGTTTTTTCTGAGAAAAAGATAATTGCAACATGGGGACGGCAGGAACTGAAGGATCTGGTAGGGAAAAAGGAGAGGGATAGGCAACAGGTGAAGCGGCGTGAAAAGGCCCTTGGAGAGAAGGCACAACAGAGGGGTAAAAAGATCTCCCAAGTTCTCTTTCCAGACGTGGAGGGGGCAGGTCTAACGGCAAGCGGGTTGGTTATGGCCTGCGAGGATGTACAGGGCCGAGGAGGGGGCAGGGGGGTAGTCGGAGCTGGAATCAGCTACTAAAAAAAAACTAACTGGTGCAAGCTCCTGTACCGAGGGAAACTGTTTGATCCCTTCTTCTGACACCACCCGGAAGGGAGGGCTCGCCTCGGTGGGTTGGCTTTCAGTAGGCGGAATGTAAGAAACAGAAAGGAAAAGAAGGATAACTTCAGCTTTTGACGGGGAAAAAAAAATGGGAAAAAAGGAAAGGGAGATCACAGCTGCTCGTCACACGCGTTCCTTCATCTGGGTTTTGGGGGGTGTCAACACACGAAGGAGGTGCGGGGGGGATGACACCGAAGAAAAGAGAGACAACCGGCTCAGGAGCCACTAAAGGCATCCTTTACCTTAAATTCAGGAAAAGGTTCGGATTACCGGTTGCGGGGGTCTCTTATCGTCCATTCAAAGTTCTCAGGGACGAAGTACGAAGGGGAGGAAGAAATCAAAACCGCTACTGCGTCGATCAAAAAAAAAGCGCGGTGTTGAAGAGTAAAGGGAAGAAGGGGGAAAAGGGGACGCCGAGCCGACAACAGATGAACGGAAACGGCGTTTTTCGGAAAATGGAAAGGATG
>Ga0179593_1274511_pt1 | contig 12364 bp, 13 predicted proteins | sample CZODoug2_1_08_16_FD_185931 | JGI IMG/M metagenome (GOLD analysis project Ga0179593, IMG submission 185931) | Vadose zone soil fungal communities from Angelo Coast Range Reserve, California, USA - CZODoug2_1_08_16fungal (PacBio error correction) | ecosystem: Environmental > Terrestrial > Soil >...
TCTTAAGGGGGGGGGATCCCCTTGTAGAAAGACCTCGCCCCGATGATGGAGCGGTCTCCTTTGATGGCTGCGGTATGGTCTGGGGGAGAACGGTAGGAAACCAAAAGTCCTATCGGAAGAAAAAGCGTGAGGATTCAGGAAAGCCAGAAGGTGAGATCACTCTTATGATCGGACGGAGAAAAGGAAAAAAACCCCCTGCTTTAGTGATGCGAAAAGAATTATGAACAATAAACAAGTAAATCCCCTGCGCGGAGGCGGAAGGGGCAGTCGAAAAGGAGAATAAAGAGGTACTACTACATGGGGACGTACGACCCGCAGGAGAAAACAAGTAAGCGGGTGTTTAGCGTGCGGGTCAGGGGTCCTATCGAAGGACCCGAAGAAAGGATGTATCGATCAGTAGGTTGGGGAAGAGTTCTGACAAAAAGCGGGAGGAAAATGCAAGGGGGGGTCCAGCCGAAGACGAGGGTGACTCTGGGGGGACTCAAGCCCGAACCCCTGCTTGCTGATGGATGAAACGTTCAACGAAGGAACGGAGCGCAGGCAAACCCGCAAGCGAAAAAAGTTGAATGGGCTGGTGAGGGGAGAAAAGGACAAAAAAGAAAAAAAATAAATCAGCTGGACGGAAAAGGGTTTCGCCGATTTATTCTTCTGGTCCATGTTCGAGGCATGCGGAACACTTGGTTACGAAGGCAACGGCCGGAGGCGGGAAGCCTGGAGGGGGAAAATATCGTTCTTAAAAGTCAAAACAGGAAAAGGATTCGTTCAAGAGAAAAAAGAAAAGGCCGCAGACTCGTCAAGCGCTGTGGGAAATCCGGAAAACGGGAGGAACATGCGGATTAGGATTCCGAGGAAAAGACGGTCGGACTGAAAAAAGTATATTCTATCAAGCACTGCGCAAGGGGGACTTGACAATGACACCTGCAAAAAAGAAAAGGAAGCGGTCTGTGTTCAGAAAAACTGGAATTTTATGGCAGTCCAGCTACTGGGGGGAATTGTCAGAGGAGTAGTTTCTCGGGACAGGAGGGAAACAGGGGGGGGTGGCGGCTCCAGGTCCACGGCCGAACGTTCGAAGGGAAAGGGGAATCCAAGCTCGCGTCCAGGTTACGAGAGGGGGGGGCTTGGAAACATCCCCTCTAGAACAAGTTGGTAGGTTGAGGGCAAAGAGGGTTGGTCACCGGCCATTACCTTAAAACGGAGGAAAGGCGGGGGGGGGGCACCGGCTCTAGATGGGAAGGGAGGGACGGCGCAGAGGGAAGGGGTTCTCAATCCGTGGAGGAAAGCGCAGAAAAATGCCGCGGAGGTTGACACTCTCCTACTGAAAGAGGGGGGAAAAAGGGGGGGGTAGTGACAAAAGAGGTTCGGCCCACTAGGAGGAGGGGTTCCACTCCTGTCGATGACCAAGGTTGCGTACGGGTTACGAGAAGTCCTCTTGTCGTCAGAAAGAAAGAGTAAAAGGAGGAGGGGGCACCTCTGCGTTCGAGTTGGACTGCCGAAGGGGGATGAAAAGGAAGTTAAATTCGGTAGATATGGGGGGTTTGGTAGTGGCGCTTGCTCTAAGCCGAAAAAGGATCAAACTGATTCGAATCAAAAAATAACGCGACAAAGTTTAAAAGAGGCCGGAGACACCTTGCAGCGAGGGAGAACCTGGTCGTGACGGGCTGGCACATAAATACGCCCCGATACGCCGAAAGAGGAAAGACCAACGTTCTTTCTAAGCTGAAAGAGAAGTGCCGGGTGATCCTAATAGGGAAAAAGGGAGGGGGGAATCCTCTTCAGAGAGGATCCCAGAACTAGTGAGAATAGCATAGGCCAGAGAGGAAGAAGAAGCTCGACGCAGGACCCCGATAAACCTCCCGATGCTGTAAAGGGAAGCCAGGTTCCATTCCCCCCGCAGAAGAACCGGTAACGGACGAGAACCGAAGTCCCACCTGTGCAGGAAGAAGCCTTCGCTGAAAAAACGAGGGGGGGGGGGGGGGGGGGGGGGGGGGGGGGGGGGGGGGGGGGGGGGGGGGGGGGGGGGGGGGGGGGGGGGGGGGGGGGGGGGGGGGGGGGGGGGGGGGGGGGGGGGGGGGGGGGGGGGGGGGGGGGGGGGGGGGGGGGGGGGGGAGGGGGGGGGGGGGGGGGGGGGGGGGGGGGGGGGGGTGTTCGTTCAGGATACGTCCACTCTGCATCAGGCACCAGAGGGGGTGGATCGAGACGTCTGACACCAAATAGTCAAACGATCATGAGGGGGTAAAGGAAAAATTAAGGAATGAAAACAGAGAGACGCCGGAAAGGCTCTGGCGTAACACATTGGTTAAGAAGGCGGAAGACATCCTACCAAAATGTCATGTCTCAGGAACGGGTTGGAGGTCGAAGCAAAAGGCGCTTGGGACGGCGGCGGCGCAGAAGGGCTGGTGACATAGTAAGTCGGGGGAAAAATCCTGCCGTCTATTGGGCAAGGGAAAGAAGGGGGCACAAGAGGAAAAGAAGTAGGCAAGAGCCGATGTACGGTCGAAGAGAACGCCTAGGGGTTCAACTTAGGCGTACTACCCCGAAGGAAAAGGGCGCGATAAAAGAGGTTCGAAGGGAGAGAGACGCTCAAAAAAAAAAAGGGAAAGGGGGAAAGAAGGAGAGAGCACGACGAAACCGGCACGAAGTCCGCAGCTACAATTCAGATCCGAGGACAGGGACGGAGTACTCATAAGCCAAAAGAGGAAAAAAGAGAGGCGTACGACGAGAGTGGGAGAGGCTTTATCGAGGGGACGGCGGAGACGCGGGTTCCATTGCCAACATCAGACGGAATGGACGGGGAAAAAAAGTCTCGTGATCCGCCGATAAGGCAAAAAAAAAAGCACTTTGGAATAAGGGGGAGAAAAGTGTTTCACGTGAGAATAGGGGGGGGGGGGGCGTGTGGCCGGAAAAAGCAGTACAACAAGAGGTGGAGGGAGCGCTACGACTAAGTCGGCGGGGGAAGATGGAGGGCCGTTCAGCTGGAGCTGACCTCCAGGAAGTATCGTGCTGTGATGTGGGGGGGGGGGAGTAGGCGCCAAAACATCTCAGGAGATGCAGAGGGGGGAACGAAGAACCAGAAAGACAAACTCTTCTTGCAGGAAAGTAGGAACCAGGGAGGGAGAGGATCCCGGGTCATGTGGAGGGACTGGAAAAATCCTACAGAATGGAGGATTTCTCGAACTGGAGACGTTCCTGTACGTATTTCAGAGAAAAGTAGGGGGAGAAATCGGGGAGGGTCCAGGAGACTCAAAGTCCTAGTTGCAGAAACAAAAGCGTGAAGCATACACAACAATGCTAGGAAATAGAGCCAGCACGTTTCTGTGAAGGGAGGACTGTGGAGTCACAGGAAATAATTAGAACCGGAACTAAAAAAGCTGCGCAACTCCATGACAAAAAAGCAGTTACTGGCGGGCCCGTTTAAAAAAAGGAAGGGAGAGGGGGAGGATTACTAAAGGAGGGTTAAAAAGTCTGCGTTGAAAACAAAAGAGATAAAGAGCAACTAAAAAAAAAGAGAGAAGACTGACCTTTTCTCGAGTGAACGACCGGCGGCAAGCCAAAATGAGAAAGAGACGTGGGGACCGAAAAAAAAGCGACTATACCCTCAACGACAAAGAAAAAAAATAGCCCTGAAGAAAAAAGTAAGCAAAGGAAGCGACAAGGACGGCAACCCAGTAAAGCAGCCCTTCGGCAAGAGAAGAGGTGGAAAACCAACCCCCTTAACCGAGTGGGCGAGGGTAACGATGGAGGGCATCGGTAAAAAGTTCCTAAAAGGAGGAAGAAAAAAAATGCATATCGCCCAAGAAGAAAAGAATCGGGTCCCACCAAGACTCTGTAGAACTACGTTTCAAGGTCAAAGGTTGAAAAAACACCCATCATGCTCAAGGAAAAGTGATAGAGAGGAAGTTCTTGGAAAGCAACAAAAGAAAGCATCAACCTCTAGAGTGCTGTAGAATAATGTCGAAACGATTGCGTGGGGATACTCACGCAAACTTCCTTTTCACTGGAAAGGGGAGAGCACGCAGTCTACAAGAACAGTAGCGTGAAACTGCCTAGAAAAGCAACAATGGTAGGACCAAGAACGCTTGGAAAAAGGAAGGAATCGAAGAGACGGGTAAGTTGAGCCCTTAATTAATTTCCTAAGAAGGGGAGCGAGAAAGAGGAAAAAGAAGGAAAAGAGAAAACGGACACATCGCAGCCAAAGGGGCAAAAAACTCCCGCTAAGGGAAAACAACGATTGAAGATTAGCTGAATATGGTCGCTTTGCAAGAAAAACGCCAAAGGAGCACGGAAAGAAAATACCTCCAGGCTTGGGGGGGAAGGGGGGGAAAGAAACACGCATGCAGGTAAAAAAGTGGGTCCGATGAAGAGAAAACTACCAGGCGGCAAGAGAATCAACTCGGGAAAAAGCATCTTACGTCCGCCAGCTGAGGGGGAGAAAAAGACGAAGGGGTGCGGGCCGGGAAAATCACCCCTAAAAAGTTTTCGATTTCGCGGGTTTTGAATTCTCTCTAAGACGGGAAAGAGTTCATTCCAGCAGAACAGGGGGGGGCTGAATAAAAAATCAGGGCAACACAGGCGTCGGGTGTCAAGGAAACCGGGTAAATGGGCGTGCCCGGCTGGTGGAAAAGAAGAAAAGAACCTACTGATTATCAGGAAAAAAGACTCGTGAGGGGAGGGAGTCTCGCTAAAACAAACCCAAAAACAAAACCAGAAAACGGTTTAAATTATAGGGTCGGGGAAGAATCCATCGGGAGGAGAATAGGGCGAGAGTCAAGGCGCATCGGCAACGGGCCTTCCAGACAGGAAAGCCAAAAACGTACTGGAAACTGGTCAATTGGGAATAATTCAACTTCAAACAAGGCATCAGCAGGTAAGGTTGCAAGGCCGGTCTGAACGAGAGAGAGAGACGACTGGGATGTCGAAGGTGACCGGAGAGGGGCAGGATCAAATATTGAGGGTCGGGAAGCAACAACGACAAAAAACATTATCGCGGCAGGGCGTGTGAGGGGAGGCGGAAGGGAGGGACATGGAATTACCGAAGGCGGAAAAGGGCCGGAAGGCCCGGAGAGAAAGGGAAAAGAAGGTCAATGAAAAGAATCACGAGACACACCGGTAGCGGCTGGTGGGGGGAGGAGAATCGTCGCTTTTCTGCTGAAGCCCCCTCCAAAGGAATATTCCCCTGCTGAAGGAGGAAAGGAACGAGAAGACACATTAAAACGATAAGGGGGGGGAGGGGTACTCACTACGGAGAAATCGCAAAAGTCGTTCCTCGGCAAGAGATTGCAGAAAGATCCAGATTAGCCACTGGGGGAAAAGAAGGTGGTAAGGCGGGGCGGGTCGTTAAGATCAGACTGCGGGTAAAAAGGGTTATGCGAAATTTATAATAAAGTGACCGAAGTCCCAACAACGGAAAAGGGGAAAAACGAAAAATTAGTCGACGCTAAGGGATTAACGAGGTAAAAGAGGGGTTGACAGTCAGTCCTTTTGAGGTAAATCACGTGGCCCAGAAACAGCAACGAAACTCGCAAAATCAGCAGAAACTAAAAGGGAAGGAGGGGGAGGTGGTAAAAGGGGGCAAGCGCGGTCGACTTGCTTGTCCGCAGGGGAAGCTCAAAAGGGGCAAAGCAACAACGGCGGACAAGGAAAATAAGCAAAGGTTCAGCGGGAAGGAAACATTAGTAGGGGAGGCGGGAGTCGTAACGAAAGGGTACTACCGATGAAGAAGGGTATCAGAGCGCGAGGAAGGACATCTGGTCCCTCACGAACAGAAGAGAGTCAATCGTAAGCGCTCGGGGAAAAGCGAGTTCGCCCAGGGGGTAAGAAGATAGGAAAGAGAAAAAAAACAGGTGGAGGGGGTAGGAAAGAGAGAATCCGAATAGGATGAGAAGTGCAAGCAACTGTGCACCACATGCGCCTTTTACTGAGTTCTCATGTCTGCGCGTTCGGGAGAATGAGGAGAAGAGAATGTATCACTTCTTCGGCGGGTCGGAAAAGGGGGAAGTCAGACTCCATCTAGGGCCCACTAGAATTTTGCATTCCGAGCACATGCAGTAGTTCCAGTGTCGCCGTGGGAGAAATGAGTAACAGGGCAGGGGACACGGGAACGACTAGACACGGGGTTTCCGAAAAATTGAAAGGAACCTTCCAAGGCTGTGTGAGGGAAGCTGGGGAAGGTTCTAAAAAAAAAAACCGTACTTGACCCAAAGGAACTTCGAAAGAGAAAATCGGGCTGAAATGAGGGACAGAGAGTGAGAATGCGGCGTTTCACGTTTGTCCCGACCGCATTTTGGTTGGAAGTCGGGAAGAATGCTATATCAAGGGGGTTCAGCAAAAAAGGGAAAAGACAGATCTTAATGCAAACCGAGAAGGATAAACCTACCTGCTGAAAAAAAGGAAAGTGGGGGGCTAGACTGGAGAGAACTCTCAGGAACAACGTGTGCCGAGGAAACGACGAGAAGAAGGATTGTGGAAAGAGGGAGAATTGTGGATGAGAGGCATTGACTCGAAGAGACGGAAGATTCTTGGAAAGGGCGGGGGGGAAAGAAGAAAACCAAGAAAACAGAGAAAAGAAAAGAAAGCGCAAGAGGGGGTGGTCAGGAAAGGGCGCATGGACTTGTTGAAGAAACGGGATAGCACGTCGACAATCGGACGCAGTTGAGGTCACAGGCATCCACGGACGAAAGCCAAACGAGGGAAGGCAGTTCTGATGCGTTGGGAAATGATCACCAAGCAAAGATAAGATCAGTAAAAGTCACGGACGGGGGCAAAACCTGTAAAGAAACAAGAAAGGGGTGATACCTATACTCCAAAGAGGAAAAAAAAAGACCATGAGTTGATGCTTCGCCGGGAAAAGGTCCAATAGAAAGGGGAACCGTCAAGGAGAGGGGGGAAGCAATTACGCGCCTACGAAGAAGAAAAGGACAGAAAGAATGGCGGGTAACCTATAAGAGCAACCCTTCGGACAGTTGTGTGGGATATAGGAGGGTGTATATCTAAGATCGACGCGACGAGACATCGGTGTAATAGAAAGGGGGGGGGGCCGTTTTAGGACAAGAAGAAAAAAAAGACAAAAAGGTTACAGGGCCGAAGACGATGTTTGAAACGAGGAAGGAACAACAACAACGCTGATGATGGTGACCTTCGACGGCGGAAAGGAACAGTCAACACGCGAGTAAAAGGGGAAGGGGGTCGTTGGGGAAAAGGGAAGGAACCTGAAAAATTAAATAACAGCGGCGACGCGAGCAGGGTTGGCAGGAAACGCTGTGGAGATTCGGTCTTGAAAAGGTCGTGTCGCGGCAGCGGAAAAAAAGGGAAATCCTCACGGCTAAGCACGGGTCAGGAAGCCTGAGAAGAGTGAAAAGGTGACACCTGAGACATTCGGCGTTAAAAAGGGAAAAACGCGAAATACGTCAGGGCGAGACGAAAGAGAAGGAATCACGGAGAGTGACTGGCGGGGGGGGAACAAAGAGGTGGTGTTCACTGGGAGGGATACATGGAGGGAAGATGCCGAAAAAAAGAGTGCAAGCACTGGCAGGGCTTCAATAAAACACTCGCGAAAAGTCTGTCTAAGAAAGGGAGGGGAATGGTTAGACACAGTGGAAGGGGTGGGGGGGTCACAGTCACGTAATGGGGACCTTGAGAGTCGTCTCGTGAGTAAATGGAAACTGGTGCTCGGGGAGGGAGAAAGGTACAACTGGAAAGGAGAAAACGGTAGACAGCTCTCGGGAGTTCTCGAAGAGTGTTGCACAACAGCCCTTCTCTACATCAAGGGTTGGGGTATCATTCTGGGGGTGGGGGAAAAAGGGGGAAGAAAAGACGAACCGGGAGGGGTAAGAAGTGGAAGTCATTGGTCGGCCTCTTCTCATGGGGTTCTGCCAAAGTTGAGTGGAGGCGCATCGAATGCCGAGATGTACAAGAGAACGATTGGTAAGGGGGGGGAAGATTGGCCGAACCATCCGGGGCTTGAGAGGAGGCCAGACGGGCGCTGACAAGGGGTGAGTACTTTCGAGAAAGGGGAGAGTTGAAAGCTTGAGAGTCGACGGTATGGCTCTGAGAGGTTCGTTTAACCCCGAGCTTGCTGAAGTGTGGGGGGCTGAAGACGGAAGGGAAAATTCAAGAACAAATAATGAGGTACAGCGGGGTTTTTTTTGTAAGTTTCAAGGAGAAAGATGACAGGGGAAACAAACTGACGTTCGTGATTCACCGAGAAAGGAAACTCAACTAAGTTCCAGGAAGGGCAAACTTCTGGAAAAGATGGGGGCGACAGACAAGGGTCAGTGACTGTTAATAGGAAACCATGAAATACCCGCTACGAAAAACCGTCAACTGAAAAATGACTGTATAATCTGGAGAAATGATGGTCAGATCCTGACTTGGGGGAGGGCAGTGAGCACACAGGGCGAATCAGTCTTCGATGGGGAGAGGAAAGAGGTATGTCTAAGAAGAAGAAAGGCTCGAAAAGAAAAGTCAGCCTCTAGACCATTCAACTGGAAAGAAGAACTACGAAGGCCTCGAGGGTAAATGGAAAACCCAAGATGACAATTTAAAACTAAGAAAACGGGAGGACACTTTGGAAGAGAAAGAGGGAGAGTGTTCGCGTGTTCTAAAAGAGGACTTCAACTCTTCAATCTCAAAAACCAGGGTTGGAGCCGACGTCTAACACAACCAATCACGCGAGAGCAGGAATTAGTTTCATCCGGAGAAAGGAGATTGGAAAAAGGCAAAAAGATTGACGATCGGCCTCACAGCAATTACTGAATGGAAATCTTTTGAAACAGCACGACCCAAATCGATTTGTCTAAGTGAAACGGGTAGGGGGCTGTATCCAAAGGAGAGTGTGGCCGGAGGAGAAGAGGGAGGGGGGAAAGCAATTGAGGGAAAAAAAGCGGAACGGGACGGAAATGGAGAAGGGCATCATCCTCCCCGCCGGATCGGAAGATAGGCAAGAGCGAACGAACTTCTAAACTAGAAAGGATGATTGTGAGAGAAGGGGGGAAGGTCTAATGCGGACTAACCCCTACAATGGGAAAAAGTCAAAGATCACATGGACGGTGAGAGTGAATTATCAGATCCTCTCAACACAACACATGTATGAAAAAAAAAGAAACTGATAATCCTTCGAACCGCAAGGTGAGCGGACGGGGTCCACCCCGGCCGCTGACAGAGGAAGAGGGGGTGACAGTGTAGTTGGAAAAGACAGAAGAAATCAGAACAGAACGGGAGGAAATAGAGTTCACTGCTGGAAGCGATTCCGGCGGAAGGAGGAACTTCTTTCCATTTCGACAGGAAAGGAAAGGAAAACTTTTTGAAAAAGGCGAAGGGAAAACCAGAGGCCCAACGCCGGACCACAAGCGACTTGGGCTCCGACAACAAAAAGGAAACAAAAGAAAGCGATTGTGGGTCGGGAACGGGTCATCCGAGACAGGCATGACAAAGGAGGGGGGGGGGGGGCCGAGAGAGAAAAAAGGAGAAGGGGAAGATACTTAATACAGAGTCAGTGGCTGAACCTCGCTGGCATGAGAGGGGCAATTGGATTTGTTTGGGAGACGGAACGGGAAAATCCACCACATGACCTATTCTAGGAAGAAAGTGAACGAAAAAAAAAGAGGAAGACGCTTAAGGAGAATGACAAATGCCGGATAGTAACTTCCCGGGCGGGGCAGAAAAAAGAAGGAACGACAGCATCGGGGGACTGGATTTCTACTGGGGTACCTGGGTCAGGGAAGGGTCACTTCTTATAAAAAAGAAGTAGGCAACCTGACGCAATTAGCGATCCTCGCCAAATCATAGGCGGGGGAAAGTGGCTTGCCGCAATAGTCACAAGCCATCGTACACATCATGCCGCAGAGGAAATCTTCGCAACAGGAAGAGTTTGGAGGGAGACGTAGCGGGTCTTCAGGTAAAAGAAAAAAAGTAACGACCAAAAAAAGGCCTTTGCTCAAAGATGAAAGCAGGTTTAGGATCGGATAAAAGGTTGCGGCGGGGATATGGTAGAAAGGGTCAGTTTTGATCTGAGGGGCACGGGGAGAAAGCGACAATTAAAAAAAAAAAAGCGAAAACTATGCAGGGAAAGGGACTTAAACACCGGCCAGCCACGTTAGGGGGGGGAAAAATCGGTGAAACTCGGGGGTCAACATCGCCCGGAAGTATAACAACGAGAAGAGCAAAAACAAAGGAATACAGACAGAAAAAAGAAAAGAAGTGGGGAGGAACAGGCGGAAACCCATCGAAGAATCAAAGATGGCCTTCCAGGTGTGAGACACAACAAAGGAGGGGAGGGGGCGATTGAAACTATCTCTTAAACGCTTGCCGAAAGGATTGCATCAAACAGAATAGCGCCGACCATAAGAGCATAGAGCAGGGGAAAAAAAACAGCAGGGGAGACCTACTTGCAAGTTCACCAAACCCATGCATAAAAAATACAGGAGAATTCAGGGGGAGGAATGAAAAAAACAACCAAATCTTAAAACAAAACCGCCCGCGAAAGGTGCTGGTAAGACACTTTCGGCAAAAACGAAAAGGAGGGGCGGGGGGGGGGGGAACCAGGAAAAACTGAACCCGTTCCTTTTCAGTAAGCACGAATCAGAAAAAGGGGGGGGGGACATAGGAAAGGTATACATAAAAGCTCACAAACAAGGGTTTAGGAAACCACCCCGTCATATACGGTCTACAATCACTTGCTAAAAGGAGTTATTGAAGAAATAGAAGGACTGGGAAACAACGAAAGCAATACAATCTTGAACGAAATGATCCGATCAAGGAAAAGCAGCAGCAGCATGTCAAACCCGCCAGCTAAGGGAATTGAAAAAACTAATGCGAAAAAGGGAGCGGTGGAAAAAAGGGGGCTCAGGGGGGACCGAAGAAGATATCCCCAGCTTCAAATGGAACAAAAAAAAAACATGACCCCCGGCTCGTCTGTCGGAGGCCAAATTGGTCCGGATGAAAAAAAAAAGAAAAGAAAAGACGGAAAGAATAAATCTGGGGAAAAAAAATCCGGCGTACGCCCAGCATTCAGAATTTAAGCAAGCCGGAAGTTTATCAGAGACTCAACAAAAAAATTTCGATTTGCGAGGGGGTTTGACTAGTCGAGAAGAGACGTTTAAGAATCCACTGGGGGAGGAGGAAGCATTGAAATACAGCGGCAACATATCGTAGGGCTAAAATGGAGAGGTTGTCCCGAAAGGGGGAAGATGAAAAAAACTGGGTGATCACCTACATTATGGTGGCGATTACACATAAGGAGGATCGGTCGATGACGCAGATACAACCCGCAAAGAACCAATCTTCAGGGTGCTCCTGTATGTAGGAGAATCTGGGAGGTGGGGAGGGAGAGATCGACGTGCCGTAGACGGTCTACCCGGGACACGACGTTACCAGGGGTCTATTGGCATAAATCGGCACATAAGAAAGGGAGGTTTTGCGGGCAAGGGACTGGAAGGGGAAGGAGCTAACCTGCACTGAGGGGTCGAGTAATCCGAGAGTGCGGGCCTATCAGGAAGAAGGGCTTTGTGGGAAAAGACGGAAATACAACAAAAGAGCAGAACCTGAGAGCGCTTTGGGGAAAGAGGATGGCTTCCGGGATTAAAGAGGGACGGTCCGATGTGGTCCGATCGATAGACCAGTGGGAAAATAAACAGGGAAAGGGCGCAAAGCTCCATAGGAAAACCGGAGTATTGCGAGGGGGGAGGGGTATGGCGAGAGTCAAGTTAGTCTAGGGGTCCCCGCCCTGAAAGATATCCTTCTATGAAAAGGGAAAGGACGAGAGCCACCATGCAAAAAGAATCATTGGATGACCAATACTTTCACGGAAGGAGGTCGTTCCTCGGAAGGGAAGGGAGGTGGGAAAAAAAAAACTCCAGGCTACCCTGCTGGGAAGGAAAGCAAGTCTTGTATCGCGGCGGGAATGGAGAAGGAGAAGAAAAAAATGGGAAAAAGGTTGCGAAAGGCAAGCGTGACCGAAAGTCAAAACAAATCAGGGAGGGAAAAAGGGGGAGTAGTATTCGCCGAGGAAGGGGAGGAATCTATGGAAATGTGAAAAAGAGAGTCGTTGAGGGACGATCAAGGTAAAAGGACTCAGGCAGAACGAAACTGAGGACCAGAAGAAAATACGTGGCAGGGGCAGGGTAAGGTGGAAAGGGGAAAACGTGGTAAGCGGGGCTGTCGACTCGGGCAAAAAAGGATCCATGGCAATGACAAAAGAGGCCACAGAACTACTGCATGTGAAGAAAGGGGAACCTTAGCGTGGAACGAGGAGGCAAAAACGACATGCTTAACCGAAAAAAAAAGAAGCATCATTGAACGACAAGAGGGGGTCTTGAAAAAAGCAAGCGTCAGGCGCGAGTGTGGCACACGCGAACCAGGATCAAGATGG
>Ga0179593_1426547_pt1 | contig 12364 bp, 12 predicted proteins | sample CZODoug2_1_08_16_FD_185931 | JGI IMG/M metagenome (GOLD analysis project Ga0179593, IMG submission 185931) | Vadose zone soil fungal communities from Angelo Coast Range Reserve, California, USA - CZODoug2_1_08_16fungal (PacBio error correction) | ecosystem: Environmental > Terrestrial > Soil >...
CGGGGGGGATGGTGCTCCGGTGAGGTGCTTTGGCGGACGGTGATTTTTGAAAAACCTTTCAAACCGGGTGAAGATTCAACTGGAGGGTAAGACGAAAGGGCTGGAGGCTCAGTTGGTCAGGTGAAAAACGGTCCAACCGACGTAACGAGTTCTGCACGGACCTGAGGAAGAAGGGATCGCCGAAGTCGGGGCCTATGAGGGCAAGTTGCTTGAAAAAATAGTCTCTTACAGGCAAATCGAGAAAAATTCCGAATAGGGAAAGAAGGCGAAGGCCAGAGGGACTTGACTTGTGATCTCGAAACCATGGGGAGCAGAAGAGGTTTGAAGACATGGGGGAAAACTCGCCACACTGGAAGGGGCTTAACGGAACGGCGGTTGCTGGGAGCGAGTGGGTGGGAATGGGACTAGAATTGTAAGGAGAGGAGTACAAGGGGTGGGCTGGTCGCCAGCGAATAGTGGGTCGGATCGAGGTGAGGGGAAAGGGGATCAGACCAGCAACTCAGCTAAAACCAATCTCAAAAAGAACTGCTTACGTGTGGATACGCGGTCCGGAGGTGCAGAGCGCAAAAAAAAAAAAAAAAAAGCATCGCAAAGAAAGAGGGCTATTTGAAGACCGATACGACGAGGAGCTTCAGAATAGCGGCCTTGCGAGGGGCGCAGGCTGGAAAAATAAGGAAAAAGTTCCGTGGGCATGCTATAAATCTAGCGACCGAGGGTATGGCCTGTGGCGGTCTGGACAATACACTTAGTCGAGATGAGGAAAGTGCGCTAGAGAGGAGGTAGGGAAAAATCAGTGAGACCTCTGAAACACGAAACGCAGTGAGGTTCGTCATCGCGGTTGACGAAAATTCAGGGGCCGGCAAATTAAGAGAAAAGTGGTGAACAAGCCATTTCTCTGTGCTAATGGGTCCGGGGAAAAAAGGCTCGTTTCATGCGGATCTAACGGTGGGCGACGATCGTCACTGAAAGTAAAGGAAAAGGGAGGTGAAGCGCAAAGCTTGAGAGTGCGGTTGGACGCTCAAGGAGTCTACTTGGAAAAACCAATTCGGACAACTGGCGGAGCAGGGCCGGCAGGAAATTCGTTGGACGCGCTAGGGGTGAATTGGGAGGAGGGGAAAGCCAGCCGGGGGTACGGGCGATCAAAAGTTTTTCAGCAAATAGAAATAACCGTGCAAGTAACTAGGGGAGAAAGAAGTCCACCGGAAGCAACGGGGCGGAGTCTGGCAGGAAGACGCCGAAATGTCGGAGGTGTCAGAGTGGGAAGATGGCTGTCGACACACTTGTGTCCAAAGGTTCAGTGGCCTCAGAATATGAATGTGAAAAACCGACGAATCCCAAGGTAAAAGGCCAAGGGAGAAAAGAAGGTTTCTTTTCTGTAATGAAGAGAGGACAAAATCTCCACGCGAGGCAGGGACGGCGGCGTAATAAGATGGACGGGATTGACGGGGAAATTTCGCCGGACATGGAGGAATCTCCAAAGAGGGGGGGGCGTCAATGAGGTTGCCGGGGAACGAAGATTGGTCACGGCCAGCTTTGCTAAAAAGCAGGCCATGTCAGGCGCCGGGACGCTACACGAAGGAATTGACAGGGACTGGCTACGAACTGACTTTGAACCCATCCCACAAAGGGGGCTAAGGCGCGTATTACCCCACTCCCAGCCATTCGAACACGCTGATTGGGGATCAGGAGTTGAGAGAGCGGGAATGCATCCCAAAGGGAGAGGAAAAAGTTGAACCCAGTTAGCTAATTCTTTACTAAGGTGCGACGACTCCATATGTGGGCGGGTAAACATTCGTCAAGATCATTCAATGGAGGGAAATCAGCTTGCAACGCCAGTAAATAAAGACACTTTAGGGTCACCGGGTTTCGTGGTAAATACGGGTCAGGTAAAGAAGGAAGCGTGGACTGACCGGTTCCATCATTTCCAAGCGTGTGACGGAAATAAGACACGGGAAAAAGAACGACGTAAGCCGAGTGGAAGATGCCTCTTAGATTTTTGAGGAAAAAATACTCCAAAGAAAAACGACGGAACTTGTTTTGAGGGCTCAAAGCTCCGGAGAGAAACGAAAGGAGGGTGCTCAGGTTAAAACCGCGGAACGGAACGCCGCTGAGGGAAGAATGAATCGAAGCAGAGCCCAGGCCACACCCTTCATGTTGGTGATGTAAAACGGCAAACGCGGGGGACAACTTTGGGGTTGCCAGGGGCCCAGCTCTAGGTCGGAGGTCAAGAGATGGGGCTGATGGTGCGGGCGAAATAATAGCAGGGTGGAGCATTAAAGAAAAGGAAATAACCAATCTAGCAAGAAACGGAACCTAGATTGATAGCCGGTGGAGGGCGGAACTTCAAGCGCGGTAAAACGTGCGAAAGAAGACCCAAAGACATATCAAAGTATTTACCCGGAAATTCAAAACAAGCAAAACCATAGACAAGAAAAATAGAGCTCAGAAAATCGGGGAGACCAGAGCTCAGGAAAAACAACAAGTGAGGGAGAAAGAGAGAAAGGAGGTTTAGCAGTCAAGAGGGTGAACTGAGAGGGTTGGGAGGATCTGAGCATCCGGTTTGGGGGGGGGGGGGGGGGGCAGGCTGGTGAAATTCCTGTTTCCCCGACAAGTATGGTCGTAGTCGATGGAAACCGCACGGTACCGACATGCGGAGCGCACGACGAGGGAATCACGGGGGGTTCCGTGAGGGATTTTTGTTTTCGTGCAACGGGATGTGTGAGTGGCTGGAGGAACGCCCCCGGTAAAGGAGGGTAAACACCAGCAAAGAGGAGGACGACGCCTCTAAGCAAGGAGTAGGAAAACCAAGTTGGGAACTTCGAACTGTAAGAGGGAAAAACATCAGGGGAAAAAAAGCAGGTGTTGGCAGTGCTAGCTAAAAAAAAGCAAAGGAGGCAGAGAAAAAGAAGGAAAGAAGGCGCCAGACGACTTTATTTTCGAGAAAGGGACGGCAGGAGAAAAACCACATGTGTGACATTAGGCGGGACTTTAGGTCCCACAGCGCTAAGAATCGTTGGAAAAAAAACATGTCCAAGTCTTGATGAAAGAGGGGGTGGACTGCCGCCTGGCAAAGCGGGATGGAAAAGGACGACGGACCCATTACTCGGACGGGTCTCTCTCAGAAAGTATTGAGAACAACTGTGACGCACGGCGGTGAGAGGACGTGAAAGTCACAATCTTTTGTCCCACGAAAGACGGGAGGGCCAAAAACGAAAAATTGCCAGAGCCAAAAGACGAGGTGGGGGGCCAATTCAGCTGAATACAATCGGGAGGAGAGAAGGAACTTCGGAAACCATCGTGGTGAACGCCTTTGTGATGCCACATAAAAGTCATTCTCAATTCATCAATCTTCACCCGAATCAAGTGCTATTGGCGGGCGTGCTTGACAACGCGCAATGCACAGGATAAGGGAGTGCAAAAGGGTAAAGCTGGAGTACAGTCCGGAGTTCTACGGACGGGGAAGACAAGGTACCGGGGATTCCGCCGAAAGTCTACCGGCTGGCCGAGAAAATGTTGCCAGGAACGATTGACGCCAAAGAGGGGCGCAAAGGAGGAAGAAATGAGGGAAAAGGGAAAACGACCGGAGGACAGCTACTCGCCAGGCAGAAGCCTCAATGGGCGAGATTAAGGACAAGAAAAAATGACCCTTGTCTAAGGCCGACCTGGAAGGAGAGTAAACGGATCAAGGGCCGAGTTCGTCGACGTTGAAAGTACAGCACCAAAGGGGGGGACGACTAACATTAGCAAATGACCCACGACGAAAGGGGGGGAAGGGCACGCAAAAAACATTAATAACGTCAGGAGGGAACGGGGACGGGTGCGAGGAAATAAGGACCAGGCACGGGTTATGTACCATGCGAAAAAGGGGCGATAACAAAAGGGAAGCGCAATCACCAAAAGTCTCCTGCGAACGTCAAGCCACTTGAGTCCCAGTCTATGGGATCAAGAAAAAGCCTGAGGAAAGTGATCAAAAAAACGCAAAACGCTAAAAAGTGGGAGGCTAAAGCTTATGTAGAATTGATACGTAATAGAAAAACACGAGATAAGCAGAGCAAGACACGAACTTTCAGAAACAGGATGCCAGAATACAAAAGTGGCCTGTTAAAAATTCGTCTTGCAAGTGCCGGGGAAAAGGAAAAGAACCCCGATGACGACGAATCCAAGAGATCGCGTTCGGCTTGACGAGCACCGGGGATAGTGTTTTCCAGAGGCGTCACGGTATGCGCAAAACATCCTAATCCCGGGAAATTAACACCAAACCCGACCAAAGTCCCAGAACAGCTGGAGATGCAGAGCAGAAAATCAACGGGGAGGGGGAAATAGCCATCGAGCCGAGACAGAATTCAAGGGAACGACTAATCTTAGCGTTCTGAGGTCAACTCATGTTAAGGCGATGATGGCGATGAAAAGCTGCGGATCCCACTTCAATGTTTGAGTGAGATGGGGCTGGAACTGAAAACAGCGAAGGGGGGGACAGCATAAACGCAGGACACAACGCCGGAACACAACGATTTCTAGGGTCTACAAAAAGAAGCTTACTCAGCCAATTCTACGGAAGAAAAAGGGGAGAGAAATCAAAGATTACAAGGGATTGCAGCCAGAACTAGGAGTGGGCGACCATAGTTTAAAATCTGACGGTTGACAGTGTTCGGAGAACCAGCCCCAAACGAGGGGGACGACTACACGTATTCAATCAGAACGCCAGTGTTGCTTCGGGAACGCCGACTGGGGCGACCAGAAAAAAGGGAAGAAATGATCCCTTAGAGAAGTAGTACGCAAAGGCTGAATCAGAAGCGGAGGGACCGGTTGAACATTAACTTAGAGGACTCAGCAATATTTCGGTCCCATTTCCTCATAAAACAGGGGACATGTGGGGGAAGGCTACACCAGCACGCAGTAGGAGCAACCAATCTCTCGAAACAACATTTATGAAAGAGAGAGAGGGGTTTCTTAATGAGAAAAGTGGGATGTTCGTCGGGAGGGGGGCAAACGCGTGGTCAGGAAAGGGGGGTATGGGCTGATTTAATCTCAGTTGAATCAAAAGGGTCCAGACACAAGATAACGATTTAAATAGCAGCATCCCTTGAGGAAGTCCGGAAATGGCTATGCGGGGCAAGGTTGAGGAGCAAAGCACTTACGCATAAAGCTCAGACAAGTTTCCGAAGATTGAATAAGGAGAGGGAACTCGTGTGCGGTGAGGGGATCTCGAATTTTGGACATCCCGATTTCCGCATTGGAAATCGCCACGTACGAGGTCTGCAAGAATCTTGCTTGGGCGCGCTTTTGCTGATGGAGAAAGCTCAGGAGGGAGAAACTGGTAGGGGGATGGTTCGCTCGTCGTTGTGTGGTCTCCGTTTAAGTTTCTGTTCCGGCAACAACTGGGAAAGCAAAAAAGGAACAAATGATTGCAGTGGGAGCCGGCGGGGTCTGCGGGGTGCTCATCGCCACGAAAGGCTGGGGAAAGCCGACGACGGGATTCGTCGTTTGATCGAGGGGATTCTGGCGCAAGGGGAGAGAGGAAAGACTTTCGATGAGGGGGCAAGGAGAGGGACCAAGCAACGAGGACTTAGTCCTTTGGGGTGGTCTTGGTGTCAATACCGAAAGGAAGACGAAAAAAAATGAAAGGGTGGAGCTAAATACTCGACCATGAGGAAAAAAGAGTCAGGGTAGCATTCAAGGTAACTCGAAACGAGCAAGGTGATTCTTCGGCAAAAGTAACATTGTAGGGGGACTAAGAGGGGAAAAGCACGCGAGGGGAAAACTTCCAAGGTTTCTCTGGAATAATGGGAACGAAGTTCGAGCGATTAAGAGGAAAAATCGTTTCTTGCGAAGATCACTGAGAAATATCCTCAGGGGGAGCTCGAAAATGGGTTCGCTTGTGTGCGTTGGGGGATCACACTTCACGCTCAGCTTGCGAACCCAATAAATCAGTTCGGAAGCAGGGCCTGCGCCGTCGCGGGGGGGGGGAATCAGCAAAGTGGTGAGTAAAGGAGTGGGTACGCTCCTTTTTCAAGGCTATCCAAATGGGGGCTCTGGTAAAGGAAGAACAGTTACCGGTGAATGGGTAAAGTAAGGAAACCGCACCAGTTACCAAAGAAGCGGAGGGGATTTAAAGCGACCAAGTTGGTCTGGGGGGCTTGAGGTGGCTCAAGAAGTGTGAGAGAGTCAACGGCTCCAGACGGGGCCCTTGATACCGACTTCTCAGAACTCAAGGTAGAATGGGAATCTGTGTGAACTGGGGGGGCTTAAGAGGCTGTCACACCGGAGACCACGGAGGAGGGGGCGGTAACTGGCTCTTATCAGGCTGAGCCGGGGAGAACCAGGTTCACGATTTCAGGGCAGATTCGCGGTCTCGACCACTATTGAAGCGATTCCGGGGCAACAGAGAGGGGGGGAAGGGAATGCAGCTTGAGAGAAGCGGAAGGGAGGAAATGAAGTAAGTCCATTTCCTCCTAGCAATAAATAAGGGGCTACGCTCGACTAATAGGCCAAAGGGGTCATCTCAGGGAGTCCAGCAAGAAAAATGCACGAAAAAGGAGGGTAAGCCGGAGGATGTGGTCGACGCCTGGGCCAGAAGCCACAAAGGAGTTCGTCGAAAACACGAATGAAGGGAATTGCAGGACTTTATTTGCGAGAAGAACGGCCGGGGAAAATCGTAAGGTTAGGCAGGGGGATCAAGGGGGCGTGTCTCATTACCAGGCTTCCGTGTGAAGACGGATCACGACGACGTAAGCGACCCAATGTCACCGGGGGGGGGGGGGGAGGGGGGGAAACCGGTCTGCCTCAGACTCGCGTAGGGACAACTGATTACCTAAAAACTGGCCAAGCGGGACGGCCGGAGGGAGTCCAAAAGGGCTGCAGCACGACGTCCGGCTTTTCCACTATAGCTCGCTGGGGTTGACAAAACGATGAAGCCCGTAAACCGCAACCGTTTCGTGCCGATCCTTGCGAAAAACTAAAGTCAGGGTAAGGAACAAATTATGAGGAAGGTTCCTGAAACGATGCTTAGAAAGGGTCTCTATCTCCCCAGTGCACCACCATGATTTGATGCTAGATAAACTCTTCTTGGGGTGTCAGGGACGCTTCATCATGTCTCGGAGGGGACTTCTGTCAGCCGCTTTGGGGACGTATGTGAGGGGGGGAAGGCATAGAAGGGTTGGCGGCGTGCACTTCCAGCAACCAAGAACTCACATCAAAGAGGGGGGCACCGTAAAAACAGAACGGGACGTGGTAGTGGAACATCCTTGGGAGGCGGAACTTCGGGAGGAGGGGTACCGACTGCAAACAAAATCCGAACGAAGATGCGCAAGGAAATACCGGCCCACTTGCGGCCAGCACAAGATCCGACAAATGAGATCCCATGCGGGGAGCCAGAAATCGATCAGCAAAAACCACTGAGGATAGTCCCGATATAGGGGCGACGCTCGAATTAACGGATAGTAGGGGGGGTAGGATGCGGAGCGGCGATGGGTGCACGGGTAAAAAAGTGGCATGGAGACTTACGATATGTAGTTGGGCTTTTACGAGGAACGCACAGTAAAGCGAAGGGGGGAAAAGGTACCCGCCCGTAAAACCGATTTCAGGGACCTGGGGAGGTCGGCGATGAATGGGTGGATTTTCTGGCGGGAAAGGGGGGGGGAAGCCAGCCCAGTGATCGATGGAAGGGATTGCACCGGAAAAGAGGCAAAGCGCGGTTACTACTCTATCGTGAGCGGACAACAAAGTTGGGACCTCCGCGTGGCGGCCATCATGGGAAAAAATGTTTTTCCGGGGGGGAGCTACATTCAATCGAAAAAAAAGAGCAAGAGGGGAAAGAGGAATAGGGGCGCAGACGAGGGATTCAGAGACAGGAGCGGACAAAAAGGGGAAAAAGGGGGGGTTAAGTGAGGGGCGGGGTTGTACAACACAGCGAAAGACGTTTAATGGGAACTAGCCGGAAGTCGGGTTCAGGAAAACCGAATTTGGGGGGTTACGTACTGCCTGGAAGGGCAAATTGGCAGGAGTTTCAGGTCAAAATACGAAGCCTGATTAGGCGACGCACCGCAGGGGGACCACCGCCAACGGGAGGTCGCGGCGTTGAAAAGTACGGGGCGTACGTGATCAAAACGAAGTGTTCCACGCAATAAATGGAAATGAAGCCGCGCGATTTCCAAACAGACTAAAGTGTGAGAAAGGTCGGAGCACCAGAGGGAAAGTCAGCAAAAAAAATGTCGGCATAATCAGTTTGCAGGGTGGAAAAAATGCCGAGTTCACAGGAGCGACTGCCGTAGCGTGGGCATGGCCCAGAAAATCGGGGCGCGAGGCGGGCGGTGGATTGGAAGGCCGCTCAGCCTGCAGTTTGTGTCTAGTTAGGGGCCCCTTCCTCAGGGAAATTTTGTTTTTGTCAAAAAGGAGAGGCGGCAAATGGAAGATGGTACCGCAACGAAGAGATAAAGGGTTCGAATTCCCCCTCCCCTATCCGGGGGGAAAAAGGAAAGGACATTGACGGAAAAATCGTGTAGAGAGCGCGTGCGCCGCATCGTGAACAGGTGGAATCCGGCTCCAGAGTGAAGCCGCAGAAGGCCTTGTATAGGGGGTGGAAGCGATTCTTAAGGCAAGAAAAAAGGAAATCCCGGAACAGTCTACTTGGAGGAGGAATTTACCTCTTCGTCGGGCGGAAGGACTCGGAAAAAAGGGGCGAAAATTAGGAAAAAAAATAAAATACCTAAAGGCGTCAGTTGAAAAAATCCTCAAAGACGTGCTACTTTGCGTGAGTTACCTAAGAACGAGGGCACTTTTTATTTATCGTTACAAGCGAAAAATTGGGGGGAGACGCAACCAACCAAGAAGGACTTCAGCACAAAATCGCAAAGATAGCAGACCACCGAAACTTCCTCATGAACATCCGCCTGGACTATAATTTGGGCGCAAAGCATTAAATGAGGAAAACGACGCGAAGATTGGAGAGCGCACCGACCGGGTATTAATGTAAAAATACTTTATGTCGTCGGAGGTCTCATGAAACGATGCAAGCTGAAACTCTGAACAGACACTGCATTGTTCAAAATTTCGGGGGAAAAAAAAATTGTTGCCCCCAGTAAAGGGGGCGTAAAGAGGGAAGAACTAATTGGAGCGGGGGGACAGGGAAACGAAGCACACTCGAGTTTTCCACCGAGTAAATATACGCCGCGAGATACTGGCGGTATGGGTCCCACCCAAGACCAAAAAGGACCTCGGCTTATCTGCGCATACCTACGCGAAAGTGAAGAGACAGCCAGCAGGTAAGCAAAAGAGCCAGAAAGTTCCGTAAGGCGAGGGGGAAAATCTGCGTCGCGCTTACAAGGCGAGGAAGTTTCGTGCGATTCAGGCGATGGGACACCGTCAGGAGCCCACAGGCAAAAAGTTTCCGGGGTGAGTGGGGAGGGAAGATCCTCTCCGGAAAACCATCCGATCGAAAAAGAGGTGTGTGGGGGGGGGTGGTGTTGTGTTGGGGGGTGCGGCTGGCGACACAACTAAGCTGACTCCGAGAAGTCAAAAAAAAAAGTCCACAAAGAAAACGCAGCCAACAACAAAATGCCGATCAGCGCTCTATTCCATTGAGGAAATATAGGGAGGCCCACTTGTGCGAGATCACACCAAACCCATAACGAAGGGTCATCATACATTCAATCGGAGGAACGTCCGGAGGAGCTTAGGCGGAAGCGCAACTGTGCATCAAACAACTTAAAAAGAGCCGACGGCGGCGAGGGCAGACGCCAGGTGAACGAAATGCGTAGCTTGGTGGGGGAACCCGGGGGGACCTGTTTACGAGATGACAGCACTATGGATTAACTCCAGTGGGTCAGAAAAGTCTTCACAGGTTTATGTTTGAAAAACTCCCGTAGCTCAACCAGACAACTCCATTATAAGCAAACATCAGGACAAAAAAAAAAGGGAGGAGGAAGAAGAGAGTTGCGGGGGATACTGCGTTTGCTGGTTTCTTCACAGGGGAAAAGGTGAAGGGTCGGAAGGAAGGGGAGAATTACGATGATTCAGCTCATGGCCACAGGTTCAAAAGAAACGACATTCAGGTTCTGCAGGAGGAAATCCCTGCGAACTGAACGCCGCGTCGGCTAGAGATTTCTGGGAAAAACACTGAAGATCATCACGTGAGTGTCGAAGACCATGCGGAGGGCCAGAGGGGGGATGATGTCGCATCGAAACGGGGAACCACGAGTTTTCCCGAGGGGGGGCGTCGCCACAGCTTGTCGGAAAGCTAATCGGTTGCTTTGCGCGGCGGGCTTTGCGATATGTTGGAGCGAGTCGCCTATGGAGGGGGGGGGGGAGCAGCGAAAATCGGGGGGCGCGAGGGGGTATAAACTTTTCTCAATGTCCCGCCCGATCACGACCTGCTGGCACGTGGGAGGAGGGTCGGGACAGGAGCCAGAATCGCCAGAAAAATGCGAGGGAAGCCGACACGGGGAAGAATTCGTTCGTACTGCTCAGGGACGCGGCAATTCAAGCGAGTGGAGGGCTCGGCCAGGTCCTTCTGTATTTGGCATTCAGGCCATCTAATTCACGAAGCGTAGCCTGTGGTGTCTTGTGGGGGGAAGACCCTCGGGGAGATACGGACGGGCGTGTTCGCATAGATGACTCCGCTGGAACACCAGATGTTCTCAGAAGGAAAACACAACGGTGATTGATTGAGGTCAAAAAGGAAAGTGAACGGACGCCAGCTTTGCAGAGGGGAAGACAGTGGGAAAAAAGGCGGAGCAACGAAAAGGGACCGAAGTAAGGAAAAGAAGTTCAAGGATCTATGGGAGGTGCGGGAAATATCAGTCTTCAATAAGGGACCAGTCGGAAGACGCCACACTTTCGGGGCTTTTGTTTGGCGACAATTGCCAGAATCCGGGGAGGTGCGAAAAACAGGAGCGAGCGGACACGGCGGACGGGAATTTGGGGAGATATCGGAAGTGGGTTGGGATTGCGGGGCTTCGGGAAGGTTGTTGGGAAGGTAAGAAAAATTTTTAACCGGGGTCAGGAAGACAGGTTCAGGGAAGGGAGGACCGAAAACGGTACCAGTTTGCAATCACGACTCTGAGATTGTGCAGCGGCCGCAGTGGCTGCGGGTGTCAAAAGGGTTGGTCATTCTGAGGACAAAAATTTGGCGCAAGATGGGCACGGGCAACAAGGAAACGAAGAGTCCCTGGGCAGAACCGTATCGACCTCAAGAGACTGAGGCAATGAATTCTGGGACTTAATCGCTCCCATCTAAGGGAGGCTAGGGACGGACGTAATAAGCTGAGCATCTTAATCAAGTGGGGGCAGATGGAAAAGGCGCGCCTTGCGCGTAAGAAACGGAGGAAAAAAGGGCTTTCAAAAAAAATGTGGAGGGAGGCCCAACAGGGTAAGAATAGCGCGGAAAAGGGGTAACTATTTGATCCACCTAGCACGAGGAGTTTGGTAAGAGGAAGGTGTGCCAAGCCAAAGGTACTCAATGCAAGCGGAATCAAAGGCCGCCATACCGAAGCATCACGGTGGGAAGCAAGAATTGGGGGAGAGCGCAGCCGGCCATGGCATCCAAAAGGGGATTTCAGTGAAAATGATGATGAGTCGGCGAGCTTGAAGATTTGGGACTGACCTTGGAAAACTTCCTTTGGGGGGTGGATTCAAGTGAGTCGCGGAAGAAGGGGAAAGAGGGCGTGGAAATCCCACGGGTGATCACTAAGACGTCGAGAACCGCCTTGAGAGTCACCTTTGAATGTAAAAATTCCTTTCTCGCGCGAATCCACGTAAAGTAATGGGCCCGGAATGTCATGTCAACGAGTTGGGCCGGCCGTCTGGGCCGAAAGGGAGGAAAAATCTTCTGGTCCAGGGCAACGAATGTCTGGGGCGAGGGGACCCCCTCAAAAAACTCCTAAGTTCCATTTCAACGGTGTGTTTGGATGCTACAGGCCCTCACCTTGTAACGACGAAAGAAAGTACGGAGGGGCAAAATCTTTCCGCGGGGCAAATCGGGAAAAGTGAGGGACTAGCTAGATAAGCCGAAAAAAAAAAAAAAAAAAAAAAAGCAACACTTCATGTTTTTCAATGATGGCCAGAAAAAAGATCGATGGATACCAACTGTGTGGGCGCCCGGCATCAGTCTCGCGAGTAGGAAATTTCAACTGCGGGGGGATGGGGGTGAAAGCTGTCTGGAGAAAAAGGGGGGAGGCTGAACTTCCAGCCAGAACTCACATCCTCTCAGAAAGTACGGACCTGGAGAATACATCCTTGGGTCGATGAGGCAGGTACCATATGGCATCGATAAGACATCCATCTCGCTCCAGAGCGACCAATGCCAATACCGTGCCCACCCCCTGAGAGCCACGCATCCGACGAAGTCCGTTCAAGGAGAGGGTGCCAG
>Ga0179593_1644348_pt1 | contig 12364 bp, 12 predicted proteins | sample CZODoug2_1_08_16_FD_185931 | JGI IMG/M metagenome (GOLD analysis project Ga0179593, IMG submission 185931) | Vadose zone soil fungal communities from Angelo Coast Range Reserve, California, USA - CZODoug2_1_08_16fungal (PacBio error correction) | ecosystem: Environmental > Terrestrial > Soil >...
AGCGAAGGGAAAAGGGGGAGGGCCTGAATACGACCGCGTTGTCCCTTCCATGATCGCCGTCCAAGAGAAAAAAATAGACATGCATCCCCCTCAAAACAGCTGGGAACTCGGGATCCTCGAAGAAGGGTTCCGGGGGGCTTTGGTTCTCGGTTGTCCGGAAAAAGAAGTCTAAAAGGCAAGCATAGCCGTCTGAAGCGCAAGGAAACTCGGGAATCGAAAAGGCAGGTTCTCAAAGGTTGCTACTTTCTGGAAAAATACGAGGGGGGAGAGGGATCGTTTCGTGCCTTGAGGGCATAGTCCGGGCAAAAAAGGTCCTTCTGCGACTCAGGGGGAAAAATTACTCTGTGTGTAGAGATATCCGCCTGTAAGGCGCCCACCAAGGGGAGGCACAGGGGACAGAAGCGGCGCTCTGCAAAGATCTTACGAGACTTCACCAACGATGTCTCTATTGGAAATTCTTCCCAATTCCGAGAATGATTCATAAAGGGGCCTACATCCTCGAGGAGGCATATCTCGAAAAAGCTAAACTGACGCCTTCTACCTTCCTCAAGAGCACTCAAAAAAGGAAGACTACCAGAGAGGAGAAGGAGTGTCTCATCTCGCAAAAGAAGATCGCGGCGGCCTTTTCCGAGGGAAAAAAAAAGACGTTCCGCGGGAACAAGAGCTCAACTTCGAAAAAAGAGCTTGCACAGAAAGTGCTTGCGGGAAGAGTCCTCTGAAATCAGAGAAGGAGGCGTTCCTGGTCGGGAGAGGAAGAGATAGGAGAAGGTGTTCTTAAAAACAAGCGTCGGAAACTGAAGCATCAAGCAGGCATCAGTCAAAGGGACGAAAAAGGCTCAGAAACTATGTGCCGTTAGGAGAGAAAATAGGGAGGTTCTTTCGTATGGGAGGGAAGGAAGGCTCGTCGAAAGGGGGTCCTCTCCGACCAAACGAGGAGACGGGAAGGGAAAGGGACGTGAGCGATCGAGGGAAAGACGAAGAGGGCGGGTAGAAGGATCGAAAAGAACGGCTTGTCATCCAAGAGAGGGTTCAAAATGGCGCGGAAGAGGAAGAAAATCTCCTTGGAAGAAGAACGGGGCAACGGAGCGAGGGAGGGGCCTATGCAAGAGCGAGTGCCGGTAAAAACCCGTATTAACCAAGGGCTAAAGATGTAGAAAAATGGGGTTCCTATTCGAAAATGGAAGCTCCTATACGAGGGGGACCCAATCGGCAGAAAAGGAACCATTCACGCACAAAAACCGATTTCGGGAAATGCCGTCTCAGAGAAAAAGAAAATTGTCAGGCGAAAAACACGTCGCCCACGGAAAAATCGAATTAAGGAAAAAGGAGACGATCGACAGGAAATAACACCGGAGAAAACACTTCAGCTTCTGAGAAAAGGAAGCTCGTCCTTCCGCTGAATCACTAGAAGGGAAGGCCAAACCATACGCAACAAGGACATCCCAACCGTAACATGAGGGACCGCTCGCATCGTAGAGGGAGGGAGGAGCTGATGTACTTTGCTGACCGAGCAGAGGGAGTTTTCGTATAGTCGGTTTGCTAGAGGAAGAGGAAGAGTCCGGTCGCGAGCGCATCGACTGCTCATGACCGGCGAAAAAAAAGCAAGAGGGGGCCTCCTCCACCGGGAAGCGGAGGGAGGTGATTCAGGACTCCTTTCGGACCAAAACCATCGACGTACGATCGACCGAAGGAAACAGAAAGAAAGGGAAGGTGATCTGCCGCGCTTCAAAAAATGACTGCTCAAGGAGGGAAGGCTACCTGCATCGTCTGGAGGAGGAGGGGGCAACTCGGAGCTGGGATTCGTAATAGAGGAAAAAGGGAAGGTAAGCTCGAAGGACAGCGCGAGGCACCGGAGGGGCCTGGTTTAATCCAAGGAAAAAAAAGAGGTACGGTGTCCTCTTGAGAAAATCTATCCGAAAAGGAAGGGGAACTCGAGAATCCCAAGAAAGAAAAATCGAAAGAGGGGAAAAGAAACTTTAAAGAGGGGAAATGGGGGGGATCGGGGAACGTTCGTTCTCCTCACGAGGAACCGTCGTTATCTGACCAGAAGGAGGGTGCACCGCCCCGAAAAGAGACGAAAGCGTGGCTGAAGACGCCCGAAAGAGAAAAAGAAAAGGGGAAACCTCCTCCTCGCGAGATGTCGACAAGAGCATGCGGAATATCTTGAAAAAAAAAGGTTTCCTCCGAAACAGGAGAGGGGACACTTCGGAGGCCTCATTCGGAGAGGGCAGTAACCTTTTCCTCCGGCGATGAAAACATCCGATAAGCTTGCATCAGTGGTTCACAGTCACACTGCTCCGCGAATTCGAGATCACCGAAGAAGGTGCATCTTCCCCTTCGAGAAGAGGAAAAAAAGACCCGTCCTGAAAATGGAAAAAATAAGGCTTAATGAAGGAAAGACGAGACCGACTCCTAGCAAAGGGAGGTAGTCTGTATACTCTATCGCACCAGAAAGAAGGAGTAACGGGTTCTAAGGGAAGTGCTCCTCTCTGATAGAGGAGAAAGTGTCGGCAGTCGAAAACGGAAAAAGAAACGCTTTGAAACTATCATCAGAGCTGCGAGCCGATCTAAAGGGAGGTACGGCGTAGTGTAATTCTTCGACGGTCAGTGCTCTTTTTGGGAGCAAAAACGAAGAAAAGAGAATATATCAGGTAACAACAACAACTTAGGGAGGAGGAAACGTTTTCTCTTTGATCGGAAGATGAAAAAACAGGGGGAGAAGCTTCACTACGCCGACGACGACGGTGGAGAGGAAGAGAGACTTGATGCTCGTGCAACGACGTGAGAAAAAAAAAAAAGAATATCTATCCCGAAGGGGCGGGGAAAAAAAAACCGCGCAACGTGCGCGCGACTAGATCAGGTGAGAAAAAAACATCCGGCGTGCCTCCGCGGATGTAGTTCAGAAAAAAGGAGTGTGATCCCATTGGCATACGGGGGGAGGGAAAAAAAGAAAAAAAGGGACGGACGCTTCACGGCGCTCGGAAGGAAGAGGTGATCGCGAAGTCGCCGACGTTAAAGAGACTGCAATGCGTATCTGATGGGAAAAAGGGACAGTAGAACGCGCTCGATTAAAAGCCTAAGTGCATATCCGTGACGCGAAGTCTAAAAAAGAAGAATGGACGACCTCGCGCTCGTCGGAGGGGAAGAGGGAGAATAGGCGTCTTCAGACAAGAGGGAAAAGAGAGGAGGCCGTGCAGACATCTCGGGAGGAACTGTCGCGAAAGGGAAGGAGTGAGGCGAACGCAGGTTCTCACGATCCCACAAGGCGACGCTCCCGCGTACAGGAAGAGTCTAGGGGCCCTCTTGGGGGAAGAGCAGGGGCGGGGAAGAGAGGTGGAGGATCGTATCTAAAAAGAAAAAACTCGAATGCGAGAGAGGAGTGAAGGGGGGAAGAAAGTGGTCAACGACCTTTTCGGGGGTGACAGTCGAGATGGGAAAATCCAGCTCGTACACCGAAAGGAAAAAGAATAGATGCGAATCCCACGACGCCGATGTGCGGCAAAGGGATAGGGAAAAAAAAAGGGGGGGGGGGGGGCGATCACCTCCGCTCTGATCTGGGGGGAAGGGAGAGGGTTGCGTCGCACGCCGCGTCGAAGAAAGAGGAAAGAGCGGCCCTCTTCGTTGTGCGAAAGGGGGGGAAATAGTAGTCGCCGGAAGCGCAGGAGGGCCGAGGAAAAAGGGACTGCCTTCACACTCAGAAAAGCATATCTCAACGAGGAAAGGAGGGGCAAAAACTTCCATCAGCTCGGAAGAGACAAGAAGGAAGAGCTCTCGAACATCATGTACGTGGCACAGCGCAGGGAAAGGGGGGCCGGACTCCCGGCGAGTTATGAAAAGGAAAGGAAGGGGGAGAATCCGAAAGGAACTTACATACGGTGTCGAGGGGGAGTCGAGAAAGGCAATCCGATGGCGCTTGGGGAGGAAGGGGATCTCCCTGGCTCGCCGCCAGGGGGGGGTCTATTCGAGGCCTAATGAGAAATAGAGGGGAAAAAAGCCGCATTATTGGGGGGGGGGAAAGCGGGAGAGCCTGTGTTCTGGCAAGACTCGGCCACAAGGAAAAGAGTTCCGCCTTCCGGGGAGTCATGATAGTCAGGGGGAGAAAGATCCCGCTTCCGTTCTGCGGAAAGAGGAGGCCGCAAGCTCGCGAGAAAGATGTTCCATCCGTAGAAAGAAGGAAGAAAACCCGGACTGAAGATGAAAGGAGATATCGCTAAAGTAAGGGAGGAAAGAAGCGGTGGTGTTTTGGGAGAGGAAGCGTAGAGCCATCCGAAGAAGCAGACCGGGAAGGAAGGGGGAAAAGGAGGGCGTCGCGGCCTTTATGCCGTAGGAGAGACCGCCGTTTCCGACGATCAGGGAGAAAAGAGAATCGATGGAAAAAACAGGGAGCGAGAGGGCCGCGAGCACTCAGGCGGAGGGGGAAAGAGAGGTGCATTTCGCGACGTTGGAAGAGGAGATCGAACGCGCACTCCAGGGGGGCGCGCTGCCTTGGGTAAAAAAAAGGAGGGTCCGTGACATCTGGATAAGAGGCAGGAGACTGCCTTAAAAAGCTTCGATTCCGTTCAGCAGGAGAGTGAACTCGGAAGAGATACGAAGAGTATTTCGGCGAGGAAAGGGAGGGAAAGAGAAGAGGGGGGCCGTCCCAAGAGAGGAGGAAGCGTTGGTGGCGATTCCCCCTTCGTCCGTGAGTGCTGAAGGAAGGGAACCGCGAAGGCGACAGAGGAAAAAGATGGGGGGAGCATCTGTCAATTCACGGAAAGAATGAAAACGTAGAAAAAAGGAAGCTGTTCGAGAAGGAGAGGGAGGAGAGGAAAGAAGCAGAAGACGCTATAGGTTTCCGCGGGGGGGGGCAATAGAAAAAAGGGGCATCGTCGATTCGGAAAGAGGAATACAGCGGTTGCGCGTGAACTGAAAAGGAAGGAACCGCTAGCACTGAGAGAAGGAGTAGCTCGATCGGAACTGGGGGGGGGAGAAAGGGTCGTCAAAAAAGAATCCCTATCATCATATAGGACTCCAAGGAAAAGAAAACAAAACGTAGGAGGAAGGAAAAGATATATCATTATTAGATAGGGTATATCTTCTTACTGTCGTCCGCGTTAAGAAGTTACGATCGAGATACGAAGGAGCGAATGCTCTCCGGTGAAAAAAAGCGCCACATTCACTCGCAACCGACGGTTTCCGAAGAGAAGAGGTCGGGGGAGAAAAAAAGAAAGAGGAGAAGGAAAGCATAGCCGTACTTCGTAAGCCAGGGGACTGAAGAGGGGCAGTGCATTTCGCGAGGCTAAGGAGAAAAGGGAGATAAGAAGAAGAGGCCTTCCTCCCACTAAAAAAAAGGAAGATGTACACGGTCGCCTTCTCTGTGAGAGAGAATGAAAAAAAACCTCTCGGCAACGGCTAGAAAGAGGGGAAAAAAAAACGATGGCTCGATTGATATGAACAGGATTCGTAGGATAAGGGAAAACCCGTTCTCATCGAGATCTCGTCGGGCAAGAAGGAACGGAAAAGAGAGAGGATGGGGCACCAAAGGCAGAAAGGAAGCAATCGCGCAGTCGTCAAATCTCATCTCCGGCGGGGGGAAAAGGGGTTCACATACAGAGAAGGAGGAAAATCTCACCGATCGAAAAAAAGGTACGAGCGTGCCCACGCGTCATGAAAGCGGCAAAAAAGTAGGGTCCGATTCCGAAAGCAAAGAGGGGGAGGCACGCCAACGAAGGAAACTGCTCAGAAGGAACGGACTCAGACGAAGAGAGGTGCCTTCGGCAATCAGGGGATTGAAGAGGTGGCTTCTACGCTCGCATCGTTGTGGAAAGTTCTAGTTCTACTCTAGAAGGACCAAACGACACCGATGACCGTGGAAGGGAAAAAGGAGATCTCTAATAGAACCCGGCGGATCCGCGCGAAAAAAAAGAGGTTCGGGTGCGGATCGGCGAGAAAAAGACGAGACCGGCGTTGCATCCAAAGGGAAGCAGGGCTGAAAAGAGGGACATGAGGCCAGGCGCACGGAACAGCGCCAACGACTAATGGCCCAAAAAAACGGAAGGCTAAAATCTTTCAGACCAGAAAAAGGAGGAGGGAAGAACAAGGCGCTCCGATGAACCCATAGGGTAGGCTGAAAATCAAAAAAGAGTGCTGCTCTAAGGCCTACGCAGAAAAAAAGGAGGGAGAAACCGGTCTCTACATCGCCTTCAGAGAATCGATATAATTGCTCACTTTCTAAAATGTAGAGGACAGCGACGCTTCACAGAGGAAAAAAGGAAGGGCTCTGAATCACTCGGGGGCAAAACCATAGCGAAAAGGGGGGGCGAAAGGCATCGAGTAAAAGGCCACGTACATGATGGAAAGCAGCGGCAAGGCGGAGATGAATTGAAAGAGAACAGGATCCGAGAGAGGGGAAGGGGGGGGGGGGGAGAGCGTCGCGCGAGGGGAGAGAGGCCTGTCGCTAAAACGGTAAGGAACGAACGCCATCGTCCGAAAGAAAAAGGAAGGGGGACAGGCTCTTCGAAGGAAGTCCTTGCTCGTTCGGAGGAAAGAAAGCGACAGACGGAAACAAAAGAAGGGGGAGGGGGTGGAAGTTGATCGCAGAGGGTCCTCGTTGGGAGTCGTCGGGGGGAGAAAAAGAGGGAGGGAGTTTATAAGGAGGGAATCTCTTCGTTGTCCGAGCTGAGGCACCAGCAACCAGGAAAAAAAATAAAAAAAAAACAGAGGGAAACAAAAAGGGAACCTTCTTTGCCGATATCCATTAATCACGCTCAGGAGGCTTCTATTTAACGGTGCCCTTGAAAAAAGGAGTCTATCCTCACGTAAGAGCAAAGGGGGAAAGAAACATATCTTCTCTGCGAAGCGACGACGTACTCTTTAGATTCGCCTTGGGGGAAAATAGGCGTTCCGCCTCACTAGAAATCTCCTCTTCCATACAGTCCAAAAAAGTGATTTCTGCACCCATGCGGACCGAAAAAAGACGCCATTCTAAGTAAGCATAGGCGAGGGAGCCGGTGTTCTTATAGAGTGAGGAGGGGACCTACTAAACCGGATACTTCATTAAGAAAGAGGCGAGCGCGTGGGGGGGGTCAGAAAAAGCAGATAACATGAGGAGGAGGGAGATCCCGTGGTTAAGAATCATTCGAAAAGAGACTCGGGGAAAGAAGAAGCGCGTGAATCGATGAGCCTGAAGTAGAAAAAAAACGTCTTTAAGAAAAGAAAGGCGTAGAGGGAAAAGAGGAAATCCTACGCCGAGCACGAAAAGAAAACCGATTCGATCAAAAATCCGCGCGAAGGGAAGAGCGACGTTGCGCAGCTTGATCGAGGGGGCATCTAGCACTGAGTAAGATTCTGAAACTAGAGCTAAGAGAGCACTCTTCGTCAGGGAGAGAAGGAGTCGTTTTTCGTCCGCGTTTTGGGAGGGACTAGAAATCTAACGGGAGTTCTCTAAAGAAGAGGATGTAAAATATATATATACTGAGGAAGCTACCAACAAGGGAGAGAGGTCCCCCACACAGCCTCTTCAATGAAAGGGGGGACGCGCCTTAGAGAGCTCTTGATGAGACGGTGCAAAAAAGAGAAGAAGGCGCGATGCCGCCACGCAGAAGTCTAGAAAAAAGAGTAGAACGAGGAGCCCTTGCGCGCGGGAGATAGAGGAAAAGGGAAAGAGGAATTCGACGACATCCGGCGTGCCTAGAGGCTTTTTACTTCGTCCAAGGAAGGAGGTCGAGCTCAGCTCTAGGAAGCTGAAAAGAATCTTTTCCACTAGGTTAGGCAGAGGGGGGAACCAGTTCCATCGACGCCGAAAGATGGTCTCGCGCCCGCAGGTCCAAAAGCGGGGAGGGGGGGAGACAGGGAAGGGATCTCCGGTGTAAGAGACGTACTCTATTCCGAACACCAGACGGGGAAGCCATCGAGGGTGCAGAGGAAAAAGGGAGGATAGGGGGCGTCTTCAGCCACGAGGTTCAAGGGGGGAGGGAGTGCTACATCGACGGAGAAAGAAACAGGCGTCTCTTTCATAGAATTCTCAAAAAAGGGGGGGGGCCGGGGTGGGGGGGGTGGGGCGGGGGGGGGAAAAGGGGGGGGGGGGTGCTAGCTCACCGCGGGAAATCATCACGCAGACCGCTCAGGGCGGACGGACCACTGTGGAGAGGGAGGGAGATTTCAATGGCCACCGTTACTGGAAAGGACGCGCGTGCCTTATCTCAACATCGGCAAACGACGGTTCTGGAGGGAGCCACAGCTTTGGAATAAGAGAAACCGAAGAGATAAAAGAGCGTGTCTAAAAAAGTATAAGAATCGATCGCCCCGCGGAAGCCGCGAGGGGAAGGGAAATCTGTTCGGGGTTCCTTTCGGTCGGAGCGAGGGTTGGGGGAAGCACAAGGAAACGAGCAAGGGACAAAGAGCTCTAAGAGAGGTGTGTCGTGAAGGAAGCTGAACTCAAGCGGCGAACAGGCTCGGTTCCCTAGAGAGGAGGGATCGCCACCGACTATCGAAAAAGGGGGAAGGTCATCACGTCCATCAGCTCGGAAGACGGAGAAAAAAGGAAAGCAATGACGTGGTCCGGCGTGAGCTGCGACGGAAAAGAAGAGAAGGGTTTGGCCGGACTCCAAGAAAATGACTAGCTCTTTTCGAAAAGTTGAACTGACAGACAAAGAGTACGACCGGCGCCCTTTCATCTCGAGAAGTGGGAAATGGAACAAGGGCTCATGAAGGGGGGGGAGCTATGCCTTCTCAGCAAGAGGGCGGGGGCTGGGAAAAAAAGAAGTGGGGTCCCAGATCGGAGCGAAAGAAAGAAACCCTCCTGGAGGGCTAAAAAAAGGAGGGGACCTCCTTCGTGGGTCCGTATCACTTAGATAGAAAAGGGAAGTGCGGTCGGCATCATCAGAAGAGGTGAAGAGAGAAAAAATGTTGAACTTTGAGTTGGAATGGAAGGAATTCAAGCCGATCCGCCCGAATCGGGGAAAAGCGATCAAGCGAGGAAACGGAACGGTCAAGGGTCGAGAAAAAAATGACGAGCGTAAGCCATCCCGAAAAAGGGATCGTGCTCTTGAGCGCGGGGCCAGGGAGTGATGCCGTTGTCGCAGTTTAAGAAGGAAGAGGGGGAAAAAAAAGAGAGAAAGGAATCCAGACGCAAGGAAAGCGTGCTCGTATCAAAGAAAAAAAGAGAGATTGTCACGCTTCGGGTCTGTTAGATCAACGTCGGCACGTCGGCTGTAGGGAAAGGAACCGCTGCTCTGCCTTGGGGGGAAGAGGTCGTTACGACTGGGGGTGGTAAAAAAGGGGAGTTGCCAAAAACGACGTCGAGGAAAGGAAAAAACTGTTTCGCAATGCATGCAAAGATTCTCTATGACGAATAAGGAGGGGACGCGGAAAAAGAAGGGGTGCCGAAAAAGGGTCCTCAATCCGGGGGGGGGGGGACCCCTTCGTCAAGGAGGGCGCAAAAAAAATCGGAAACCGCGAGGTGGACTTAGTGGCTGACACGGAAAAAGACCGCGGGGGAGAGCTAAGCGAAAAAAAAGGAGAAAGGACGAGGTCCTGTCTCGACATGTCGCCGAAATGGGACTTTCTTTCTCGTGGGGAAAGGGGAAGAGAATTCTAGTGCTGAAGAAAGGAAGGAGGTTCTCGTGAACTGTGTAAGGGAAGGAAACTTCGAGCACTGATCTCGGAAAAGGAGACGCGATCTCGATCGGAAAACAGAAAGAAACGACAGTCAGCGAATCACCCTCAAGGAACGGAGGAGGAGAAAATATATAGCTTAGGGGATAGAGGAAGAAAGTCCTTAAGGACGAACGGGGAAGGAAGAGGCCGATCGAGATCGCCGTCGGGGGGGGTGCTCTCCTGTTACACATAAGAGGGATCCGCGGTCCGCCCGTTCTTTCTGAAAACCGAACGCCACACCAAAAAAAAAAAAAAAAAAAAACGAAAAAAAGGAAGAAAAAGAAAAAAAAAAAAGAACTTCTGAGAAGAAAAGACGTCCTGATCGACTTGCCGGGGGAAAGGCAAAGAAAAGGGAAATTCTTCTCCGCGGATCGTGCGTGAAGTGGACCGACGGGCGCTCCTCTTCACTGTCGCCGGGGAAAACGTCGCCTGCCAAAAGGGAAACCCGAGCGGAGAAAGAGGAAACTGGTTCCTCGCCAAAAACGCGATTGATTACGACCGAAGATGCGTCTATTATGCAAGAATGGCCCTCAGACAGAGCTTAGGATCGAGAAGAGCGGCAAAGCTTGAGGGAAATGCTGAACTTCCTCGACGAAAAAAAAAAGGCCGCAAAGGTCGCAGTCGTCACGACCGAAAAGAAACCAATAGAGCGCTTCGTCGGAAAGGGTCAAAGGACGCGCGGGATAAAGGGAATCTCAACAAAAACAAGCGTGCCCATCGAGCATAAAAGAAAGCGCAAGAAAAAAAGAGGTCGGTCATGGGCGGGAAAGATCGGAACGTGCTTTTCCGCAAAAAGAAAGGGGAGAGAAGGTCCGGCATCGGCATCAATCAGAAAAGGAAAAAGAAAAAACGGCACGAGCGGTGCCGCTGGCAAAGAGGAGCTACGGCTCGTCATCGTTGTTAAAAAGAAACCTATGACCGTGAAGTTAGGAAAAAAATCTCTGCCTCGCCCGAAGAATCGCGTCTGCGAAAAGAAGGAGAACGGCGTGGCTCCAACGTAAAAAAAAGGGGGGAGGCGAGCTGCGGACAAACTGCATGATGCCGCCGAAGAAGGGCGAAGAGAGAACGGAAACAGCCGGAGAAAAGGAAAAAGGGGAGACCCCTCCAGGCGGGTGGGCAAAAGGAAAGAAAAAACAAGCGCTCCTATACTGGGGGAACCAATGGTGATGGTGCACCTCTTCAAAGGAAAAAAGGAGCCTCTCCTACGAAAAAAAAGATCCCGGGCTCTACATCGAAGGCAGCTCGAAAAGGAGAGAGGGGGAGGGAGGGTCGCACACAAAATGAGGGGGTGGGGGCAGGGTATCAAACTATAAAAGGAAAAGGAGGTCCACTCTCCGGAGTCCGGCAAAGCAAAGGGCTAATCATCTCACAAAAATAATGATGTTCGAGTCCGCGCCGCGATCGTAGAGGAAGAGGAGAGGGAGGTTCTTACGAAGGTACTATAGTCTGTGTCTAGCTTCTGAACAGGGGGAACCTATGAGAGATCTCAGCAGAAGGGAGGAAAAAGGGACTATCTCCATCTTCAAAAAAAGAGCCGGCTTCTACAGGGGTTGCTCATTCGGCAAAACCAAAACCCATCGACGGGGGGGAACGAACAGATCGCGCTGGAAGGGAGGCCGGTGGGAGAATCTCGATATCAAAACCCATCTGCGTCGTTGGAGGGTGATTCTTAAAGGGACCCAGAGCTTAGGAAGTAAACGCTCGAAAAAAAGAAAGCGAACTACCGTCAAAAGTCACCTTCGGGGGGTGCAATGAAGCAACCTCAAAGAGAGAAAGGAAGTCTATTTACCGGTTTGCCAATAATCCTAGGGAGGGCATGAAGAGGCGGATATGAGGGAATCGATAGAGGGGGGGGGACCTTACTCTTTGAGGGGACGTATTCCCTTGCATTGAACTCGCAAGAGTAGCTGACGCGCCGTGAGGGGAGGTCTTCAACCGCAGAAAGAAAGAACCTCTTTGCTTAAGGAGCGAAAGGAAGACTCGGGCACCGAAAGAAGAGCGAGGTCGACAATATCAGAGAGATAGTCGTTTCTAGCCCGGGAAAAAACAGGGAGAATGAGGATCTGGGCTCAGAAGGGGGAATTTTCCTCGGCGAAAAAAGAAGAGATACGCATTGCAGGAAGAGGAAACCGAAAAAGGCTACTTCGCGAGGGAGTGGAACAGAGGAAAGTCGAAGTTGAAAAGAGAAAAAGGGGAGAGAAAGCTCGCCCTCCCCGGGGGGAAATGACCGCTTAGATGAAGTAAACGAAAAGGCACCCTACGCCGAAAAACGAGTGTATAGAATACCGATTCAGGGGATGAATCCTCGATCTTCCGAGGGGTGTCTCTTGCAGGAAAGGGGGATAGCTCAAAGAGGAGGAACTCGAGCGAGAAACCGCTTTTGCAAAGAAAGGAGAGAAAAAAAAGAGGCGGAGGGGGAGCTGGCGGGAAAAGAGTGCTCTTCTCTCCGAGGGGGGGAAGTCGACGTAAGAAACAACCCCCCTTCTTCTTCTTCCCCTCGGGAGGGTGCATAGACCTCGCATCCCCCACTCTGCTCCGAGCTTCAAAAGGAGAGACGTTTGCTCTCTCGAGGATTCTTTTGACAAGTCTCGGCAGAAAAGAATGCCGAACACGCAGAGAAAGAAGCTTCGCACTTCTCCTTGCGCGCTTATCTAGCTGTCACGGGAGGGTAAGAGAAGCGTTCCTCCGCCGGAGGAAGGGGGAAGTCATCTCTCTGTCATGGGAGGCG
>Ga0179593_1679375_pt1 | contig 12364 bp, 15 predicted proteins | sample CZODoug2_1_08_16_FD_185931 | JGI IMG/M metagenome (GOLD analysis project Ga0179593, IMG submission 185931) | Vadose zone soil fungal communities from Angelo Coast Range Reserve, California, USA - CZODoug2_1_08_16fungal (PacBio error correction) | ecosystem: Environmental > Terrestrial > Soil >...
GGGACGTCATCGGGAAGGAGGGAAGAGGGACCTGGGTGGCCAGTGGGCGTCCCCCACTATTGAAAAAAAAGAGTAAGGGTTGAGTACGGACATGCAAGGGGGAATGGGGAAAGGGATGTTTCCGGTTGAACAGGAAAATAAAAAAAAAATCAGGAAAACCTCGTACCAAGGGGGGCCTTTGTTCTGGAGTCCGAAAAAGAACCGTTTAAAACAACGGGCAACAAGGGGCAAATCGAAAAGGTTTACCCAAAAGGAAAGTAGCGGGACGCCGTTCCAGTTGGGGTGACCGTGGGGGAAGGAAAAAAAAAAAAAAAAAGTAACCATGAAACCGAATGCCGTAAGGCTGGGGACCATGGTGGCCAAGACGATTTGACAGATAAGGGGGCCTTTAAAAAAAACCGGACGAGTCATGGTGCTGACCATTCTACAGGAAATAGGGGAAACGTCAAAAGCAGTCAAAACAGTCACCACAACCGACCAAAAAAAGAGCGGTGCAGATCCTCGGGGTGACCCGGGTAAAGAGAAAAGTACGGTGGACCTAAGGACAAGAACACGGGGAACCAACGACAGGGAAGGACGGTTGGGTGACGATATTAAAAAAAGAAAGGAAGGCGCACTTCATGGTCGTCAAGAGGGTAGAGGGGAAGTAACTGCTGGGGGAGCCAGGGATATGCAGTTGGTTGGCACATGTCTGGAGATGGAAAAGACCTTCCGAACTGGGGAGGAAAAGCGGGGGATGCGGTCGTCGTAACAGGATTGTCAAATAAAATAGACGGGCGGGGTTGTGGGGGGGGGAAACCGAAGAGTAACGTTCCACCCCAAAGTCCGGGCGAGATCAGGGGGGAATGCCGGAAAAAGATGTAAAGGTTGGTAATCTAATCGGAACCGGGAAAAAAGGGGGCCGAGGTAAAAAGTCCCTAAGAAAGTCAGCCGTCCTCTTTCGCTGTATATAGAACCGGAGAGTCTGTATTCTACTTATTGTGAAAACGGGGCCGTCCAGTGCCACCCTGACTGGGGGTTAAAGTTGTGACTTGGTCGGGCAAACGTCAGGGGGGGTCAAAAGGAAAAAAAATTCTAACCGGGAAGGGGGGGCGTCGGTCAGCAGGGGGAGGCACCAACCATGAATTCCTAAAGGACCGGACCTTTTCAGGAATAGAAGAAGCAAGGGGGCGCATGCGGGTAGAACCAACAACCCAAATTAAAACCTCGGGGCAGGTGCGCAGACATGTTCAATTCCTCGCTTAATGACGGGGAGAAAGCGGAGGAGTTTAAAAATCCTATCAAGGGTAGTACGCCCCCTACCCTCAGACGTCAATGGATCAAATAATTTCTCCACTGTGGGGTCAGAGAAAAGTACAAGAACCTGGACTGAATTTTTGATTAGTTCTTCAGACAAATTTCGAGCGGGGAGAAAGGCCCAACCATTCTCTTTATAGTTGGGGCGAATCGTGGGGGGGGAATAAGTCTCATCGCTTGAACAAAGGGAGGGGTCCGTTAAAATAAATACCTACCGACAGTATTGTAGGAGGGGAATAAAAAAAATGAGCAACCGAACCACTGGCCAGCAGTGTGAGGAGATGCAAGGGGGGAGACGAAAAGTTGGAATTAGAGGCCATAGGAGAGAGGGGATCAAAACCTGCTTTTGTTCGTGTCGTCAAAACGGTGATAAAAAAGGAAAAAGCTGGGGGGTCAGGAACCAAGAGCCTAATCAATTACAAGGCACCATAGTCAAACTCGGAACCTGGGGGGGGGAACTTTGAGAGGTGGGGTATGGTCAAAGTGACTCGGGACCCTAGTGTTTTTTTATACTCGGGAGACCGGCAGGGGAAAAAAAGGCGAAAAGGGATGGAAAAAAAACCAGACCAAAGACGAGAACGCGGTGCACCGGCTCACTGGGGAAAAAAAAAAAAAGGGCCGGGGTTTCTGGCCAGCCAGCGGGGGGAGGGAAAAGAAAGGACGAGGACGAAGATGATCAACAGGAGCAGTAATGGTGGGCAGTCCGGGAAACACCTCGACCGAAGGGGTTCGCTGGAACGAAAAGAAAGGGAGGGAAGGGACCAATCGACTCACGGGAAACAGCGTGGACCCGGAGACCAGTTGCGCAGAAGGAGGGTTTTTAAACGAGAGGGTGGGGGGAAGGGGGGTCTATTTTCGATCAGACACGGGTGTACAAACCGTGACACCTGTGGAGGGCCCCAAAACTTGCGAAGGGGGCCAAAAATAATCGATAAAACCGAGGGGGATATGGTAAAACCCGCCAAAGCGCACGTCGTGATAGAAGGAAGTAAACGCTGGGGAGACTGTGCGCCGGAGGACGTGCCCAAGAAAAACAGGGGGGGAAGTGGGGGGTTTCTTCGTGAAGGGAAAAACTGTGTCAAAAAACGGGCCCAAGAAAGCCCCACCGTCTCAGGAAATGAGGGGGGGCAAAATGGTTTTCGCCTGGTTGATAGGGGGGTCCGAGGGGGGAAAAAGAGACAAGGCCCGCCCGAGGTGGGGGCCAGCAACTACCCGATGTAAAAAAACCAGGTGAAAAAGGACATCCAGCAAAAGTTGGGGTGGAAGGGGATCAAAAATCCAGGGAACCAAGCAAAGGCAGGAAAGACGGGTGCGCAAAAAATCTCAACGGAGTCTTTTCTTACGCCAAAACAGGAAAAAAACAAGGAAACTCTATAAAGCAAGTCTGGGTGGGGTGCCTAGATGCGGATGCCAAGGTCCACTGAGGTATACCTTCAACCGAGAACACAACTTCAAAAAGAGGTCAAGGAGAACATGAACTAAGGCGCGGGCTGCTGTGACTTAGGGGGGGGGGTGTGAAGAACAAGGAACCCTTACTGGGGGAGGGGAAGAACCGGTTCAAGGTGTGTTGCAGCCTGGCGAAACGGTTTTCGACCAACAACGGTGGTTGCTTGCAGCAAGAAAACTGCGCCGAATGACACAAACAAAAGGGAGGATTCTTAAAGAGAGATACGGGCGCAGGAGGGGGAAAGGAAACCGAAACGGTGTGTCCTGCCGCGAAAAAGAAGAAAGAAAAAAAAAAACAAAGGATCAACAAACGCACAAAAGGGAAAGAACCAGAGGGGGGGGCCAGGGGGGGGACACACATAAGACAGTTTCAACTCACGGACGTTTGAAGAGAAAGACCAAAGTCGATTAGTGCGGGTGGGGGACAAAAAAAAAAAAAAACGGACAATCGGGGAAAAGCGATGGAAGTCAAACGCATCGCAAGCAAAACAAACTCGGTAAGGAGAGTTAGAAAAGGTGTCAATGAAAGAGAAAAGGGAGCCGACCCGCTGGACCGTGATTATGGAAGCACCGCCCTTAGAAGGAGCAAAGCGGGAATCAAAAGCCGATTGAAGCGAACCCCACCCCCCTGGCTGGGGGGGGGGGGTGGAAAAAAAGGTACGGGGGCATTTCTGGCATCGGTCTAAAAAAACTGTCAAATCCGAGGCGGGGCGCAGAGAGGGGGGTGAAACTCAAAAGGAAAAACACTATTCACAATGAAAAAACTCAAGGGACACGTGGGGAATAGAGAGCCAGCCGCCTCTTGAGGAGGGGAACGAAACGGAGTACACCACGGAATTTGGGGAGTCAAGAGCGGGACCCCGCCACCGGCCGGAAGGAGAAGGAAAAAAAAAAATCAGAAACCGTCCTTCAAAGCACCGTACTAAAAATCATGGGAAAGGAACAAGGTGATTCTGGATAATGAGCTTAATCGTGGGAAGACCTCATGGGGGGGGGGGGGTGTCTCCGGCACGTGGAAAAAGGGGGCAGGGTCGGGGTACACCTGGTCTAAAGCGAAAAAAGAGACACGGGGGGGAAAGTGAAAGGAACCGCTGCGAAAGCGGGGTCAGTACGCTTCCACGATCCCACGCTGAGGCAGGAGGAGGGACAAAGTGAGATACAAGAGCGGAAAGCGGAAGACACCACAAAAAATCAGGGAGGGGGGTTTACAAACAAAACGTGGACAAAAAAGGGGAAAGAACACACTCCCACTCACGGGTTATAAGCCGGTCAAAAAGGAAAAAGACAGACGGTGGAAGTCGAGGGGGGGGGAGATGGAATGAAGAGTTTCTGGGCCCCTGCAAACAAAAACTGCGGGGAGACCCCCAGGTAATTGGAGGACCAATAGTTTGGACGGGTTTGGGTCTGGGGGGTTGAAGCCCAAGCCCTATCCAAGGGAAACTACGACCTTAAAAGTCTACAAAAAACTAAAAGATAAAAAAAGAATCAACCCATGGCCAGAAAGGTGCGAAAAAGGGAAAGAAGATATTTTCCCTTATGACAGGCAGCACGGAAAGAAACTCAGCACTTCGATCACGTCATCGAAAATTATGCGAAATCTCAGGAAAAAGGAATCAGGGGCCGTGTCAGAGAGAATTGCAAAGGGAAAAAACCAAGAGGAAACAGTGGACGGCCGGGCCAGACGAATAGTATTCAACAAAAAAAAACATATCGCGGTCGGGGAAAATTAATCGGTAAAAGCACCAACAGGACAGGGGGGGGGCAGAGGTAACATCCACACCCGATTTTCGAAAAAAAAAACGAACGCACATGGTGAATTCCTGAGCAGAAGAGTCCACGAAAAGGGAGACGTCCTCCGTAAAGCGGGGTGTGGACTGCACCCTTTCTACAAACCAGAAAGTTTGGGCGCCCTCCGTTAGAAAAAAAGTCATCCTCGGCTCGTCCTGGAAGTCGCCCTCTGAGGGTGAACACGGAAAGAATACGGACGGGCGACGGAACCATGTCGCAAACCCGGGAACTGGGGGCGGGCAAGGGTCTTTGGAAGGCGGAAAGAAGGTGTTCAGGAGGACGCGCGGAAGAAGGAGACACGGGGGGGGCGGTTTGACCAGCCAAGTGTTTCAGTTGTGGTTCAAGGCTGGACGTCCGGCCCCCCCACCCGCATGTAAATTCAAGGGGAAGAAAAAGAAAAAAACGCCCCGTGGGGGGGTTGCCCAGGGGACAGCGCACGCCGACAACTGCAACCAAAGCAAACTGAAAAGGGTTCGACAATCCAGGGTCGACTCCGAACAAGGAGAAAATCCTCCCCGCGAACGAGAAGAGGACCCGCAACAAAAAAAAAGAAAAGAACCACACCCCCCAAAAAAAAGAAAAAACAAAAAAAACAAACAAACAGACAACACCAAAACAAACCAAACCAAAAAAACCAAAAAACAACGGACAGCCCACCCCTGTTTCCGCCAAAGGGAAAGACCGCGAATCGGGCACCTGCGAAAAGTCGAAAATGCTTCTACGCTCGGACTCTGCCTTCTGGCAAAGGAGAAGTTCGGTAACCCAACCGCTCAGGTAATCGGATTCGGGGCCCGGTCCAGAAAGAAAGGCATCAAAAAAAAAGTCCGCCAATAGTCGGAAAGGTCAAGCGGAGGGCAGGAAAATGGGGAAAAAACCACGATCGGAGGCCCTCCAGGGGAAAACCTCCTAACTCCAAAAGGTAAAGAGAGGCCCAGCCCAAGGAAGAAAGAAAACAAGATACTCGGGGGAAAAGGGACACGGGACCAGCGGGTCTGCGTGGACGACTGGAAAAACGACGAAGGGAGGAAAAAAACAGGGGAACGAGAAAACGCCACCGACGATTGTTGTCTATGGTGGAAAAGGAAACAAGGGGTGAGGGGGAAACAGCGTCATGTCGAGAGGGGAAGCTACCTAGGACAGAACGAAAGGAGGGGAGGGGGCAGGGGGGGGACCAGGAACCCCTGATCGGTAGGGACAAAAAATTGGGCCCAAGCCCTTGAAGGAATGTCAGGGGGGGAGGAGAACACCGACTTGTTTGGAGGGGACGGAACGGCACACTGGAAACCGCCGAAGCAACTAAGGAAAAAAAGGGGGGGTAAGCAAGTGGGTTTTAACGTGAAAACTCAAAAAAAGGGGACCGGGCCCACAACGAAGTCCAGAAAGGGCTTAAAGCCGCAACCACCCCGGTGGCCAACCGAAAGCCCATGACTGAACGGACGCGCCGTCCGGGTACTGAAAACACCTTCGATATTGTGGGGCAGAGCAAAGTCGGGTCCGAAAAACGTGCCAAAACATTCGGGGACCACGAACGAAACTCGAAGATGCCGACGACCGATCCCGAAGATCCCAAAATAAAGGAAAAGGAGAAAGAGTAAATCGTCCGGAAAGTCATCTTCAAAAGGCGTGCCGGGAGCTGGTGTGGCCGGGGGGGACTGGCCCTTGAAGGTCTATGGAAAAAGCTCGAAGGAGGGGGGGGGGTACAGGGGAGGTCGTCGGGGTCCGGGAGTTCCTGTGCAACCGGGGGGGGGGCAAAATCAGTTAACTCTGAACGCAAGGGGAGGTGGCGTCAAAAACCGGGAGAGACACCGGTAACCCCAAAAGGACTTGACAACGCGGTTGGGCCAGGCGGGGAAGGGACAAAACGTTTTCCCCAGTGGGGTTCAAAATGGGGGACTAAAAGCAAAGGGGCGTGGGGGGAAAGCTGACCCCGATGAAGTAATTCTTTTTTGGGGAACAGGGTGTGGGGTACCAGGGAAAAAGACACCATAATAAGAGGGGAGACTTTGTCGAAAAAAAAACTGAGCTGCAACGTACACCAAAAAAAAAAAAAAAAAAAAAAAAAAAGGGTCAAGCAAAAAAGGTCACCACCAAGAAAAAAAATCGCTGGCTGTTACCAAGAGAGGGAAAAAAACTTTGAGAAGTAGCCACTCCCACGCCATACTCTTGCCGGCACAAGTTAAGAAACGTGACCGGGGAGACAGTGAAAAAGGCGACGTGGTCTGGGGGCAGGTTATGAAAAGGGGGGGGGAAAAAAACACGGGAGAAAGAGGACCCCGCCTATGCGAAAGTTTGGCACAAGTCATGCAATACGGGAGGGGAAAATTCAAGTTTCCATGCAGCGAAAACTTTTGGGGGAGGATCAGGAGAAGGATCAAGAAGAGAATGGCTTTTTGGGGGAAACGATAATATCAAGGGAAAACAGAGAAGGGAGGGGGGAGCCTCATCGAGCCTGAAAAAAATTTCCGTCCGTTTGACGATCGCGGGGAAAGAGGGAATGGGACAACGAAATGTAACAAGGACCTCACTCTAAGACGGAAAAAATCAAACGGAGAACGGCCACCGGGAGGAGGTTAGTCGACACGGAGGGGGAACGAACGGGCACAGTCTTTTTGTTGGTGTGGGAGGGGGCGGCGGTCCGGGTCAGGCTTTGCAAAAACTACTGAGATTGGAAAGCTCAAGGAAATAAAAAGGACAAGGGTGTGGAAGGTCAAGAAAGGGAGGTAGTTTTCACCAAACCAAAAATGGGAAAGGTGGAACTCTGCAAAAGGGGAAAGAACAGGAAAAGCGCAGACTCTCAAGCAGAACTGGAGGAAGAATCGTTCCTCCAAAAGGTCCCCGACCGTTCAGGTGGAAAAATGAGCAAAGGGGGGGGAAGGAAAATCACAGTCAGAAGAGATTGATAGGGTCACAATACTATGGGCGGGGACGGGAGGGGTCCCGCTCCAAAACGAGTAGAAGAAGTGTAGGGACTGGTTTCTCTTAAAGGGAAAAGCACTGAGGTAGAAAGTACACCTTCAAACAATTACGGAGGGGGGGTCCCTATGATAACAAGGATTGGGGGGGGAGCTTTCTATTGGGGGGGGTACGAAGTGGGGAGTTATAAGCTCACAGTGCCACCTGAGTTTATGAAACAAGATTAATAGGATTTGATAATATCGGGGGACACACAATGCCACAGGGAAAGAGGAATCAGGACAGGACCGCTCTTGGGCGGAAAGGATCCTTAGAAGAGAGGGGGAGGTAGCAAAACTTGTGTTTGGCTCGTTCGGGAGGAGGGCTGGCACGGTTTTCGCGGTACCCAAGGGGAGAAAAACATCAGGAAAGAGGTGAGCGGGCACTGCTGCCGCACGGGGAATTGAACATTTTTTTGAGGGTCCGGGAGTGAGAGGCAGGAGTTTTGGTTTGCTGACAACTACGGTTCAGTCAAAATACTGCACATGCAGGGGTAAAGTTGCTATCTGGGTACACCAGGGAGAAAAGGGGACACCAATGAAAAGAAAAGGGGGTTTAAGAAAACGGGGTGGCCGGCCAGCCAGCGTGGGGACGAGAAGTATCCCCAAAACAACCGTCGCAAAAAGAAAGGAGGGAAAAGAGGGGAAGACGGGGAATCTGGGTGGAAAGGTGGTTGAAAGGGGCTCAAAAAAAAGGGGGGTTCGACAGCCGCTCAAGGTCGTCAGGAAAAAAGATCGCGAAAGAGAGGGAAAGGGAAGGAAAAAAAGACAGGTGGTGCAACCCAGGGTTGGGGGGGGGGGACCCGGGAGAGGGGGAAACAAAAGAACCGCAAATCGGTTAAACTGCACGAAAAAAGCCCAGATAAAAAAACAAGACTAGGTGGAACCCCTGGGTCACATAAAAAATGGAAGCGTATTGATCAACCTTGGATGCTGGAAAAAGGCAGGCACTCTGGGGTGCTGTCCCTTCCGAATGGAAAAGTTGGGGCACGGCTGAAAAGAAAAGTAAAAACCGAATCAGGGTGTAAATCCTCCCGAACAGGGAGGAAAGCCAGAGGATACGTGTGTTTTTCAAAAGGGTGTCCGTAAATGTTTTCAACGTTGAAAAAAAGTCTTTGTAGGAAGTTGGACGAGAGCCATCCTAGGGGGAGGGGAAGACGGAAGGAAGTATTAAGAAGAGGGAAAAAAAAACCGGCGTTTTTGGAAAAGAGTAAACCACCAGCATTGGGGGGTCCTGGAGAAAGGGAGCGAGAAGGCTTCATTCGACGTCTCCACCTAAAGTTAAGAAGGGGGGTTGACCTAAAGGGTTTCCTGCAAATGCAGGTTACGACTAACAGAAGAGGGAGGAAAGAGTGTGTGGGGGGAGGGAAGAAGGAGGGGGGGACCGAAAAAGGTCAGATTCGGCTTTTGGGAAACGGCACCGCCGAAAAAAAAAGCAAGAGAGCCACGGAACGCGTAAAGCACTTGCACGGTGGGAGTGGGGTCAACACAGGCAACCGGTAAGGGGGGGTGAAGGGGGGGAGGGTTTTGGTGTGCCGGGGAACATTTAGACGGCACCACCTTCGGTGTGGCTGAAAAAAAAACAAGGGGGGGGAGCAAAAGGGGGGATGCGACTCAACACAGAGGGAGGGGGGAAGGAAAGAAAGCGTGCGCACGTTTAGAAAACAAACAAGGGTGCCCGAAAACGATGCCATAACGAGAGGAAACCAAGGAAAAGCAACCGAAAGACCCGAAGTGTTGCAAGGGGGGGGGAAGGACACCACCCAACACCCGAGGCCCGGAGAGGACTCGAGCAACACCATACAAAAGAGGATCGTTGTTTCTGCCAAAAAAGGTTCCTGAAAAAAAGTCGGAAAAAAAGTGGGACCCCAAAGAAAGCCAAACAACTCGTCTAAGGGAAAGATAAGAGGGGTAAATAACGGAAGGTTAGGAAGGGGTAACTACCCGGGGGAAGGTTGGACCTCAAAGGCCGAGTAGACTGAGCTTGGTTGTGACCCGGGGGGGAAAGAAGGGGCAAAAAGGAACACCCAAATCTGTGGGGGGGTAGAAACCAGCGACTCTGAACTGGGGTTCTCAATTATTCCCTACGGGGTATTTTCTGTTCCCTCCTCCTGAATGAAATCAGTCGAGGTGGTGATGGGTCCAAAAAACAGAACTATTAAAAGGATCGGGAAGGACTTTTAAAACCACAAATAAGAAAACCTGGATGTGCAGAAAGTCGCTGGAGGGATTTCTTGCGGGTTTAAAAACCCTTGTAGCGTTTAACGGTCCCCACGGGTCCCGGACCCAGACGCCGGGCTGGGCTACGAGTGAAGTGGTGTCCGGGGTAAAAATCTCGCACGACAGAGGCCACGAGTACAACTCTTTTACTAAGGAGCGATCGAAAGGCGACGTTGTTGGACCATCCCGGTCCGACTGGGGGGGGGTGGATCTGATCATCCTGTATTGGGCCTACTTGTCAAAGGGGTGAACACGGGAGTCAAACGAACGTGTTTCCCTCCGATTCGAAACAAATAAAAACTTACAAAAAACGCAGGTACCGCAAGAGTAATGAGTACATTTCCTAATATCAAAAAGATGAAAGTGAAAGTCGGAGGGAGTCTTGCATGTTCGGGAAAGGTGTAAGAGAAGCCAAATAGGAGATTGGTTGAAAAACCCAAGAAATTTCGGTCGTGCAAACACCAACCGCTTAAGTTAACTCCACTTAAGATCGACGCGTGTTTGTGCCGAGGATCTCACCGCCATTTTCTGGCCAAAAGCAAACAAAAACGTAAAAAAGTAGAAAGCCCCAGGTCAGGGAGAAAAAAAGGGGGTTGAAAAAGGTTATCAGGTATTGGTGGTTCAGGGGGGGGGGGGGGGGGGGAACCAGCATCCCTATCCACTCAGGGCATCACCTTGTGTGTATTTGGGGAAGGAACGAGGATTGACAAATTCCTGGAGGGCGAGTACGGTTAAACTAACGTACGGAGGTCGTAAGACCAAATCACAAAGTCCAGGGAAGGGGGCAGGGAGAAGGGGGATAACCTAGAACCTTGGTAACAAGTCCGGAGGGGCGGGGGGGAAAGAAAAAAAGAAAAGCCAGGAAGTTTCGAGAAATAGACAAATGCAAAGGCGCTCGATGAAATGCCACATACAAAAAAGCGAAGAGGGAGGCAGGCGAACAAGCAAAAGGACTTGGGGCCGGACCGCCATGGAAAGGGGGGGGGACAGGGCTTGAGCCACAAAGAGTATCAACAACGGAAAATCCGGAGGTAAGTCGGGGGGGGGGCCGGCACCAAGAAAGGTTTCCACAGGGGAATGGACCTCAACAAACAAAGGGTCAGTTTCGAAAAAAACGGGAAAAAACGAGAAATTTGGAATTCAGTTTAAAAAAAAATAGAAAGGGGTCAAAAAGGAAACCTGACACTCCAAACGAACGCAGGGAGGGGAAGGCGAAAAAAAACAAAAGTGGGGACTCCATCTTTACAACAAGGCTCCGGCGAAGGAAGACCTCGTTGGTGGCCTTCCGAAAAAAGGGGAGGAGGAACGAGGGAAAAGGAAATCAGAAACCTACCGAATTGCTCCAGGGGCCCTGACGGTCAGGGGCAAGGGGGTTGGTTGCGAAAAAGGACTGGAAGGTCACTTGGTCGGCGGTGAAAAAAGAAAAATTCCGAAACGGTGCACGGGGTTGGGAAAAAGAGAGATTTGAAAACCATGGGTTTGGGGGCAAAAAAGAGCCTAAAACTCTGCCGCAAACACCCGGGGAGGGAGGAACCGGGGGGGGACGGTCAAAAGCCAGCAAAACCCGTGGGGGGGACACACATGAACAAAAGAAAAAAACAAGAAACAAAAGAAATTAGTACACATCCGCGAAGTGCCGGAAAAAAAAGATCCGCGGTGGAAAAAAATATCAGACACCCAACGTCGGGGGGGCGATGGGGGGAATGGGAGAGAGGGGGGGGCATCAAAGTTCATCTTCAAAAAAAAAAAATCTCCCAGGAATCAAAAACTGACCTTCGTCGCCCTGACGGGCGGGGGAGGGAGCAAGGGCAGGAGGTGGCAACGTTATAGGAAGGAACAAAAGCCCAAATTCCAATTGTCGGGACAACGGGGGGACAAAAAAAACGCAGAAACACCAAACGAGAAAGAGGGATAGTACGAAAGGGGGCGATCAAAAAAATATTTACCCTGAAACCTGCTGAGGAACGTCCAAGGGGGCCACTTGAAGAAAAAGGTCTAAGTCGAAACGAAAAAACATCTGAAAAAATGCACTGCCAACGGACGGCCTCTGTACACCTAAAGGGACACTGGAGTTAAAGACTTTTGGGGGAACCCGTGGGCACGTCGCAAAAGGGGGGAAAAAAAACCCAGGGAGCAATCAGTCTCAAAAAGGACAAAAACCGAGTCCCGGGGGGAGGGGTTGGACAACCGAGAAGGGGGGTACCGGGGCAGTCAATAGTAGTTCCCGTACGCGGTAAAAACCGGGAAGTACTATGGCCGGGAAGGGGGGGGGGGGGTTGGTAACATTCCAAGGATATGCACAGCTTTCCAAACAATGTGAAAAGGAGAATGACGGTGGGGTAAAAAATATAACCAAACGGACTTGTTGCGTTTAGGAAAGGGGAACATTGTGAAGGCTTAACTCGAGGAACGGCAGGTGTAACGGGGACAATGTGGGGGTGTTAAGGCTCGGGATTTACTCAGCCAATAACAAGACTATTTACGAATGGACTGATGAAGAGCCAAAAGGGGGGTGGGGAAAACCAGGAAAAAACCAACTCGTAAGAACGCAAAGAACTCAAAACTTCCCGAGTCCCGTGGGACTGTCCCTAGAAGGGACGCAAACCCCCAATGGGGGAAAACCAGGGTTTCCAGGAAGATGATGGGAACCTGATGACAACGAG
>Ga0179593_1814579_pt1 | contig 12364 bp, 12 predicted proteins | sample CZODoug2_1_08_16_FD_185931 | JGI IMG/M metagenome (GOLD analysis project Ga0179593, IMG submission 185931) | Vadose zone soil fungal communities from Angelo Coast Range Reserve, California, USA - CZODoug2_1_08_16fungal (PacBio error correction) | ecosystem: Environmental > Terrestrial > Soil >...
AAAAAACCCGGTCACCCTGGGACTGGGTTGACGGAAAACTAGCGGAAAAAACCCTGAAAAAAAGAGTTGGGCGAAAGAGGAAAACCGGCCTCCGACGAGGGGAAAAAGCAAAGGGGGGAAGAGGGAAAAGCAAGGGAGCACAAAGTCGGTGGGACCGCGTGCTTGATGAGTCACGTCACGGGTAAATACAAGAGATCACAACAACACGGGTATATAGGGGGAAGGGGGGGGTCTGCAAGAGAAAAAAAACGACGGAAACACCGATATCGGGGAAGGAGGAGGAAACCGAGGTCTCGTGACTATCAAGAGGTCTCAGCGAAAGGGAAAAACGGAGAATTTGACAGGGGGAAATTGGGGAGGGATGCAGAGGGGGAGGGACTATATCTTCTGAAGAATCCCTGGAACGTCCAAGGTTGCTTCGGAGGGAAAAAAACGAGGATCGAGAAAGAGGTCGCTTCAGGGGATCTGGAAGAAGGATTGTCCTCGGTCGAAGAATCTGTTTCAGGAAAAACCCGAAAAAGAAGAAACGAGGGGGGCAAAAAGCCTGAAGTCTTAGAACGTGGAATAAGGGTCTTCCTACCGAAAAGGTAAATTGCTAGGGGAGAAGGGTCTGAGGGAGTAAGCAGCTAGGGAATCTGGGGGAGAACGGAAAAAAAAAGGGAGCGTCGATCGGCCAGGGAGGGTGGCCACAGGCGTGGAAAAAGGAAAAAAGGGGAAGGGAGGGAACCGAGAAGTAAAAAACCGAGGGGTCCTCGAGGAACAACCGTTTGGGAAATTGGAAAATGCCCTTCAAAAAAGAAATCCAAAAGAAGATACGCCGATAGGACGCCTGAGAGAAATGACGTCAGAAGGGAGAAAATCGGTTTCGAAAGGGTCAAAAAAAGAGTAAAACGGAATCGGAGGAAGATAGGCGTCGAACTGACCGCGAACCGAAGATGGCCAAAAAATCTCGGAAGGCAAAAACTAAGAAACTCGCTGAAGTCACACGGCCGTAGAAGAAAAAGAGCTCCGCCGGGCCAGCTGGAGGGAGCTTGCGCGAAAGGAAGCGCGATAGACTCGGAAAAAAACCGATCTCGATGGGGACCTTTTAACGAGAGGGGGAGGGGACAGCTTCTTCGGGGAAGGAGGCGATCTACCCCTTAATGGGAACCAGGGGGAGACGCTCAGAGACCTACAAGTATGACTAGTTGCTGGCCATGCTCGGGGGGTCGAGGCGCAGTCTGGGGGGGGAGAGCTAGGAGGGGGGGTTAAAATAAAAACCCTCGAGGTGATAGGAGGTCTTAAAAACCTCCGAGGACAAGAAAAAACGGAAGCAGGAGATTTTTCTCAGAAAGGTCCCTGGGAAAAAAAAAGAGGGTGGAAAAAAAGCGCTACAACGGGAAGTACGAAAAGAAGAAGAGTACTATACACAAGGTGAGGTGGACTCAAAGCCTTGAGAAAGGATTAGCGCGGAAAAAGAAATCGTGGGGAAAAGGCGAACAAAATGGGATAACCTGGGACATCGAGTACCTAAAAAAAGGAAGATCGAGAGGTTGCGAAATCTACGACCCACCGGTCGCAAGGGGTTGTTTTCACAGAGCTCGTCAACCGAAAAAGAATTCTCGGGAGAAAGTCCGTGAATGAAGCTGCACTCTCGGAGCTTCTGGCTGTAAGTTGGGATCAGAAAAAAGAAAAAAGGAAGCTGATTCGATGGGGTCCAGTGGGAATAAAACACTCAAGAAGAATTATTAGTAGGGGGGGTTCTCTTGAAAAAAGGATAACTATGAAAAGATCAAAGAACCTGACAACCCTACGACCGTCTCTTATCCGTACTGGGTTCACGTAATTCACGCCGAAGGAAGACTCTAGCAAAAGAAAAGGGATTGACGACAAAAAAGGAAAAAAAAAAACCACTCTAAAGGGCGGGGCGTCTAAACTGAGCAATTGATGGGCCGGAGGGGAGCACTTGGACGAATCGGAAAAGAAAGCCGAAGTACGTGGAAAAACAGAAGGACTCTTAGAAGGAGAGACTGACAACGAGAGGTTCTTCTATCAACGGCAGAAGGAAAGGAGGGCCTACTCGTAGGGCGAAGGCCTTGGGGTAGGGAAAAACCGAAAAGGGGGGGCCCGGGACGAACAAGAGATGGAAGGGGAAATTGTAGTCGAGGGTGAGATTTTTAACGAAGAAAAAGCCCCTTAGAAGAAGTAGTATCCGAGAAAAAAAAAAACATGTCCTCAGGCCAAAGCCGAGCCAAATTGAAAGAGGCGAGCCTCGAAGACCACGGATTCGCAGAAAGCTTTGTCAGGTAAGAGAGAAGGAACTCAGATAACACTAAGCGCAGGGGTTCACAAAAGGGCTTACCGAATAACCTCAGGACTCCTCTCTGCGGGGGAAAAGCGACAGAAGTGGCCTCAAAAAAAAAAAAACAGGGGGGGGAAAAAGCAGTGAAAAACTAAAAGGGGGGGGAGGTGGGGGATGAAGGGATCTTCAGGGAAATTAAGACGAGTAGGAAAAAGGGGGGCGGAGGCTCTTAAGAGAAAAAAGATGTAAAGAGGGCGGTTAGAAGATTCGAAGGATGGCGCAGTCGAGGAGAGGGGGGTTATAGAGAAGGCGAAAGGGAGAAAAAGGAAAAATGAAGTAAAGTCAAAAAGGACGGGCTCAGGCGGAGGACTTCCGGTGCAAAGGAGTCCGCATGGGGACTATCGCCGGGGAAAAAGGGAACGTGAAAATATCTTCGAGGGGAGGTCTGAAACAGCGCGCTTCAAGTGTCGAAAAGCCTTGCCGGAGGTTCTGAAAGGGTATAAAAGAAAAAACTCGTAAGATCCGAAAAACGAGGAACCCAAAGAAATCCTGAAATGACCGAGTTCTTTAGGAAGAACTGCAGAGCGATCTTACACGGGGTAAAGCACGTACGTCACATGAAGCGGGAAGACGATTTGGGAGGGGGGGAGGGTTCGAGGAAAATAGGGCTTGTCAGGAAAGGAGGGTACCGTGGGGGACATGAGAAGATAAAAGAACCGGAGGGGTATCGGTCTCGGTCTGGGTCTCAAGTCCGAGAGAAGAAAAAAAGAATGTAGAAAATTCTCAGCAGTTACACGGCGATTGGGAAGGTACCAAGGGGAAACCACGAAGGGGGGTAATAAGACTAGCAAGCTTTTGATCGTAGACGCGAAAAGAAGAGAGGTAGAATGAAAGGGGGAATCGTTGAATTTCAGTGAAAACGATCAGTAGCAACCACAAAAAGGAGGGGGGGTACTTCCCCGGAGAGAGGAGTTTCCGGAAAGGGAAAAAAAAACAAAAAAAAAGATCTGGGAAGCCGAAATCTCCAGAAGTGGAAGGTAACTCTCGGTCACTCTAGTCGGGGCAATGGGAAAGGCCTTGGGAGCGATCGGAAGAGACTCTACGGAAAGGGGAAAAGGACGGGAAAAATCCAAAAGGCCCCGGGATGAGAGAAGGCGCAGGACAAAACTAAAGGAGCCTCGAGAAAAAGGAGAAGGTCCTGGGGGAGAGGGGAAGAAAAGACCTGGGAAAGAAACGAAGAAAAACGGGGGGTCAACGGAACACATCAAATCTCGGGCAAGGAAGTCCCGGACAGAGACGAGTTCTGCAGGGAAAAAGGCAAAGATTTGTAAGCTTAGACTAGTAACGGCCGAACAAATGTGATGAGGAACTTCAGGGCAGGGAAAGGGAGGCATCGAAAGATAGGGCGGACGAGGGAGGAGGCTAGGGGGGAGACCTCTGAAATTTTTTTTTTGTGTTTGTTGTTTTGTGTTTTGGTGGGTGTTTGTTTTTTTGGTGTTTGGTGGTGTTGGTGGTTTTTTGGTTGTTTTTTTATTTGTTTTTTTTTTTTTTTGGGTTTCGTTGTGTTTTTTTTGTTGTTTGGTTTTTTGTTTGTTGTGGTTTTCGTTTTGTTTTTAATCACTGACGCGTCAGTCGGCGTGTAAGCTAGGAAGACCCTCCGGAGGGAGGAACACCTCCAAAAAAAAGCTCGGATAAAAGGAAGAAAACCCGCATGGCTCTGAAGAGAGACGCTAGGACATTCATGAAGGAAACAACTTCAGGAAAAATCTGTGAGAGTTTGGATAGAAAACGCAAAGTACTATGTGAGAGGCGACCTGACGGGAACAAAGGATACCTAATCAGAAAAAGGCGACGAGGGAAAAAAAAAACGTAAGGGGGAAAGGAAATCTTAAGTCAAGAGAAGGCAAGGGGCGCTGAGCTAAGAACTTTCATCCAGTCAGGCGGGAGGGAAAAGAGCTAGATCTGAGGGCTCTTCCGCGAAAGGGTGAAAAAAAAAAGCTCTATGGGGGGGAAAAAAAAGGGGGACAACAAGAAAACTCTAGTGGAAAAAAGCCTGAGGAAGAAGACTGTGTAGGAGGAGAGAGGATCAGACTTCACTCAAGGAAAGATAGATGCTTAGGAGATGGGGAGATTCGGAAAGGGGGGATCTGCGTATAGGATCCCAGAGGGAGGAAATCGGGGTGCTCGATTCTTCAACCTATGTCCTCATAAGGCGGCAAGGGAAAGCGGAGATATGGTTAAGGACAGGAAAAAAAACAACGAGGGAAGGGGGCTCTTCAAAAACGGCCAAAAGAACAAATCAGACTTCTCACGACAGGAGAATTTTTGACAAAAAAACGCGCCGGGACAGGGGAGGGGCTGAAAGGAGGGGTGTACCAAAAAAGCGGAGAATTAAGAGAAAAGGCCCAGACTTCCAGCACTCTCTCCAAAGAGCAGGACCGTATCTGAAAAAAATCTTAGGGGGGGGGGTCTGCACGGAAAGAGGCTCGGAAGATAGAAAACGCAAAGGTTGAAAAAGAAAGTCCTTAACGGACGTCTGTCAGTCGGGGAAGTCGACTCGGCGGAAAAAATCTCCTAGAAAGGGCTATTTGCATGAAAAGGGTATGAACGTATATATGAAAGTTCCCATCTCGAAGAGATAGAAAGAGGAATATCTCCAGGGGGAAAAGAAAAAAAGGGGCACCGAAGACGAAAGAGAAAGGAGTTCACTGAGAACTCGGCTCGAAAGAACTTAAGAGAAAAAACTGCTCCTCCCAGCCTGAGAAGAGGGACTTCTTCTGCGCCGTCGAGAAGGAAGGGGGATTTGAAAAATCGGCAACGGGAAGGAAAAAAGCGTAGGATCCCTCCTGATGCTAAAACTCCTAAGACTAGGACTAAAACAGAGAATTTTCGTCGGGCAAGGATAATGAAAAAGAGATACTAATCCTTTAGGGAAGGGGAGGTTTACAGAAAAAAAAGGGGTGTCCCGGACTCCTCGCGAAATGTCCGTGAAGAAGGTGGAAGGGCGAGGCGGAAAAAGGGTTTGCACGAGCGAAGGCCCCGGAAAAGGGGGACGAGGGGGGGAAGTTCTCCCACATGAAAGATTCACCAGGAAGAGACGAGCCAGAGGGGGTCCGGCCAGGGGGAAGGGTAGCTATCCTAGTCCGAAGACAAAGTATGACGCAGCGGTGAATAACTCTAAGGAGGCATCGGCACAATGAGGTTCAGACATCGAGAGAAGGGAGGGAACGAACGAAAAAAAGTCGAGGGGGAAGAGACGCGCAGAGCGAATTTAGGGCCAGGGAGGGAGTCAGGGGAAATTTTAGAGGAGGAGGAGCCCGGGAAATGGCCCTTCTAGGAAAGAGCGGCAGCAATAGGTCTGGGGGGGAAGAACGAGACTTCGCAAAGGAGTCAGAAGTAGCAAGGAAGAACAGGAAAAAAGGGGAAAACAAGCTGGGAAATCAGAAAGAGAGGAGGAAAGTCGGGGTTCTAAAGAACATGGAAAGGGTGAAGCACAGATCGCCGAAGGATAGGGAAAGGGAAAAACGATAGCGCGAAGGACAATAAGACGACGCTCAGGGGGAAAAATTTCAAAGGAGGCAAGGGGAATAGCCCCCAGGTCAGAAAAGGTATCCTTCAACGACTCTATTACGAGAACCATGGCGACAAGCGCCCGAAAAATCTTTCTTGAGACCAGCTGCTGCACTGAAAGGGATGGAACGACGCAAGACGACTATCCGCTTGCCAAAGAGATGTGAAGGGGTAAGGGGCGGAAAGGGCCGTCAAGTATCAAGGGAGGGAAGGAGGGAAAGGGACAGGAGCGGAGGGACGAGGAGCTTGAGGGGCTCGCAAAAAGAACGCTTCTCCGATGGAAGGGCTATCGGGCTCACAACGGAAAGATATTTGAGAAGGCCGTAGGGAAGCCACTCCAGAAAAAGAGCTCGTGGGAAGGAAGGGAGTCAAGGGGTAATTGCGCACCGAAGGGATATTGAATGCGCCCCTATCTGGGGTGGAGGAGGAAAATGAGAGGGAAGACGGCAGATCTGGAGAAACCTTAGTATAGGAAAGTCTGGGTTAATACCAGATGGCAGAGCATCACGACGAGGGACGTAAAGGGGCACCGAGATTCCGAAAAGAGGGAAAGATGTAAAAAAATGTCTCGGGAAAAAAGAGCAGGAGGGGGACTGTCGAAGAGACTGCCGGACTCACTCTAGGGAACGTTCGAAATCGCTCAGAAGGGCCCTGAAAAGGTCCAAAAAAAGGACCGATGTCTCACTGGTCCGGGGGAAATGGGAGCGGGGCTACTTGGACAGAGTAGAAGACCGATGCAGGACGGCCAAGACTCTAAAAAAACAAACGCAAAGAGGGAGTAAAAAGGGGAAGTAAGTGTCCGAGAACGGAGTGTCGGCATACCTCACGAGGGGAGCTATTCACAAAAGCTTAGGAAAGAGGAGGGGTCACGGAAGCGGAACGAGCAAGTTGCGGGGTGCTAGTCGAGGGGATACACGAGGACTTAGGAAAAAGCGCGGTGAGGAGCCTAATCGAAGTGGAAGAACAGTCCGCGAAAACGGCGCTTCGGAAGGGAAGGGAACCTGGGAGAAGGTCACCAGGGGGAAAGTCGAGACCTGCAGAGAAGTAGGAAAGGTAACAGTCCTAAGGTGGGGGGTTCGCTGAAAGATAGAAAAAAAAAGATAATCAAGCCTGATAGAAGAAGGAAAAGACGGTAGCGACCGAGGAGAGACGCCTATCACGAGGCGAATCTTCACCTGCGCTCAAGTCACACAGGCCAGAAAACGAGGACCTAAAGGGAAAAGAAAAAGCATATGGAGAAGAGCCCTCAGGAAAGAGACCGAAAGAGGGTCGAAAAGAATAATCGTAGTTACAGGAATACTCTACCGGAGGAGAGCCGTCGAGGGGGGGCGATCTACAGAAAGAAAAGAAGGTTTCTGAAAAGCTACTGAAGGAAAAAAAGTCCTGCTAGCCTCGAGGAGTCCGTTTTTTACTATCAGGAACTTTTGAGAAAGACCTCCGGAGAAAGAGGAGAAGAAGCGAGTAGAAGGAGGATGACTCATGAAAGACCTCTCGGAAAAAGGGAGGAATGTAAAGAAGAGGTGGAGAAGCCACTGGCTCCGGGAAAAAACTCTGTTTGAGTCCCAGGCCATTCAACAAAGGAAAAAGATCGAAGAGGGAATGTAAGGAAGTCTCACCAGAAAAAAAATCGAGATGACTAGGAAGGGGTCTTTACATCGAAAAGAGAGACTAGCGGGGGGAAAGCGTCTGGAAAAAAAAAACGGGAAAAGGCGTAAAGTCCTGAGACTGCGGGGTCAGAGCCGAGTCTCTAAGAGAGAGGCGGACTAAAAAGGGGAGAGAGCTAGAGTGCCTACGGGAAAAAGTCCAGGGAAGTCCTAGGAGGGTCGAAAGGTCCAGGAGCTCTCCGCGGAGGGAGAGGGGGTCCTAGATATAACACAACCACAACGGGGGAAAGGAGATATTTCAAAAAAGCCAAAGAGGGGGAAGAGTCTGAAGGATCGATCATCAGAACATAAGAAACGACAGGTCTCGAAAAAGATTTTCAATATTAACAAAAGAGGAGACCTCTCACTCATATTGGAGGGAAAGTCGACGGAGAAAACAACTTCTCCGAGATCTTCGATCGGCTCAGTCTCGATGAATATTCTCCGGAGAGGGGGGAATTCTCTCACGAGAGAAACGCCGAAAACCAACCGGGTCTATGGGAAAAAGAAGCCTCAATCGCGCTAAACCAATCTCCCGGTGAGTTCGAGCAACTAATTCAGGAGAAGGCAGCCTCGAAGGGGGAAAAAGGGAAGGTGTGGAAAGAGAAACCGGACGTGTAAAAGTAGCTAGGAGAAGGAAGTTGAATTTGCGAGGAGGGGGAGAGGGACCTAGCAAGAAGCTCCCCAGGGAGTCTCGATATGGGGAAAAAAAAACCCAAAGGTGACCAAAAAGCCGGGACTTCCCTTGCCCGGGGGAGGGGTCTAGAAAAGGGAGATACAAAAGAGTCAAAAAAACCCAATACATGCATCAAGATCGCAAAATCGACAGGACTAGTCAGGACTTCTCAGAGTTGAAAAATGTTAATCTAGAAAAAAAAGCGTGCCGAAAAAGGCTAATAAAATCGAGCGAGACAAAGCTTCTCTCAGCCTCCTGTATGAAAACCGTGGTAGGAAACGTCCTCGGGGGATATTCTGGGGGGAGGGTTGACGATGATCCTCCTCTCAGGGCAGAGAGAGACGTTTCAAGGGAACGGTAGGTTCAAAAAAAAAAATTACCAGAGACTAAATGTAAGATCTAGCTCAGTGTTATCGACTAGCAGAACCATGATCACCCGTAAGGAAGCTTAATGAAATGAAGCGTCTTGCAAGCTCAAAGCCTGTTTCTAAAAAAGGAAAACCGGTTACTTAAGAGCTGACAGTCGAGGAGGGGGGCTCGGGAGGGGAAATATTCTCAGGGGGAAGGGTTCTTAAAAAGGAAGACAGAACGAAAGAATGGGGAGCGCGTTTCAGGCCTCTAGAGAAAAGAACTCGTGAAGAGCTCAGGAGGCCTGAGGTTCTCCACAGAAGAATGCGACGCCAAGAAATGGAAAAAGAGGGGGTTTCGGGAGGAATAAGAAGAGGCGGGGGGTATGCCTTATTTAAACTCTCCATGAACGATCTCAGGCAGTTCTCGGGAGCCCGGGGGTGAGGTCTGAAAAAGGGGAGTATAGTTAGGGGTCTACCTCTTAAAACAGCCGTAGGAAAATCCCCCTAAGGGGAAGTTGTAAGGGTGAATCTGTGGGGGGGTGCTGGAAAAGGCCCCAGGGATAATAATTGAGGGGCCTTCAGAAGAAGTCTGAAGTCAAGGCCAAGGGAGAAAGTCCTGGAGAATTAAAAGAAATGCCGTCAGAGAAGTTGTAAGGACTAGGTCGACAGAAGTTGATCCAAGACGCAGTTAACATTCCAACGATAAAGCGTGGAAAGGTCGAAAGGGCTGTGTGATGGATAGCATAGGGGAACAAAGGGGGGGGACCAAAGATATATCAAGGGAAAAAGTATAAAAGAAGAGGTCTTTTCCTGCCTCGGAAAGAAGAAACTACAATCCGGGAGGAAAAGGGATCGGGGGGAAAGTCCTAGAAAATTCGGAAAGTGGAAAAAAAAAAGAAGGACCGCAAACTTCTTAAACGCGAGAACATGGAGCTTGGAAGGGAAAAAGGAACGATCTACAAATAATAAATATGAAAAAAACATTACCTGGAGGAAGAGCTTTCTTCAAAAAAGGGAAGCCCAAGCTGTAAAAAGAGACCGAAGGGAACTCGAAAAATAGACGGGGGCAAATCTACTGATACTTGTTCCAAAGCACGTCAGGTAACGAAGAAGAGACAACATCGCGAGGGCAATTAGAAGAGGAAGCTATTAAGGGGAAAAGAAGGTCTGGAAAGAAATAAGACTATGAGAGCATCACCGACTATGAAGGGCTATGTCGGAACTGGGTCTCTTGAAGAAGAGAGGAACTGATCTTCAAAGGAAGTTAGAGCGGTCGCGGCCTGGAAATGCTTCAAAGGAGTTCTCCCAAAATGACAGAGTCTGTCTGGGGGAGCTCTGAAAAAAAGTAGAAACCGCAGAAAAAAAGCTCTGAAGAATTCCGTTGGGGAGACCATGACGTCACTAGCGAGAGGAAAGACTCTAGGAAGGGGGGGGTTAAGTAAAAGAAGGGAAATTCTGGGGGGAGGAAAAGTGGGAATCAAAAACGCTCGCCGTGGCTTAATAAAGGAGGTCCCTCGAAAAGAAATTTCCCGCCTCGAATTCAGAGGGAAGAAGGACTCTAAGGAAAAAAGCTCTGGACAACGCCTAAGAAAAAGGGACAGTCTAGAGGGAAAAACATCCAGTAGAGCTGCACGCACAGAGATATCGCTCGAAGAGAAAAGCGGACTCGTCTAGATACGTCCGCCAGACCTCATCTCGGGGGGGGGAAAAGTCAAAGAGTCTTCTAGATGAAGGAAAGAGGCAAAGAAAAAAAATTGTCGAAAGAAGGGTCTTAAGTCACGAGTCAAGAGGGAGGTCCTGCTCAGGGAGGAGGAAAAAAAGAAAAGGGGGGGTAAAAAGAGGGGGAAAAAAGTTTAAACCGAACGTATAGGGTACTCGCTCACTGGGAGGAGGAACTCAACAAAGAGAAAAAGCTCTCATGAAAGAAGATGTTGGGAAACGAGCGATGAAAAAAAAAAGGGGAGACTCCCCCCGGGGGTTTGGGGTTACAAAAGAGGGGGGGGACCGCTCAGAAGTGGTGAAAAAGTGGTCCAGGAAAGAAAAGGAAGTGCTTTGCTCGATAAAAGGGAGAAGGTGGTAGCCTCTCTCAAGGATTCGAGGAGGCCCACCTCTTCCGTGGGAAGGGAAAAGGGATTCGGGGGAGAAGAGAAAGAAGCGTAATCCAATACCCTTCCAGAGAGCAAATATCTAAGAGCAATCTTAGGAAGTGTTTTTGTGGGGTTGGGACAAGCTCTTTAGAAGGGAAAGCCGGAAGAAGGCTGTTCTGAGAAAAGGGAGAGTTAACAGAGGGAATGGGTGAGTCTTCATGGGTCCTTAGGGGGAGTATCTCAAAGAATTCTGGTAGTGGGGAGGACACTCCTAGAAAAAAAAAAGAAGAGGAGGGGGGGGGAGAATATAAGGGAAGGCCCATCTCCAAGCGGAGGAGAGAAAGTCCTATGAGTACTCTAAAAAAGGACTATTAATCAATTTCTTTGGATTTATTCCCGAAATGCAAATCCACGATCCCTAACCAGAAGGAAGATTCTAAGGAGGGAAAAACCCGGCGAGAGGGCTGTCTAAAAAGTGCCTGGAAGGACTTCTCTATCCTCCTCAATCTTCATCAAAAGAAGGAAAACGATGTCCACGAAAACTCCTAGGAAGCAAAGTCGAAAAAGAACTTGGGGGAAAGTCAAATAAAGGGAGAGCTCTACAGTGCCGCAAAAACGAGTTGTCAAGCCGGGCGAGGGAAAGACATCGCTCGAAAGAAGTCCGAAACGGGGAAAAAAAGGAGGGGCGGATTATGGGGGAAGAAGAAGAGCCCCGGAGGGGGAGAATAAGTGCAGTCAAAAAAGGTCCGCTCAGATCGGAGCCTAGCTCCTCAGCCCGTAAGAAAAAAGGAGATCTGGAACGGAGGGAAAAAGGAAAGACCCGAAGGAAAAAAGGACGCAAAGGAGAGTGAAAAACCATCTAAGAAGGATACTTGGGAGAGAAGAAGGGGACCAAAGAAAAAAGATGCAGGAACGAAAGGTCTCGGAGATCCATCGCGGTCGCTAAGGGCCGCCTTAACTTTGGCGGGGAAGGAAAAGGATTATGGGGGGAGAAAGGACGGAGAGAAAGGGGACTAAAAAGTCCGCGAAGAGGGGGACTCGTTCAAAGGAGACTTTATGTGGGAAAGGAAGTCCGACACGCTATAGTAAGAAAAGAGGGGCTACGCATAGGGGGGGATCCTGAAACCATTAAAAGGGAAGCTCAACTTCATGAAGTCCTTTCACGAAGAGGAAAAAAGAGCTTCGGAAAATCGAGGAGGAAGTTCTCCAAGGAGGGGGAAAAGTTTAAGGGTGCAGAAAAGGCGGGGGGGGAAAATCTTCGCCTCTTGTCTTGAGGCATGCGGGGGACTTACAAAAGAAGGAAAGCTCTCATGGAAACTACAGAGATTGAGGGGGGAAGGGCCAGAAAGAGGATCTCTAAGGAAAGGGAAGCTGAATGAATCCTAAGAAGGCTCCCTAGCCCTGGAAATAATTCGGGTGGAAAGGGGCATCAGGGATCGGAAATTTGGGAAGGGGAATCGAGGCCGGTGAGAGCAGCTTTGCCAAGAAATTTCGACAGGGGCTTAGAAAAGCACGAAACGCCGGAGAGCCCCCCGCCAAGTGAGGAAAGACAAGGAGAGCTTAGAGGATTTTCGAGAACAAAAAATCGAAGGGTAAGGAAGGACAGCTCGAATACACGACCCGTGAAAAAGTGAGGCTGAAGGAGGGGGTCGAAAAAAAAAAATAAAGTTAAAGAGCGGCACGCTTTGTATCGGAAGCGGGAGGAAGGGGAATTTGAAAGAACCCCCGACAAAAAAGGGAAGCCCGAAGGTGCGAAG
>Ga0179593_1305679_pt1 | contig 12363 bp, 11 predicted proteins | sample CZODoug2_1_08_16_FD_185931 | JGI IMG/M metagenome (GOLD analysis project Ga0179593, IMG submission 185931) | Vadose zone soil fungal communities from Angelo Coast Range Reserve, California, USA - CZODoug2_1_08_16fungal (PacBio error correction) | ecosystem: Environmental > Terrestrial > Soil >...
CTACAACGAAAAGGAAGAAGTCTACGAGCGTTTACAATTGGGGGCTCAAGGAACAGAACCTCGCAATGCTGGGTGGAAAGGGAGGCCAGGTTTTTGGGAGTACCAAGCAAGGTGAGAAAAGGTCACTGCAGAGAAACCGCGGTTAGGATCCAAGGGACGGGGCGGAGGTGCGTCGGAAAAGGGAGGGTTAGGAGGCACTAGGGTATTTAAGGGGGATCGAAGATGTAAGACCTGAAACAAAACAAAAAAAAGCGGGGGCATTGTTTTCAACTACGATGTGGGAAAAAGAGGGGGTTTCCTGAACAGTTAAAACTAGGGTGGGGGACATGCGGTTTAAATTCGCTGTGACGAAAAAAAAAAGTCAAGAGTTGTTGACAAATGGTCGCGTGAGTTCGCTAGCAACAAAAGGGCCCGGGAACCCTTTTGCTACCTCACGACACCCAGGGAGGGCCTCCACTGGCGATACCTGGGAAGGGGGAGAAAAATGGAAAATGTGGTTGCCCATCCTGAGGAAAAATAATACATTTAAGAGGGGGGGCCGAGGAGGCTCGGGTCATTCTTGGGAGGTCAGAGGGGTCCGGGGTAAGGAGGGGCATATCAAAGAAATAAGAAAAAGGTAGACGGACTCTTCTTGGGGGGGGTTTCCGTGGGAAATCTGGGGGGGGGAAATGAAGTCCCACAATGGAACCTAAGGTCCGGGGGGAAAGAGTGCCCCACACCGGCAGCGGGGATGTATCATAAAAGCATGGAAAAGGAAGGCAAAAAGGTCGTAAAAAGCTCACATCCATCATGGAAACGTTTAATCCAGCGATCAAGCAAAGAAAGAGGCCGCCAAACGTGCACGATTGCTGGTGCACATGGCTGCAACCAGTTAAGAGGAGGGGAAAGCTAAAAATGCACTGAAACTGGCAAGGGGGAAAAGGCGCTTGGGAAGACATCGTAAAAATCAATCTTTCCCAGCGCGGGGGAAGGCAACTACTGAGACTGCGTTGAGGAAGGTGATCACTCCGAACCTGCTTAAAAAATTTCATGAAAGCCACATCTTCGAGGTCCTGGCCTAAAAGGAAAACTGCCCGGTAAATTTCGGGAGGTGAGGCCTCACCGAGAACCGGGGGGGGGGTTCACTAAATGGGGGGCAAGGATTTTCCCTACAGGACAAAATCCGGCGCCCCCAAACGCCTAAGAAAACATCGAGAAACGAGTATAAGGGAGTGAAACGCCGGAACCGGATAACCGAAGTCACTCCTCCAGAAACGAACACGCCAAGCAGACCCAGTACGCCGTTAGAAGGTTTTGCCCTCGGAACTGTAAAAGGCTAAAGAGGAACGCCGGGAGAACGAAAGGGGAAAATGAGGTCGTAACGAAAACAGTATCTGAGAAAAAGCGGCGACGAGCTCCATTGTTCGGGAACTCATTTTAATAACTGCCATGTGGGTGAAAACAGAAAAGAGGTGCTCAAACGCAAAAAGGCCAATTCCGGGGACCCAAACCAGCCCCGAAAGCAGGAAACAGGAACAAGAACATAATCGAGATTGCTGGAGGAGGAAGGAAAAAAAAAACTACTGACAGAAAAGGAGCGCTTAGTACGGCAAAAACAAAACGCCGTCAACCGGAAAATAAAGCACCTGTGGGCGACGGCGGAAGTTTGAACAAGGTTGCGTGACAAGATGAAGATGGAAAGTGTTGTCAAAAAAGTCAAACCAATGCTGCACTGGGGGATATCGCGTGGCTTTCGGAAAAAGACGAGAACAATAACGAACCCCTATGGGTCCTGCCAGAGGAGAACTGACCAGACGAAGAGGTCACAAAAAGGAAATCCGTGTAGTGAGAATACGAGTTGTCCGTAGCATGCAATTAAAGGGGAAAAGGGCGGGTCGAGAAAGGGGTCAGCAGCGTGCCCTGTTGGGGATGTGAACATAAGAGGAGAATGAAATAGTGGGAAGAAGAGCCAAAGGAGGAAAAGACCGGAAAAGAGAGTCTCCGTAGGGTCGAAGGCATCGGGTTTAGAAAAATAGAGACGAGCTAAATCCGACCTTCAGGAGCCGGAAGAGGCGAAAAACGATAGAGGGAAAAAAAAAAAAATTCCCCTTAAGTCGCGGATTCAAAAAGCAACAGAAAAGATCATGGTGGTAATGGAGATACAACCGCGAAACAGCATCTGACGTAAAAAAGTGTCCGGGGCCACGATGAACGGAAAAATAAGAAGGGGTGCTGAGACGATGGCGGGGGTGAGAAGGGATCCTTTACAAGAGCTTCTAGGGAAGCAGGGAGTGCAAGCAGACTGTGGGAAACTCTGATAGGACAAAAGACTACGAGTTAAAAAGACACCCAAGTGCAAGCGATATGTGTCGAGACGGGAGGGCCAAAGAAACCACCGCGCGGGCACGGAGGGTCCTTTCTCTTGATAAATCGAACGTTGGTCACGTCAGGGACTGGGGGGAGTGGGCAAACAGACAAAACAAAATATCGTCCAATAGTAAAAAAAACAAGGCCAAAGTCGCGCGAGCAGAGGAATGGAAACTCCGAATTCAAAGGAGAGGCGCGCAAAGGGAGCAGGGCTGGGGCTCCGATCGGGAGTAGGCGGTTACTTAAAAGGACATCTCAAAGAAGAAATACACTACGGAATGGGATGGCAGCCAAAGGAAGAAAAAAGACTACACACTTGGAGGCCGGAAATGGGACCATTAGGCGCTTGAACCCCGGAGGAAAAAAAGATAAGCAAAAAACCGCAAAGGTCTTCGTATGAATTCGAGAAGTAACAAAAACTAAGGAGGGCCTGTAAAGACTAAGCTGCAAGGTTCACCTACGAAGTTCCGGGAACAAAGGGGAAAGCCTGAACTCCCCTGGAACGTCCCACGAGATCTAAAAAACAGGAAAAAAGAAGAGAGCGTAGCCTCACATCGCTCGGGATAAAATTGTGGATTCCGCAGAAGCCTGCTGGGAGGAAAATAGTAATGGTTGTAAAACAAACGCCTTGTCGGACAGTCAAAGTTTCAGTCTCAAAACACGGAAATAATGATGGATAAGGCATTAGATTTGAGTCCATTAAGTTGCAATGTTTGTGACTGGGGTGGTGGCTCTCTAAAGTCAATCAACATTGAGAGTAGGAAAAAAATGAAGAAGCTAAAAAGTAAACTAGAGGGTGGAAGAGTGAGAAACCGGTAATACAATGTAGGTGGAGGGGGGTGTGTTTCCTATATCTTGAGGAGGAAACAGTTTTGGGGGGATGTCGAGCCAACAAGTCTTGTCCAGGAAAAATTGCGCCGGCGATGTGGCGAGTCCTACTCCAGTGGGGAGCGCGACCCGTCGAGACGCGTGGAAACTAGGAAGGAAATGTGAGTCAGGAAAGGAAAATGTCATGGTGGAAAGGTTCCTGCGGGAAAAAAAGGGAAAGGAGGGACCCTACAAAGTCAAGCCGTTGCTTGCCAGGAGATAAAAAAGCGGCAGAGATTGAAGAGTCGTAGTGTATGTATATAAAAAAAAGCTATGAATCCTGGCTGTCATAGTGGTGGGGAATACGAAGTAGTGTGTTCCGCATTCATGTGTGAAATGTGTTGCAGTGGGCAAGAGCAGAAGATTCACTGGGAGGTTTTTATCGCGATGTGAGTGCGAGGTAAAATGTACCTACAAGAAAACTGGAGAAACTAGAAAGGGAATAGGAAGCGCAGTGTATCATTTGCTAATATGGAGTAGAGGACAATGAAGCTTCTGGTCGGAGGAAGGGGGAAATTTGTGGTGGGGGATTGACGGGGTGGTGCGATGAAACAAATTAGTTAGAATGACAAACGTGTAGGGTTCCGACGTACCGGTTGCGAGAAAATTGAGAATGGGGCAAAAGGTCTCGGGAAAGTTGTGTGGTTGGTGGGTTTTCACACTATCCGCCTGAAAATGGGTGGTGTGATACTCGGCGTCGTGGGAAAAGTCATGCCAAAGGGTAAAAAATCGATAATTTGAGAAAGGAACGAGCCGAAGACTCGTAAGTAGGAATGGGAGAGAACACACAGAAAAGGAAAAATTCTGATTCGACATCGGGCTTACACAGGTCAAACTTGCTGTTGGGACCGTGATAGCAGGCTCCAGAGAGGACTCACATTTGGGCAAACTGTTGAAATACAAGGACCGGGATGTGTAGTCGTCGCCAAGAACGAAAAGAATTTCAGCATTGGGCGTAGCGGAAGGGCCAGTTACGGAAGCAGACGCTATCTAAGAAAAAAGGAAGGAATAGAAAAGCGAGACGCCCGGAAGGGAGGTTCAGTAGTTTATAGATTAAATGAATCTGTAGTGATGGTCCATCAGCTAAGGGAAAGGACAAAGTTCACTGAAAGGAAAAATAAAAAAACATAAGGTCACCGGGACCGTTCCTGGCCGGGAAAAACGGGGGCGTAGCGAAGAACCGGAGGTGGGGTTTACCGGGGGGTAAATGAAATCCGATAATAGGTGAGCCAATGTGGTCGGAGGGGGGGGACTCCGGAAATACCAAAATAAAAGAGAGATCCTGTTGATGCCAACAAAAGACAGCAGCGGTTAAGAACCACTTATGGGAGAGGGGCAGGCAACGATGGGTAAAAATAGAAATAAAGGGGGGTCGGGATGAGAGACAGTCGTCGAGGGGAACATAAAATAAGGCCGACTGGTGGTCATGTTTGATCGTCCGAAAATCCCGAAATCGAAAAAGACTCTGTTGCAGTGGGCGGAGTCAGGTGCTGGGGGCCCACCCCCGCAGTGGTTCACGGGTTTTCGGGGAGCACCGCAGTCTGGAGAACCACTGGACAAAAGCATAAAGGGTAACAATAAAAATATCTCCAAGACGGAAATTGCAGATACAGGAAAAAAAAAAAACTAAAGTGGAAACGACGTCAAGCAATGGGAAAATCAAAAACAACCAGGCGAAAGAAGGTAACACCCTAATATAGAGCTAACGGACCTTATAGGATCGAGGGGTCTTGAAACGCAGGAGCTGCACAGTGGGAGGGGATAAACTTTCCCTCGTCTGGTGTCAATACAAAAACACTGTGCGTCGAAATAGAAAGCTATGCTAGGTTTGCCCAGCCGGACTTGCGTAGAAGCCAGCAACAGAAAAGGGAGTCGGGTGAAAAGCTATGAAAAAAAATAAAAGGGAAGCTCAGGACCAAGGATCACTTCTTTCGACTCGCCAAGATGGGGTCAACGGAACTACTTCGCAAAGGTGAGTGGCAAACAAAGTCGGGACAGAAAACTCCATTCACCGATGCGGGGCCTTACACGCTTAAAGATTGGGAGGGTTCATATTAGGAGAGCCCAAACCCGCCCAAGGGCAATACGTCAGTTGCGTCGCTTGAAATGACCCTAGGAACCGTCACTGTGGGCAATCGAGTGACCATAAAAAAGGGAAGCGAGAGAGGAAGAAAGGAAGCGCGCGAAAATCCGGACCTGAGGTTTGCCCGCAGGACGAAAAAAATTGGTTGCAAAGGACCATCCGTTGGTGTGGGCAAGAGCCAGCAAATGAAAGTGAAAGGCAAAATCATTACAAAAATGAAAAGGGGAAAGGGGGGTGGACCGAAATAAAGCGTTCGTCACAACTAACACAGCCGACCGATCAGGATCTGTCGAGCAAGGTCAAAAAAACAAAAATGCCAGGACTGAACCACAAAAGATTGAACGGAAGGAATGAGCCAGTAATTAAGAAACCCTGAGGCAGGAACACGAAGAAGGACGGGAAACACCCCAAAAGCCAAAAAAAAAAACCGTTTTAAAACTTGGGAGAACCGAAACATGTCAACGGGACCGTGGGCTATACACTGTGGGGGGACGGGGGACAAGATTTTCAACCGGGCCGCTTTCGTAGAATCCAAATCTACAACGGAACCAGCTTGCAACAACCAGAGGAATTGAAGGAGCCATAACTACGGGCATTCAACCAAAGATAAGAAACTGGAAACAACAGGGGTTAAACTCGTAGGGAAAAGGAAAACATACGGGACATGGAGGCAGCTGACCCAACAACGGCAAAAAAAAGTAAGAATGGCACAAAAGACCTAAGTCGAAAAAAAGCCAACATAGCGGGGAGACAGCGGGAGCTGAGTGAAATTGGTTCGCAGGCCACTAAATCTTGGCACCGCAGGCGGGCCACAAGAGGAGAACTGGTTTAAAATCAAAGGGGTTGGGGGTCCAGGGGACCGCCGAGTAGATCGCTAGCAGAAAACGTTTGGCTCTCTCACAAAAAAGAGAGGAGAAAAGAAAAGGGGAGAAAAAAAATCTCCAGAAAACGATAGCTACGACGTGGCAAAAGGTTCTCCATACAAACACAAAAAGGTGGCTAAGGCCTGTGCCCTGAAAAACAGTGGGGTGGGCTGCCCGATTGAAACTGAACCTTTGCACGCAGCGACCCTCTTAATACAAGAGCTTGCGGAGACTAAAACGTAGGGGAAGGTGCATGAGTCACAAACTGCTGGTAATGAAAAGGGTGGTAACAGTGGGGAACCACACCCCCCCCCAGCAGTACTCCAACCAAAATGCTTGCAGTGGGGGGAAAATAGATACCGAGTTTTCCTGGGCAGGACAGAATTTGGGGAAGCAACCGTTCAGGGGCCTGGAGAACCCAAGGCTAAGTGTTGTAAAAAAAAAAAAGACGGAAGAGAAGGGCGAAAAGAACCTAGAAACGTTGAAACCGGTGTGATACCGCCCGCCCCAACAGGTGAAAACAGTTCACTATAAAGGGTAAGAAAAAAAAATGAAAAAAAGGGGAACGTGGGTGCCCAGGTCCTCTTTGAAAATAAAAGCTTAGCATCCTTGGGGTACTTAAGGGAAGGCTAAATTGAGTGCGGGCACTAGGTGGCCGGGGGGGAAGTAGGTGGAAAGGGAGAAATTGACAAGAATCGTAAAAAAAAAAAACACTGAGAGTTCGGCTTGGGGGGGGATGTTTTTTTTGCCAACGCGGTTTTTCTACTCATGAAACAAATTGGTCCAGAAGGTTTCCATGTTGTCTCTGGCAGCAACAAACGCAGGATGAGGGCGACATTCAAAAAGGCACTGGGCCGGTGCACAAACAATTTCTTCAAAGAGGGCCAATCCAACGAGCCCAGGGGAAGTTTCACGAAATCGGCGCGATCCAAGCTACGAGAGAAGACCAGTGTAGGGGATGTGGAGGGTGCAAATTTCTCAAAGAACACAGTACTGCGTAGAAAACTTGTCCCCCAACAAAGTGCAAGCTGAACTTCGCAGGGGGTCAATTTGTCGGGGCGCTTGTTTGGGAGATCTCTGGGAGAAACAAATGGACAATAGGAAAACCCCGCTGGTAAGGCCAAGAAGTCTAGGGAAAGGGATGAAACTGATCAAGCCAATAAACGGCTGCAACGTCGTTGAAGGGTTCAAATGAGAAACCTATCGTAGTAAAAGGAATTTAAGAACAACAAAATCTGTATGAGCCAAGATGTGGGCGTGAAGCGCAAAAGATCAAACGTTGGGGGGGAACCGGGTGCCTGGAGGTTTCTCAAGACGTCCCCAAGGCCCAAGCAGCACCAAAGCGCAGAGGGGAGCCGTCGGTCCTCGCCGTTGGGGAAAACACGCCAGAGGAACACGAGGAGTACCGCAGAAAACAGCTCCTGCAGAAGAAGAAGAACACGGAAGAAAAAAGGCGCGCCGATGAGGTGTCAAAACGTCCCTGGTCGGAAAAAGGGACGAATATGTCCAAACAGGCGTACGAATAGAAAGTTGGGGAGTCTATCAAAACGGCGCTTCTAAAACAGAGCCAATGCGGGAAGAGCCGGGGTGAGTTAAATTGGTCCTTGCCCTGCCAGGGGTGGGGGTAATGAACTCTGGTGCACACCCCGAACAACCATTGTGAATAATACGGGGTGGTAAAAGCCACCAAAATCGAAAAACAAGAGCGTCAGACTGGGACTGAAGATATCCAAAAAAAAAGAAAACCCGTCAAACAAAGAGAAACGGTCCAAGACGGCAGGTGAACCAAATAAAAAAACCAACCTGGTAATCCAAAACGAATTACAATTTGGGATGCCGGGCTCTTTCAAGGGGGGTGTGAGGACCCCGAGCTGCACTGGGATCAACAGTATCCGTGAGGGGGGATTTAGAGAAGATAAACCAGCCGGCGGGAAGAAAGCGTTGAATCACGGGACCGGGCAGGAAAGATTGAACCAACTTCAGTTTTCTTGGGCCGAAAGAAGCGTGGTTTTACGGACATAAAACCAAAGTTGGGCGAAGAGTGCTGAAAAAGTTCACAAGCGAGGTTGAATGTCCGCCTCTGTAGCTAGCAGTGGCAAAGAGCGACAAAAAGCTCCCGAACCCGAAGGAAAGGGCGATGGGGCAGAAAAGTTGGGGGGTCAGTTTCGACGACCTCTGCGGCTGGGGAAGGTAAACCGAACGGACAGTACCTTAACCCCTCACGAAAAATAAAGGAAATCTGAGGAAATACTAAAAAAACGGACCGTCTCGTAGGTCAAACAATAACATGGTAAAGACTTGAAATATCTTAACTCCCGCTAGCAAAGGGAAAAGACTTCGTTGACGTAACAAAAATAAGAAGGTTCGTCTCAAAGGGGAATTGACTAGAGCCGGGTTACGAAGACGAGTGCTCGGTGAGGGGGAGATGATGCAACTGGAAAAATAACGGAAAGAAACCAACGACCGAGTTCACAAACTCTGGCATAAAGGCTTACGCCCGGGCGGCCACAAAAAGCGACACAACGAGGTGAAGAGAGGACGAGCAAGGTGAAACTAAATGGGGATCTCGCAGACGCCCCACCCTACCAAGACCCGAAAAAAGGGCAAAAGCCGAGAATACCAAAAAAAAGAGATAGACGACCCAACCGGGGGAAAAATGTATCTTCTCTGAGGGACCTGCTTTCAGACAGGATGCGCGGTAACAACGGGAAAAAGGGAAGTACCACATAGGTCAAACCGAAAGGAAAAGTAATGCGAAAAAAAATTCTACGAGAAATAAAACCTCCCAATTGAGAGGAAAGAAAGAACAATCTCAGCGCCATGGAAAACAGCCGGAGGCTCCCAAGCGAAGCAACCTGCCTGAAAAGGGATCTGAGGTGAAGGGCGGAATCCGAACTTTATCCAAATCGTCGGAAGAAGATTACATGATTACCCGAAAAAACCCCTTCAGGTAAAACAACTCTAGGTTCCAGCAAACTGACTCAAAAATGACTAAACTAAAACGAAGTCCCGAGGAAGGAACCACGTAGACCGCAGGAATAGAGAAGTCGCGGAAAGAGGTTTGGCGACAATACCCAAATCTGAAGGGGAATAATGACAGATTAAAACGCCTGAAAATGTTCATCGTCAAATAATCACGAACCGGAACAGAAGGATCTGGAAATTAACGTGTCTCTGTATCTCTCAGAAGAAAACACAACAAAAGGATGAAAGGAAAAAAGAGTAAAGAGAACAGGTAAGAAATGCTGTAGATTGACTGGAAGTTGAAGCGAGAAAAACTGGAAACACGATCCAGGGGAGTTTGGTGGGGTCGGGATGTTCTATGCTCCAGCCAGTTGGGGCGGGCGTGAGGAAAAAAATCAAGGGGGACTCGAGCTATGTGCGGCTCCTACGCAACGGCATTAAAGAAAAAATAAAGAGTGGAAGTAATCCAGGTGGAAGGTCAGAGGGGAATTTCCGGTTTCCCGGAGGGCGCTTCGTGTCTCATGCATCGGGTGAAAAGACTGAAGACGGCGGAGTGCCCTTAGACGAGGAAAGACTAAGAGAACAAGGCGGAGTGTCTGAGAAAGGGGCGAAGTCAAAAATTCAATTTAGAGGGAGGGGCCTCCTAGAGGGTAACCCTTTGCGGGGCCAGATAAGCGCATCCCGTTTGAGATCAGGAGGGAGGAAGCCGTAGAAGCAGTTGTCACCTGGAAATAAAACAAGACCGCAAGAGAAAGTGAATGCATAGCAGGAAACAGGACGGGAGGGGAAGAAGAGTTCGGACTGGGGGGGGGATTCAGGTTCGTGGGTCAAGGTGGGGAACGGGGGGGGGGGCGTCTCAGAAAGGAAAAACAAAATGACGGATAAAAGATCGTACCGGATACGACCTCGAAGGAATCTCGGGTGGGGGCAGGGGAAGAAATACTGAAAAACTATCCACTGGAAAGATGTTGCACCACGAGGGTCGATATTGGGGAGATCGCTGGCAGCTTTTTCACGGAGGACTGCAGCGCAAAACGGAACGTCTTCGGGCAAGGCAAGCAAAAAACAAAAACGCCCCACGGGAAACAACAGGTATAGATACGACAATAGGGGGGGGGGGGAGACCGAGTCAAGGTATGATGAGCAGGGAACAGAAATTCTCCAGAGAGAGAACTGGTTTATGCAAAGGGACATACGAGACTTAACAGGGGCTCGCGGGAAATCAGCGTTACCTTTGCAGGGTCGGAGGGCTAAGGCGTTGACGGAAAAACGAGAATCGAGGGTCGAAAAACAGTCAATCTAAAACTCGGAGACGCCGCGGTCCGATGGGACGTGAAGGAGACCAAAGGAGTGATTCATCAGACATTAGTCGCGGAGGCCTTGACCCGGTTTCAAAAAGAAAAACGACGAAACCGTTGCCGTTTCCTGGAAGGGACAAAAGGAAAGAAAGACAAGGGAGTTTGGAACGGACCGTGCCGGGGTCATCCATAATCAGAGTGACCAGCAGGTGTCGTCTTGTAATGGGAAGTCCTAAAAAACAAGAGAGTAGCGGTTGACGAAAAAACAGGTCCAGCTCAGGGAAAAAGGAGAAAGATGAAAGACACGAAAAAAATTTCACACGGCAAAGCAGCTACAGTGGCGGGAGGGGAATTACCTAAGCTAGAAGTGGGAATCCTAAAAGCAACCGACGTGGTAGGAGGGTTTGTGACGTCTCCATACAAGCAAGCTAACGAGATGCTCTTGGGTAAGAGTAGTCTTGGGGATGGGACACACCAACGCATTGCTTGTCGGGGAACCACTAGGAGGGAGGACCAAATGGCAGAGGAAAAGGGGAGAAAAAGAAAAAACTCCCGAATAACGCGATGTGAGGAAGGGGTCCTGGGTATAAGCGAAGCAAGGTTGATAAAGGCCAAAGTCGGGAACATCTTTGAGTCAAGCCGTTCACCAGCCCTACTGGAACCAGCCCACCGAACGGGGCGCGAACTTCTAATACAAAGGAGTAGTTCCGGTAGGTCAGCGAAAGGGGACCCAGGCCAGGGGCACGGGAAACGTTTTCCTTTCCTCGGCAGGGGGAATCCACTAAGGCGAGGAAAGGAACGGAAAGCGAGTCGGTGCTCCGAAGGGAAGAAAAAAAAAAATTGAACAAAAGTCGATTGAACAAGACGTGACATTACGCCGTAAAATGAACTAAAAAAAAGTTCAGGACCAGAGAACTCTCAAGTCTGGCGTCACATAAGATGGGGGGAAAAACACGACACTGAAACACCGTTTTGGGGGGGAATAACAAAGTTTGAAGTCCAAGCCCTATATGATGCAAGTAAGCAGAAGAAAGATTTAGAAGTTGCCTTCAAGTAGAAAAAACAAGCCCCCCCTTGCACTTAAAACACGTAGCTTAAGAGTGACAGCGAAAAGGAAAGGGGTTCTTGGCTCAAGTGGGAAGCAATCCACAAGGGTGGGAACGAGTGGGATACTCACGCCTGGGACATGAAAGATGAGGAACGACCGGGATAAATGGGGGGGTTGACCAGAACCGAAACTTGAATCTCCAAGAATGAAATTGTGGGATGCCATCGATTCCAATGAAAAGGTGGACACAATTGGGGGGTGCCTGCTGCGCAAAGTCGTGGCAGGGAAAATCACAACCTAAAACGCTCAGGATACGTGCGATCTGGGACGGGGGGAAAACGAGAAAAAAGCAGAAAAAAGGAAAAAAAGGAAGGAAGCAAAAAAGGAACCTGACTTCCCCCCTAAACAACGAGAAGGACGGGCACACCGTTTCCTTGGTGGGAAATCAAAGTCTCTGACAATTGAGGAAAAGATCCCTGGGCGAAGGTAGGGTAAACACGGTGTTGAACGGTGACCTCGGAGGACGCTTACTAACGCGAAGGAGTTCCCAGCACTCGGAATTGACTGAGACACCAGGAAAAAGGGGAAAAAAGCCCTGGCAAAAAAACACAAACCGGGGTGAGGGGGGAAGAAACAAGGGGTCAAGAGAGATTTGAAAAAAGAGGAGATGTAGGTACAGTGGGTACAGCTGGAACGACCAAAGGAAATAAGCGTCACAACCGAAAGCAGAAAAGCAAGAAGCCGCTTGGAGCATCACTTGGAGAGTATTGAAATGGTTGAAAAAAACAATCAAAGCAAAAACCTGCGCCCGTCAGGAGAAAAAATAACATTAGTGGGGGGTAGACGGGGCCCAATTGGGGGAAACGCTCGTTCAATTCGCAATGGAGAGGGGGG